>Ga0265760_10000401_pt1 | contig 12167 bp, 10 predicted proteins | sample NZIome_2_FD_200831 | JGI IMG/M metagenome (GOLD analysis project Ga0265760, IMG submission 200831) | Metatranscriptome of rhizosphere microbial communities from Maridalen valley, Oslo, Norway - NZI1 (Metagenome Metatranscriptome) | ecosystem: Host-associated > Plants > Roots > Rhizosphere >...
CTTCATTCGCCGAGAATCCTGAAAAGTTTTCCGAGACGAGCAGCATTTCACGCGTTTGACCGTTCTACTTCAGCGTGTACCGTGCGCCGCGGCCTTTGCCGACCTGCGCCAGGTAGTTGTCGCTGGCCAGCTTTCGCAAATGAGCTTTGACCGTATTGCGGTTCGCCCCCGTGGATTCCTCAATTTCCTTGACCGTGATTTCTCCTCGCGTCTTTGCGAGTTCCAATATCTGGCGTGACAGCGCCGGCAAGGACAAGCGTAGAGCTTGTTCTTCTTTAACCTTCGCTGCAAGGTTGTTCTTCTGCTTCACCATCGTTCTTAGGAAAAACACCAGCCAATATTCCCAGTTCTGCTTTCCTTTGCGGATCGTCTGTTGCGTGCGACGCAACGCGGGGTAGTAGTTGTCCTTGTTAGCCTCGATCACGCTCTCCATCGAGCTGTAGGGAACGTACCCGTACCCAGCACGCAACAACAGCAGAGTCGTGAGGACACGCGACAGCCTGCCGTTTCCATCTTTGAACGGATGGATGGCCAGGAACACCACAATGAAAATCCCAATCAGCATCAACGGATGCTGCGTTTCTTCGCTGACCGACTCATTGAACCAATCGACGAGTTCCCTCATCCAGCCGGGCGTTTCGAATGGTGTGGCTGTTTCAAACACAACGCCCAGACTCTTGCCATCGGGACCAAAGGCCTCGACGTGGTTCGGCACTTTTTTGTAATGCCCACGATGGTCCTGATCCTTGCTGCTGTATTTAAGAAGAACTCCGTGGAGCTGCTTGATGTGGTTTTCCGTGATCGTTACGGACTCGAAACTCTCGAAAACCAAGTCCATGGCATCGGCGTAGCCGGCCACTTCCTGCTCGTCGCGGCTCGCGAATGTCTCTGCCTTCACGCCGGAGAGCACCTTTTCCACTTGTTTGTCGCTGAGTTTCGCACCCTCGATTCGCGTAGAGGAGCCGACACTTTCAATCGTGGCGATCCGTCTCAGGCTAGTGAGCTTTTCCGGCGCAAGAGATTCCATCACCTTCCAGCGCCCCTTGAACTCATCGATCTCTGCAATGAGCTTCAGGATTTCAGGCGTGATAGTGATGTTCCTGATCTCGTGGATATGGATATCCATTTATACCCATTGTTGCCCAATCGCAAGCCGAAGGCAATGAATATCCATTTACACCCATTTATACCCATTTTCGAATTGAAAGCACGCTGATCCCGATTTGGTCCGGATGATTGTTCAGGGCGTCGTGCGGGCGCATGCGCACGCATGAATACTGCTCAGAGGCTGTTCGCTGGTCCGCTTGGTTTAGGGTTACAATTACCCGCCGAAGCGGAAGGAACAAGCGTCTGACTTGGGAGGAGAAAACAATGGAAAACGGGTGGGCGACACGGATACGCCCAAGCACAACGTGGTGGCTGCATCGGCTGCTTGCGGCCTTGGTGCTGTTGGCCGCTGGTGCGCCAGTCGTGCTGCAGGCCCAGGCTCAGAAGCCTTTGCTGTTGCGCAATCCTTCGCTAAGCAAAACGCAGATTGCGTTTAGCTACGCCGGCAGTATCTGGATCGCAGGCCGCGACGGCGGAAATGTTCGCCGCTTGACCAGTGGAGGCCACGAAGGAACTCCCATTTTTTCACCCGACGGATCGCAGATCGCTTTCAGTGGCGACTACGATGGGACCCGCGGCGTGTACACAGTGCCGGCTGCAGGCGGCGAGCCGCGACGGCTCACGTACCACCCGGCCGAGATCGGTGTTGTGGGCTGGACGCCAGACGGGAAAAATGTTGCGTTCATTTCCAGGCGAGCCGCCTTCGCCAATGGCGTCACTCAAATGTTTACCGTTCCCCGCGAGGGCGGTTTCGCCACTCAGGTGCCATTAGCCAGGGCCGCTGATGGCTCGTTTTCTCCCGACGGCGCACGCATCGCCTACGTGCCGAACGTCCAATGGCAAAAAGCCTGGAAGCGCTATCGTGGCGGACAGACTACCCCCATCTGGATCGCCAGCCTCGCGGACTCCAGCGTCCAAGCCACGATTCCTCGAGACAATTCCAACGACTTCAATCCCATGTGGGTGGGTGATACGGTTTATTTTCTTTCCGACCGTGACGGCCCGGTGACGCTCTTCGCCTACGATATCAAGTCGCAACAGGTTAAGCAGGTGGTTAAGAACGACGGCTTGGACATCAAATCGGCCGCTGCCGCCTCCGATGCCATCGTCTACGAGCAGTTCGGATCGCTCCGCTTACTGGATCTCAAGTCGGGCGGCGATACTGCGCTCAACATCCAGATCGCGGGCGACCTCGCGGAAGTGCGCCCTCACTTTCAGAAGATCGAGCCGAAGAGAATCCGGTCTGCCGACATTTCGCCAACAGGCGCCCGCGCGGTTTTCGCCGTGCGTGGCGAGATACTAACGGTGCCTGCGGAAAAGGGCGACATCCGGAACCTGACCAATACAATCGACGTGGTCGAGCTCGATCCCGCATGGTCTCCCGATGGGAAATCCATCGCCTACCTCTCCGACGAGTCCGGGGAATATGCCTTGCACGTCCGCGACCAGAACGGACTCGGCGAGGTCCGCAAGTTCGAGCTGGGAACTCCGCCGACGTTTTACTATTCGCCGGTCTGGTCGCCCGATTCCAAGAAAATCGCTTATACCGACAAGCGCTTGAACTTCTCGTACATCAACCTCGAAAAGAAAACACCAGTGCATGTCGATTCGGACACCTATACGGATCCGGCGCATCAGCTGCAGATGATCTGGTCGCCCGATAGCCGGTGGATTGCCTATACAAAACAATTGCAAAATCATCTGCATGCCGTTTTTGCCTATTCGCTCGACAAAGCGAAAAGCTACCAGCTCACCGATGGGATGAGCGACGCGCTTTACATCGCCTTCGACAAAGAAGGCAAGTATCTATACTTCACCGCGAGCACGGACGTCGCGTTGAACACGGGATGGCTGGACATGACAAGTCTGCAACGTCCGGTCACGCGAAGCGTCTACGTCATGGTGCTCAAGAAAGATGAGGGGTCGCCCCTTGCTCCCGAAAGCGACGAAGAAAAAGGCAAGGAAGCCGAAAAGGGTGAGAAGGACAAAAAGGCCGACGCCGACAAAGATAAAGATAAAGACCTGGACAAAGACAAAGCGAAGGAGAAAGCAAAAGAGGAAAAACCTGTTGTGGTTGATATCGATCTGGACCACATCAGCCAGCGCATTCTCGCGTTGCCCATTCCAGCGCGAAACTATGATGGTCTCTTCGCCGGCAAGCCCGGGGTCCTCTTTCTGGAAGAGGGGCCACAGGTCGATCCCATTGTTTTCGACGACGCTGGACCTGGAATGAAAGTCCATAAATTTGAGCTCAAGACGCGCAAGACGGACCAGATTCTTGACGGCGTGTCCACATTCAGCCTCTCGTTCGACGGCGAAAAAATGCTCTACGCCAAACAGGATCAATGGTCCATAGCCCCGGCAGAGAAGCCCGCCGATGGCCCGCCCCAGCCCGGTCATGGGGGGCCGCTAAAACTCGAGTCCATGGAGATCTGGGTCGATCCCCGGGCCGAGTGGAAGCACATGTACTATCAGGTGTGGCGCGACGAGCGCGATTTTCTCTACGACCCGGGCCTTCACGGCCTCAACCTGCAAGCTGTAACCAAGAAATATGAGCCTTACCTGGAGAACCTTGCCACCCGTGACGACCTGAACTACCTCTTCAGCGAAATGTTGGGGAACATCACCGTCGGACACATGTTCGTGGGCGGCGGCGATATGCCTGAGCCCAAGCGCGTCAAGACCGGCCTTCTCGGCGCCGATTACTCGGTGGAAAACGGCCGCTATCGCTTCGCGCACATCTACGACGGGGAGAATTGGAATCCCAAGCTCCGCGCTCCGCTGACGCAACCGGGAGTGAACGTGAAAGTGGGGGAATACCTTCTTGCGGTTAATGGCCGCGACCTGCGCGCTCCCAAAGACGTTTACAGTTTCTTTGGAGAATCGGCAGGCAAACAGGTGGTGCTCAAGGTCGGCCCCACACCCGATGGAGCCGGGTCGCGGGATGTAACCGTCGTGCCCGTCGATGATGAGGCCGGGCTGCGAAACGACGCGTGGATCGAAGACAACCGCCGGAAGGTGGACGAACTCACCGGCGGCCGTGTGGCCTATGTTTACCTGCCCGATACCTACGCTGGAGGGTATACCAACTTCAATCGCTACTATTTTTCCCAGGTGGGCAAGGATGCCGCGATCGTTGATGAACGCTACAACGGAGGCGGTGACATCGCCGACTACATCATCGATTACCTGCGACGACCGTTGCTGAGTTACTGGACCATGCGTGAAGGAAAGGAAATGACCACTCCGATCGAGGCCATCTTCGGACCCAAAGTGATGATCATCAACGAAATGGCTGGCTCCGGAGGAGATGCCCTGCCTTGGATGTTCCGCAAGACCGGCATCGGTCCGCTTATCGGCAAGCGGACCTGGGGAGGCTTGGTTGGCCACTACACGAATCCGGGTGACTTACTGGACGGTGGCTTCACGGGCACGCCCAACTTGGCCTTCTACAATCCGAACGGGACTTGGGACGTGGAGAATCACGGCGTTCCGCCCGACATTGAGGTGGAATATGATCCAAGAGCGGTGCGCGCGGGCCATGACCCACAGTTGGAAAAGGCCGTCGAGGTCGCGATGGAATTGCTGAAAAAAAACCCGCCGCCAGCAACACTCCCCCATCCGCCGTATCCTGACTACCAGAAAGCCGGTGCCCATTAGACTCAATGTGCGCCCAACGCCGCGCCTTTGCGCGCTGCAAGGGGGTTGCGATCCACGAGGCCGTCTGCGTCTTGGCGTGTCGAGAAGCGCATGACCATCCTTCAACCTCGCGGTCCCCTCGTTTCGTAAGCGACCAGCGAGACTGACCGCTAACGTTGAATGGCGCGCTGTTTCCAAAGCTCGGCTTCCAGTTTGACGGCGACCGCCTCTGCGTCCATGGCAGACGTCGCTCTCTGAGCTTGCTCCGCAAGATCCTGACGTCCCAAACGCCGTGCGGCTTCGGACAGACTGGCTTTATGCAACGCTGTAACCGGCTTATCGCTCGCATGCATCAGCAACCTTCCAAGTGCTAATGTTCTCTGCAGAGCTCCAACTTCTGGCTCACTTGGCGTCGGGATCGGTGGCGAGTCCGTTCGAGCGACATCTAAGTTTAGGGCCGGTCCAAGATCGTTTGCCGCTGCAGCTCGGCGTCCCAACCCATCAGTCCCCATCTCGAAGCACCTCATGACTGTCTTCGGGACCGTGGTGTGATCGAATACATCGTTCAAGATCGTTCCCGGACGCGTAAATGGCGAAATGACGACTGCGGGCACTCGAATGCCTAGCCGGTCGAAGGCGAACCCGCTCCCACCCGGTTGCGACGTGGGCGTCACGGCTTTGTCGGGGGCGACAGTAGTTGGCGGAGGCATGTGGTCATAACAGCCGCCATGCTCATCGAAGAGAATGAGCAAGAGAGTTTTGTTCCAGTCGGGGCTATTTCTCACGGCTGAGTAAACTCGATGCACAAGCCTGTCGCCTTCCTCGACGTTCGATACGCCATAAAGCTGGACCGCGTGAGACTCAGGATGCATATCGTTCTCCGGCCCCCACCTGAGTGAATCCATGTAATTGGGCTCTATAAAAGCATAATTTGGCAGTCCGCCAGGCTTCTGCGCGTCACTCTCGAAATCGTGCAAAAACTTAAAGTAATCCGGACGCAGCGCGTAGTCCCACACTCTCTCCTGTGTAATCATGACGAGGCTGGTTACGGTCCATCCACCGGTGTAGATCTTCCACGTCCGACGAGCGTCAGAGAGCAGGTTATAAATCGTCGGCGTTTTGTTGACAAAGATCACTCCGCTGCCCTCGTTGTCGACATAACCTGATGAAGTACCAGCCTGGACAAACGAGCGATTGCAAAGCGTCTGCGATGGAATCGAGCAAAACCAGTGGTCACACACTGCGTAGTGATAAGCAAGGCTGGACAATACCGGCAGTGTCGCCGGTGTAAAGCAGTTCATGATGATTTCGGGAGTCTGTCCATTCTTTCGGGAATAGTTATTTACGAATCCCTTCATGCTCGGTGGAGTCGCTGGGGGCAACGGGGTGTCCTTAAGGGCCACCGCCGGAACGTTATATAGCTGCTCATATACGTCCTCGTACGGCTCCCCGGGATCGGGATACGGGTCTGTTGGCCTCTGCCCTTTTCCGATCGAAATGTTGCCCTTCGGGCCAGGATTAAACAAACCTTTTCCGTACACTCCCTCAAAGTTTGGCGGAGGCTCCACATTAAAGGGCGCGGGATTGGCGGGATCGTAGAGCCAGCCGAGCACATTATCGAAAGAGCGATTTTCAAGCATAAGGACAACGACATGCTCAAGCTGATTTAAGTTTGCCATCAACCCTCCACCTAGAACTCTACCTGCTAACCTTCACGATAGGACAACAACTTGTTCCGACAGCAAGACCGTCAACGGCGTAACGGAGGTGCCTCTGAGCAACAGAGTAGTTCCCATTCTGCGGAGACTCTGTGGCGCGCGTCACGCAGGTTGGGTGCTTCCGTCGAAACGAGCACGTTCGGGACATCTGACTACGATGGCGCTCAAGTTCCGGCAGGCGCGAGCGAAGGCCGGTCTGCCGAAGAAGCTGGTCTTGTATTGTGGCCGGCATGACTTCGGCACTCGCGTGCTGGAGAAGACCGGAAACCTGAAACTCGTCACGCAGACGATGGGCCAGGTAGACGTGAAAACAGCAATGAAGTACCAGCACCCCGAGCTCGATATTGTGCGCTCGGCTTTGAACGACACAGAGCCAGGAGCGCCGCCAGTGGGCGCGTAGTCTCGTCCGGCTACGGCACACTTTACGGCACACCTGGAAAAATTAGTCCGAATGACAACTAGGATCGAAAAGATGGTGAGCGCGGCAGGAATCGAACCTACAACCTACTGTTGAAATGCCAACAACCAGAAATCAATGGTTTCAGCGACTTCCGGGCATTTCAAGTAGGCAATTTGAGGGAATTATACGCACAGTTGGCACCAAATTTGGCACCAAATGGGGCTTTCTCGGCATGGGGTTCAGTTCCCCGAACTCCCGCCGCAGCAACACCCGCAAATTTCGCTCATCGGTGGCGGGGAGCAATGCCTCACGTGATTTCTGCACGCGGTCATATTCGTTCGCTGCCAAGCCGAATTTCCCTTGTTGGTAGTGAATGCCAGCGAGTTTTTCGCATTCGTTTTCGACTCGCGTGGCATCAACCGATTGTGCCTCTAGTAGCTGGATCACCCGACGCTGTAGTTCCTCGGCAGTGGCGTACTGCTGCCTATCGAGCGCCTGACTCGCCTCTGTTATGAGCTTCTGGAGATCAGATTCGGTCATCATTTTGGTTTCGCGCTTGAGAACCGTTCCAAAATCTCAGATACGTGTCGCTTACGAGTTCCGAGATTCTGGGTCTGTCCACCTTCTCCGGCAATCCGCTCTTCGCCTCGGCATCCTCGAGTTCGCTGAACAAAGTATTTGCAAGGCTCAGCACGCGCTCAAGGGAGCCGTAATTCCCGGTGCGAATGGTGATCAGCAATTCCTTTTCGGGACGAGGCAATGTGATCGTGCCGGAGCGCATCAACTCGATGCCCTCATTGAGCAGTCGAATTACGTGCATAGCAGCCTTTATGTCGTACCCGTGAACGCCGATCAACTCGTGCCTCTGCCCCTTCTTCCCAGTTCCGATTCCTTGCAATCGGCGTACTTGAGCATCCGCAAAGCCGCGGAATTGAAGAGCCGCTTGCCGCGAGAGAAATACTTCTCGGCTCTTCAGAATGCCTTCCCAACGTTCCGGCTTCGGCGAATAGTTCGGCGAGAACAGAAAGTGCAAGGCAGTCGGGTTGCCCTTTGCTGTCAGCCCCGCCCATTTGCGCAATGAGTACAGGCACACATCCTCGTCGTCCGGGCCGTTCCGGCGCTCGTTGCCTGCGGTGCTCCAGACGTAAAAGTCTTGCTTGTCCAGCCCTAGCACGAGTTCCGGTGGCTCCAGATACACGCCGTAGATGTCCAGATCGTCCGTGTCCTTAACCTTGGCACCGTGCAATTCGCTGCCGCCAACAAACAGGTGAATGAGGCTGTCGAGATGCGGGAATCCTGACTGCTGCACGGCGGCGATGAGTTGTTCGGCGCGGGTCATTGTTTTCTCAATGTCTCCTTTCATCGGGCTCAACATTCCGTGTCAGCAAACGGCTCTGCCACGATCTGATATTCGTCCTCGTACACGACATAGCCGACGCGCTTCGCCTTTAGCGTTCGCACTGGGACTCCATGGTTGTCCAAAATTGCTGCTAACTCGCGAACACGGGCTAGGTGCTCACTCGCAGTGTGCTTGAACCAACAGATTGCCTTGTTCTTTTTTCGATAGAACGGGGGCTTGGAGGCTGTAAAGCGAGTTGGCTTTCCCAGATTCTTATTGAACCACCAACGAACCATATCATGCTGATCTTCCTCGTATGGGTACAGCTTTCCCGCGTCACGGAGATACCGGACGGCATGGAACACTCCGAGCGCCCGCTCGGAATCCTCGTCGATGTCGGCTACTACGAATCTCAGGTACATATCTCATACCAGTTGTTCTACGGCACGGGGCGACGTCGCCCCGTGCCAGATTCACGTTTTCTATTCGCGGAAAGAAATAGTTGCGGCGGCTGCCGTCATAACGGCCAGACCGGATGCAACATTTCTTAAAAGCGTCGTCCCGAACCGCACGGACATAGATCGGCTCGTCCAAGCTTCTCAAGAAGCTCCTTGTCACCATGGACGATCCTGTGACCACGCTTGATTTGTTTTTCTGAGGGATATCCTCTACGGCGCTTACTGCTGCGCGTGAAAGGAGGGTTGGTTGGCGAGTTCGTCTTCGGGTTTCATGGCAGACCTCCTGAGGAGGCTTCAGAGTACCATATTTCGCCCAATTTTCTCAGCGAGAATGTGTGGGGCGGTGGTGGTGCTCTTACTCGCGTGGAAACAATTCGTCAAACAAGCGTGCAAGCAACTGGTCGTATGCCAATGAGCCATGCTCCTGTACATAGCGTTGTTCGGCGGGGCGAATGGGATTTGTGTCTGCGTGCGCTTCCAGCCGAACGGTGCCGTGTGGCTGTGCGTTTGGGTTTCCCACTCTCTTCCTGATCTCTTCGGACGGCACAACTCCTTTTTGGAGGCGGTCACGCGCTCCGCGCAAATTCTGAAACAAGCTGTCAAGATCGTGAATCACGCGGATCGCGTCAAGGGCGCGGCAACCGTCAGCGACCTTGCCATCAGGCCCGAGTGCGAACACGTTTGGCATCGTCCAGATCGTTTGGTTTCCCCGCGCCCACATCAACTGTGCAACTGCGAACGACCCATCGCGCATGTTGTGGATTTCGGCGACTGAGACAATCGCCTCGTCCGGCGCTCCGACCTCTTTCACGTATTGGTTCCAGACATCGACAATACGCTGCTCGGGAACAAGTGTTGCCGAGTTGCGAACCGACCTATACTCAGTGTGGGCAACTCGCTGACGGACACTGCCACTGGCCCAAGCCGGGGGCAGTTCTTTTGCGAAGAGACCCGCGATTTCAGACACGACGGTACTCGCGTCGGCTTCCGATTGAATTCGCCCGACAAATTCGTTGATGCGAATGGCAGATTGCCTGTGTCGTTCGTACTCGTCGTGAGTTTGCTGCTTCATCGTCTCCTGCGATTCAGTGGAACGGCCTTCCTGCTGAGGAGCCCCGCTGATCAACGCGAAGACTATTCCGAGGGGTATCACGAACGAATGCATGTTTGTCATGGCTCCGGCTTGAACCGCGATTTCCATTCCGCCCAACGCAATTTTAGCTCAGGGAGAATCGAGTCGAGATTCTTGCGGGCATTTTCATGGCTGTCCATCGGTAGAACAAACCCAACGCCCCACACACCCCACCTGTCAGCTTCAATAGGCATAGTCTCTTGGAAGTATGGTGGATCGCAGGCTTCCCAAACGAGACCTGCGCGGCTTCCGTCCGGTGCAATCACGAACGCATCTCCGGTTTCGCAGGGCTCCGCTTCCCAATCGGTGACCTTGCCAAGCGTAAAACCATCGACATTTACGTCGTCGAGTACGACAAAACCGTAGTACACAGGCGCACCGTCCGGGCGGGCGATGAAGGCTGGTTCGGTGGACGAAGCACTCCGCGCCGTGGCGTCGATAGCCAGAGGTCGCCCGTGCTGGATGTCATCGGTCATCGTGCTATGAGAATACGCACCTTGGCCATCGTCACTGCCCAGCGGCCAGTCCCGACTGCTCTCTGCTGCGCCCTTGTCCAGTCCACAGCCATGCTTCTAGCCTCACAGTCTCTCTACTGGAACAGGCGATTCTGAATCTCCACGAGTTCGACGGTCGCGGAACACTCCGCATCGTCGTTCACCACTCGGTTTATCTGGGTGCTCAAATGATTCCTCGCCGACTCACCGAGGCAGTTACGCTCCGTGACAACAATTCCCAGACGCGCTGTCGTCCTGATCCCTTTGGTATTTCCAAATCTTGTTGTCCAGCGTACTAGGCATCAGTTTGGGAAACTCGCTCCTTAGCAACGCGCTGGCCTTTCTTACTAGTTCCTCGGCAAGATCGGGTGTAACGTTAGGCACGCCCAGTGCGTTCGCCACAAATCTCGTCACCATCCGGTCTGCCTTCACTCCATCCTCATTCCCCGCCAATATGAGAAAGTAGCTGTACGACAGACCACTTGCTTGACCCGGAATGGTTTTTGTCGCACGTCTCAGATCATCGCTCAGCCCCATCTTCAATGCATCCGCAAAGGTCTCTACACCGAACTGCTGAAGTGTCTTGGCGAATCTGTAGACGGCCTCGGCCTTTAAAATGCCTGATCTGGTCGAAGTGCGCTGCCGATTGTGGAATACCTCGCACGCCATCGCCTCCCAACGATTTTCATACGTTTGCAAAATCTGCAAGAAATCGCTGATCGTATGATCTCCACCTGTACGTTCCCGTCCGTCTCGTTGCCAGCGGTACCGCGCACAGAAATCGCTGACGGTGCGCTCCGTCGATTCGTACCTGACACCGATTGAGAACACGGCATCGATCACACACAGCGGTAGAGACGCGTACTCGTAAGCCGCGTCGGACATCGGCGTGCCTAGATCGTCCAGTGTGCGCCGGATATGGGCTACAAGTCTGTTGGTGTTCTCAGTCATAAATGCCAAAACTGAGGGTCGGCTTCCATGCGCTCTGAGTATAATCTCAGGTCTGCCGCTTGAATCGTGCGAAAACGCAGAAGCGACGACTAGGAGGAGGCACATGGTTCCAGACTGTATTGACCCAGAAGCACGCGATTTTCGTCGCGAAATACTGAGCAAATCGGTCGCGGAGATCGTCGCTGACTGCTGGTGGCACGATATCGGATCGGGTTTTGGACGAAACCAACCCCTAAAAGTGTCAACTGTATGGGGGTTGGTGAGCGCGGTAGGAATCGAACCTACAACCTACTGATTAAGAGTTATGGTTCTCGATTCGGCTGCAGCGTTACCAACTGCAGTCGTCACAATAACTTAACGATCAAAAGACCCGCATGGACGGCTTCCGAAAACGTTGACAGAGTTTGTGAAATCGAACGGTATCTAACTGCAAAGGACACAAAAAGGACACAGGGCATTTAGCCGATAGTTTTGGGGTTCTCAACTGATCCTTATTTCTTGTGTTGGGGACCGCCGAGAAAGGGCCGCGCTACACAAAGGATAATTTTCGAGGCCTGAAACGCGATCATCCGGGTTGCGGTGGACACCAAAGATCTAGCAGATTCAACAAAACCCCTCACGGCGGAACTCGGCCTTCACACGGTGGAGGCCGGTCGAAATTGACGCTTCATCGGCGTCTCTTTGTCGAATTTTGGGGGTGTCCTGCCAGCGCTTCCCAGAAGACTTCTGGCCCGGCGTGAGTCAGACTCATCTCAACCGTTTGACCCTTCCGCGGATACTCAGCGACAATCCTCTGGTTCGGTCCAGTAAAATTCGCCCCAGTAGGGTTCGATCCAGTAAATTTGTGGATGCTAGGTGCCATCATGACTCATGACGCGGCCGTTGTGAAAGCCCGGGAGATCGCCAATCGCGTGCTGACGCCATCCGCA
>Ga0265760_10000403_pt1 | contig 12104 bp, 10 predicted proteins | sample NZIome_2_FD_200831 | JGI IMG/M metagenome (GOLD analysis project Ga0265760, IMG submission 200831) | Metatranscriptome of rhizosphere microbial communities from Maridalen valley, Oslo, Norway - NZI1 (Metagenome Metatranscriptome) | ecosystem: Host-associated > Plants > Roots > Rhizosphere >...
CTGGTGTGCTCCGTCCTCGCAACGTTATTTGCATGGGGTGCTGATCAGCCTGTGGTCCGCGTCGAGCCAACGGATGCAGTCGGGCCGCGGACTCTGGAAAAGCCTACTGAGACCGCCGTGGTTCGTGATTATCTGCAGGCTTGGCGCAGTCTGAGTGCGGCGCTCGATCAGAATCGGGCGGATCTGCTCAACCGCGACTTCGTGGGTACGGCAAAAGAGAAATTGGCAGACACCATTCGAGAACAAGCAAAACTCGGGATTCAGACGCGGTATCGGGATGGTAAGCACGACGTTCAATTGGTTTTTTACTCGCCGGAAGGATTGTCCATCCAACTGGTGGACACGGTCGAATATGACGTGGAGATTCTCGATCACGAAAAGCTTCAGGCAACGCAGCACGTTCGCGCCCGCTACGTTGCGGTCTTAACGCCAACAGAAGTGCAGTGGAAGGTGCGCGTCTTCCAGGCAGAGCCCGAATAACGGGCCTGTCTCGAACTCTCGAATACGAGAGTCGACAGAGTCAGAAAGCGGCGAGCGCTATGGTCTTGGTGACTAACTTAAGGAGCCTCACATGATTTCCGTGGTCGTGCCTATTTTTGATGAAGAGGAAATTGTACGTTTGTTTCATGCCGCCGTTGCCGACGCCATGAATGATGTTGGCGAAGCCTGGGAAGTGGTCTATGTGAATGATGGCTCCAGGGATTCATCCCTGCTACTGCTGCGAGAATTGCAAGCCGAGGATACCCATGTTGTGGTCGTGGATCTCTCTCGCAACTGGGGACATATGGGCGCGATCTCGGCCGGGTTGCAGACTGCGCGTGGCGATGCAGTGGTGTTAATGGACGGCGATTTTCAAGATCCGCCTGAGGTTGTGCCGCAGTTGGTGGCGGCCTGGCGCGGCGGAGCACAGGTTGTCACGGCGGTGCGGAGAAGCCGGCAGGAAAGCCGTAAGTTGCTAGCCAAGCTCTTCCCGCTTTTCTATCGCGTGCTGGGCGCGCTCTCCGATTTTCCTATTCCGTTGAATGCGGGAATTTTCGGCCTTCTGGATCGACAAGCCGTGGACTCGATTAACTCCTTGCGCGAAGGGAACCGGTATCTGCCCGGACTGCGGGCATGGGTGGGTTATAAGACCGGCGTGGTTTACTATGACCGGCAGGATCGGGCGGGCGGTGAAGGCAAGCTTACGTTCATGAGCCGGATCAAGTATGCAATGGACGCGATCACGAGTTTCAGTTACAAGCCGTTGCGACTGAGTTTCGCGTTGGCAGGTTTTTCGGTGGCCATGGCTGCCATTCTGGCAGTCTCCAGCATGGTTTCGAACAGTCCCATGAATCCTTTGGGATTCGGAGTAGCCGCTGCGATCTTTTTCATGGGAGCGCTGGTGCTGCTTTCGTTGGGCGTGCTGGGCGAGTATCTGGGACGAGTGTACGACGAGGTACGGAGCCGGCCGCTGTCGATTATCAATAAGGTTTATTACGCTTCGCAGCTGAATTCCATCCCGGTGAATATCGGCCGCCAGGAGAGCGATCAGGAAAGGGTTTTCCGGATCGCGTAAAGACACGGCGAGGCTCCGGCATGCTTTCCTTTACCTTCGTGTTCTCAATGCTCTTCGCAGGTGAACTTCATCCACCACAAAGGACACGAAGATTACTCTTCGCCAGGTTTTAGAGGATTGCTTCTTTCTTAGCAGGATTATTGTGCAGACTTCGGTTGCGAGTCGGGCCCGCATTTGGCCAGGCCGCGCTCAATCGCTGTGCCCTCTTCGTAATCGTTCCAGGTAGCAATCAACATGAAGGGCAGCGGCTGATCGGGGGGGTAATATTGGTGCCATAGCTTCATGGTGTCGGCAAAGGTTTCGCCGCAGCGCTGGGACATGTGTCGATTCAGACTCCAGGAGGCTTTGCTGTCATCGAAACCCGCCCAGGCTGCTCCCACGGCGATCTTGTCAGGGTAGGTCGACCGCATTTTGCGATAGAAGTCGCGGAGGTAGTCTTCTCCCCAGTTGCTGCCGTCCGCAGCCCAGCCTTTTTTCCCCGGATTGATCCAGGCATAAAAGCCATCAAACGCGGGCGCGAAAGAGGTTGAGCGATCTTCATAGATGAGCAAGGGCGACGGGCTCCATCGGTCGGTTGCCTCACGCACCCGGTTCCAGTCGGTGTGCCCTCCCTTGGGAAAAATAAAGATCACGGGCCGGGCCTCATAGGTCAGATAGGCCTGATAGCCGGGTGCATCCGGGGAAAGATAGGTTTCGTGGAATTTCTTGAAAGACGTAAGCGCGTCGTCGGTCGCCGGCCCACTTTCCTGGTCGGTTTCGTCGTACATCATCGAAACATGAAAATTCTTCTCGGCAGCGATGGTTTGCATCAAGGCGTAGGTCTGGTCGTTGAAGGGCTCGCGATCGCCATACCAGTCCACCACAAATCCCGAAATTCCCAAGGCTTTGGCTTGGTCAATCTGTTTTCGTATCACGGCAGGATCGTGCGAGGAATAACCGACGGAGATGTGCCTGGGATGCCCGAACCAGGGCTCGTAGACGGCCAGCAGCCGTGGCGAAGCCGCGGGCGCCAAGGCACCACCCTGGCGAAACGTCTGGCGCAGGCCAGGGTGAGTGCATCCCTCCAGCAGGAGCACAAACACTAATGCAGAAACCATCCGGTACCGATTCATCATAGGAGCTGATCTCGTTATTAGAGGCGCATGGGGCAGCTTGGGTTGTCGCGCGGACGCATGCAAATGTGATGCCAGAGCCCCGGATCACAAGCAGCCTCAGCGTTATTTTCCGCATCAGAAAGGCTGCCAAGGGAGAACAATGCCCTTGGCGAACTTGTACTAAGCGCGCCGAACACTACCCCCATTTATTGAGCTGGAGCCCCGAGAACGTGTTGAATGGTCTGAACCCGGAATCAAAGACGCTGCGGGCCCGCGTTCTTTCTGGCAGTTTCGTCCTGCTCACGGGCTCGGGCCTGGTCACCGGGATTAATTTCGCATACAACATCGCGGTCGCGCGATTCCTTGGTCCGACTGCCTTTGGTCACGCCACTGCGGTTTACACTCTCCTCATCCTGATCTCGGCGGTCACTCTCTCCTTCCAAATTGTCTCCGCAAAAGTGGTTGCGCAGCAGAGCACGATCGAAGGAAAAAGCACGGCTTATCGCGGATTCCACCGGGGAGCATGGAAGTGCGGGATTCTGGTTGCACTGCTGTTGCTGTTGTTCCAGAAAGCCATTGCGGGCTATCTTAATTTGCCCAGCCCGATATTGGTTGTTCTGCTCGCAATTGGCGTAGCTTTTTATGTTCCTCTGGGCGCCCGGCGGGGCTTCATTCAGGGCGCTTACGGCTTCGATCGCCTGGCCACCAATCTGGTTCTGGAAGGATTGGTACGGCTGGGCGGATCTCTTGTGTGCATCTGGCTGGGTTTAGGCGTCCGCGGAGTGATCGCGGCGAACGCGGCGGCCGTGGCCATGGCTTATTTTGCCATTGCCCCTAAACTCGCGCCCGCGGTTCCCAGCGAGTTGCGTCTGCCCGATGCCTTTCGCGAGGCGCTGCAGGCAATTGTCTTCTTCGCCGGGCAGGTGCTGATCAACAATTGTGACATCGTTCTGGTGAAGCATTTCTTTCCGTCCAACGAGGCCGGGTTATACGCTGCAGTGGCATTGGTGGGTCGGGTGGTGTTTGCATTTTCCTCGGCGGTGATAAACACCATGTTCCCCATTATGGCTGGCAGTCGCAGTGAGCAAAGAAAGGGCCACAGCATCCTGGTAATTTCGTTGCTGCTCGTGTTCGGAATCGGTTCAGTCATCGCTCTGGGGCTGCGAGTAGCGCCAGCCGGGCTCTGGACCGCGCTGTTGGGCTCGCAATTCGCCATCGCCGGGAAGTACGGACTTCCCTACTTGCTGGCCTTGTATGCCGCCACCACGGTCGTCTATTGCCTGAGCGTAGTGATTATTGCCTACGAAATGTCTTACAAGATCGCGAACACAAGCTGGGTGCAGTTGGCCTTCAGCGGGGTTCTGTTCGCGGGCATTTGTCGGTTCCATTCGTCTCTGCAGGAAGTCATCTGGATACAACTGGTGCTGATGGTGGCTTTGCTCATCGTTCTCACGGTGCCATTCCTGTGGAAGACGCTCTTCAGTTCCGAGGACGTAGAGCTAGATGTGCCGCTGGGAGCGACCGCGGTGCGCGGAGTACGGATGATTCGCCGGGTATCAGAAGACGAGGTCATCGCGGAATTCCTGAAAAGCGATTTCGAGAATGTTGCCTTCGAAGATTATCAGGAATCGCTGCGCGAGCTGGTGATGAAACCACGGCTCGACAACGCCCGCGAAAATGCAAAGCGGCGAGCCCTATTGTTCATTCGACACCTTCCCTTGTGGAGGGAGCTGCCCAAGGGAACAGAGTGGTTCGAGGCCGAGATCCGGCCCGCGGACTTGGCCCAGATCCGGGTATTTCCACGCGCTCAATGGCGTAAGCTTGCGACGCACGGCAATTTTGCCATCACCGAAGTGGGCGAACGCATTCGGAGCTATCGCGGCCGCGATGTCGCGATACGAGCATTTCTGTCAAAGATTGCTTCGCTGCGAGATTGGCTCAGCCGGGAAACGCCGCCGGGGGCGGTGCTGCTCATCGGCCTGAACGAGAGCGAGCCCTTCACGATTCTGGATGGAAACCACCGGTTGGTGGCGGCTACGCTGTTATCCCCGGAGGCTATGCAGAAGCTCCGCTTCCTGTGCGGATTGTCACCCAAAATGACAGAGTGCTGCTGGTATGAAACGAATTTCGCAACTCTTTGCCGCTACGGGGCTAACCGTCTGGCCAATCTGGTTCACGACGCCGAGGCCGAACTCGAGCGCCTTTTGCAAAGCTCGTGAAGCCCGAAACCTCACACTTTGGTCCTAAAGCAAAACCTAATCCCCTCTACAGGTAGCACTGGATAGACCCCCAGCCGTTGCGAAGATAGAGTAAAAGCTGTGTACGAACCATTTTCCGCCCTTTGGGCACGAGAATGGCATTTTAGAGCCCCGGATGGATTGAAATGATCAGCGGAAAGCCTGTAGTAGTGAAGCAATTGCCCGAGAAATTGAGCGTGGAACAGGGTCGCGTATTTTTCCTCGAACTGGAGCCTATTCTAAAGGCGGACCGGCCGCGCGTGGTGCTTGATTGTTCTCGAGTGCGCCAGCTCGACAGCGCTGGAATCCAAGTGCTGTTACATTGCCTGGAAGAGGCGATGAAGCGCAATGGCGACGTCAAACTCGCGGGTGTTCCCGCCGCCGCTGCGGCAATTCTTGAGCTGACAAAAGTCGACAGTTTGTTCGAAGCTTTTGACAATGCGAACGAGGCAGTGAACAGCTTCTACCAAGTTCCGGTGTATGCCATTCAGCCGCCCCTACAACCAGATTATCCCACTTCGGCATCCGAGAGTGTGGCGTAACTAACCCTGCAGATCAACGGGCTGGGCGCCACCATGGGAATTCGGGGGAGGGGCTGATGCGATCGATTGCCGGCTGTCTCGTGTTGCTGTTGCTGGTGCCTTTTGTTTCTGCATCCGCCTTACCACTGCAAGATCAAAACTCTGGGGCACAGGCGGGGCCAGTGTCGTCCGTGCAGGCGCAGTCGCCAGACGCCAATGATGAGAAGGCGAAGGTCGAGCCCTCTCAGCCTGAAGATCTTCCCAACAGTCCTGGCTCAGTACGTTCACAAGTAGCCGAAAACAATTCGCCCTTTAGCGGCCAACAGTCCTCCTCCAAAGAGCAGCAGCAGACCCAGGAACCGGCCGGTACGGCTGCGGCAGAGTCGGTCGAGACCACAGGAGTGGCCGCTTCCAAACCAGCCGGAGCCGCGATTGCCCCGGCCAAGCAGCGACGGACGCGGTCGATTTTGATCAAAGTCGGTGCCCTGGTGGGTGCGGGCGTGGCCGTGGGAACGGTTGTGGCCCTATCCAGTGCCAGTCCCAGCCGGCCACCCGGGGCTCGCTAGCGCCAGTTCGCGAGAAACCTCGCTATGACTGATCCAAACCCTCAAGACGGCCGCCCCAGGCTTGTGAGCTTTTCCGGCATCGACGGTGCCGGCAAAAGCACCCAGATTGAAATGCTGCGCGATCGCTTGACCCAGGCCGGTTTTCGGGTCTCGATGCTTGCTTTCTGGGACGACGTAGCAACCTTGACGAGTGTCCGCGAATTTAGTGGTCACACTTTATTCAAAGGCGAGAAAGGTGTTGGCTCTCCCACGAAGCCCGTGAACCGCAGGGACAAGAATGTCAGGTCCTGGTACATGACAATCGTGCGCTTTGGGCTTTATTTTCTGGACGCGATCTCGCTAAACCTGGTAGTGGCAAAACAACGACGAGCTGGCGCGGATGTAATCATCTTCGATCGTTATCTTCACGACCAACTTGCGAATCTGAATCTTGGCAGCGCAATGGGACGGATGTACGCCCGCCTGTTGCTGGCGATAACCCCGCAGCCGGACGTTGCTTATCTATTGGACGCCGACCCGGTCCAGGCCCGCGAACGAAAGCCCGTGTATCCCGTCGATTTTCTCCATCAGAGCCGCGCGACCTATTTGGCCCTCAGCAAAATGGGTGGGGGAATGACCGTGATTCCGCCGCTGCCAGTCGCGGAAGCCGCACAGCGGGTTCTGGAAGAGATCGCGAACAAGCTGTCTCCTGGCGATTTGCAGCGCTTCTCGATGTCGCTGCAAACCATCGCAACTGAACCGAAGCCGAGTTAACCTCTGCGTTCCTCCGGAAAAATTATTAGATAAAAGTATGAAGAAGACGGGGCGCATGCTGCTCCGCCCCGTCTTCATTTCTTAATTTCTTACCAGTAGGTGAAGCTGAAGTTGTCCAAGTACGTTGTGTATGGCGATTGGGTGGAGTTTCCGTCCATCTGGTAGTTCACCGTGATGCCCCACCAGTTGCTGGGTGCGGAACCGGGTGCGTAATATTTATTAATCTGGGCCGTCTTTCCGTTGAGGGTGATCGATTGGAAGAGCAACCAATTGTCAGATTCCCGTTGCACCTGAATGGTCACGTGGTTCCAGGCATTGTTAACCGGATCGCAGGCAACGCCGGTGGACACCCATTGCTGCGCGGTGTTGTCCCAAATATCCCAGACGTGTCCACCCAGGATGTTGCACTGGTTGCCCCAGATCAAGCCCAGTCCATCGAAGTACATGCTGATGTCAAACTCGAGAACTTGCGTCACTCCGACGTTGGTGGGATAGAAATAGGCGTCATAGGTAAAGTTGTGAAGCGTCGGAAGCAAAGTGTGGCCAGTGTCGGGCAGACCCTGGGTCGACCCTTGTCCGATCAGTGGATTGCTCCATAGGACATCCGCATACGGCTTGGTGCCGCCGACATTGAACTGCGTCGAGTCTCCGCTGAGCGAGGGAGTTTTGACTCCCTGCTTCATCGACCAGGTCACGCCCGGGCAGGGATATGAGCAGATGCCGTAGCCGGGAGGCAGTTCGCCCCAACTTTTCCATCCACTGCTGGCTTGCAGGTTGTGCAGCACGTCTCCGCCTCCGCCCTGTACCGTAATGTCAACGGGAGTGTACGTGGCTCCCTTACAATAGTCCCACTCTTCCACCACGGTGTGGTGCTTGCCGGAACTGATGGATTGATCGTGGTCCATCTTGGCGGCATCGACCACATAAACCAAAACGTCATCCACGTAGATCCCCATGGACGCCACGCCTTTCGAGCATGTGCTGGTGGTCGCCGTGGCCACGTAGTGCACGGGCGAGCTGACAGTGGCGTTATTACTGGGGCTGCTGACGTAGACAGTGGCGAAGGCGGACGTCGCCAGAATCAAAAAAATGCAGGCAGCAAAGCAGAACGTCTTCATTTACATCCTCCGGTATTCTTGGAAACGCGTACTTGCGGGAATCGCAAGCTCTGAATTGCCCTAAGGAATGGACGGGCCCCGACGCGAACGGGAGACTGCCCCTGCATTTCGCTGCTCCATCTTTCGATTCGGGCAGCGATGTTGCTGGAACAGTAATACAGGGTTCGTTGTAGGGTCAACCCTGAAATACCTCAGATCAGACTCGGAAGTACATCCGCCGAAATCGACCGCGAATGCCGCGAGCACGGCTCTCGTCCGGCCAACGCTTTGGCGGCCACAGCCATCTAAACTCGCCTGCGATGGTACTGTACCGAACGATCGGACGACCGCGGCAACGCCAAACGGTCCCTGCCGTTCTCTTGCTGCTGCTCGTCGGCTTGACAATTTTGTGGAGCGGGTGCCGAGGGCTAACGGGAGACCCGGCAACGCAGAATAGCAGCCTGCAGAGCATCAATCACATCATTTTCATGGCCCAGGAAAACCGGGGCTTCGATCACTACTTCGGAACCATGCGCCAGTACTGGGCCGCCAATGGCATCGCCGATCAATCGTTTGATGGGCTGGTACAGTTCAATCCAGTTTCAGGGGCAGCGCCGCATCAAGGTCCGGCGCCGACGAACCCGGGCTGCGATCCTCGATTTGCTTTCCCTCCGAATGACTGCAAGACGGATGGGAATAGTCCTAACGTTGGATCGTTTCCCATGGTCTCCATGTGCGTCGAAAACCCGAGTCCCTCGTGGAACGAGGACCACGTCGATTGGAATCTGAGTAATCCGCTTTCATCCACGCCGAGTTTGGACGGTTTTGTATGGACCGCGGCGCACGATGCCAGAACCAATCAACCGCCGTTCACCGACGTGGATGGGGTGCGCGCCATGGGCTACTACGACGGAACGGATTTGCCCTATTACTATTTCATGGCCTCGACCTTCGCGACCTCGGATCGCTGGTTCTCGCCAGTCATGTCGCGAACCCAGCCCAATCGGCTGTACATGCTGGCGGCAACGTCGGCCGGGCACGTGTATCCGCCAACGTCTACGCTGACGAATCAGACCATTTTTGATTTGCTGCAGGCGGCAGGAGTTACGTGGAAGGTTTACGTCACCGACTTGACGCATGCAACGCCGCCGCTAAACGACAGCACGCTCAACATGTTCACCGCCGCCAGCAAGTATCCGCAAAACATCGTGCCGGTCTCGGAGTACTTGAGCGATGTGACGAACGGGACTCTTCCCTCAGTGTCATTCATCGATCCCGGCTTCGACAGTGGACTCGACGAACATCCCGGCCTCGACGATGGCGAACCCGGCGGAAGCGTGCAGCTGGGATCGCAATACGTTTCGACTCTGATCAATGCGCTGATGCAGAGTTCGTCCTGGTTGGATTCGGTGTTTATCCTCACCTTCGATGAGTTCGGCGGCTTCTTCGATCATGTGCCGCCGCAATCGGCGGTCAGTCCGGATGGCATCAAGCCGGTGGATTTGATGCCTGGTGATATTTGCACGAAAGGCACAGGGCCGACTTGCGATTTCGTGTATACCGGCTATCGAATTCCGCTGATCGTCGTTTCGCCGTTTGCGAAGAAGAACTACGTTTCGCATACCGTCGCAGATTACACGGCCTGGCTGAAGTTGGTGGAAACCCGATTTAATCTTCCCAACCTTACGAAGCGAGATGCAGCGCAGATGGACATGACAGAGTTCTTTGACTTCGTAAACGTGCCCTGGAGCACCCCGCCCACTCCGCCGCCGCAGCCTACCAGTGGGCCGTGTTATTTAAATAAGCTCCCGTAACCACAATGTCTGGTCAGCGAGAACGGGAAAGCAGGTTTCTCGACTCCGCAGGATCCTCCGCATTCGCGGATGATCCTGCTGCGCTCGAAATGACAATGGGTGAGTGCGCTACTTGCTCGCGGGTGGGTTTACCGTGACTGCGTTTGCGGCGTAGTGGGCGCCGTCAAAGTTGGCATTGACTGTGACTGCGGTGCCTTCGTGAACATCGCGGCTCATCGGGAAATGATCGGGATCAAACGATATTTCATATCGTTTGTCGTCGCGCGGGTCCACCAGCGCCAGCAACCCACGATGCAAGTCGAGGAACACCACGTTGCCACTGAACACAAATGCGCTACCCGGCGTCGCCAGCACTGCAATTTTGCTGGCTACGTTCTGGCCAGTGCTATCGGCTTGGAAGTGAATGGAGATTAGGGTTCCTGCGACCAGATCACCGGTGGAAACTGCCTGACCTTGGCCGACAATCGTGGTTGCCGAGGAGACGTGCAGCTTGATGGGTGCGGGCGAAAGCAAATCGCGCACCATGAGTTCACCCTTGCTGCGATCGAAACTCACCACCTGGCCCTGACTTTCTCCCTCGGGCAATTTCGACAACATGTGGATGCTGCGGGCAAAGACGGTGGTTCCGTCCAACATGGTTTCCACCGACACGTGGTCGCCGGCATGCAAATCGTGCAGCGAGGTTTTGGTTCCGTCGCGATAGACCTGGGTGCGTTCGTCGAAGAGAACCTTCATGGGCCGGCCGCCGAAAATATTCAGCGTGAGTTGGTCACGGACGCCATCAACCTGGCGAATCGATCCACCAATGACCGTACTCTTGCCCCGAGGCAGCGCGGGCAACGCAGGCAAAAAAACCGCTGGACCTTCCAGCCTGGAGGCGATCACGTCACCGGAAATTTGTGCCGACTTCACATCTGCCGGCGACGGCAACTGAGCAAATGCCACGCCACTGAGAATCGTTACAATAAGGAAACGAACCATTGGGACACCTCTGCCTGCCCTTGGATTTCTATCGGCTTCTTGGATGGCGGGAGAGGGAAAACAGTGGCCTGAGGGTGGTTTCAAGCTTAAGAATGTCACATTTAGCGGGCAACGCCGGCCCGCCCAGCGCATCCAATCTCAAGCTTAAAAGAGCTGTTTCATATATTCGAAATGGAGCTAGAGGTAAGGGATGTTTGCTAAACGACTCAGCTGGCTGGCGATTATTGTGGTCACCGTTATTGCAGGCTCGGCGCCTCGGATTGCCCGGGCCGGGGACCTGAAGCTCACCCTGCCCAAACGCAGTCAGCTCACGCCGGTGCAGCGACTCAACCGTGAAGGGGTCGAGGCCATCCAGAAGCAGCACTATGAGAAGGCGGAGACGCTTTTTTACCAGGCATATCTTTTCGATCCGGCCGACCCTTTTACCCTTTACAACCTGGGCTACGTTTCTGAACTAAAGGGCCAACTGGAGAGGGCGCAAAAGCTTTATGGTTTGGCCTCTGAACAGGCCACGGATGCAGTCATCGACCGCACCAGCGTGAAGCAGTTGGAAGGGAAGCCGATGCGAGATGCGTTCGGCAGCCTGAAAGACGTGCCCATGCAGGTCAACCGCATGAACGTGGAAGCGATTCGGCTTTTGTCGCAGGGCCGCGCTCCCGAGGCGCTTTTGCTGCTGCAAAAAGCGCTGAACCTCGATCCGCACAACACATACACATTGAATAATCTGGGAGTGGCGAAGGAGTACCGCGGGGATTACGACGAAGCGCTCAAATATTACACGGCCGCGGCGGATTCACATTCTTCCGACCCAGTTATTGTTACTTTGGATCGCGCATGGCGAGGAAAGCCGGTCAGCGAAATGGCTGCCGACAGCGCCAGGAAGCTGCGAGCGCGCATGGAAAACGCAAGTACTGCCGCGGCGCGGGCCGCGTTGCTCACGGTGCGCGGCGTCTCAGCAACAAATCACAACGATTGGCCCGCGGCGCGGCAAGACTTCCTCCAGGCTTATGCGCTGGATCCACACAGCGCATTCTCGCTGAACAATCTCGGCTATTTGTCGGAGAGGGATGGCGACCTCGAGACTGCCGAATTCTTTTACGAGCGGGCGCGCAAGGCCGAAGACGCCCAAGTGAAAATTGGACTCGCAACCCGGCAGTCGGCGGAGGGACAGCGCCTGTTTGCGGTAGCGGCCGATAGCGACGGAAAAGTTGACGGCGAAATCAGCCAGGCAAACCAAGTGCGGCGCAGGCAGGCGGGTTCAGTTGAATTGAAACACCGCGACAACACGCCAGTTGTGGAGCCCGCGGCCCCGCCATCCTCAGGCGCTCCGGCGCCTTCCACGCAACCCCCAGTTTCGCAGCCACCTCAATAGGACTATGGACTCTGGCCAAAATATGACCGCTAAGACATCCTCTCCCTTCGGATCGAGCAAATCTTTGACCATCCTCACGCGGCTTTTGTTGGCGGGCCGGGGTGACGCGTTGTC
>Ga0265760_10000404_pt1 | contig 12095 bp, 10 predicted proteins | sample NZIome_2_FD_200831 | JGI IMG/M metagenome (GOLD analysis project Ga0265760, IMG submission 200831) | Metatranscriptome of rhizosphere microbial communities from Maridalen valley, Oslo, Norway - NZI1 (Metagenome Metatranscriptome) | ecosystem: Host-associated > Plants > Roots > Rhizosphere >...
CTTTTTTATTTTGCGCAGCTTCAACAGCCAATCGGACGCCCTGTGGCAAAGTTTCAAGTTTCAACGGTATAGGCCTTGTTTGAGAATGTATTCCTCGACGCGCACGGAGACAAGTCCATGAATAGACTGGCCGCGGTTGGCGCGCCGACGGATATCGGTGGCGGAAACATCAATTGCAACAGATTCGAGCAGATATACATTGGTGTTCTGGAGCTCCGCAACCACTTGCGACGGCGGTGTTTCTCCATTTTTTTTGAGGTCGCGGCGGCCCATTAAATGCGGCGGAATCACAAGCCGCAAGGCTTCGGCGCGAATTCCCGGGCGGTTGGCAACGATGAAATCGCAGAGACCGAGAAGCGTTTCGTATTCCTTCCAAACGGGAATGTCGAGAAAAGCGTCGGCGCCGATGATGAAGAAGATACGGTCGCCATGGCCGTTGTAGGCGTGGCGGAAGTAGCGCACCGTGTCCACGGAGTAGTGAAGCTGTGTCCCGCTAAAGTCTTCACCGGCTTCAGCGAGCGAAGGAACGAAATGTGGATGCTCGGAGCAGGCGAGCGAAGTCATCGCAAAGCGGTGGGGAAAGGGGGCGAGGTGCTGTTTGAGTTTGTGGGGCGGCCGGCTTGCTGGGATGAAATGAATTTCGTCGAAATTGAAACGGCGGTCGGCGGCACGGGCTACGGCGAGATGGCCATTGTGAATCGGGTCGAAAGAGCCGCCGAACAGCGCGATGCGACGCGGGTGATGCTTTGCGGCGGTGCGATGCGCCTGGGCGGTGGTCAATGCGCCTCCCGAGAGGTGACTGTGGTCAATTTTCTCACGAATTTTTGATCGGCGCAGGCAAGGAATCGTGTCCCGACGCGTTCTCGTCAATTTCTCCTGAGGTTACTGGCAAGTCCAAAGTCGTTTCGTGCGCTGGGCGAGGAATTTTATCGAGGGCGTCGGCGATGGAACGGACCAGATCTTTCACGCCGTCACCGACAACCGCAGATATAGCGTGGAATTCAAGGTTGCGCTGCTTGCAAAAATCCCGAAGCTCATCGAGATGCGTAGGATCGGTCGTAGCGTCCAGCTTGGTGGCAACGACAATCATCGGCTTTTCGATAAGCGAAGCGCTAAAAGCTTCCAGCTCTCCATTGATGACTTGAAACGAGTGGACCGGATCATCGACGTTGGAATCGCTCGTATCGATTAGATGCACGATGAGGCGGGTACGTTCGACGTGACGAAGGAAACGAATGCCGAGGCCGGCGCCGAGGTGCGCGCCTTCGATGAGTCCGGGCAAATCGGCGACGACAAACGTGCGGCCGAGCTCGGTGCCGTGGCCACCGGTGCCGCCGTCGGCATTGACGACGCCGAGATTGGGGTCGAGCGTGGTGAACGGTTATTTTGCGATTTTTGGACGCGCTGCGGAAATCACGGAAATCAGTGTGGACTTACCCGCGTTCGGGAAACCAACCAGCCCAACATCGGCGAGAAGTTTGAGCTCAAGACGAAGGTGGCGTTCTGCGCCGGCAAAGCCTTCCTCATGTTCGCGAGGAGCTTGATGCCAGGGTTTCGCAAAATGTTGATTGCCGCGGCCACCTTTGCCACCTTGGGCAATCAGCACGCGTTGTCCGGGTACGGACAGGTCAGCGATGGTTTCGCCGGTCTGTTCGTCATAAGCGAGTGTGCCGACGGGAACGAGCAGGTTCATGTCTGCGCCGGAATGGCCGCTGCAGTTAGAGCCTTCGCCGTGGCGGCCGCGATCGGCTTTAAATTCGCGATTGTAGCGATAGCGGAGAAGCGTGTTGTCGTTAGGATTCGCTTGCAGATAAATGCTGCCGCCGTGGCCTCCATCACCTCCTGAAGGGCCCCCGCGGGGAACGAATTTTTCACGGCGAAACGCGACGCAGCCATTGCCGCCGTCGCCGGCCTTGACTAGTATTTTTGCTTCGTCGACAAACACGAGATTAACGCTCCAATAGAAGGTACAGGGACACGCCTGCCCCTAAGAAGAATAGCAGAAGCGTGAAGGCATGAGGGAAAGCCGCCTCAGAAACTCAGGCGACTAATTGACAGCTTGAGCGGGCTCGGCTTGCATAGCTGGCTGGACGCTGATGAAACGCCCGTGCCGGCCTCGGTCAGTGAACTTAACGACGCCGGTGACGAGAGCGAAGAGCGTGTCGTCCTTGCCCTGACCAACGTTTTCGCCGGCCTGGTGGCGCGTACCGCGCTGGCGCACGAGAATCGTGCCTGCGTTGACGAGCTGTCCGCCGAAGCGTTTTACGCCCAGCCGCTGTCCGTGTGAATCGCGGCCGTTTGTAGAGGAGCCGCCGCCTTTCTTATGTGCCATGACTTATTTCCTTATCTCGGATGGGGCGCAGCGTGCTGCGCCCCTACAATTTTATCGGTGGATTTCCATGCAAAATTACAGCTTGATTTCGCTGACTTCGACGGCCGTGAAATTTTGACGATGGCCGCGAGAAATCTTGTACTGATTGCCCTTCTTAAACTTGAGCACGGTGATTTTTTTGGCACGACCTTGTGTGACGATCTTGCCGCTCACGCTGGCTTTGGAAGCGTCGTCGCCCAGAACGATTTTCTTCTCGTCCGTGTGGACTGCGAGAACTTTGCCAAACGTCACTTTTTCGCCGACTTCGCCTGTGACGCGTTCGATACGAATGGTGTCGCCCGGTGCGACACGATACTGCTTTCCCCCGGTCTGAATAACGGCGTACATCTGCCCTCCAAGCTATAAAGACAAACCCCAATTATAGCGGTGAACCGGCTAAAGCGTCAACGAAGGATCGCGGGCGTCGGTGGAAATTGTGATCTGACGACTCGCGAGAACTCGTCCGCGGCGAGCATCCGCGTCAAGGATGAGCAAGCGATGGGGGAACGCGACGAACTGACGGCGGCTCGCTTTCCAAGTCTACTTGGCTTGGGGAAATCGGGCCGACAGGGGGTACCCCCGGGGGTATCCAGATAATCGCGCGTAAATACATGAATACATTTGGGTTGCGGGCGTTTCTGCGTGCTCGCACAGCGAGCTGCCAGGTCCGGCTAGGGCGAGCCCCCACCTGGGTGTTTTCCCGTAAGAGTGACAAACAAAGGGCTTATGCTTGACGCGGCTCGTAAGAACGGCAAATGCGAGGCTTAAAGTTGTTGCGCTTTCTTAAGGTTGCGTTTGACCAGCATAAGAGGCCAATGAAGGGCTTGGACTGCGAAAGCAAATCCCCCAGGAAACAAAAAACGCCAGCAGGGCTGCTGGCGCTACCGGATGCTGGGCGGAACATTACCCAAGCGACACTATACGTCAATGAACATATTTTGTCAAGAGAGGATTGTGGAAAAATCCTGGTAAGGCCTGCGCGAATCCGAGAAGTCCCATTCTGGGAAAAGTAGGGTAGACAATAGAGACGGGAGGCCGGGGCGAGGCCGGAGGATTGACCGCAACTTTTGTGCCGTTTCGGAGTTTAACCATGTAGGTGCTTCAGAATGAATGAGACACCCGAGAGCACTTAGATCCGAGGCGTTTGGGATGATTAGTTCGGATCTAGCGAGGATAAGATCATGAGATATTTTAAATATTTGGCGCTATTGGCTGTTTGCGCTTTTGCGTTAGCCGCGCCGTCGCAGGCCCAGGTTAGGGTTGGAGTTGGTATCGGAGTTGGGCCCGTATACGGCGGATATGCTGCACCGGTTTGCGCGTATGGGTACTACGGTTATGCGCCGTATGGCTGCGCGCCTTACGGTTACTACGGCCCGAGTTGGTTCTCTGGCGGAGTCTTCATCGGAGCAGGTCCCTGGTTCCACGGCTATGGCGGCGGATATTGGGGCCATGGCGGTTACTACGGCCACGGTGGTTACTACGGGCGTAGCGGTTATAACGGACGTGGTGGCTATGCTGGCCGCGGACCGGTTGCTACTCCCCACGGAGGTTTTGCTGGCGGTGGGACTGCTCGCGGCTCGGTAGGCGGTGGATTCCACGGCGGCGTTGCGGCCGGCGGGTCCCGTGGCGCCAGCGGATTCCATGGCGGTGGCGGTGGTAGTTTCCACGGCGGCGGTGGGCACCGGTAATTGATCCAGATTTTCACTCGGAAAATGAAACGGCTGGCAGCGCAAACTGCCAGCCGTTTTTATTGGGGGACTGGTAGAGACGAGATTGATTCCGTCGATCATTCTTGCCATGCAGAATATGCGGCGCACAGATTTGTCGGCTGAACGTCTTGAGTCTGAGAATTGGTTGGCGTAATGTACGGCGCGTGAGTGCACTCGAAAACTGCCGGATGCTGCGCGTAATGACATGGCCTTCGATTGAGAGAGGGAGCTAGGTGCCAACCCTCGAGTTGGTTAGCTCTCCCCACGCTCCTGATTTGGGCCCGGTCACAATCCACTATCGCGAGTTTGGGAGCGGGAAGCCGCTTGTTTTCCTGCATGGTGGCTGGGGGTATGGAGTTTATCCCTTTGATCAGCAGGTTGCGGCGTTTCAAAACGAGTTCCGAATATTGATCCCTGACCGATCCGGATATGGACGGTCGACTCGAGTGGCGGGGGAAATGCCGCTCGATTTTCACAGGCGAGCGGCGACGGAGACCATTGCGTTTCTTGACGCGCTCGGCATCGAGCGCGCCGCGCTGTGGGGCCACAGCGATGGATCCGTGATCAGTGCCATGGCCGGATTGGCCGCGCCAGAGCGCTGCGAGCGTTTGATTTTGGAAGCCTTCCATTTTCTGCGAAGAAAGCCGGGGTCCCGGTCCTTCTTCGAGCGGTTTGCTTCCCATCCGGAAGATCTGGGCGAAGAAACGAAAAGTTTGCTCGCACAGGACCACGGCGAAACGCAGTGGCCAACGGTACTGCGACGGAATTGCACCGCATGGTTTCGGATTGCCGACCAAGTGCAGCGGCCGGATGAGGATTTGTACGACGGGCAACTGGGCAAGCTTGCCGTGCCGACGGTATTTCTGCACGGAAGCCTTGACCCGCGAACGGAGCCAGGAGAGATGGAACTTGTTCGCGCGGCGGCGCCGCAAGCAACGATCAGGTTCGTTGGGGACGGCAAGCATAGTCCCCACAGCGAAGATGCCGTGTTTGAAGAGTGCAATGCGATTGCGCGGGAGTTTCTGGACGGCCAATCGTAAGCGACCCAAGCCATATTAGCGTCAAGGCCACTAGCTGACGCCGATTTATCGAATTCTCGGGGTCCGGTCCTTCGAGGGCCTGCTTCTCCCTGCAGTATTTATACCAGTTTCATCATCGCTTCCTCCTTTGGTAGTAACGTGAATTGCCCAGCACATATTGAGTGTGAGTGCCGTCCGAAGCAGGTGGGGCAGACGAATCGCCGCTTGCTCCCAAGGACAAGGATGGAATGGTGAGAGGCAAATCGATCAACCGTACGACTTCGACGCGCAGGGCTTTCGCTCTGTTGGCGGCGCTAGCGGTGAGCTTGTTGCTGGGAACGCGCGGCCAGGCGCAGTCCCAGGTATATGGTGCGGTGGGAGGAGCTGTCACCGATCCTCAAGGTGGAGGTGTGGTGGACGCTGTCGTGAGCGCCAGGAACCTGGCGACGAATGCATTGGCGTCGGCGAAAGCCGACAGCAGCGGCCGATACCTGGTTATCAATCTGCAGCCTGGGAATTACGAACTGACCGCCAGCGTCTCGAGCTTCTCTCCCTACACGCAGCAAGTGGTGGTGGAGGTTGGTGTGGTAACTACGGCTGACATTGTCCTGGGGCTTGCTGGGCAAACGCAGACCGTGAGGGTAAGCGGCGAGGCGCCGACGGTGGACACGGAGCAGAGCACGTTTGCGACGAATTTCAATAGCGTCGCTCTTGAGAATTTGCCGATTAACGCGCGCAGGTGGTCCTACTTTGCTCTTTTGACACCGGGCGCGGTGCCCGACGGAACGTTTGGCGACATCTCGTTTCGCGGCGTGGGCTATATCTTTGACAACAACACAGTGGACGGGACCGCGAACACGCAGGCATTTTTTGCGGAAGAAGTGGGACGCACGCGCATGGCCTACTCCACAAGCTTGAATTCCGTGCAGGAGTTTCAAGTTACGACTTCAAATTATTCGGCGGAATATGGCCGCGCGGTGGGCGGAGTCGTGAACGCGATCACCAAGAGCGGCTCGAACGAGATTCATGGAGACGTTTTCTATTTCAATCGCGATAACACGATCGGCGGCGCATTCACGCCTTTTGCAACGGGGGCGGTGCTTCAGCCCAACGGCCTTTACGTTAGCGTGCCGATCAAACCGCTGGATATCCGGCAGCAAATGGGAGGGGACGCGGGCGGCAGGATCATCAAGAACAAGCTTTTCTGGTATTTCAATTTTGACGATCAAGTTCATCATTTCCCCGTCACCAATATTCCCTCGACGCCTAACAATTTTTTCTTGCCGATCACGGTAGCGGCCCCGGCGTCCTGCGCGAATGCGACGCTGAGCGGATCGGCGGCTCCGAAAAGCTTGACGACCGGACAGATTCTCGACTGCCGCGGATTTACGCAGGCGCAGGTGAACTCCGCGCTCGCTTTTCTCGATTCCACTACAGGCACTTCGCCTCGGACAGGCGATCAGACGCTGTTCTTCCCGAAGCTGGATTGGAAACCCACCGACAGGGACACGATTACTGTTTCCTACAATCGCGCGCGCTGGACTTCGCCGTTTGGCGTGCAGACGGGCAGCGTTGTGGCGCGCAGCATCGATAGCAACGGCAACGACTACGTTCATGATGACCGAGCTATCGCGAGCTGGACGACGTCCATCGGCACTTCGCTGACCAACGAAGCGCGGTTCTCTTATAGCCGCGACAACGAATTCGAGTTCACAACTCCCGCGCTGCCGGGCGAACCAGTGAGTTCGCTCACGGGACTATCGCCACAAGTGGATATCAACTCTTGCGGATTTTCTGGCGTAACAACAGAGACTCCTACGAGCGTGGCGCTGCCCTGTGGCTGGATTTTCGGAGCGCCTTCTTACCTTCAGCGGGCAGCGTTCCCGAACGAACAGAGGTATCAGGTCGCTGACAATTTTGGAATCTCCAAGGGCCGGCACCTGATCAAGTTGGGCTTTGATGTCAGCCACGTAAGCGACGATCTGAATAGTTATGCCTCCGGCGATCAGCTCGGGGAATACAGCTACACCTATCTTCAGGATTTTCTGAGCGACTACATAACGCAGGCAAACGGTCTCGGTGGTGCGTGCACGTCCACCAGCGCGGGGACTACGTTCCAAATTCCCTGCTACAACGATTACTTCCAAACGTTCGGGCCGCTGGCATTTAATGTCTCCACTGTGGAAACCGCATTTTTTGTGCAGGACGATTGGCACGCTACGCGGCGGCTTACTATCAACGCAGGCCTGCGATTTGACCACGACGGGCTGCCTTCGCCGGTGGTGCCGAATCCGGCTGTTCCGCAAACCGTTGTATTTCCGAGCGACCACAAGGAATGGGCGCCGCGGTTCGGATTTGCGTGGGATGTGTTCGGCAATGGGAAGACGGCACTTCGCGGCGGTTATGGCATGTTCTATGGCCGCATCACCAATGAACAGATTTACGAACAGCTGACACTCACGGGCTCGCCAAGCGGCCAAATTAACCCGACAATCTTTCCGACAACGGGATCCGCTAACTCAACAGGTACGCCAACTTCCGGAGAACCGATTTACCCCAATATTTTGCCGCCCTCTGCGTTCGGCGTCGGCAAGCCGAACATCGTTTATTTCCCGGCCGACATGCGCCTGCCCGGAGCGGAGGAATTTGACCTCGTGGCAGAGCATCAGATCGCTCAGAACACTTTGGTTTCGGTGTCGTACATCGGAAGTATCGGGCGTTTCTTGCCGATCGGCATCGACACCAATCTTCCGGCTGCCACTTCGCTGGCATACACCGTTTCGGGCGGACCACTTAACGGGCAGACAGTTACGGAACCATTCTTCGCCGGTGCGCGGCCGAACCCGAGCTACCAGCAGATGGTGATGTTCTGTTCGTGCGTGACGTCGCACTACAACGGGCTGGTGGGCCAGTTCAACCGGCGAATTTCGAACGGGTTGCAGTTTAACCTGAGCTACACATACGCAAGCGCCACTGACGACGGCGCTTCTTCTGCTGCTATCACCAGCAATACTCCCGTGAATCCGGGCGATCTCGCACTTGAAGAGGGGAGACCGTATCTCGAAGTGCGCCACCGGTTTGTGGGTACGGTCGTGTGGCAGCCGCCCTATTTTGCGAAGAGCGAAAATGCTTTTGCACGTGTGGCGCTTTCTGGCTGGACGATATCTCTGAACCAGGTTGCACAGTCTGGCCTGCCATATACGGCCGTCATCTCAGGTAACGCACCTTCGGGACTTGGAGCCGCGGTGAGCGCGGGCGGGCCCACTGGGGGCAAGACCTCGACGCGAGCCGTCTTTGTGCCGAAGAATGGCTATACGCTTCCCGCCACTGTTAACACGGATATGCGGATAGCGCGAAGCTTCCCAATCTACGAACGGTTGCGGCTGGAACTCACCGTCGAGGCTTTCAATTTATTCAATCACGTCAATTACAACTCCGCAGTGACCACGGCCTATACAACCGGAGGGACCGCGGCCGTGCCTACGCTCACCTATAGCACCGGGACAAGTGGCTTTGGCGCTTTAACGGCGGCGAACAACTCCGTTTTCATCGGAGCGCGCCAGCTTCAGTTCGGAGCGAAGTTCTCGTTTTAGGACTTCGGAAGCCAAGAGAAAAAAAGCATCGCTCGACGGAAAACTCTCGTTCTCTCGAATTGAAGATTCAAGAGTCAGAATTGTTTATGCGTGTGGGTGTGCTTTGTCGTAGATATCCATTAGCTGACGGATGGACGCATGGGTGTATTTCTGCGTGGTGGAAAGCGATTGGTGGCCGAGAAGTTCTTGAATGGCGCGGAGGTCGGCGCCATCGGCGAGAAGATGCGTGGCGAATGCATGGCGCAGGGAGTGGGGATGCAAGTCCCAATTCACGTTGACGAGGCGGACGTATTTCTTAACGATGCGGCCCACGGAGCGTTGCGTGAGGCGACGGCCGGCGTAATTGAGGAATACTGCTTCGGTGCGAGGCGCGTCGCGGTGACGACCGCGGCTGCTGGAGGCTTGCAGGAACAACTCTTCACGCAGAGGCCAATACTTTTCGAGAGCCTCCTGCGCTTTGGTGCCGTAAGGAACGATGCGCTCCTTGTCGCCTTTGCCTACCACGCGCAGGACACGCTCTTTTTGATCGATGTCGGCAAAGTTGAGGCCGGTAAGTTCGCTTACGCGTAGACCTGCGGCGTAGAGCAATTCCAGCAGAGCGCGATCACGGCGAAGAAGCAGGCTTTCGTCTTGGAGTTTGACAAGCTTATTTGGCGAAGGATTCTCACTCTGCCGTCCACGTTTTTTTGGAACTTCTCCGCCGGTGCTTAAGGCCGGCCCCATTTCCGCAAGCTGATTCAGAAAACCGTTCATCTCTTCAGCGGAGAGCACCGAGGGAATGCGTTTTGGCAATTTGGGAGTGGGAACGAGCCTGGCGGGATTTTCCTGCAAGCGGCCTTCGCGGACGCAGTATTTGAAGAAGGAGCGAAGCGCGGCCAACTTGCGCGCGATAGAGCTTTTCTGGAGGCCGTGGTCGTGCAAATGTCCGACGAATTCGCGGATGGTGTTGTGCGTGACGACGCTGAGAGCGGGAGGCTCCAGACCAGGCGGCGACAGATAGGCGACGAATTGGCCGAGGTCCTTGCCGTAATTCGAGATCGTGTGCGGAGAGGAATTCTTTACTGCGCGGAGATATTCGAGGTACTTGCCGATGGCCGTTTTCATTTTGTGCCCGGAAACTCAGCCGGACTTCCGCTATCGATTATAGGACAGCATCTGGCGGCAAACCTTTCTATTCGACGGGTCTGCCACTAGAAGTGTGATACCAGGAACACTGCATCTGTCTGGCTGTCTCCAAAACCTGGGTCGGTGATACGCTTCTCTCAATCAGCGGAAATCGGTCTGGGAGGATCGCATGCGATTGAGGATGTTGGCGGGCGCCGTTGTATTTGCATTATGTTTCAGTGGAACGCTTTTGGCACAGGAACCACAACAACCGCCTGCCGATGCCAGCAAACCGCCTGTGCCTGTGGTGGCTGCACCTCCGGAGAAACTCATTCTCAAAGAAGGCGCTGACGTGAGTCTGAAATTCGCGCAAGACTTGAATTCGAAAACTGCGAACGATGACGACACCGTCAGTCTCGTGCTCGATCAAGACATCAAGATTGGCGACGTGGTGGTCGTGAAAGCTGGAGCGAAAGCGGTGGGGACCATCACGCATGCGAAAAAAGCGGGGATGATGGGTAAGGCCGGCGAACTGAACATGCGCCTAGATTACCTGATCACAGATACGGGACGGCTAAGGTTACGCGGAACCAAAGGGAAAGAGGGAGAAGGAAAAGTGGGCGCGACAGTGGCGTTGACGGTTTTGTTCGGACCGATTGGCTTGATAAAACACGGAAAAGACGTGGAGATAAAGCCGGGAACGCCGCTGCTTGTTTACACGGACGAGAATTACGACGTACCAACGCCAAGGTAAAAATTGCCAGCCGTTGTTTCTCGCCGATATGGAATCCTGCGGACCGTTGAGAAAAGCGGCAGCAGAGCTGCCGCACTCCAAAGCTACGACTTGGCGCCAACCGGCGTGGCTTCTTCGGGCTGCGGTTGCGGCGGGACGGCGATCGGTTCTGGAGCGAGTTTTTCCCAGTCGCAGCCTTCTTTCAAACAGGTGTGCACCAGGCCAATTTTGGTTTTCTTTTCGACGATGAAAGGCGCGCCGCACTTGGGGCAAGGCTCGGCGATGGGCATGAAGGGCGTGGTGAAATCGCAATCGGGATAGCGCGAGCAGCCGTAGAAGATACGCGGACGGCCGCGGCCTCCTCTTCCGGCGCTGCCGCGGCGGACGAATTCGCCTTCGACACACTTCGGACATTTGATGCCCATAGTGATGGGTCGCGTGTATTTGCACTTCGGGTAGCCCGTGCAGCCGATGAATTCGCCGAAGCGCCCGTGCTTCTTGACGAGGCCGTTGCCGCAGAGCGTGCACTTTTCGTCGAGCAGCTCATCGGGCTGCATGGATTTGCGTGTGCCCTCGACGAGACGACGCGTGGTCTGGCAATCCGGATATGCGGAGCATGCCAGGAACGGTCCGAACCTGCCAGCCTTGATGACCATTTCTTTTCCGCAATTGTGGCAATACTCGACTTTTATTTCGCCCGGAGCGGCATCCGGCAGAGCTGGTGACAGATCCTGAATAAAATCGCAGTCCGGATAGCGCGAACAGCCTAGAAAGAAACCTAAGCGGCTGATGCGCTCGAGCAGTTCGCCCTCACCGCACTTTTCGCACTTTTTGCCCGTCGGGATTCCCGCTTTGTAGGAGAGCATTTCGTCATCGGCACGATCGAGATCGACGACGAACTTTTCCCAGAATTCTTTTACGGCTTCGCGCCAGGGGAGTTTGCCTTCCTCGATTTCGTCAAGCTCTTCTTCGAGGCGAGCCGTAAAGGTGACGTCGAAAATATCTTCAAAACTTTTGACAAGCAGGAGGCTCACACGCTCGCCTAGCATGGTAGGCGAAAAACGGCCCTGCTCTTTAATAACGTATTCGCGCTCGACGATGACAGAGATGATCGAGGCGTAGGTGGAAGGACGGCCGATGCCTTTTTCTTCCAGATCCTTGACTAGCGTCGCGTCGTTGTAACGGGGCGGCGGCTGCGTAAAGTGCTGATCGGGACGAATCTTGTCCAGCTTTAGCGTCTGGCCTTCGGTTACGCGAGGAAGTGCGTTACCCTCGCCTTCGTCGCTCTTTTCGTCGTCGGCTACATCCACAACTTCGGCCTGATACACGGCCAAATAGCCGGCGAATTTCTGGACCATGCCCGTGGCGCGGAACGTGTAGTCCCCTGCCGAAATGTCGATCGTGGTCTGATCGAACACGGCCGGCATCATTTGGGAAGCGACGAACCGCTGCCAGATCAATTGGTAGAGCTTGAATTGATCTTCTTTCAGGTACTTGCGAACGTCTTCCGGCGTGCGCGTTACATCCGTTGGGCGGACTGCTTCGTGCGCTTCTTGCGCGTCTTTC
>Ga0265760_10000405_pt1 | contig 12088 bp, 7 predicted proteins | sample NZIome_2_FD_200831 | JGI IMG/M metagenome (GOLD analysis project Ga0265760, IMG submission 200831) | Metatranscriptome of rhizosphere microbial communities from Maridalen valley, Oslo, Norway - NZI1 (Metagenome Metatranscriptome) | ecosystem: Host-associated > Plants > Roots > Rhizosphere > Soil...
ATGCGATGCAGGATTCTCTTCGCGGCCATCACATGTTATTTAATCGGGCTGCGGGTTGTCGCCGCTGAGCGCGCGGCACCGCAGTGCGCGCCGACCCCGAAGGACTGTGTGGCGCTCGCCCTTGAGGCCATGGGCGGCCGCGAGCGCATCGAAGCGGTGAAAGCGCTCAAGCTTGAAGGCATTCAGCACACGCTTCTGGTCGAACAGTCGTATCGCCAGGAGCCCTTCATCACCGCGTACGCCCGCACTCAGGAAAGCATCGACTTTGCAGGGCAGCGAGCGCTGCTTCAGACGCACCTGACCTGGCCCGAATCGGATCCGGGTCAATCAGAATCCGAGACCACCTTGGTGGTCGGCCCGGAGGGCGGCGTATACCGCTCCGAGAAATCCGACAGCCCAGCCTCGCGTGCCGACATCGAAGCGGCGCGCTACGGCTTGGCGCTCGGTCCGATACGCCTGCTGCTTAACGCCTCGGGCGCGGCGGACCTGCACTTCGAAAGCGCGCAACGAGTGCGCTCCACCCTGCATCCCGTGCTGGCATTCAACTGGCAGGGTCGGCCGTTACGCGTGCTGATCAACCCGTTTAACCACTTGCCCGACGCCGTAGAGACCGTCGCGGTGTTCTACGACCACTGGTATCAGTGGGGCGATGTTCATCAGCGGATCTATTGGGACAATTGGCAGACCGTGCACGGCCTGCGCTATCCCACCAACGAGGTCGAGGAGCGCAACGGCATACTGTGGGAATCGAGACAGGTCCTCAAAGTGGACCTGAATCCCGCGATGGATGCCGCCACCTTCAAGATGGATGCGCAAGCTGCGCCGAAGGGCTTGCAATCCAAGGGCTGGGAACGGCCGTTCAAAGCTCAACCGGGCGTAGCGCTAGCGCCCGGCATCACCTTGTTTCCAGGCTCCTGGAATGCAACTGTCGTCAAGCAGGACGACGGTATCGTGTTGCTCGAGTCGCCGCTCTCGGGCACGTACATGGCCGGCGTGATCGACAAGGCGAAGCAGGAAAGTCCGGGCCAGCCTTTGAAGGCTGTGCTTTCGACCTCGGATTCCTGGCCGCACGTCGGCGGCGTGCGCCAGGTCGTAGCCTTAGGATTGCCCGTGTACATTCTCGATCTGAACAAACCGCTCCTCGATCGGCTGGTGCGTTCGCCCCGACACCTGAATCCCGATCTGCTGGCGCAATCGGCGCGGCAGCCCAAGTGGCGCATCGTCTCGCAGAAAGTTCAGGTTGGAGCCGGCGCGAACCGCATGGAGTTGTACCCGCTACGCGGCGCCTCCACCGAGCGGCAGTACATGGTGTATTTCCCGGAACACAAGCTGCTCTATGCCAGCGACACGCTGGCACTCAACGCCGACGGCTCCCTGTACGCGCCCGAGCTGATGCGCGAGGTGATGGACGCCGTGAAGCGGGAGAACCTCGCGGTCACCACCGTGTTCGCCATGCATCAGGAACCCGTTCCCTGGGCGCAGGTGACAGCCCTCGTAGAAAAAGCGCTGAATTAGGCGCATATCTACCTAAACAGAAAACAAGCGCAGCTCTTTGTGCTAGCGTTGCCTGCGCGCTGCCGGGTCCGACGGCTGCGCGCGCCCCATATCAGTATGCCTAAGGTCACAAAGATGAAATCGCGCCTTGTCGCCGCAACACTGGGATTGTTTTTGACTGCCGCCTGCTTAAGCGCTTTCGCCCAGCCGGCGCCGATATACGACATTGTGATTCGCAATGGGCGTCTCTTGGACGGGGACGGCAATCCTTGGGTTAATGCCGATGTTGCGATCAAGGATGGCCGCTTCGCCAAGATCGGTAGAGTCGAAGGCAAAGGAGCGCGCGAGATCGATGCGCAAGGGGACTACGTCTCCCCGGGTTGGATCGACATGATGGATCAATCGGGCCAGGTGCTGCTCAAGAACGGCCTGGCTGAGAACAAACTGCGCGAGGGTGTCACCTCGGCGATCGCGGGCGAAGGCGGTACGCCGGTGCCGTCGGCGCAAATCGGCGATTACTTCAAAAAGCTGGAAACGCAAGGGATCTCACTGAATTTCGGCACCTACTACAGTGCCGGACAGGCGCGCGTGGAGGTCATGGGCGATGTGGCAGGCCACCCCACCCCGCAGCAGTTGGACGCCATGAAAGTGCATGTCGATGAGGCCATGCGCGCCGGCGCAATGGGCATCGCCACCGCGCTGATTTATCCGCCCGATAGTTTTCAGAGCACGGAAGATCTCATCGCGCTGGCGCGCGTTGCCGCGAAACACGGCGGCATCTATGCGAGCCACATGCGCGATGAGAGCGCCAAGCTGTTGCAGGCGATCGGCGAATCCATCGAAATCGGCGAGAAAACCGGAATTCAAATCGAAATCTTCCATTTCAAGGGCGCTTATGCGCCGGGCTGGGGGAAACTGGTCCCGCAAGCGGGCCAACTCATCGACGCGGCGCGCGCGCGCGGCGTGAACATCGCGGCCGACATGTATGTCTATACGGCCGGCGGCACGGGCCTCGACATCACGGTGCCGAATTGGGTTTGGGAGCAGGGTGAAAAGAAGGGCCTGGAACGCCTCAAGGATCCGCAGGTACGTGTGCGCCTCAAGAAGGAAGTCGCGGCCGGTTCAGAGCCAGGATGGTCCAACCTGGTTGAGGCCAGCGGCGGCTGGGATCACGTCGTGCTCGCCAACGCCTTCAATCCGAAGTACGACCAATATCGCTTCAAGAGCATCGCGTACATCGCCAAGCAGCTCCATCAAGATCCCGCCGACGTCTCGTGGGATATCGTGCTCGGCGCGCAGCCGAACCGCGCCATGGGACTCTATTTCATGATGAACGAGGCTGACATCGCCACGGCGCTGCGCTGGCCGTGGATGAGCATCGGCAGCGATGCCGGCGCCAACGAAGCCCCGGGCAAAATCGATGCCATCGGTCTGCCGCATCCGCGCGCCTACGCCAATTTCCCGCGCGTCATTGCCGAGTATGTGAAAAAACGCCACGTGCTCACCCTCGAGGACGCGATTCGCAAAATGACTTCCTGGCCCGCCACGCGCATGCGGCTCTATGACCGCGGCGTCATCCGCGAGGGCCTGAAGGCGGATGTGACCATTTTCAACGAGGGCCGCTTGGACGACGTGGCGAGCTACGAAAATCCCACGGCCTATCCCACCGGCATCGACTACGTTTTGGTCAACGGGCAGTTGGTAATTGACCAGGGCCGCCATACGGGCGCGAAGCCCGGTAAGGTTCTGCGCGGCGCCGGTTATGACTCAACGGCGGCGCTTAAATCGCCGTGAGCGCAAGTCCCGCGGCAGGTCCGAGCGGCTCGTCTTGGTTTCAGCGCTACCTGCTGCCCGGTTTCGCGTTCAAGGCCGTGGTGATCGGCGGCGGCTATGCCACCGGGCGCGAACTGGCGGAGTTCTTTCTGCCGAGCGGCCCGCAAGGCGGTTTGCTCGCCATCCTGCTAGCCATGGTGATCTGGAGCGTGGTGTGCGCGGTAACCTTCAGCCTGGCCTATGCGACCAAGAGCTGGAACTATCGGGCCTTCTTCAAAAATCTGCTCGGCCCTTTCTGGGTGATTTTTGAGATTTGCTACCTGCTGTTCATCATCTTGATTCTCGCCGTCTTTGGTGCGGCCGCGGGGGCCATCGGCACGGCATTATTGGGTTGGCCGCCGCTGGTCGGAACCTTGAGCCTCATCGCCTGCATCAGTTTCGTCACCGCCTACGGCACCGCTTCAGTTGAGCGGCTGTTCAAATGGGTCTCGATATTTCTGTACGCGGTGTATGCCGTGTTCGTCGTGCTGTCGTTCTTCGCCTTCGGCGATCGAATCATCGTAAATTTGGCTGCGCCGGCGCCTCACGAAGGCTGGGTATTGGGGGGATTCACCTATGCCGGCTACAACGTGGTTGGCGCAGTGATCATTTTGCCGGTGCTACGGCATTTGCGCAGCAACCGCAACGCGCTCATCGCCGGCGCGTTGGCCGGTCCCTTCGCCATGATTCCGGCGCTGCTCTTTTTCATCTGCATGATCGCTTACTATCCGCAGATCGGCGGCGAAGCGCTGCCGTCGGATTTCCTGTTGCGACATTTGAATTTTCCGGCGTTTCACTATTTGTTTCAGCTGATGATTTTTTTGGCGCTGCTGGAAAGCGGCACCGGCTGCGTCCATGCCTTCAATGAGCGCATCGCCGAAGCCTACGCGGCGCGCAAAGGCGGCAGCTTGTCGAAATCCGCACGCCTGTGGATTACCGGCGCGCTGCTCTCGGGCTCGATATTCTTGGCGGCGCGATTTGGCCTCGTGACTTTGATCGCGCGCGGTTATCGCGGCCTGGCCTACATGTTCCTGGCGGTGTTCGTACTGCCCGTCATGACCCTTGGGATTTGGCAACTGTACGCGCGCAGCAAGGGCCGCGCGGCAGCAGCGGCCAGCACCGCCCCCGGCCCGTAGCATCGCCTCGACGCGTGCCTTTTAGTACCTCGAAGTAAACGAGGTCAAGTGATACACCCAAGCCATCCATAGCATTGCCACCGCGGACACGGCGAGCACCGAGGTCCAAATCTTGCCGGGCCAGCGTCGCCTGCCGGTCCAAGCAATCGCGGCGGCCCAGATCAGCGCGATGGCCCCGCCGACGTAGCCCAAGATCGACACCAGGTGCATCAGAAACAGCCAGGGATCCAGGCTGGGTCCCAGCATTGCCGTCCTTGAGCTTATTGTCACGAACAGCCCCAACCATGCCAGCGACACCAGAGTGACCACAACTGCTGCCACACGCGACAGTACCCGGCCGCGCTCATCGCGCCCGACCAGTTCCAGCTTGAGGTGATTTCGGCGCCGCACGATCGCGGCGACCGGCCACAGCAGCGTGGTCAGGAGGAGTGCAGCAAAGGAGATCCCCACGGCCGGCAAGAGCCAACCCGGCGACCGCCACCAGCGGCTCGGCTCGTACACCGTAAAGGGCGAGATTTCATCGATGCTGAAGCGCTGTACCTTTCCGTCCACCACTTTGGCGGCCAGGCGCCAGCCGCTGTCGACATCGCGCCATACGAACGGCGCAATTTCACGGAAGTAACGTGGTGCGCCGTTGCGGCCCTTGAAGGATGACGCCGTCAACAGGTCATCTTTGCCGACGCTGAGTTTGAACGGACTGGCAAAGCTGATGATGCTGATGAACGATGTTTCGGGCCGCCGCGAACTTTCATAGTAGCCCGCCATCAGCTTGGCATGCGCCGCGGCCGTTTTCGCATCGATCTTCCGCGTATCGGGCGTGCCCGGAAAGTACCGGTCGAGAAAATCATCGAATAATGCGCCGCGAATCGCGCCCGCGGCGCCCTCGCGGCCCTGACTGTTGACCGACACGAACAGGCCAACGTGATCGTCCAGCAATAAATGCAGGTAGCTGTGCATGTATACCGTGTCGCCGCCGTGGCTGATGATTCGATGGCCGTTGTAATTCTGTTCGTAGAATCCGAGCATCATCCGATTCAGCGGCGGGATCATGTCGGTGGGCGTTTCATGCATCATTTTCAGGGTTTCCGCACCGAGGATGCGCGCGCCGTGGTACTCGCCGCCTTCCAGATGCGCAATCATGAAATGCGCCATGTCGACACCGCTGGCTGCGAGGCTCCCGGCCGGCGCTGCTATTACGATCTCATACGGTTTTGGTGGCTGCGATCCAAGCGCGTAGCCTTTCGACATGTCGGCCTCGAACGCCGCGGGCAGCGGCTGCCGGAAAGTGGCATGCGACATCTCCAGCGGCTTGAACAGGTGGGCGTCGATGTAGTCGTCGAACGGCTGCCCTGAAACGCGCTCAACGATGTAGCCGGCGAGCGCGGTCGCATAATTGGAATACGCCGGTGTCGATCCGGCCTTGAAAATGCGCACGGGCGTCTTTTGTTCGGCATAGACCTTCAGAGGTACCAGCTGCTTCGGGTCGGAGACGATTAAAGATTTAATCTGCTCTTCGAAACCCGGGGTATGGGTCATGATGTCGCGCAGCGTGATGGGTCCATCGGAGCGCGGCGGGATCTTGAAGTCAAGGTATTCATTGACGTCATGATCGAGGTCCAGCTTGCCCTGTTCCACCAACTGCATGACCGCCGTCCAAGTAAATAGCTTGGAAATCGAGCCCGGCCGAAACATCGTGCGCTCCGCGTCGACCGGCTTGTGCTTCTCCACGTCGGCGAATCCGTAGCCTTTTGCGAATATCACCTCGCCGTTTTTGACGACCGCAACTACCGCACCGGCAACATCGCCGCGCTCGATCGCGTAGGGCATGAGGCCGTCCAGCCAAGGCTCGAGATCGGTTCGCTCGAGGGGATGGGCCGCTGCGGCACTCGGATTTGCCTCTGCGCCCAGCTCTGCGGGCGCGGCGCGGGCCGCGATCGCGCCACCGAACAAGCAGAAAAATAGGGAAATCGAGAACAGCGATGGGTATTGACGCGGCATTTTTGTTATCCCCGTGAAGCCTGGCCCAACGCAATGTTTACATTAAGAGAAATTTTCTACAATGAAAAACATCGCCAAGATCTGGCGTGATCAGAAACTAGTTGTGAGTCAAACGGCTCTGGCTCGCTTCAACGGCTCTTGGCTTTCTTCAATATCTTGATCGCAGCGCGCGCCGGCTGCGGATTCGCAGGCGAAGCCGCCTCGGTCTCGCCGTGCAAAGACATCAAGGACTGTACCAGCCCTTCGTCGGGGCTCGAGCACACCCCGAGCACCACCGCCTCGTCGCACCCTTCCTCAGTGACGTAGGCGTGCCCCATGTTGCTGTCCAGATAAATCGACTCGCCGACATTCAAGACCACGGGGTCGTAAAACTCTGTGAGGACCTTGATCGCGCCCTTCAGGACGTAGATGTATTCCTCGCCCGAGTGGCGCACCAGTTCGCCGAACTCCTCTGCGCTCTTGGCGCGGATGCGAGTCAAGATCGGGATCATCCGTTTCTTGCGCAACTCCGGACACAAGTAGTAATAGTCGTAGTTTTTCGTGTTCACGCGAACCGCGTCTTCCGTGAGTCCGATGCTGCGGCGCGCCGTCACCGCCGGTTCAGCTTCAGTCGGATCAGCGAATAGCTCGGATACACGGATTTCAAGCCGCTGGCTCAGTTGCACCAGCTTGTCGTAGCTCAAGGTAAGACGGTCATGTTCCACCTTGGAGAGGGTGGAGACCGGAATGCTGGTGCGCTCGCTCATCTGGCTCAAGGTCCAGCCGTTACGCGCGCGCAAAGCGCGCAGTAAGCTTCCGAGCGTAGGGTGACGCGTATTCATGTCCATCTAAGCCGCCCTTGTATGACGTTTTCGTTGGCCGCTCGCAGCATACCTAGCGTACCCGGTAGGTCAATCGCTTCAAAGCGCTCGATCCTGTTCATCGTACAACTTGCGCAGACCGACCTGTATGGAGAATTACATTGACAATTGTCTGTACAGGACTATTCTGGCTTAGTTGCGACATGATATCAGGATAAGTAAACGATGTCCGACTCTTCCCTTGCCATTACGCGTGCCATTACGCGCCGCCGCACTTTACAAGCCATGGCCGGCGCATTGGCTGTGCTCGCGCTGCCGGAGGCACGAGCCGCGCAAGCCACGGCGCAAGATCCCAAGAACAAATACTCGGCCAAGGTCTTGGATCTGGTGCAGCGCTCCTTGGTGATCGACATGCTCGCGCCGCTTAAGCTGGATTTTCGTCCCGAGGCTTATGCGCTGCCGTTGACCGATTCTGAGGCCGCCATGTTTCGTTCGTGTGGCATCACCGGATTCCACAATTCCGTGGGGGTCGGGGGCGCGAGCGCCTATGAGGACGCGCTGGAATTCATCGCCGCGTGGAGCGGATTTGTCGGCCGCAACACGCAAGTTTTTACTTTGGTGGGCAAAGCCGGCGATCTGGACGCCGCCAAGGCCAAGCAGAAAATTGCCGTCATCATGGGATTGCAAAATGCCGACGAATTTCGCGAGCCCAAGGACGTCAAAGCGTTCTACCAATTGGGACTGCGCTGTGCGCAGCTGACTTATAACACGCAGAATTTGCTTGGCAGCGGTTCCACGGAACGAGTCGACGGCGGGATCAGCGACTACGGCGAGCAGATCATCAAGTCAATGAACGAGGTGGGCATGCTCGTCGACGTCTCGCACAGCGGCGATAAGACCACTTTGGATGCCATCGAATTGTCCCCCAAGCCCATCGCCTTTACGCATTCGAATTGCCGCGCGTTGAACAATCATCCGCGTCTGAAGACGGATGAAGCGATTCGCAAGCTCGCGGCGAAGGGCGGCGTCATGGGCATCACCGGCGTGCGCATGTTCGTCAAAGACAAGGAGCCGACGACGGTCGAGGACATCGTCGATCACATCGATCACGTCGTAAAGCTCGTCGGCATCGACCATGTGGGCATCGGCTCGGACTCGGACTTGATGGGATACGATCACATGCCGCCGGACCAGTACAAGCAGCTGAAGGCCGGCTATAAGGCCTCCTATGCATTCCGCGACAAAATAGACACCGACGGCTTTGATCATCCACGCAAGGTGTTCGACCTTACGGCGGCCTTGATCCGCCGCGGCTACAGCGATTCGAATATTCAAGCAGTTCTCGGCGGGAATTTCCGCCGGCTGCTGGGTACTACTTGGACGTAAAAAGGGGGAAAAACATGAATGGTATCTGCAAACTTGCATTGCTCGTGGCGCTCGGGTCCATCGGGCTTTTCTTATCGCCGCAGAGCAGGGCGGCGGATGCGGCTGCGCCGTCCGAGGACGCGCTGGCCACCATCGTCGTCACGGCCGAAAAGAAAGAAGAGAAACTGAAAGACGTGCCCATGAGCATCACCGCCCTGGGCGGTAATTCGCTCGACAATCTGCAGTACCGCAGTTTCAGCGACTACGCGGCCATGGTGCCGGGTCTGTCGTTGGTGAGCAGTCAGCCGGGGTACACCAACCTGACCTTGCGAGGCCAGAACGCCGGGGGCGTCGGATCCACCGTGGCGGTCTACCTGGATGAATCACCGTTCGGTTCCAGCAGCGCCTTGCTCAACGGTTCCATCTTGAGCGGCGATTTCGATACCTGGGACCTGCAGCGCATCGAAGTGCTGCGCGGGCCGCAGGGCACCTTGTACGGGGCCAACAGCGAAGGCGGCTTGCTGAAGTTCGTCACGGCGCCGCCGGTATTGGGCAGCTTTTCAGGCGCCGCCGAGGTCACGGGCGAAACCGTTACTCACGGCGGCACCGGCGGCGATTACCGCGCGATGCTGAACCTGCCGCTGGGCGACAAGATGGCGTTTCGCATCGACGGATTCGACCAAGATGTAGAAGGTTACGTCAGCGACCCGTCGCGCAACAAGGTCGATGAGAACGACGGCCATAAGTATGGAGGGCGCGTTTCCTTGCTGGCCCAACCGGTCGACTCTCTCACCATTCGCCTGACGGCGAGCTCTCAGGAGTCACAATACAACGGCGTTCCGCAGGTTGATATCAATCCCCTCACCTTGAGACCGGCGGAGGGCGATCTACAGCAGGAGCGCATCATCAATCAACCCAGTAGTTTCCAGTACAAGAACTACAACGCGACCATCAACTGGGATGCGGGGCTCTTTAGCATCTTATCGACGACGAGCTACGGCATTTTGAATTCGGATGCGATCACCGACGATACCAACGCGCAGCTCGCGCCGGGGCTCACTCTCGAAACGCTGCTGGGGGAAGTAGGCCTGCCCAATACGGGCGGCTATGTGGACAATCTCGTGGATCTGAATAAATTCACGCAGGAAGTCCGCATTTCCTCGCCCTCGACCAACTTTGTCGAGTGGCAGTTAGGCGGCTACTTCACGCGTGAAGTGGGCAATTTGTATCAGCACTTGAATGCGATGACGGTGCCGGGCGGTGCGCCGATCAGCGCCCTTCCACCCCTGCAATTTGCGACTCTGGATTCCATTTACAAAGAGACCTCCGGGTTCGGCAACGTGACGGTCCACATCATCCCGCAGTTCGACATTGAAGCCGGCGGCCGCTATTCGAAGAACGAACAAGTGGCCACCGAGGGTATTTCTGGATTGCTGGCCGGGCCGGCGCAGGCTTTCAGCACGCCATCCTCAGGACATGTCTGGACGTACTCGGTCGCGCCGCGCTGGCACATCGATGCCGACAACATGCTCTATTTCAGGTGGGCGACGGGCTACCGGCCGGGCGGACCCAACGCATTGCCGCCGGTCGCGCCGCCCGACGTGCCTCGCGAGTATGGCGCGGATAAGACCAGCAACTTCGAGCTCGGGATCAAGTCGAGTTTGTTCAACAATCAGCTGTCGATCGACGCTGCGCTCTTTCATGTCGACTGGACCAATATTCAGCTGCTCGAGATCGTCGACAACAACGGCATCAATGGCAACGGCGGCAAGGCAAAAAGCCAAGGCTTCGAATGGACCGTCGGCTACATTCCTGTTCACGGCCTCACCCTGAATTGGACCGGAGCCTACACGGATGCGCACCTGACCACGGATGCGCCCGCGGTCCATGGCGTTTCCGGTGACCCGCTGCCCTATGCGCCAAAGTGGGGTACATCGCTCGATGGCGAATACGATGCGGCCGCGTTCGCAAACTACAAGTATTTTGTCGGCGGCACGTGGAGTTACGTCGGCGCCCGCAGTACTGACTTCGGCAGTGATGTGACTGAAACCTTGCAGGTTAGATTGCCCGGTTACAATGCCTACGGCGCGCGCGTCGGCTTGGATAACGATCGCTGGCGCTACACGCTGTACACCAAGAACATAAGCGATTCGCGCGGCATCACCAGCTACGCCGCCAGCGGCGCACCGAACCTGAATGGCGGGATAGCCATCATTCAACCGCGAACGTTTGGCTTCACCATATCTACGAAGTTTTAAAGGCTGAGGAATGAATTCGAAACGCGAATTGCACGCGGCGGAGGCCCGAATGTCGCAGGTGCTGGATTTACCCCACCCGTACCTGCTTTTTCTCGGAGACACCACGGAGAAGGGCTATGCCAAGACGGCGTTCGGACTGCGCGACTGGGCACGCGATCGCTGCGTCGGAGAATGGGCCTGCGCCGGTGCAACCGTCACCACGGATCTGCCGCGCTTGACGCCGAAGGAGGCACGCGCGCGCGGTGCGCGTGCGCTCGTCATTGGCGTCGCAAATACCGGCGGCGTGATCGCCGACAGCTGGATCCCCTCGTTGCTTGAAGCGCTGGAGTCCGGACTCGATCTCATCAGCGGCATGCACGCGAAGCTCGGCAACGTTCCGCAATTGAAGGCGGCCGCGGAGCGTCACGGCCGCCGGCTGATCGACGTACGAACGCCGCCGAAAAATATTCCGATCGCAACCGGCGCCAAGCGCAGTGGCAAACGCCTGCTGACCGTCGGCACGGATTGTGCTGTGGGCAAGAAATACACCGCTCTTGCATTGGCGCGCGCCTTCCATGAGCGCGGACTCGACGCGGACTTTCGCGCCACGGGACAGACGGGAATCCTGATCGCGGGCGGCGGCATGCCCATGGACGCGGTGGTTGCGGATTTCGAGGCCGGCGCCGCGGAAGTTTTGAGCCCGGCGGCCCCCGCGCAGCACTGGGATGTGATTGAAGGTCAGGGTTCTTTGTTCCACCCGGCCTACGCCGGGGTTTCGCTTGGCCTGCTGCACGGCAGCCAGCCGGATGTGATCGTGGTGTGCCATGACATCGATCGCAAGGAGATGCTGGGACATCCGGGCTACCTGTTGCCGGATGTCTTCGACACCATCGATTTGAATCTGCGGCTCGGCCGTCGCACCAATTCCGCGATTCGCTGCGCCGGCGTCAGCTTGAACACTTCAAAGCTGAGTCCGGACGATGCCGCGCGATTGCTGGAGGCGGAGAGCGCGCGGCTTGGCGTACCGGTCGCGGACCCGATGCGGCCGGGCGCTGCATTTGAAAAGCTCGTCGACAAGTGTCTCGCCTGAATTTGCAGATAACAGCGACTTCGGTCGCAAGAAGAGAGTCCATGCGTATATTCACAGTTTTGGCCGCCGCGCTCCTCACTTTGGGAACGCTGACCGCCACCGCACAGAAAGCTGCTCCTGCACCGCGCGCCGCTCCGGCCGCCGTCGCGCCTGCAG
>Ga0265760_10000406_pt1 | contig 12087 bp, 2 predicted proteins | sample NZIome_2_FD_200831 | JGI IMG/M metagenome (GOLD analysis project Ga0265760, IMG submission 200831) | Metatranscriptome of rhizosphere microbial communities from Maridalen valley, Oslo, Norway - NZI1 (Metagenome Metatranscriptome) | ecosystem: Host-associated > Plants > Roots > Rhizosphere > Soil...
ACTTGGCGTCCTTCGCGGTGCCCGCGGCCAGTTCCTTGGTTCGTTTTTCCGTACCGCGGCGGTCGGACTTCCCAGCGTCGCCCGTTGCCCGATTGGGGCCCGACGGCGTTTCGACGGACGCCGTTGTCGCTTTGGCTGCGGCGGGCGGCTTCGTGCGTTTCACCGCCCCGCGATGGACTTTGGGAAACCCGCGATCCATTCGCCCGCGCTCGATCGTAATGGTGCCCAGATCGATTTGCTCTCCAGCGGCGACCGTCAACTTGACGGCGACGGGATCGCCGGGAGCAACAACACGCGCCTTCAGTTCGAATGGCCCTCCCGCTGGAAACTCGAATCGAAAGTGGCCGTCGGCTTCGGTGATCGCAGTCGGAGACCGGGCGAGCGAAAAACATTCGATCTTGACGTTCGAGAGCGGGGCTCCGTCCTCGGATACAAGCCGGCCCGTCACAACGGCCGGCGGTTCCAACACGATCGTTCGCTCCGTTTCTCCGGGCTGCGGCGTGAAGTCGATCAGTCTCGTGAGGCCGCTGGCGCGATGGCGCAGCCGGACCGTCCGTTTATCGCCCGGATACGTTCCGCAAAGCGTTGCCGAATCGCTCTCGGTAAACGAGCGTGGCGGTAAAATCCGCGGATCGAGAACCAGCCCGACGGCTTCGACTCCCGAAAGCGGCTTGCCGACTGCGTCCCTGAACTTGAGCACGACGTTCTGGCCCGGCTCAACCGGCAAGTCGACATTCACCTCGTGCGCATGCGGGGCGACGTCGATCTCGCGCAGGGAGTGGAACCTGTATCGCTCGATTGGCGACAAGGTCGGTGAAGCGATTCCCTTTCTTTCTGCGTCGACGAGTTCTTTGATCTCAGCCCATCCCAGGTTGAAGCGGTAGGTCCCTTGCGTGCATTGCAGGCCGACCACGCCGCGACCCGGGATGACGGGGACCCGAAAGCGGCCGTCCGGGCCGAAAACGCCGGCGCTGGAATTCCTCGAGAAGTCGGGTTGACCGGCGAAATACTTCGCGGCGAACTCGTTCGATCGGAACGGCGTGTAAAGAACCGAGCCGGAGACCGGTTTGCCGGTTGACCGATCGTAGGCGCGGCCCACGGCCCAGATCGCGCGCTTCAGCTTGATGTCGAGCCGAATCGGCTCCAGCGAGACGGAGGCGGGAATCGTCGCCTCGTTCGCAGACAGGTAGGGCAAATCTGGAATCAGGATCCGACACAGGTTGATTCGCCCAGTGTCGAGCCCTTCGAGGCGAAAGTGCCCCTTGGGGTCGGAGGTCGCCGACACGAACATGTTGCCCCCCACCAGGGTCGAGTCACCCCGCTTCACGCCATAGGGACGGATCCCGACGCCCGGAATGGGCTGGCCCGTCTCTTCATCCGTGACGAAGCCTTCGACGGGGACGCTCGGCGACGCGACGTGCTCGAATTGAGAGCCAAGAGTCTCGTGAAATCTAAATGGGATCGGCTTGATCGGCCTCGTCACCACGCTGGCGACGAATGTGGCCATTCGTGGACCCGAGATTTTCAGATAGACGTGTCGATCGCGTCCGATTCCCTGGATCTCGAATCGCCCGTCGGCATTTGTTTTCTGCGCCGGAATCAGCGCCTCCGAGACCGATGCAACCGCCTTGACACGGAAGACAGCCTCTTCGCGGCCCCCTCTGTTTTCATCGAGCGAGCGATTGGGCAAGAACCAATGGATATACACGGGCTTGTCCTTCGCGGAGGCGATAAACTGATCGACCCAGGCCGCGGTCGAGTCGTAGACGATGACGACCTCGACACGGACATCGCGCAACGGTCGCCCTTCTAAATCGATGATGTGGCCGCGAATCGGCTCGTCATCGACCAGGTTCATGACAATCGCGTCGGTCTTTTCCGCCGGAAGGACTGGATGCAACGCGAGGCCATAGCCGGCCAGCGTGGCCCACAGATTGACGCTGTCCCGGCGATCCGTCATCGGACCAACATCGACGCTGCCCCGAAATTCACCCTTCGCATCCGCGGACAGCGTCGTCAGCACTGTGAACTTTTCTGTAGCCGCCGGGTACGGCTGACCGACGGCCTTAATCACTCGCACGGTCGCGCCGACCGCCGGCTGACCGTTGGGCAACAGCACGCGGCCGCGGAGTTCACGCGTCGTCATCGCGGGAGGCGCGGGTTTCTTTTCGGTTGCCGCTGATGCCAGATGCACTTCCGGGCGAGGCGCCTGCACGGTTGACGCGTTTGCGACGCCGGGAGATTTGCTGCGTTTCAGCGAACCCCTCGTGATCCTTCTGATTCGTCGCTGCCGGGCGTCGAGTTCAACCGTGACGTCGCCGAAATCGATTTGCTCACCCTCGGCGACCTTCAGGTTCTTCTCAAGCTGCGTCCAACCGAGCGTCGTGACAAACACAGACGTGAACAGCCCGGCGGGGATCTCGCTGCGGAGACGTCCTTGGGCGTCGGAGGACGCCGCCCGCAAGCCTTCCGGCAGGTTGTAGGCGGGCGTGCAGGTGAGGCTCCAATTCGCGAGCGGCGTTCCCTCCGGAGTGAGGAAGCGCGCGGTGATCACGGCCGGAGGCTCGAGAACGATCGTCCGCTCGGTCTCCCCCTCCTTTGGCGTAAAGCGGAACAGCTTTGTGAGACCGCTGGCCCGGTGCTTGAGCCAGACCGTTCGCGTCTCGCCGGGGAACTTGGCATAGAGCGTCGCCGAGTCACTCTCAACAAAGGACCACCATGGCCGAGCCGAGTAACCCTTGCCTGGCTCGTATCGCACATACCGCAGCCCGTACACTTCCACGCCGGCCAGCGGTTTGCCGGCCGGATCGGCGAACTTGAGGACGACGTTCTGCCCCGGGTCGGCGGCCAGATCGGCATGAGCCTCTTCGGCATCCGGCGGGACGTTGATTTCCCGCACCACCTGATAAGGCCCATACGGCGCGGACGTTAATCTCTCGAAGTCGGCGATCGCCTCGCGGCCAAGCTGGAGCCGGTAGTCCCCCTCGTCGCAGTAGAGAGTCAGCACGCCACGTCCCGGGACGACGAGGAGCCGGAAACGTCCGTCCGCTTCGACAGTTCCGCCCGTGCCTTGAATCACGTGATACTTTCGCGCGACTTCATTGGAGCGAAACGGTGTGTACTGCACCCAACCGGAGACAGGCTTGCCCGTCACCCGGTCGGACGCGCGGCCGACGGCCCAAATGCCGCGCTTGAGCTTGACGTCGCACCGAATCGGCCGAAGCGCCACGGCCGCGGGAACCTCAAAGCCGGCCCCGGTTTCCATTGGCTTGACGTACCAGGGGTGCAGATAAGGCAAATCGTGCGGTTCGACCCCGCAGACGTTGGGCTGCTGGGTGTTGAGTCCCTCGAGCAGGTAGTGGCCGCGAGCGTCGGTGGTCGCGGAGGCTGACAGGCCGAGCTCGACCCTCCACCTGCCCCTGTCGGACCTGATATAGGGAAAGACGGTGGCGCCGGCGATCGGCTTGCCGCTCTCTTCGTCGGTGATGAATCCTTCGACGGGCACGCTCGGCGAAACGACGCGAGTAAACTCGGAACCGTCAACTTCCCACTGGGGCAGGGGAATCGACTTGATCGGCCGCGTCAGAACGCTGGCGAAAATCGCGGCCGCTCGCGAGGCGGAAACTCTGAGGGCGATAAGCCGATCGCGCCCCAGGCCCCGCATCTCGAACCGCCCGTCGGAATCCGTTTTGACCGCCGGCACGAGCGTTTCGGAAACGCGTTGAGGCGGGTCGACATGCAAATACGGTCCGCCCGGTGCGGGCTGTCGTGCCGAATCGCCTTCGTCGTCGAGGAATGCGTTGGCGGGCCGTGGCAACTTGGCAACCGCGGCCAGCCATTGGTCGATCGAGTCTGTCGTCGTGTCGAAATAGCGAATGAGTTCGACGCGGGCCTCGCGAACCGGCCGCCCCTCGAGGTCGACAATCCGCCCTCGGATCGGCTCCTCTTGGGCCAGCCGCAACACGATCGGCTGCGCGTCGGAGCTCGACCCGAGCGGCCGCACCACGAGGCCATAGCCGGGCAATGTGCCCCAGATGGTAAGTGGACGACGATCCTTGAAGCCGGCGGCATCGATGTGGCTCTCGAAATCTCCGTTCGAATTGGTCGTGCGTTTCGCCAGCACGCGGAGTTCAACTTGCCCCGCGAGCACGTCGGCTCGAATCACGCGGACCGTCGCCGCTATGGCTGGGTGGCCGTTGGGCAAGAGCACTCGGCCGCGCAGTGCGCGCGTCGATGAGGTGTCAGTCTGAAGTGATTCTGTCTTCGCGATCTGCCCGGACGCGGAAGCCGGTGCCCGCGCGGTCATGTTGGCTGTCGTGGCCGCCTTTGTGCGCTTGATCGCTCCCGTTTGGACTTTGGTCGGCGGTTTTGTCCGATCGATGGTGATATCGCCGAAATCAATCTGCTCGCCCGACGCGACGATCAATCGCGGCAAGGACCCATACGAGACGGAGACGCCAAACGGCCCCCCCGGCGGGAGGTCCCTGCGAAAACGTCCCTGGGCGTCCGTGACGATCTCCGAATAAGCATCGTTCCAGCCGTCGCCGAGGTCGCATTGAATTTTGATTCCGGAGAGAGGGGTTCCGACGGTATTCAGGACGCGGCCTTTGACGACTGCCGGCGGTTCGAGAACGATGGTCCGCTCGGTTTCAGAGACGTTTGGTGTGAACTTAAGCACTCGTGCGAAACCGCTTGACCGATGCCGGAACCAGACGGACCGTGTCTCCTCGGGATACGTCGCGTATAAAATCACGGAATCGCCTTCGGCAAAGGACTTCCCTCGTCCCGGCAGAAAGCGCAAATCAGGAAAGCGAAGCCCATACGTTTCGACCCCCGCCAAGTGGTGGCCTGCCGGGTCGGTGAACTTGAGAGTGATGTTTTGTCCGGGATCCACGGGCACGTCGACATGTGCCTCATGGGCATCCGCGGCCACGTTGATTTCGCAGACGGCGTGGAACGTTTGTAATCCGGGGCCGGCAAATGTCACCGGCACGCGCATCAGTTTCGGATCGGCAAACTCCTTGATCTGCGTCCTGCCGAAATCAAATCGGTAGTCACCGCTGTTGCACTGGAACGATAGAACGCCGCGCCCTGGAAGCACGACTGCGCGAAGATGACCCTCGGCATCAACGTGCCCGCATTCCATCAGCCCGAGCCAAAGCAACGGGTGGTCAGCTGCAATTTCCTGGGCAAGCTTGTTCGATAGAAAAGGAGTGTAATAAAGCGTGCCGGAGACCGGCTTTCCCGTGACGCGGTCGTACGCGCGTCCCACTGCCCAGATTCCGCGTTTCAGCTTGAGATCCTGACGGACCGGCTCGAGCGACCGCGCAGCAGGAATGCGCAGGAGTTGAATGGCAGAAAAATAAGGGAGATGTTCCGGCACGCGGACGTTGAACACATTTGCCCGGCTGCTGTAGAGCCCTTCAAGTCGAAAGTGACCGCGTTCGTCGGTCGTAGCCGTCGGATATCCCCAGGTGATGGGTTCCAGACGGACCCCAACAATCGGCGCGCCGCTGTCTGCATCGGTCACGAAACCTTCCGCGGGGGCGCTAGGGCCAACGGCTCGTTCGACTTGAGACCCGAACACGTCTCCGAATCGGTGTCGGATCGGCGGCATCGGGCGCGCGAGGACGAACACCACATCTGTCGCCACATGCGGACCGGAAACCCTCAAATAGACCCCTCGATCGTGTCCGACACCCCTGACCTCGAAGTGTCCATCGACACTTGTCTTTGCGGACGGCGAAAGCGAAGGGCTCATCCATGCATTCGGGCCCAGGTCCTCAAACCGATTCGGAACCCCGGTTGTTTTGACCGACGACAACAACTGATCGATCGCCGCTGTTGTTGTGTCGAAGTACTTCAAGACGTCGACGCGGGCATCGCGAACGGGCCGCCCTTCCAGGTCGATGATGCGGCCGCGGATGGGCTCTTCCTCCGCGAGCGTCATGACGATCGTGCCGTGTTTGTCCTCCGAACCAATCGGATGGAAAGCCAATCCGAAGCTGTGCAGGGTTGCCCATAGATCGAGCGTCGACTCGCGTTGTTTCAGGAGGCTGGCGTTGACATCGCCTGCAAATTCTCCCTCGCTGTCGGCAGTCCACGTTGCGAGGACGACCGTCGACGCAGGTGGCATACCCGATGCGGAGGACGGAAACACCGAGTTCACTAGCCGCACGGTCGCACCGGCGGCCGGCCGACCATTGGGCAAAAGCACTCGGCCGCGGAATTCGCGCAGCGTCCTCGCCGCTGCGGGCTTCGGTGAGGTTTCCTTTGTTCTCTGCAGTACTGCGGAAGCAGGTGCGGATGCTAACGCCTCAATTGCGATGGGCGGTTTGGTGCGTTTTTCCGGTCCGCGATGGACCTTGGGTCGTGAACGCCCTTTGGGGTCTTGCTCGATCGTGATCTGGCCGAAATCGACCTCTTCCCCCGCGACTACCCTCAGCTTTTCCGCGAAAAATGCGAAAGGGAATGGGTCGCAATAGAGTTCAAACGGCCCCCCGGCCGGAAGCTCCTCCCGAAAGCGGCCCTCCGCATCGGTCTTCACAAATGGCAGCCGGTCGGCGGAGTTGGAGTCGAACACGCATTCGATCCGCAGATCCGCAAGCGGAGCCGCCTCCGGAGTCACCAGCCGTCCTGTCACAACGGCCGGCGACACAAGGACGACTGTTCTCTCCGTTTCGCCCACTTTGGGCGTGAAGTGAAGCAGCTTCGTGAGGCCGCTCGATCGATGCTTGATCCAGATTGTCCGCGTTTCGTCCGGCGAAGAGGCATACAAGGTTGCCGAGTTACCTTCGATGGACGATCGACTTCGATTCATGCGGCTGTGCGGATCGAGTCGCAGCCCATACGTCTCCAAACCGGCGAGCGGGCTGCCGCCTGCATCGGTGAACTTGAGGACGACGTTCTGGCCCGGATCGACCGGCAGATCGACGTGAATTTCATGCGTGTCCGGAGTGACATTGACTGCGCGCACCGCATGGAATGGTTCCGACAAGAGACGTTCGTATGTCGGCCCGCGCATCGATTGCGCCATTTCGGAGCCCGCCAGCTCCTTAATCTCACTCCGACCGAGGTTGGGCCGATAATTGCCCTCCGAGCACTTCAAGCAGACGACTCCCCGGCCGGGTATGACCGGAATCTTGAACCGTCCCTGGTCGTCGACGAACCCAAACGGGTAATTCGCCAAGAAGTCCGTGGGTGGGTTTCGATACCGCTCGTAATTTCGCGCGGATGGATTAGATCGGAACGGCGTGTAATAGACCGATCCGGGGACCGGCTTTCCGTTCGTCCGGTCGTACGCCCGACCAATGGCCCATACGCCGCGTCTCAGCTTGATATTGTGTCGGATCGGTTTAAGAGACTCGGAGACGGGAATCGATCCATTTTCGACGGGAGGGTAGGGCAAATCGGGGACGACGATCTTGTAATAGTTGGTAGTGCTCGTCTCGAGCCCCTGCAGGCGATAGTTTCCTTGAGCGTCGCTCGTTCGCGACAACAGTGCTGCGATGCGTAGATCGTTCCCCACGATGCCCTTACCGCGCTCGACGGCGGTGGGAATGATGCGAGCGCCGGGAACGGGCTTGCCAGTCTCTTCGTCGGCGACAACGCCTTCAACCGGAACACTCGGCGGCGCCACGCGCTCGAATTGCGAGCCGTAAATCTCGTGAAATTTGAACGGAATCGGCCGGAGGGGCCGCGTCAAAATGCTCGCTTCGATTGTCGTGATTCGCGGCCCGCTGATTACCAAATCGACCAGTCGATCCCGTCCAACCCCCTTGATCTCGAAGCGCCCTTCGGCATTCGCCTTCACCGCAGGCATGAGGACGTCGGAAGCAGGTTCAGCCGACTTGATACGTAAAACCGGTTCGTGTTGATCGGGCTTCGCCTCCTCGCGAGTGAAGTTGAAAAATGCCTGGCCCGTGACTCGACGAGCTGAGGCGAGCCATTGTTCGACCCAGGGAGTGGTCGTGTCGAAATACTGCACGACGTCGACGCGAGCATCGCGAACGGGCTGCCCTTGCAAATCGAGGATGCGTCCGCGAATCGGCTCTTCATCGACGAGGCTGATCTCGATCGGGCCACTCTTTTCCGCCGGGGCAAGGTGATACGGCGTCAGACCATAACCGGGAAGCGTGGCCCACAGGTTGACCTGGACTCCGGGTTCCTTCATCGAACCGATGTTGACGCTTGCCCGAAACTCTCCCTGTGAATCCGTGGAGAGCGCAGCGAGCACGCCAAACTCCTCAGCTCCGCCTTCGTAACGGGGATACTCAAATTTGATCGCGCGCACGGTCGCCCCGACGGCTGGCTGGCCATTCGGCAACAGAACCCGGCCACGCACGGCGACGACGCCGGGGGGAAGCGCCGGCGCAGGATTCTGCGCGGGAGTCGGTTGTGGCGACGGGATTGCTGGTGGTGAGGCCGTTGGCGTCGCTGCGGGCGCGGGGGAAATCGGGGGTTTCGTTTCTTGAGCTGTTTCGAGTTGAGGCGCGGGTTCCGGAGACGGAGCCGCGGCGCGTTTGCCTTGCTGGGCGAAACCGACGCCGGCAATGGCGGCTAGCGCGAGCAGCGTGGAGGCGAGCAACCAGTGGCGGCCGACTTTGGGGGTGATCCGCACGCCAGAAAGGACGTGTTCCAGCCGCCGCTTGAGCGACTCGCGGCTGCTGACGGCGGCCAAGGCGTGGGCCGGCGCGCCTTGTGGGACGAGTTGTAGCAACGAGTCGGCGTAGTCGGTCGCCTCGCCTCCGGTCGACAGCACCCAATCGTCGCAGGCTTGCTCGCGGAGGTAGGCGAGCCGGCGACGGCTGAGCCAGGTCAGCGGTTGCCAGGGCAGGGCGATGACCACGATTTCAGCCCACAAAGCGGTCCAGTGATCCCGGCGGATCGCGTGCGCCAGCTCGTGACAAAAGACGCTCCGCCAGAGGATCGGCCCCGCATCGGTCGCTGAAGTCGGCAGCAACACGACGGGCCGCGCGCTCCAGCACCAGATCATCGGGCAGCGAATGTGCGGCGTGGCGCGCAGGGACGGCGCGCCTCGCAAGCCCAGCGCTCGCGTCGCCTCGCCAAGAGCGGCGACCAATTGCGGATCGGTCTCCTCGCGGGCAGTCCGCACAATTCGCGTCCCTGCCAGGAGAGAAATCGCCAGCCGGACCAACAACAGCAACGACGCGATCGACCACGCAGCGGCGAGCGCGGCGGTCACGCGCGAGGTCCAAGTGAACGGCGCGGGCGGCGGTTCGAGGGCAGTCTCGGTCGTCTCCGCGTCTTGCGGTTGCTCGCGTGCCGTAGGGTCACTCGTGGCAACTTCCGGTTCGATCGAGCTGGTCGAGCGGCCCGGCATCGAGTCGAGTTCTGATTGTGCAAACTCATCCGGGGAATCGGCCCGCTCTCGAGGGAGCTGATCGTCCGGATGGTGGACCTCGGCCGCGGGTGCCGGTAGCTCGGTGCCAGTCACGACAACAGGCGGCGGTTCGGGAGGCGCAGGCAAGAATCCCCATTGCATGCGATGGACGATGACCGTGAGCAAAGGCGAGACGAAGGCCGCGCCCATCGCGAGCACGAGCAGCAGATGAGCCCGCCCCGCGCGGCGTCGCCACACGCGGGCCGCGAGCAGCCCCACAGCCAGCCACAGCGTCGATTGCCAAACCAACAGCCACGCGAAGTCGCTGGTCCCGCCGGACGTCGACGGGAGCGCACCCATCAGTCGGTCAATCATCGTTCAACTCCGCTCTTAGTCTTCGAGCGCACGGCGATATTCTGCGTGAGTTGTGTCGCCGTTTCTGGCACGTTCAATAGGGCAATCCCCTGGAACTGGGATTGCGGCATCGCGCTCGACCCGCCAATACCGGCAGCAATGACGAGGCTATCCTTGATTGGCCCCTTCATGTCGGCGCGGCCGTATCGGACGCCTTCGTGTTTAAAAAAGGCATCGGCGTCGACGCGTGCCGGCTCGAAGTCGTCACGCGCCGACATGCGAACAACGACGGCTCCCGGACCAGGCAAAATGCCTAAAGAGAACGTTCCGTCAGTGTTGGTGGGCGCCTGGCTAAATGGACCAATGCCAAACGCTGTGCTGGACATTCCCTTTTCGATGTGAGTACTAGGATAGAGCGGCCAATACATGACTTCGGCGGACACTGGTTTGCTGTTCGACCGGTCGATCACGCGGCCAGAGAGCGGAATCGCCCGATAGACGTGCAGTTGCACTTCAAGAGGCCCCAACCCCGGCGTATCGAGGGCCGTCAGCGATCCGTCGATGTAGGACGATTGATTGGGTAAGCTCGCGCCGAGCTGGTACTTGTCTTCTTTGGCGCAGCCCCGCAATTCGAAGCGGCCCGACACGTCGGTGGTTGTCTCCGAGAATCCGTCGAAATGGTTGACACGCACTCCCTCAATCGGCCGCCCGGTCTTGGCATCGGTCACGGTGCCGACAACGGGACGCGACGGACGCACATAGTGCGTAAACCGTGCGCCGTAGGTGGCCTTCGTGAAGCGGGGCGGCGTGCCGTTAAGCATCCCATCGAATGGATCAGTCAATACGTGGATCGTGGTGTCCGCGATCGCGTCGCCGGAAATCACAAGTACGGCGCGGCGGTGCCGCCCGATGCCGCTGAACCGGAAGCCTCCCCGCTCGTTGGTCAATGCAGCCGGCGCTTCGCGGCGTAGGGTGACCCTGCTCCCGAACATGAGCCATGAGGTGAATCGGTAGTTCGAGGCGCGCATGTCGTTTGTTTTCAGCACCCTGAGATACGGTTGCGGATCGTCGTTGGCAAACGTCTCAATGGCGACGATCCGGACGGCGGCCCCCACAACCGGGCGTCCTTCCAAGTTCACAATGCGGCCTTCGATGGGCAGATCATCGGTGGCAAGCGTTAGTCTGAGGTCCGTGGACAGCTTCAACGTCTCCGGGTCGATCCAGGCCGGACCGAATCCCGACTTTACGGCTTTGATCCGCAGCGAAGCTGCACCAAATCGCGCCAGAGCCGGGACCGAAAAATCAAAGTCGCCATCGCTGACGGTTGTTGCCTTCAAATCGATGAGATAGCCGGGACCCGATCGTATGAAAAACACTTGTGCGCCCGGGGCCGGCTTGCCATCAGGCTGCACAACTCGACCAGAAAACCGGCGGGTTTCGTCAGCTTCTCCGGAACGATCCTGTTTGCGTTGAGCAGATTTGTCCGCCGCAGAGCGTGCCGCGGATTGGTCTCTGGCTGGTCGCTGTTGAGCCGCGGCAGTATCCCCAAAACTCACCGCCAGCCAGACCGTCAATCGCGAGACAATTGCCCAGGCGAACCAAGCCGGCAGAGCTGACCGAGCTCTATTCATGGGAAAGTTCCTTCCGCCGCTTGTCGATCATCTTCCGCAGCTCGGCCAGGTCGGCGGCACTCAGCTCCTGGTCATCGAGCAGGTGCTGAAACATGGCAATCGGGTCGCCGCCGCAAACGCGGTCGATGAATTGCCGCAGCGAGCTGCGTCCGGCTTCGGCGCGGGTGACCACCGGGCGGTAGACGTAGGCGCGGCCCTCTTCTCGATGCGTGAGCCAGCCTGCCTTGTCGAGCTTTTGCATGACGGAGAGCACCGTCGTGTAGGCCAGCTTGCGGCGGGCGAGCTTTGTCTTCACCTGGTTGACGCTGGCCTCGCCGAGCGCCCAGACGATCTCCATCACGGTTTTCTGCAAGTCGCCCAAATCGTCGAGCGAACGACGGGACATCCGGTTCCTTTCGGGTGAAACTTCGCGGGAGGCTGTGAAACTATCGCCACGAGTACTACGACAGATAGTAGTACCGCCGGGCCACCACACCGTCAACAAAAAAGTGGCCGAAATGTGTCGCGCCAGGGAAACGGGCGATCACTGCTTTAGCCGGCCTTAAGCGACGCGCTGCCCGCGCCAACACAGCGTGCCGGCAAGCTGGGAAAGGCGTTCCGTCCGAATTCCCGAGCTCCGTGATGCAAGCGGCGCCGGCGATGATTAACCGCAGCAGGATCGCCGGCAGACGCACGAGTGCGCCGCGCGCGAAGTCAGCTCGCCTTCGGCGCCTGGCCGATGTCGATGGCGACTTCTTGCGTGCCCGTTTCGACTGATTG
>Ga0265760_10000407_pt1 | contig 12076 bp, 12 predicted proteins | sample NZIome_2_FD_200831 | JGI IMG/M metagenome (GOLD analysis project Ga0265760, IMG submission 200831) | Metatranscriptome of rhizosphere microbial communities from Maridalen valley, Oslo, Norway - NZI1 (Metagenome Metatranscriptome) | ecosystem: Host-associated > Plants > Roots > Rhizosphere >...
CCCCGATCCATGAAGGGAGTACCGCGCGGCAGATTCGCGGTAAAGGACATCATCTCGGTGCCCCCCGCCACCACCAGATCCTCCATACCCGACATGATGGCTGCGCTGGCCATGTTCACGGTGGTGATACCGGATCCGCAGAAGCGGTCCAAAGTCACCCCGCTGGAAACGATATCGTAGCCCGCGTCCAAGGCCGCCATGCGGCCCAAGTCGGCGCCCTGTTTATCAACCTGCGTGGAGGTGCCCCAAATCACATCGTCCACTTCCTTAGTCTCCAGGTGGTTGCGCACCGCGATGGCCTTGAGCACGGTCGCGCCCAGATGCTGCGGGTGCAAGTGCGCGAGCGCGCCTTTGTCGATCTTGCCGATGCCGCGCGGCGTCCGGCATGCATCGATGATCAATGCCTCAGGCATGAGATTCCCCCGTGAACGGTGTGGCATCATACTAAGGTTGGCTGCAGCGATTGGCCACTTTTTACCAAAAAATCGCGCATTTGAAGGATACCTTAAGTGCAGGAAGGCAAGGCGGTCAGGGCTGCGGCGTTCAGTGTGAGCGATGCCATCTTGTCGCGGCACTCGTGCCGGTCCTTTACGTCTCAGCCGGTTAACATGGCTAGTATTCGGCAATTGCTGGAGACCGCGCGCTTTGCGCCATCGGGCGGCAACCTGCAGCCTTGGATCGTGCATGTGCTCTCGGGGGCTTCGATGGCGCGATTTCGCGCGCAATTGACGCCCAAGTTTTTGGCCACGCCTTTTGGCGGCTCCGCCGAATATCATGTGTACCCGCTTGAACTGAAGGAACCGTATCGCTCGCGGCGCCACAAGAACGGCGAGGACCTGTACCGGCTCATCGGCGTAGCGCGCGAGGACAAGGCGGCGCGGCATCGCCAGTTCGCGCAAAACTATGACTTCTTCGGTGCGCCTGTCGGGATGTTCTTCTACCTCGACCGCATCATGGGACCGCCGCAGTGGTCCGACCTCGGCATGTTCATCCAGAACATCATGCTGCTGGCCCGTGAGCAGGGACTGGAAACCTGCCCGCAGGAATCGTGGGCCATTTGGCACAAAGAAGTGACCGAGTTCTTAGGCGTCGATTCGAGCTTGATGCTGTTCTGCGGCTTGGCCTTAGGCTACGGCGACACCGCGGCGCCGATCAATCGACTGCGCACCGACCGCGCCGCATGTGACGAGTTTGTGGTATTTCACGACTGAGCGGCGCGAATACGCGCGAAAGGCGCGAATACGCGCGAAGGGGAGTAAGCGATGCCAGTGCTCGATGTGCCAGCGCCTGCCTTCATGCAGGATCCGGATATTCAAATGTTCGCAGACTCGGCGAACCGTTTCTTCGAACGTGCCGCTCCCCCGGAGCGCGTCTTAAGTTGGCGCGAAGCGGGCCAGGTCGAGCGCTCATTTTGGCGCGAGACCGGCGCGGCGGGGTTTCTGGGCGTGATGGTGCCCGAGGCGTATGGCGGACCTGGGGCCGACTTTCGCCACGAATTGGTGCTGCTCGAGGTAGTCGCGCGCCAGAATCTCGAGGGATTTGCGCTGGGGTTGCACAATGTCATCGTCACGCCGTACATCGTGCTGCACGGCACGGAGGAGCAGAAGCGCCGCTGGCTGCCTAAGTTGGTTTCCGGTGAACGCGTGTGCGCCATCGCCATGAGCGAGCCGGGCGCCGGTTCCGACCTGCAGGCCATTCGGACCACGGCGCGCCGCGACGGCGACGGCTATCGGATCAACGGCTCGAAGACTTTTATCTCCAACGGCCAGGTTGCCGATTTCATCGTGGTGGTTGCGAAGACCGACCCGGCCCAAGGATCGCGCGGTGTGTCCTTGCTTGTAGTGGAAACGGATGAGGTGCAGGGCTTTCGGCGCGGCAAGAAACTCGACAAGATCGGGCTCGATGCCCAGGATACTTCCGAACTCTTTTTTGACGACGTGTGGGTGCCCGCCGCGAACCTGTTGGGGATGCAGGAAGGCAAGGGATTCTCGCAGCTCATGGCGGAACTGCCGCGCGAACGCCTGCTGATCGCGATCGGTGCCGTCATTACCATGGAAAAAGCGCTGGAAACGACCATCGAGTACGTGAAGAACCGCAAGGCGTTCGGCCAGCGGCTGATGGATTTTCAAAATACCCAGTTCAAGCTGGCGGACGCCAAGGCCAAGGCAACGGTGGCCAAGGTGTTCATCAATGACTGCATCGCGAAGGTGCTGAATGGCTCGCTCGACGGCACGACGGCGGCGATCGCCAAGATGTGGGCGACCGAAACCGAGTGGCAGATCGTGCATGACTGTCTGCAATTGCACGGCGGCTACGGCTATATCAATGACTATCCGATCGCGCGGATCTTTCGCGACTCGCGCATTGCGCGCATCTTTGGCGGTTCCACCGAAATCATGAAGGTCATCATCGCGCGCTCGCTGTAGCGGCGCGGGAAAAAAGCGGGAGAATCTTGCGCGTGAGTGCATTCAAAGAAAACCTATTGGCGGGAAAAACGGCTTTCATCGCCGGCGGCACCAGCGGCATCAACCTAGGCATCGCCAAGCGCTTTGCCGAGTTGGGCGCGCGCGTCGCGGTGGCGGGGCGCAATCCGGAAAAGGCGGCGAATGCCGCCGCCGCGATCGGCACGGGCGCCTTAGGATTCAGCTGCGACGTGCGCGATTTTGCGGCGACGCGAACTGTCCTCGAAAGCATCGCGAATCAATTCGGCCCGCTGGACATCGTCGTTTCCGGCGCGGCGGGAAATTTCGTGGCGCCGGCGGTGGGTCTGTCGGCCAACGGCTTTCGCACCGTCGTCGATATCGATCTGAACGGCACCTTCAATGTATTTCGCGGCGCGTACGATCTGCTGCGCACGCCCGGCGCGTCATTGATCGCGATCAGCGCCGGTCAGGCCGTGCGCCCCATGATGCGCCAGGCTCACGTCTGCGCCGCCAAGGCGGGAGTCAATCAGCTCATTCGCGTCTTGGCGATGGAATGGGGGCCGATCGGTGTGCGCGTCAATGGGATCTCGCCGGGCCCGATCGCCGGCACCGAAGGCATGGCGCGCCTGGCGCCGACTCTCGAGGCCGAACAGGCCATTACCGGACGCATTGCGCTGCGCCGCTACGGCGCCATTGCGGAAATTGCCGAGAGCGCGGTGTTTCTATGCAGCGATTCCGCAGCCTACATCACCGGCACCATCCTCGATTGCGACGGCGGCTCTCAGCTCGGCGAAGCGCGCTGAACTCTGCGTTCGCTGCGCGCCGACCAGGCGTTCATCTTGGTTTCCGCGGCTAAGCGGTGGGCAGCGGCCGGGTGCAATTTGGAAATGCTCGTAGCAGCGCGCGATCCATTGTCACCAGCCTCGAATTGAGCTTCATCGCCAAGGCGATAAACTCACAATCGTATGCGGAGCATGCGCTGTCGCGAGCAAGCGCAAGAACCCTTGCGGATTCGATCTCGTATTCCGCGCCGAGCAGCAAGCTTTCCGCCTCGCTCTGAATCTCGATTGCGTGGTCGAAGGAGAGCAGTTTCCGTCTCAAATATCCAGTCAGTATATTTCTAAATTCGCTTCGCCAAAGAATCGGTGCGGCCCATTCCGAATCGGCACTCAAGAGTGATTCCGCCCGTTCCGTGCACGTGCTGGGCAAATACAAATACGCCACGATGTTTGAATCGACGACTATCATGCACGTCCGAGCCGCTTCAGTTTGTCCAAGTCAGCGATTCGGAACGCAGTCTTTCGCAGGCCGCTTCGCAAAGCACGCGCACGCTCAAGGCGCTCGGCCGGACTTATCTTGTGGTGCACCAGCACCGATTCCAAACAATTGATCGCTTCGCTATTCAGGCTGCGCCTGTGTGCTGCTGCTAAATTCTTCAAGCTCGTATAAATCTCGTCTGGGATATTTTTCAGGGTAAGTGTCACGGGCATCGCGCGCTCCATCAGAAACCATAATGGAACCATTATGGTGTCTCATGGCGCTAGAGGGCAATCTCAAAAATTGGCGATTTGCGGCAGATTTCCGGCAAATCCTGGATAGCGGCCAATATTTTGTGCAAGTGCTTGATTTTATGGGCGCCGCGCCGAGCGCAGCATTTGTACCGCCGCATAGACGACCACGATCAACACCAGCCACCGCAACCACGCGGTCGGCAGCGATCTTACGATGTAGGCGGCCACCAGCACGCCCGGAATGCCGCCGATCGCGAGTCCCAAGGCGGCGCTCACGTTGTAGCGGCCGGTGCGTACGAATCGCGCGCCACCGACCGGCATCAGCAGCGCGCAGGAACCCATCATGATGGGGAAGGCGGCCAGGGGGCTCATTCCGAGCAGGCTGACCAGAATGAGACAGGGCGCGAACAGTCCCACGCCCAGCATCATCAGGGCGCCCAATAAAAAATTCACGCCGACCGCAAAGATCAGCGTCGGCCCGTGCAATGCCAAGGCATCGCCGCTGCCGGGCACCCAATCCAGGTTCTTCACGAGAAACAGCAGCGCCGCGCACATCAGCGCCCCTCCCATGCCCAGTTGAATCGCGCGCCGCGACAGCCCCGAGACGATACCCACGCCGAGCCAGGCGCCGAGCACCGCCGCGGCAATCATGCTGACCAGCGTGGTCATGTCGACACTGACGATGGCGATGAAGATCAATGCCTCGGTCATCGCCGGCAGTGCGTGGCCCGTATTCAAAGTGCCCGGGATTTCATCATCCGGCATGCGCGATCGAAGCTTGTAATAGGCGGTAGTGGGCGCGAAACAGCCTATCCCTAAGGTATCGAAAAAATTGGTGACGAATCCCACGGCTAGATCGGAAAAGCGCGGCCGGCGGGGCCGCGCGTGGTCCGCGCCGCGCGCCCGCTCCAGCCACCACCAGCGGGCGATGTAGGTGAAAGCTCCGAGCGCAATCACGCCGAGAAGAAGGCTTCGTGCGATGTTCACACCGACTCTTATTTCATGTCTGCACTTTTATTCCATGTCGGGACTGTTATTCCATGTCGGGGTACGGACCCTTGCCGCCTTCCGCGATAAAGCGATCGACGCGCGCCTGCAGCACCGGGATCGGCACCGAACCCAATTCCAGCACGGCATCGTGAAAGGCGCGTAGATCGAATTTCTCGCCCAACGCCTTCTCCGCTTTGGCTCTGGATTTCAAGATCGCATCCTCGCCCAGGTAGTAGGACAGCGCCTGTCCGGGCCACGCGATATAGCGGTCGATTTCCGTATCGATTTCATGCAGCGGCAAGGCGGTGTATTCGCGAAAATAGGCGATTGCCTGATCGCGGCTCCATCCTTGGGAATGAATGCCCGTATCGACCACCAGCCGCGCGGCGCGCCAGATCTGGTAGTTCAGCATGCCGAAGCGGTCATAGGCCGTGTCATACATGCCCATCTCCTGCCCCAGGAGCTCGCAGTACAGCGCCCAGCCCTCGCCATATGAAGACAAATACGTGTGCTGGCGAAATTCCGGCTGCTCCTTGTGCTCCAGCGCGATCGGCATCTGAAAGGCATGTCCGGGTGCGGACTCGTGCAGGGTCAGCGCGGTCAGATTGTAGAGTGGCCGTCCGGGCAGGTTATAGGTATTGAGCAAGTACACACCCGGGCCGCCACGGCCCGACGTGTAGAAGGGCGCAAGATCGTCGGGCACCGGCTTGATCGCAAAGCGTGCACGCGGCAAGAGTCCAAAATATTGCGACGCCTTGCCGTCAAAACGTTTGGCGATCCAGGCCGCGCGCATGAGCAATTCCTCGGGGGTCTTGGCGTAGAACTGCGGATCCTTGCGCAAGAAGGCGAGAAAGGCGGGAAAATCACCGGTGAATCCGGTCTCCTTCATTGCGCCAAGCATTTGCGCGTGCAGCCGCGCGACTTCCGCTTCGCCGAAGGCATGAATGGCCGCCGGATCCTCATCGAGCGTGGTGAAATTCAAGATTCGCGACCGATAATAGGCCTTGCCGTCCGGCAGATCGTAGGCGGCCAGCGTGGTGCGCGTGCCAGGAAAATACTCATTACGATAGAATGTCAGCAGTTCACGGTACGCGGGCTGCACCGTGTCTCGAATCGTGCCGATCGCCTGCTCGCGCAGTGTCTTCTGATCGGCCTCCGCGATACCCGGCATGTCTTTGAAGGGCGTGTAAAAGAGGCTCGCCTCCGGCGTCGCATCCGTGACCGCGGTCAGCGATGCGTCGCGCCCCTCGAGGGTGACGTGCGGCGGCGTGAATCCGCGCTTCAATCCGGCGCGCATCTCCTCGGTCTGCTCGTGGAAGTAGCGCGGAATATCCTTCATCTGGCTGATCCAGTTGCGATAGTCCTGCGCCGATCGATAGGTGCGGCGCGCGGTTGAGGCGAGATTCGTCCAGAAGGTCGTGTCTGAATTGACGGGCATTTCATATTCATGAAATTGCTGGTCGGCGATCAGCGCCTTGATCTGCGGAACGTACACATCGTAGTTCAGCTGCTCGGCGGGCGAGAGTTCCGCGCGCGGAATCGCCTCGAGCTTTTGCAGCACCTCCTGCCACATTTTCAGGCGCTGCACTTGCGCCGCGGCGTCGACCTTCGGCAGGTGATCCTGGATGCGCTTTTGCGCATCTTCGTCATCGGCGAATTGTTCCTGGCGCCACTTCCACTCATCGCTGTAGATCGCCTGCAGCCGCGCATCGGCACCCGGCGTCTTGGTGCACGCCGACATCGTCAATGTCATGCAGGCCGCGGCGAGAGCCCAGGGTAATCGTGTGTGCATAGGGAATCCCTTTGTCCTTTCAGAGTTAAAATCGTTGCAGATCGTAGGGCGCCACGGGAATCGCCGGCTCGCGGCCGGCCACGATGGCCGCGACGAGTTCCGCCGTGAAGGGTGCGAGGGTCAGTCCAATGTGCTGATGTCCAATGGCATAAAACAGCTTCGTCGGCCCTGGTGCGCGGCCGATTCCCGGTAAGTAATCCGGCAATACGGGACGCGACCCCAGCCAACTCGGGCCTTCGGGCTCGAAAGAGTAGCCGAGCGCGCGCAATTGCCGGCGCAGACGCGCAGGCTTGCGCGGGTCGGACGGCGCATCGGGATCCGCGAATTCCATGTAGCTCGTCGCCCGCACGCGTCCGCTCATCGGCGTGACGATGATCCGCTCATCGACATAAGCGACAGGTGCATCGAAGAAGGTGGCCTGGCCTGGCATTTCGACGTGATAGCCGCGCACGGCCTGCAACGGCGCGCGCAATCCGAAAGGCGCGAGCAGCGGCGCGGAGCGCACGCCCGCGCACACGAGAGCACTGTCGACGAGCAGGGGAGCCGCGTCGTTCAGGATTTCAATTTTGTCGCCGCGCGGCACCAGCCCGGCGACGTCCAATTTTCGAAAGGTTGCGCCGCTGTGCAGCGCCGCGGCCGCCAGCGCACGGACTGCCTCGAGAGGGTCGAGAATATAAGCCGAGTCCGGAAACCACAGACCGGCAGCCGTCGCGGAATTGGCGCCGCGCCTGAGCGGCTGGAGTTGCTCTGCTGTTACGGGGCACGTCTTCACGCCGACCCGGGCCAGCTCCTCTGCATAGGAATGCATGTGAGCGTCGCTCTTCGGTCGCAGCGAAATCTCGTAGTGTCCGTGGCGTTTGAGCAGCTCCGGTCGGCCTATCCTCAGCGCCCAGCGCTCCCAGACCTCGGCGGAGGGGCGCACCAGCGGCGCCAAATGCTGCGTGTTCCTAGGTCGGTGAAAAGCCGCGGCTGCAAATTTGCGGATCCAGGGCGCCATGCGCAGCGCCTGCCGCGGCGACAGATCGAGCGCACCGCCGAATCGGAACAGCTCGCGATAAAATCCGAACAACAGTTTGGGGGACGGCAGCGGCTGTACCAGCTCCGCGGCAATATGCCCTGCATTGCCGAAACTGGCGCCCGCTTCTCCCGGCGCGGCTCGATCCAACAGCAAAACCCAACGTCCTTCGCGTGCCAAAGCGAAGGCTGCGGCCGCGCCGATTACGCCGGCGCCGATCACGGCGATCGTATCTTGCTGACCCATGGCCCCACCGTATACGATCTACGATCCTGCCGGCAACCTCATTTGGACGCGATTCATGACCAAACCCAACCCCTGCTCGTGGTCCGGCGTGTTTCCCGCGGCGACCACACAGTTCGACGCCTCGCTGCAAGTCGACTTGCCGGCCACACAAAAGGTGCAAAAAGCACTGCTCGATGACGGCGTGCATGGCCTGGTATTGATGGGAACGGTGGGCGAGGGTAATTCTTTGAGCGCCGAAGAGAAGCGCAGCGTCTTGCGGGCCGCGGTCGAGGTGAGCGGTAAGGCACCGGTCATCGTCGGTGTCTCGGAATTCACGACCGCAACCGCGGCGCAATTCGCCCGCGACGCGGAGCGCCTGGGCGCCGGCGGGCTGATGGTGCTGCCGGCCATGGTGTACGTCCCGACGGCCGCGGAACTCGAGCATCATTTTCGAACCGTGGCGGCTGCCAGCGGCTTGCCGGTCATGTTGTACAACAATCCGCCCTCGTATCGGGTGAACATCGACATCCCGACCCTCGAGCGGCTGGCGGATGTGCCGAATATCGTCGCCATCAAGGAGTCCGCTCCCGATTCGCGCCGCTTCACCGACATCATCAACGCCTTTGGCGAGCGCTTCGTGCTGTTCGCGGGGCTCGATGATGTGGCCTTTGAGGGACTGACGCTCGGCGCCAAGGGTTGGGTGTCGGGCCTGACCAACGCCTTTCCGGCCGAATCGCTCTGGCTCTACGAGGCGCTGCGCAAAGGCGACCTGGATCGGGCGCGCAAGATCTATCGTTGGTTCATGCCGCTTTTGCATCTGGACGCCGAGCACGACCTGGTGCAATCGATCAAGCTCGCTGAACAAATCATGGGCCGGGGTTCAGAGCGGGTGCGCTTACCAAGGCTGCCGCTGGCGGGCGCGCGGCGCGCCGCGGTGATCGCGATGATCGAGCGCGCGCGCGACTCGCGCGAAATGCTCAAGTTGGCTGCCGGGCTTTGAACATGCAGTCGATACGCGTCATCGATTCGCACACCGGCGGAGAACCCACGCGCTTGGTGCTCGAGGGCGGACCGGATTTGGGGGATGGGCCGCTCGCGGAACGCGTGCGGCGATTTCGCGAACACTTCGATGACTACCGCTGCGCCATCGTGAATGAGCCGCGCGGGTCCGACCCTCTGGTCGGTGCGCTGCTCGTCAAACCACATCACGCCGACTGTGCATTCGGCGTCATTTACTTCAACAACGTGGGTTACCTGGGCATGTGCGGGCACGGAACGATTGGCTTGATCGCCTCGCTCAAGTTCGCAGACAAGATTGCTCCCGGTGCCTTCAAGATCGACACCCCGGTGGGTGCCGTCGCGGTCGAACTGCGGCCCGACGGCCGCATCAGCGTGGCCAACGTGGTCAGTTACCGCTCGCTAGCCCAAGTGGCGGTGAATGTTGCGGGGATCGGCCGCGTGGTCGGCGATGTCGCCTGGGGAGGCAATTGGTTCTTCCTGATATCGGAGCACAGCCAGATCATCGATCTGACGCACGTCGATGCGTTGACCGATTTTACCTGGCGGGTGCGTGCGGCGCTCAATGCGCACGGTCACCCGCTCGTCGATCACGTCGAGGTTTTCGGGCCCTCGGTTCTCCCCGCAGTCCACAGCCGAAACTTCGTGCTGTGCCCCGGTAAGGCGTATGACCGATCGCCTTGCGGCACCGGCACCAGCGCGAAGCTTGCCTGTCTCGCGGCCGACGGCAAGCTGCGCGAGGGGGAAACTTGGGTGCAGGAGAGTTTGATCGGCAGCACCTTTGAGGCGAGCTTTCGTTGGCACGACCGCACCAAGGGAGAGATCGTGCCCACCATCACCGGCAGCGCGCACGTAACGGGCGAGAATCTGCTGCGGCTCGATCCGGATGATCCTTTCTGCTGGGGTATCCGCGCGTGAGCGAAGCGCTGGTGCAGTCGATGACCAGCCAGCTGATCGTGCGATTTCGCGATCGCATTCTATCGGGTGCTTACGCGCCGGGCTCCGCGCTGCGCCAGGATAGCCTCGCCGCTGAATTCGGTACGAGCAAGATCCCGGTGCGCGAGGCGCTGGTGCAGCTGCAATCCGAAGGCTTGGTCGACATCTATCCGAATCGCGGTTTCCAGGTACGGCCGTTGGCGAGCACGGAGCTCGACGAAGTTTTCAGGTTGCGGCTGCAAATCGAGCCCAGTGCCGTGGCGCGCGGCGCCAAGCTTGCGGGAACCGCCGATCATGGCGCGGCGCGAACCGCGCTCGCCCGCTTAAACGAAGCCACTGCCGCGGGGGAATTCGGCTCATCGGGCCAACTCAACCGTGCGTATCATCTGCTGCTCATCGTGCCGCGTTTGCAGCCGGTGGCGGCCGAGATCTTGGGCCGTCTGCATACGCTGGCGCAGCGCTATGTCCAAGCGCATCTCAGGCCCGATGGCCGGGCAAAACGCGCGGCACGCGAGCACGCGGCTCTGCTCAAGGCGTGGAGCGCCGGCAAATCGCGGGAAGCGCGTGAACTGATGCACTCCCACATCAAGTCGACCCGGGATGATCTGGACGAACGCCTGCGTTAGGAGCCGTGTACAATCCGGCGCTTGCCGCGCATAGACTATAACAAGGCATCGCCAATGCCGTTTGCCGCATGAGTTTGTTGTTTCGAATCAATGCCGCGCTCGGCGCCGTTTTTCTGCTCGCCGCAGCTCTCGCAGGGTTAATCTCTCGGACCATGCTCGAGGCCAATGCGCAGCGCGAAGTTCTTGCGGAAGCCGGCCTGATGATGGACAGCGCCGCAGCCGTGCGCTCGTACACGGCCAACGAGATCTTGCCGCTGATTTCCGCTGGAATGAAGACGGAATTTCCACCGCAAAGCGTGCCTTCCTACGCCGCAACGCAAAACTTTCTACGTTTTCACGAACACCATCCTGATTATGCCTACAAGGAGGCGACGCTCAATCCAACCAATCCGCGCGATCGAGCCGCCGAGTGGGAGGGCGATATCATCCAACGCTTTCGCAATGATGCGCAGACCGAGCAAGTCGTCGGCGTGCGCGACACGCCGATGGGCAAATCGCTCTATCTGGCGAGGCCGATTCGCGCCAAACAGGAGTGTCTGGTCTGCCATAGCATTCCGTCCGCGGCTCCGCAGAGCCTGATTGCGCGCTACGGCGGCGACAACGGCTTCGGATGGCAACCCAACGAAGTCGTCGCTGCACAGGTCGTCTCGGTGCCATTCGCGAGCGCCACGGCCAATGCCGACAGGGAATTTCGCGCCTTCATGATTTTGTTGCTGGGAGTCTTCGCCGCGGCCTTTGTGGTGGTGAACATTCTTCTCTATCGGCTGGTGGTGCGGCCGGTGCGGCGCATCGCGCTGGTTGCCGATCAGGTAAGCCAGGGGGACATGTCGGCGCCGGAATTCCCGCCGGGGGGCGCCACCGAAATCGCCTCGGTAACGCGCTCATTCGAGCGTATGCGCAAGAGCCTCGAGAAGGCACTGCGCCTGTTGGGGACCTAAGCAGCGTGGCGCGCGAAGTCTTCGTCAGCTATTCCCAGCCGGACTACGCGTGTGCCATGGAGCTGGTGGCACGCGTCGAAAGTGAAGGCATCGATTGTTGGGTCGCGCCGCGCGATATCGCGCCCTCGGCCGATTGGGCGGCGGAAATCATCGACGCCATATCCAATTCGCGCGTGATGATTTTGGTGTTCTCCGCCAGCAGTAACGATTCACCGCAGGTGCGCCGGGAAGTGGAACGGGCGGTGTACAAGAACGTGTGCGTCTTGCCGTTTCGCATCGAAAGCGTGGTGCCCTCGAAGAGCCTGGAGTATTTCTTAAGCTCACAACACTGGATGGATGCCTTCCCGCCGCCGCGGGAGGCACATTACGCCAGGCTGTGCGCCCACCTGAAGAATCAATTGGCAGGGACTGAATCGGGCCGCGGCGCCGCGGCGGATATCACGAGCACCCGGCCGGCGCCTATTTTGGCAAGCGCGCTGCCGCTCGACAGCGCTGAGCTCGTGCGCATCGAACGGCTGCTGGCGGGATACATCGGACCCATCGCCCGGCACCTGGTCAAAGCGGCCGTCTCGCGAGTGTCAAATCCGGACGAGCTGGTCGCCC
>Ga0265760_10000409_pt1 | contig 12023 bp, 10 predicted proteins | sample NZIome_2_FD_200831 | JGI IMG/M metagenome (GOLD analysis project Ga0265760, IMG submission 200831) | Metatranscriptome of rhizosphere microbial communities from Maridalen valley, Oslo, Norway - NZI1 (Metagenome Metatranscriptome) | ecosystem: Host-associated > Plants > Roots > Rhizosphere >...
ACGATCTGTTGTACCAAGAAGCATGCAACGATGGCAGCTCCGATCAGGACCAGGATTCAACGAACGCGGAGTCTACTCACTACGCGACGCTGGAACGAGAAGCACCCGCAGGTCCTACGGGCCTGTGCATTACTCCCAATCTGATCGGGACTTGCAATCCTGACTTTAACCCGCATGCACGCGGAATTATCTCAGGCTTGTGCCCAAACACAACCCGAAGCCAAATTTACAAAGGCATGCTCGAAGGGCTTGCGTGTGAAATGTCACAGATGGCCGACATTCTGGCAAACGCGGTGGGAGATTTTAGAGAAGTCTACGTCACCGGCGGAGGCTCGCGCTCAGCTCTGGGGCTTCAGTTGCGGGCTGCTTTATCTGGGCGACGGCTGCACGTGCCGCAATGTCCCGAGGCAGTGTGTCTCGGCGGAGCCATACTCGCCGGAGTCGCATCTGGAGAATACGGGAACTTGCGGGAGGCTGTAGAACTCGTAGTCCGCGATGCGTCGACGGTATCGCCCGATGGGGCGATTGCGGCAGCTTATGCGCAACAAGCTAGACAATACCGCCATTTGCGTTTTGGCATTCACGGCGATCACGAGCACTGAAAGCATAACAGGCCAACAGGAGGAACGGTGATCCAAGCCACAATCGGATTCATAGTTTTTGGAGTACACAAAGATGGTTTGAAAGACCCGAAGGGCGCGCCATTCATTGATCACGGATTGGTTCAGCGCGCCAAGAGTGCGCTGGTTGCTGCGGGTCTGAAGGTGATTGAGCATGGCGTTGTTGTCGCCAGCAAAGAAGAAGCTCGGACTGCCTTCAAACAAATGAAATGCGACGACGCCATCGATGCGGTCGTCCTATTTTCCGGGACTTGGGTTTGGGCGGCGCACCTGGTCGGCGCGATTCGCGATTACTGCGCAAGCGGCAAAGGCTTACTGCTGTGGACGCATCCCGGATCTCAAGGCTGGCGGCCGGTTGGCGGATTGGTATTGCACGGAGGTTTACTCGAAATCGGTCTGCCGCACAAATTTGTATACGGAGGCCTGGAGGAGCCGGACACCGTAAGCAAGGTAGTCAGCTATGTCCGTGCTTCACATCTGAAAAACTTCTTGAACATGTCCACCATCGGCACATTTGGCGGCCGTGGGATGGGGCAAACCTGCGGCGCTGCCGATCCTTCCCAATGGATGAGGATGTTTGGCATCGATATCGATTCCCGTGACACGACGGAGTTGAAGCAAACCGCTGAAGCAATCTCCCCAGAAGAACTGGACGATCTGCAACCGCGCTTGAAGCAGCTATTTGGCAAAGAACCAGAGCGAAACGCGGTGACAGAGCGCTCGATGCGTCTATACCTTGCCCTAAGAAAAGTAGTCGCGAAGGAAAAGGTCGATTTCTACACGATTCAATCCTTTCCTGGTCTTGCCGGCGATTACTCTGCCACTTGCTTCGCGCAGAGCATGATGCTGGAGGATGGAGTCGGTACTTCTACCCTGGGCGATTTCAATACCGCATTGACTGTCCTCTTGCTCAGCAAATTGAGCAAGGAGAGAGTTTATTACGGTGATCTGCAGCACATTGATAGGAAAACAAAAGAAATCAAGATCATCGGGGATGGCGCTTGTCCACCTTCATTGGCCAGCAAGTTAGGTCCGGCTGGCTTTTCAGAACACGGTATCCCCACGGAAGGCGAAGCCGGCGGCCTGTCCGTAAAGTTGATTTGCAAAGTGGGAGAGGGAGTGTTGGCGCGACTCGGAAGAGTGAACGGTGAGTTTCAAATGGTCATTACCAGAGCTACCATTTTTGAGCCGCCACCCGATCAAATAGTAAATCGGCTAAATGAGTGTGGCATCCCATTCTGGCCCCACGGTTTTGTGACCGCGCATTGTGACATCGAAGTTTTGCTCCAGCACTGGACCAATGAATATGCATGCCTGGGCTACGGCGAAGAGCTATATCCGGCGCTGGTCGATTTTTGCGAGATCACGGGAATCAGGGCAATCCTTCCCTGAGCGTTCAACCGAGGAATGTCTCACGTTTTTTGCGCTTGACTTTCCATCCGTGCATAAGTAAACGTATGTATACGTAACAAATCGAAAGTATTCGAAACCGTGCCCGCCATCCCAGGGCTGGACGCGTGGTTCGGGTCACTTTCGCACTTGGGCTGACTCGTCCCAGGAGTCGGCGCCACAAACTGGGCTTCAGCAGGGCTTGACCGAGGAGTGTTTGACGTGGATGCTCTTGCTAAACTTCTTGATCTTTCGAGAGAAGAGAAGATCGAACGCGGTTTGTTACACACTCCAGCGGAAATTGCACAACAGCCTGCCACCTGGGAGTCAACATTCTCTATCTTTCAAAAACACCGTGCGAGGCTCGCGTTATTCCTTGCGGACGCCGGCTTCGGCAATCTTGTGGGGCCGAAACCAACTGTTTTTCTCATCGGTGCTGGCACTTCTGACTACGTAGGCAGAAGTCTGGTGCACCTGCTCCGTCGACTGTGGAAGTGTGAAGTTATTGCCATTCCCAGCACCAGTCTGTTGATCCATGAGGATGAGTGGCTGATTCCAGGTCAGAGGTACCTCTGGATTTCGTTCTCCCGATCCGGCGATAGCCCGGAAGGTGTGTCGGTTATAGAAAAAGCTCTCGTGAGTCATCCCGATATTCATCACATGGTCGTGTCGTGTAACGCGGAAGGGCGCATGATTCGTTGCACCGCTGGCAAACGACAGGCGTTCGCCGTCGCCCTCGGCGATGCGGTTAACGACCGCGCACTGGCCATGACCAGTTCGTTCTCTAATATGGTCGTATTTGGCCACTGCATAGCTCATGTTCATGATCTTGCGCAATACGAATCTATACTGCACCGGCTGGTGGAGGCGGGAAAGTCCTTTCTTCCAAAGGCCGCTGACGCGGCGGCGGCTCTGGCTGCAGAACCGTATGAACGAGTTTGTTTTTTAGGCTCGGGCGCGCTTGAGGGCGTAGCCGTTGAATCTGCGTTGAAAGTACTGGAACTGACCGCGGGCAGGATCCTGACCATGTGGGAGTCCGCCATGGGACTGCGCCACGGCCCGATGGCGGCTCTCAATAAAACCACGCTGCTGGTTGCTTTTCTATCCAGTCGTGAGCACGTTGCCCGCTACGAACGAGATCTGTTAGAGGAACTCATGCGGAAGCGACTCGTGAAAACTCAGGTCGTGGTGGGCGGGCATTCCGAGTTGCCGTTGAATGGCTTCGCAGACCGCTATCTTTCGCCCGAAATTCGCACAGCGGTGCCGGATGATTATCGTCCGGCAGTGGACGTTCTGTTCGGTCAGTTGCTGGGGCTGTTTTTCTCTTTGCGCTGTAACTTGATGCCAGACCGGCCCAGCCCCGACGGCGTTATAAGCCGAGTGGTTCAAAATGTAAAGATTTACACCTGATTGGTGGCAGGCCAGAGATCGAACATGAATCGATCACAAACGAACAGAACAATTGACAAACGAGCAGGTTATGGATACATTCGCGCAATCGCAGTCAAAGTGAAACGAAAGCCCGCTAAACCATAGTCGAGTAGAAGCGCAACCAGATTTGCGCGGTCAGGGAGGCCTACGATGAACAGAAAATTTCGCGACCTATTGCCGGGGCATTGGTTCATTTGCTTCTCCTTCGGACTCATGCTGATTTTTGGGCCGACGATGCTTGTGCAGGCCCAGTACACGACTGCGCGGCTCAGTGGGATCGTCACTGATCCCTCGGGTGCGGTGGTGGCGGGAGCGACCATTACGGTTCAAGATGTTAGGACGGAATATACCCAGACCACCAAGAGCTCATCCGTCGGACAGTATCTCTTTCCCAGCCTGCCAGTCGGTAATTATCAGATCACGGTTTCAGTGACCGGATACACCCAGTATGTTCAGAAGGGGATTGTGCTGTCGGTGGGCCAGGCGGCCACGCAGGATGTTCGGCTGCAAGTGGGAATGGTTTCACAACAGGTGGTCGTAACCGAAAATCCGTCGCTGGTTACCACTGACTCGGCCACGGTCGATCAACTGGTCGATCAACGGGAGATCAGCCAATTACCCCTGAACGGCCGCGCCGTGCAGGAGTTAGTCTTTCTTGCGCCGGGAACCACCAACGTGACCGCGAACTATTGCGCCGCCAACTGCGAGGGAGGCGTCTTCCCCAGCGAGCAGTATGCCAAGGTGAACGGAGGCGGCGCCAACGGCGTCAATTATCTATTGGACGGCGTCGATGCCAACGACACCTACATCAACACCAATGTGCCTTTTCCCAATCCCGATGCTATCGAGGAATTAAATCTGATCACTGGCAATATGAGCGCCACCTATGGGAATGCAATCGGAGGCGTGGTAAACGTCGTCACAAAATCGGGGACGGACCAGATTCACGGAGATGTATTTGAATTTCTGCAGAACAACGTGTTGGACGCCAGCAATTATTTTTCCGGAGGACTGGTCAATCCGTTAAAGCAGAATCAATTCGGGGGAAGCATCGGCGGCCCGATTGTAAAAAACCGACTATTTTATTTTGGGAGCTACCAGGGGACACGCTTCCGTACCGCCCAAAACGGCCAGATTGCATCGGTTCCGAATGCGGCGGAACGCACCGGAGACTTTTCGGACCTGCTTCCGGGTACGCAGCTGGTGAATCCCAGCACGGGAGCGCCGTACCTCAACAATCAAATTCCTGTAAGCCCCGTCGCCACTTACATTCTGAACCATATTCCGCTCCCGAACGGACCCAACGACCAGCTTAACTTTAACGGGGCGCCGGATGCTCAGAACACCGATGAATATCTAGGCAAGGTGGACTTCAACTTCGGGAAGCATCATTTGAGCGCTCATTACTTCCAAATGAATTATACGGACCCCGTCTTTGTTCCGCCTTCCTCGAACCTGCTGCAACTGCGAGCCGATGCCGAGCATCTGGTTCTCAAGAACGTCAGCGTTGTCGATATTTACACCATTTCCCACACCTTCTTATTGAGCAGCTACTTCGGATACAACAGCGAGAACGGCACCACCCTTTCTTCGGCTCCCTTCAGCATGGCCGATGCAGGGGCGAACATGGCCGTGCCGCAAAATCGCGGAGCGGGAAATTCGGCCGTCCTCAATGTCACCGTCGGCGGCGATTTTACTCTGCCGGGCACGCCCTATGGAGTGTGGAATCGCGGCGATCAATCGCTGCGTGAAATTGCCACATGGATAAAGGGCAAGCATGAGGTGCAGTTCGGCGGCGAACTTCTTCGGGTTCGCCTGCCCATGGGAAATCAATACCAGGAAAGCGGAGTTTTCGACTTTGAGGATCTCACCGGCAGTCCTCTGGCAGACTTTGAGTTGGGCGCTGTGTCTTCGTTTACCCAAGGCGGAGGACTTTACCTGAATTTTACGGGATACAGAGAAAGCCTCTTTGTGCAGGACAGCTGGAAAGCCACGCCCCGGCTGCTGTTAACCGCCGGACTCCGCTGGGATCCTTTCTTCCCCTACACCGATAGCTTGGGGCGAGTAGCGTGTTTTGTTCCAGGAGCACAGTCTCAGCGCTTTCCGAACGCCCCCGTGGGCATGCTGTTCGGTGGACAAAATCACGATCCGGGATGCCCGGCCTCCTCCATTTATAACAATCCGAAAAACTTCGGACCGCGGCTGGGCTTTGCGTATCGGATTACTGAAGATGGCAACACCAGTATTCGCGGTGGCGCGGGGTATTACTACGAAGCTCCGAACACGGTTGCCTTCGAGGACGTGGTCGGTGTTCCTCCATTTGCTCCTATTATTAACCTCGCCTCCAGTCCGGGCTCGCCTTGGGTAAGCTTGGCCGATCCGTATGGAAGCCAAGGCGCCACCAACATCTTTCCCGCCGAATTTGGTCCGGTGAATCCGGGTCGGAACGCAACCTTCCCTTCATCCGGTATCTCTTTCAGTCAGATATTCGACCGCCACTTTCGCTTGCCCATGGTCCTGGCCTGGAACCTGACTGTGGAACACGGATTCAAACAGGACTGGATGTTGCGGGCCGCTTATGTAGGTAATAACGGGCACCATCTCAGCGGCACCGGCGACCAGGAAAGCGGCCTGCTGCAATTGAACCCCTCTCATTGGGATCCGGCACTTCAGCAGGAAGTCCCCGTTTATCCTCTGTATGGATCGATCGCTTCCATCAATTCCGGAGTCGATAGCAACTACAATGCCGCCCAGATCACGCTGCAAAAGCGCATGACCCATGGATTCTCGTTTTTGACTAACTTTACGTGGGCTAAGGAACTGGATGACTTCGCGCCCACCGGAGGCTCGCCCTATTTAACCAATAGCTGCAGTTGCGGTCGCTATTTCGATTATGGTCCTTCCGACGACGACCTCTCGAAGACTTTCAAAATCAACGGCGAGTATTTGGTTCCACATATCAGTCTGCCAAAAGGTGTCGACAAGATCGTGAATGGATGGGAATTTTCCGCAACCGCCAGCTGGCAGACCGGATTTCCGTTCTCCATCTTCAGCGGCGCCGACAATTCGTTGAGCGGCATGTTAGGGGATCGCGCCGATCTTGCCGTGTCGAGTGTTCAGCAAGCCGTCCTGGGCAGTGGCCGTTCCCACGCTGCCGAAGTCCAAGAATGGTTTAACACGAGTGCATTTGTGCCGAACGCCATAGGGACCTTCGGCGATACCGGAAAGAATATTCTTCGCGGACCGAGATTTTTCGATACCGATCTGGCTGCGATTAAGAATGCCAAGATCAGCGAGCGCCTCTCGCTCGAATTCAGAGCCGAATTCTTCAACGCCTTCAACAATGTCAATTTCGGCAGACCGGACGGTAACCTCGCCGATATCGGCGCCACCTACGGGCAGATTACGGGAATGGCGGGATCGTCATCTTCCAATACCTACGGAACGGCCCAGCCTAGAATCATTCAATTTGCAATGAAGCTTGCTTTCTGAGGCATCGGACTTGAGGAAACGAAGTCTCATTGGCTGGACCTGCAAAGGGCTACTCTTGCCGGAGTAACTTTTTCACAGGATGCCCGTTCAGCCTCCTAACAAGTTCCGCTTGCGGAAAAACCGGGATAGTGTCGCTTTTTTGACATGTTTTTATATATCGTATTACGATATAATGTGCATCTTGAGTGGGAGTGATTGCATCTCTTGTACTAGGTAGTAAGGAGGCGATAGCAATGTTGGCGCTGAGGCTGGTACACCTGATCGAAGGGCACTCCGAGGAATTAGCCATGGGGTTGACTGACAAGCTGCGGCAGTCGGAGCGGACCCGCGACTTCGGCAAGGTTTCGCCTGAGGAACTGGGCCTGGCGGCGGCGGAGGTTTACCACAACCTCGGAGAGTGGCTGCTGCAGAAGACGGAAACCGATATTGCAGAACGCTTCATGAGGCTCGGTGAGTGCCGGGCCGCTGAAGGAGTTGGACTGGATCAATTCGTGTGGGCCCTGGTCATCAGCCGTAACCACCTGTGGCAGTTCCTTCAACGGGAGGCTTTCGCTGATAACGTCATACAACTTTCCGGCAAGCTCGAACTCCTGCAGATGCTAAATCAGTTCTACGATCGGGCAGTGTATTACGGAGTGCTGGGTTACACGGAAGCAAAGGAACAGGGAGAGCACGCCAATGCGATTGGCGCCGCGCTTGGATGACCGAACTTATAACGTCTTGCGGGTCAGGCAATCAACCCTGATAATGCCCAGGGAGTCCAATGAATCGTTCATTGATGAAACGCGCAATCGCCATTGTTCTCGTTGGGGCTGCGGCATCCGTTTGCGCCGTTCGCGCGCCTGCGCAAAACCGCTTGGTAGTCGCGTCCGGTGCGATGTTTCCCGTTTATCAGGCCACATCCTTACCAAGTTCGCAGCTCATTAACCCGGAAGAACTCGTCAAACTTCTCAGGAGCGAAAACCCACTCATGATCCAGGTCGGATCCCATGTGCTTTATCAGCAGGCACACATTCCGGGTTCGGAATACATTGGTCCGGCTTCCAGTGAGAGTGGATTACAGTCGTTGCGTAAACGCGTGGAATCTCTGCCGCGAAACAAATTCATCGTCATTTATTGCGGATGTTGTCCGTGGAGCCACTGCCCCAACGTCAAGCCTGCCGACGACGCGTTACGCGCCATGGGCTTCACAAATGTAAGGGTTCTCTATATTGCGAACAACTTCGGGGCGGACTGGGTTGACAAGGGCTATCCGGTCGCCAAGGGAGACTAGGAAGCCCACTTTCTGATAGAGGACGGCGTATTGAAGAAACGGATTCCCATCGCCCTGGCGCTGATCGCGGTCGCAGCGGGGCTTTACTTCGTGAGTCGGCACCATGCCGTGCCTGGCGGCATGAATAGCGCAGCCATTGAACATCCCCTGGCCCCCGAATTCTCCCTTCCTGACTTAACGGGACAGAAACTCGACTTTTCGTCCTATCGAGGCAAGGTCGTTCTTTTGGATTTCTGGGCAACCTGGTGCGATCCCTGCCGGGATGAGATCCCTCATTTCGTTGCACTGCAAAACAAATACGGCGACCGCGGCCTGCAGATCATCGGCGTTTCCATGGACGACGGACCGGAACCTGTGCGCGATTTCTGCCAGCGCTTCAAGCTCAACTACCCGGTCGTTATGGGCGATGCAAGGATGGGTGAGCTCTATGGAGGAGTTCTCGGATTGCCGATCGCATTCCTGATCGGGCGGGATGGCCGGATCAGCGCCAAGCATGTTGGCGCAACCGACATTTCAGTCTTTGAAAAAGAGATCGTGAGTCTGCTGCGGGGCGGAGCCGGCCGGGGTTAAGCCGTTTGGCCGAGCTGCCAAACATTTTGTCGGGAGTGACCGTGCTGCTGCAGCCTTTTTACACCGTTCTCTTTGATTTCAGCTGCGCGCCTTGCAATGTCGCTCCACACAAGTGTTCGACGACTTCGTTCATTCGCCGGCGCGCCAGATGAAGCCTCCGGCTGGCGGCGGTGCGGCTAATTCCGAGGATCATGGCCGCTTCCGGAACGCTGTGTCTTTGAATATCACAAAGCAGAAACACCTCGCGGCAGCGTCGCCTGAGTTGCAACGCATGCATCAGCACTGCCTGCATCACTCCCGAAGGAATGTTTGGAAGCTCGGCCAATGGGTCCTGATGAATGCTCTTTACCTCGAGTAGTTCAGTCATGATTAAGTCACTCGGATTGGCTGCGGGCTGAGTTTTATGGAGCACGCTACTCTGCCTGCCCGATAACTTCGTGGGTAAATGTCCCGAATGGTGCCGAAGCCGTCGCAGAACGGCTCCGGCGAAGCGAGAACGATGCCGTTCCCCCCGGACGACAAAAGTTCTCCATCGGGATGCTGGTACCCGTCCAAGCAGTTTGCTTGGGGAAGGCCCACGAACCCAATCACAATGCATCTGGTTTGATGCTCACCGAGATAGTGCCTCGTGAGCGAATTTCGTTTCACGCTGACCTGTCCCGCAAGACGGCACCACGGTTGGCCTTGTCCGGCGAGGGAGCGGGTGTAGAATAGCTGCCACTTACACGCACTCTGAGGCAAGGGTTTGCAATTCCACACATTCAACGAGGCTTACTTAGAACGGCTGTGTTCAGGGGACTTCCGAACAGAAAGCCATTTTGTTGCCTATTTCAGCGAGCTCATCCAATTGAAGTTGCGTTCCCGGGTCAATTCTTCTCACACCGTCGAAGACTTGCGGCAGGAAATCTTTGTGCGCGTCTTCGCCGCCCTGCGCAGTGAGGGGAGACTGCGACAACCGGAACGGTTAGGAGCCTTTGTGAATTCTGTTTGCAACAATGTTTTATTGGAGCACTATCGCTCCTCTTCTCGAGAGAGTCCGATGGAAGACGATGCCAGCGCCAATGTGCCCGATCCATCGCTGGATGTGGTCGCGATCTTGTCACATAAAGAAATGGAGCAACGGGTCCGGCAGGTTCTCGACGAATTGTCGGAGAGGGATCGGCGGCTGCTGCGGGAGATATTCCTCGAAGAACGTGACAAGGACGCAGTCTGTCGGGACTTTGGCGTGGACCGGGACTATTTGAGAGTCCTGCTTCATCGCGCCAAACAAGCCTTTAAGGCAGTGTATTTGAAGAACATATCAGCCGGCATAAGGAGTACGGCAGCGAGCTAGGGCGATGAAACGGTTGGTCCTGTTTTTACACTATCCATGCGAGGGGGAATTGCCGAAATGGACCACAGCGAATCGATCCGCTTGATGGCTGCGGAGAAGTACCTCTTGGGGGAGCTTACGCCCGAGTTACAGGAACAATTCGAGGAACACTTCTTCGACTGCCAGGAATGCGCTCTTGATGTTCGGGCAGGTGCGGCCTTAGTCGAACACAGCAAGGTCGTGTTGTCGGAGCCGGTGGTAGTATCGAAACCAGTTCCGGTTCCCGCGAAACCGGTCCGGTCGGCATGGTTCCGTCCCGCCTTCATCGTGCCGGTTCTGGCGGCTCTGCTAGTGGTGGTGGGGTATCAGAATCTGGTGACCTATCCGCAACTGAAGCAGGCGATGAACAGCCCGCAGATTTTGCCCTGGGCTTCGATTAACGTCAGCACCCGCGGCACCAACACAACCCAGATCTCCCCCCGCGCCGGCGAGGGCTTCCATCTGCTGGTGAACATTCCTCCGGAAAGTCGCTACACTTCTTACACTTTTAACTTGTCTAGTCCGTCGGGAAGACTAGAATGGTCGCGCACGGTTCCCGCCGCGGCGTCCGACGAGGCTCGGTCGATCTATGTACCGGGAGCGAATCAGGAGCAAGGCACTTATACGCTGGCGGTGCGGGGCAATACAGCCGCCGGCGAAAGTTCGGACCTCGGCCATTATTCGATTGAAGTACAAATTCAGAAGTAGCTCAGTCGAGCGGAGGGGAACAAGATGGCTACACTGCTGAAGTCACTAATACCTGCAAGAGACGCGTACCACATCTACCACGCTGCCGCGGATGTTCTTAGCGCGGACTTCGAACAACCCGTGCACGAGAAAATCCCGCCACGGGCGCAAGTCAAATTGCCCAAAGACGGCCACTACCAATTCAAGCAGGCCGATCCCTTCCGGCTGGACGGGGTAATTTCCTATCGCTCCGGCTACACCCAGGTCGCCGGGCATCGAAGCCCGAAGCAGGGCCACGGCTTTACCACGCTCGCGACCTCCGTAGTTGAGGATCTCAACGTTCTCGACGTGGTTACAGCCGATCGCGTGGTTGCGCAGATTTCCACCGAACATCCTGTCTACGATCCAAACAACGGACTCACCGATGCCGTGCCGTCCGTGACATTCTTGGGCACGCGTTTCGACAATCTGAGAATTGGCGGACACAAGGTCGAAGTCGAACGGCACGTAGATATTCTTGGCCCCAAGCCCGCTGATGCGAAATCGTACTTTGAAGACGATGGTGTCCTGAGCCGGATTTCCAAGCAATATGACAACATAAACAGCGCCAGGGATCTCCCTGAATGGGCGAGCAAGCAATACGAGTGGGACCGGGCCGCTGCGCAAAAGCAGGAAGAAGTGAAATGCTCTCTGGTCAACCGCGTAACCGGTGCTCCGGGAATAGAATTCGGCCACGTAATTGATGTTCCCCACTTCGGCAAAATATTTCTGGCCGAACTCAGCCTGAAGCGTGAGAAAAACGGCGCGCCCGGCCCCGAGACGTACAGCTTCCACTTGACCATGATCCGGCTGGAGCTAGGCTGCCTGGCGCAGGGCAATTCAGGTATCGTGAATGCCGAGTCAAACGGCCAGGGCAGTGACCACTAGCGCCCCGCGAGTGCTGCGCGACTGAATTATCGTCGTATCGACCAAAATATCGCGGGTCCACTGCGTGAGAGACGCTTTCCGGCTTTTCAATTAGAATCGGTCGGCGAGTGGACTTGCAATGTTTTCTTTGCGGAAAATCCGACACGCTTTCTTGCGAGCCGGACGCCGAACTTATTCCGAAAGTCGCGAATTGAGAGATGTTTCGCTAGTTCTCATTCTTATGTGCGTTTCGGCGTGCAGCCGCCGCGACCCTCAGGTTGCTTTCGATCACGCGGCGGAGACC
>Ga0265760_10000410_pt1 | contig 12022 bp, 4 predicted proteins | sample NZIome_2_FD_200831 | JGI IMG/M metagenome (GOLD analysis project Ga0265760, IMG submission 200831) | Metatranscriptome of rhizosphere microbial communities from Maridalen valley, Oslo, Norway - NZI1 (Metagenome Metatranscriptome) | ecosystem: Host-associated > Plants > Roots > Rhizosphere > Soil...
GAAGAGGCCATGGCGACCGGTAAGAACGTATCCCTCAAACCATCCTTCAAGCGTGTGTTCGCTGAGCATCTCCATGACGCGTCCCGAGACATCGAGTTCGCCGCCGTCTGCGTCTTCCGGCTTGTACTCGGCAAGCCATGTTTTCTTCGAGGCCGCATAGATGGCGGTCAGCCTGTTGGATGCGGTCTCGTCCGGTCCGAAGACGCGGAAGGAACTCATATTACGGCGCATCACATCGGCAAGAAAGTGTGCGAGCACATCGGTAGGCGGAGCATAGATCGCACCCGGCGCTTTCACTTCGACGGCATAATCGCGAAAGTCCGGCAGTTCGAGATCTTTTCGCAGCAGCCCGCCATTTGCGTGCGGATTGGCGGAAATACGGCGCGTCCCGGACGGCGCAAGTTCCTGCAACTCTCGTATCAGTTTTCCACTGCCATCGAATAGCTCTTCGGGCTTGTAACTGCGCAGCCAGTCTTCGAGAAGTTTCAGATGCTTCTTATTCGTGGCTGGGTCGGATACTGGAACCTGGTGCGCCCGCCACGAACCCTCTACTTTGTGGCCGTCAACTTCCTTCGGACCCGTCCATCCCTTCGGGGAGCGAAGTACGATCATGGGCCAGCGGGGCCGCTTGGCGTCACCGGTTGAGCGGGCGTGCTGCTGGAGCGAGCGAATTTCCAGGACGCATTGCTCCAGGGTCGAAGCCATTTGTTGATGCATCGAGGACGGGTCATCGCCCTCGACGAAATGAGGTTTGTGGCCGTATCCGATCAGCAGCGCTGCCAATTCTTCGTGGGGAATGCGAGCAAGAATGGTTGGATTCGCGATCTTGTAGCCGTTAAGGTGAAGCACGGGAAGGACAGCCCCATCGCGAATGGGATTTAGGAACTTATTCGAGTGCCAAGAGGTGGCAAGCGGGCCGCTTTCGGCTTCGCCGTCTCCTACAGCAACGGCAACGATGAGATCAGGATTGTCGAAAGCGGCTCCGTATGCATGAGAGATGGAATAGCCCAGCTCGCCGCCTTCGTGAATCGAACCGGGAGTCTCCGGCGTACAGTGCGAACCGATCCCTCCGGGAAACGAAAACTGCTGGAAGAACTTGAGCAGGCCAGCTTCATCACGACTCTTGTCGGGATAGATCTCTGAATAGTGTCCTTCAAGATAACAGTTGGCCAGCGTGGCCGGGGCGCCGTGACCCGGGCCCGAGATATACATGACATTCAGGTCATATTTCTTGATGAGACGGTTCAGGTGAACCCAAATCAAAGACTGACCCGGATCCGACCCCCAATGACCAAGAAGTCGATTCTTGATGTGCTCCGGCTTCAAGGGCTCGCGAAGCAGAGGATTCGCGCGGAGATAGATCATTCCTGCCGATAGATAATTGCAGGCATGCCAGTAAGCATCGATCTTTCGCAGTTCGTCGGGGGTAAGCGGCGCCAGCATGTCAGCCGAGACTTCAGGTGTGCTCGCCATTCTGTTCTCCGACAATTCAGGATTTCGCCCTCTGGGAGGATGACCCTCCTCTGCAGCATAGTCCTGTGATGCGGCGGGTTACCAAAAGACTTAGGAATTTCGGATCCACCAAAACATCACGGGAATGCTCAAGCCGTCGAGGACAGTCCGAACAAACCGATCCATGCCTCCCGGTGGCACCCTGGTGGAGCAATGAGCGCCGAGCTCAGGCAAGGTCGTAGCGATCAAGGTTCATCACCTTGGTCCACGCAGCCGCGAAGTCCTTCACAAACGCCTCCTTCGAGTCGTCAGACGCATAGACTTCTGCAATTGCCCGGAGTTGGGAGTGCGAACCGAAGAGGAGATCGACGCGCGTGCCGGTCCACTTGATTTTGTCCGTCGCCCGATCGCGCCCTTCAAACACGCCATCGGATGTGGAGGAGGCCTGCCACTTCGTATTCATGTCGAGCAGGTTGACGAAGAAATCATTGGTCAGCGTCTCGGGCCGCTTGGTGAAAACGCCGTGTTTGGCCTGCCCGAAGTTCGCATTCAGAGCGCGCATGCCGCCGACGAGAACCGTCATCTCGGGGGCAGTTAGTGTCAGCAACTGCGCCCGATCCACCAAGAACTCCTCAGCCGACAGGACCTGTCCGCTGCGGAGATAGTTGCGGAACCCGTCCGCGACCGGCTCCATTACGGCGAATGAGTGCACGTCGGTCTGCTTCTGCGAAGCATCCGTGCGGCCAGGCGAGAAGGGAACTTTCACTTTGTGCCCGGCCTTTTTCGCAGCCTCCTCGACGGCTGCGCAGCCGCCCAGAACGATCAGATCTGCGAGCGAGACCTGCTTTCCTTTATTCCGGCTTTTGTTCCCGTTGGATTGGGGGCCGTTGAACTCCTTCTGGATGGCCTCCAGCTTCTTGAGAACCTTCGCCAGTGCGGCCGGCTGGTTCACTTCCCAGTCTTTTTGCGGCGCGAGGCGAATGCGCGCCCCGTTTGCCCCACCGCGCTTGTCGGAGCCACGGAACGACGCCGCCGATGCCCAAGCACATGTCACCAGTTGGGAGATCGAGAGTCCGGATTTTAGGATCTTCGCCTTCAGAGCATCAATTTCCTTTTCCCCGATCAATTTATGATCCACGGCGGGAACAGGGTCTTGCCACAGCAGTTCCTCCTTGGGAACGAGCGGGCCAAGGTAGCGCGCAATCGGCCCCATGTCTCGGTGCGTCAGCTTGAACCATGCCCGCGCAAACGCGTCAGCCAACTGATCGGGATGCTCATAGAACCGGCGTGAAATCTTTTCGTAAGCCGGGTCGAACCGCAAGGCGAGGTCCGTGGTCAGCATGGAAGGCGCGTGACGCTTCGACGGATTGTGCGCATCCGGCACCGTACCGTTGCCTGCGCCATTTTTCGGTGTCCACTGATGCGCACCGGCTGGACTCTTTGTCAGTTCCCATTCGTAGCTGAACAGGTTGGTGAAGAAGTTGTTGCTCCACTTGGTAGGCGTGGTCGTCCAAATGACTTCCAGTCCGCTACCGATAGTGTCACCACTATGACCTTTGCCGAGTTTATTCTTCCATCCAAAGCCTTGATCCTCGATGTTGGCACCTTCTGGTTCGTTTCCTACATATTGAGTGGGAACGCCAGCGCCGTGGGTCTTGCCGAAGGTGTGACCGCCGGCGATGAGTGCGACTGTTTCCTCGTCATTCATCGCCATGCGGGCGAAGGTCTCCCGGATATCGCGTGCCGCGGCGATGGGATCCGGCTTTCCATTCGGTCCTTCCGGATTCACATAGATAAGACCCATTTGCACTGCGCCGAGAGGATTCTTAAGATCACGATCGCCGCTGTAACGCTCGTCTGCAAGCCACGTACCCTCAGGACCCCAGTTCACCTCTTCGGGTTCCCATACATCCTCGCGGCCGCCGCCAAAACCAAAGGTCTTGAATCCCATCGAATCGAGGGCGACGTTGCCGGCGAGAATCATGAGGTCGGCCCAGGAAATTTTCCGCCCATACTTCTGCTTGATTGGCCACAACAGCCGGCGCGCCTTGTCGAGGTTCACGTTGTCCGGCCAGCTATTGAGCGGAGCGAAACGCTGCTGTCCGGCTCCGGCGCCGCCGCGGCCGTCACCGATGCGGTACGTACCCGCGCTGTGCCACGCCATACGAATGAACAGCGGACCATAGTGGCCAAAGTCGGCCGGCCACCAATCCTGCGAATCCGTCATCAAGACGTGCAGATCCTTGATCACAGCCTTCAGGTCGAGGCTCTTGAACTCTTCCGCGTAATCGAACTTCTTGCCCATCGGATCGGACAGCGAGGAATGCTGGTGCAAGACATTCACGTTCACCTGATTCGGCCACCAATCGCGGTTTGTGGGCACGGAAGCACCGTGATTAAACGGGCACTTGGCCTCGGGTAGGGTGCTTTTGTTCTTAGTTTCGGGAGAAACACTCCCCGATGAAGTCGCGAGTGTATTTTCCATATGTTTTCGTCCTTCGAATATGATTAGGGGCCACGTGAAAAAGTTACTTTTTGGTGCTGCAGCGGCGGCAGAGGCCGAAAACCTCGACCAACGGCTGCGTCAGATCAAAGCCATCCGGCAGATACCGTGATAGCCGTTTGAAATCGATGAACTCTCCTTCGATGTCCTGCACTGATTTGCAACGCGAGCACACCAGGTGGTGATGAGGTTCGAGATTGCCATCCACGCGCACCGTGGTGGCATGAGGCGTGACCTCTCGCAGCATCCCACACTCGATGAAAAGCCGCAGATTGTTGTAGACGGTGGCAAGAGAAATAGATGGAATGCGGCGCCGGACGGCTGCGTAAATGTCTTCCGGGGAATAATGGCCGCGGGAAGCGACGACGGCCTCATAGACCACCTGACGCTGGTGCGTGACGGCCAGACCGCGCTTGGCGGCCAGCTCACGGAATTGTTCATGGGTAAGGCGCATGATTATCGGATGAGAATGATTATAAAACGACTGAGAGCGGTGTCAACCGAAATCTTTCTTGTGACCTTGAAGATGCAGGTGAGCGGTTAAGATATTGAAATGCCAATCACCCTGGAGCAAGTGCAAGAGGCGCGGCGAAACATTGCATCGGTTGCCTTGCGCACGCCACTGATTCGGTGCAACACGGATGCGCCTGCGAACCTTTATCTGAAACTGGAAAACCTGCAACCGATTGGCTCATTTAAAATCCGCGGAGCCGCTAACGTCATGGCGCGGACCCCGCACGAGCGGCTGGCACGCGGGGTTTTGACGGCTTCCGCCGGCAACATGGCGCAAGGCGTGGCGTTCTGCGCCCGGCGAATCGGGGTGGGGGCGACCATTATCGCTCCCGACACGGCTCCCACCACCAAGATTCGCGCCGTCGAACGCATGGGCGGGCGGGTAATTAAAGTTCCGTTCGCCGAGTGGTGGCGAACCTTCGAGACTCGTTCCTATCCGGGGATCGATGCCACGTTCATCCATGCCTTCGACGATCCGGATGTGATGGCAGGGAATGGCACGGTCGCGCTGGAACTCCTGGAAGACCTGCCCGACTTGGATGCTGTCGTGATTCCCTGGGGTGGTGGAGGATTGTCATGCGGCATCGCGGCAGTATTGCGAGAGCTTGCTCCTCGCGTGCGTATCTACGCCGCCGAGATCGAAACCGCAGCGCCGCTGGCGCCTTCGCTTGCTGCTGGCGAACCGCGGCCGGTCGAATACCAGCCGTCGTTTGTCGACGGTATCGGCAGCAAGATGGTGTTCCCGGGGATGTTCGAGTCCGCGCGCAAGTTGTTGGATGGGTCGTTCGTGGTGACTCTGACGGAAGCAGCGGACGCCATGAAAGTTGTTGCGGAGCGGAACCGGATCATTATCGAGGGCGCGGCAGCCTGTGCGGTGGCGGCTGGTCTGTTGGGCCGAGCTGGCTCCGGCAAGGTCGTAGCCATCGTGTCGGGCGGCAACATCGACCTGGACAAGTTCGCTCAACTTGTCGGCTAGCTCTTCGGCAGAAGAGACAGAGACAAGGTGCGGAGCGGGCGGCTCCGCACCTCTTCATTTTTTCGACCTCTTCAGCATCAGATGCTACGTACCAACTTCTAGGTGCCAGTTCCGCTCAATTCGACGATCTGCGGACTGTCTCCGGCGTTGTCGGTGATGCTCAAGGTGCCGGGGAATGAGCCGGCCGCCGTGGGCTTGAATTCGACAGAGACTGTACAAGTCGAGCCCGCGGCAAGCGATGTCCCGCAGGTGTTGGCAGACACGGTGTAAGAGCTTGAGGCGACGACGCTGGTTATTGTCAAGGTCGCGTTGCCGTAGTTCTCCACCGTAATCGTCTGCGCGGCGCTGGTGGTGCCGTGTGCCACGCTGCCGAACGCCAACGTCGTCGGCGAGAGGAAGACCGCTGGTTCAGCCCCGTTACCCGTGATCGGTATGGTTTGCGGAGTATTTCCGGCGTTGTCCACGAGTGTGACCGTAGCCTGCTGATCTTCGAAGGTCGTCGGAGTAAAACTCACGCTGATGACGCAAGTCCCACTAACCGCGATACTCCCGGTGCAGGTATTGGCTGGCGAGAGCGAGAAGTCTGTCGTCTGCGCCCCCGCGATCGTGATGCTTGTGAAGGTAAGTGCTGCGGCACCGGTGTTTTGCACGGTTACGGTCTTCTTGAGATTGGTGTTCAGCACCACATTCGGAAACGCCAGGCTAGGCGGCGTGAGTGTTACCACCGGCAACGCACCTGCGGCGCCAGTGCCGCTGAGGGCCGCAGATTGCGGACTTCCAGCCGCGTTGTCTTTCGCCGTTACGGTTGCAGTACGAGTTCCGACTGCCGTCGGCGCGAATGTTACCGCAATATTGCAACTGAAACCAGCCGCCAGGGTGGCAGGGCAATTGTTGGTTTGTTTAAAGTCGCTGGGGTCCGCGCCTCCTATGCCGATGGTCAAGCCTGTGAGATTTCCCAGCCCGTTGTTGGTGAGGTTGATGTTTTTCGCGGCACTGGTCGTACCTTCGTCCTGAGTCGTGAACGTCAGGCTCGCCGGGAGGAAGCCGACCTCCGGTACGCTTGAGCTGACTCCGGTGCCGCTGATGGCGATCGTCCGAGGACTGCCGGGGTCGGAGTCCTTAACTGTCAGACTTGCGGTGCGCGCTCCCGCGGCCGCCGGTGTGAATGTCAGTCTTATGGTGCAGTAAGAGAGCGCAGGAACCTGTGTGGTGGCGACGCACCCGCTGCCGCTCAGGGAGAAGTCGCCGGGATTGGTGCCGCTTAGCACAACACTGGCGATGGTGGAAGTGGTGTTGCCCTCGTTGTAGTAATAAACAATCTGTGGGAAACTCAGGGTGCTCACGGTCTGGGCGTCGAACACCACGGTCGCTTGCGAAAGCAGGATGTCCGCACTAGTTGCGATGCCCGTACCTGAGATGGTCACCTTCTGCGTGCCCGTGCCGACGGTGGAGTTGTCGGTGATGGTTACGGTGCCGGCTTTCACGCCCGCGCTGGTCGGAGTGAAAGTTACGCCAATGTTGCAGGCACTGCCCGGGGGAAGCGCGCCGGTACATCCATTGGCGAGGGCATAGTTGGTGGTGATGGTGACATTGGTGAAGGTAACGTTAAAGTCACCCGTATTGGTAACTGTGATGTTCTGCTGGGCACTGGTGGTTCCCGTCACCTGAGGCCCGAAGACCAGCGTGGTTGGCGTAACTGTCAGAAGCTTCGTTTCTGCAACTCCGGTTCCGGATAGATTGATCGTTGTGGGACTGCCAGGTGCGCTGTCCGTCACTTTGATAGTGGCGGTGCGGGCGCCTGCTGCAGTGGGCGTGAAGCTCACCCCAACGCCGCAGGTGTTGCTCAATGGTCCCTGCTGCAAGGTGCTTGGAGAGAGGGGACACCCGTCGCTGATCGCAAAGTCACCCGGATTGGTGCCGCCCAACACGATGGAACTGATGGTCACCGGCGAAGTACCCGTATTGGTGAGCAGCACGCTGGGACTGAGAGGACTCTGCGTGGTCAGCACTGTAGGCGCGAAGGCGATGCTGGCAGGACCGACCACCAGGCCCTGCGAGCCGGCCACGCCAGTGCCCTTAAGCGTGATCATTTTGGGACTGCCGGTAGCGCCGGTATAGGTAATTGTGACCGTGGCCGTGAGCGGTCCGGCCGCGGTGGGCGTGAAGGTGATGTTGGTGTTGCAAGTCGCAAAGGCGGCGAATGGGGTAGTCGTCGGACAACCCGAGGACATTGTGAAGGCGCCGGGGTTGGCCCCGCCCAGCACGACGCTGGAAATAGTGATGGGCGAGTTGCCGGTGTTCTGGAACGTAGCCGCCTGATTCGGGCTGGTAAAACCGATCGTTTCGCTCGGGAACTGCAGCACACTCTCATACAGCACCGCCGAACTGGACGCTGCCACGCCGAACCCGGCCAGGGCCAAGGTTTGCGTTCCGGCGCTGTCCGTAATGCTGATCGCCGCTGTGCGGACCCCGGTCGCTCCTGGCTTAAAGGTGACATCGAAACTGCATTCGCCTGATGCCGCGAGAGTGGCAGTGCAACTGTTGCTGCTGATCGTGAAGTCGGACGCATTCGCGCCGGACGCGGCTATGGCGGAGATGCCCGTAACCGTCGATGCCGAATTGTTAAACAGCTGAACAAACTGAGCAGTGCTGGCGGTTGCTACAACCTGACTGTTAAAGGTGAGGTTACCTGGCGAAAATTCCATTGCGGCCGCGCCGGCGGCTCCGGTGCCGTTGAGTGTAATGGTCTGGGGACTCCCGGCGGCGTTGCTCGTTACCTTCAGCGTCGAGTTATCCGTAGTGGCCACCGTAGGCGTGAAGAAGATGGAGAGCTCGCAGGCGGTACTGGGTAGAATCGTAGTGCCGGCACATCCTTCCGCGAGGTAGTCGGTGCTGCCGGAAGCGACGGTGGCGACATTGATTGCAGCAGTTCCGGTGTTAATGAGCCAGACGTTTTGACCTGGGCTCTGAACCCCTTTCTGCTCCGGCTGGTAGGTTAACGTGGTCGGACTCACTACCAGCGCGAAGGTAGCCGCTACCCCGGTTCCAGCGAGGGCTGCGGTTTGGGTGCCGGCAGCATTGGTGAAACTTAGCGTGCCAGTGCGAGCTCCGGTAGCCGTGGGAGTAAAGGTGACCTGTATCTGGCAACCGCGACCGGGCACAACGATGTTTCCGCTGCAGTTTGAACCCGGCGCGAAAACCAGGAAATCACCGGCGTTAGTGCCGGTGATGGTGACGTTTGAGGCATCGAAAGGCTCGTTGCCGATGTTGTCCAGAATCACCGTGAACGCGCTGGGGGAAGTAGTGCCTACCGCCTGTGTACCTAAGTTAAGGCTGTCAGGCGTCGCGATCGCTCCCGGTGCATCGGCGCTGCCGGTTCCGGTAAGAGTGATTTTTTGCGGGTTCCCGGTGGCAGTGTCCTCGACGACGATCGAGCCCGTCCGGGCTCCAGTGGAGGTTGGCGTGAACTCTACGCTGATATTGCAGACGGATCCAACTCTCAGCCCGGCGGTTACGCATCCGGTGCTGCTTACGCGGAAATCACCCGTGGTAAATACGCGATCGATGGGCACAGGAGCGTTACCGGTATTGGTGACTTGAACGATGAGAGCGGGCGTACTCGTGGCTCCCACTGCCAGGTTGGCAAACGTGAGGGCCGGTGGATCAAACGCCAGAGTAAGAGTTGGGGCCACGCCGGTGCCCGTCACGGTGAAGGTGTGGGTCCCCGCCGTGGTGCTGTCGGCGAGGGTTACGGTCGCGGCGCGCGCTCCGGTTGCGGTGGGAACGAAGTTGATCCTTGCAAAACACTCCCCTCCAGGGTTCAGGGTCTGAACGCAGCCACTCTCGGTGTAGTCCGTAAAGGCCGCCCCCGTAATCGAAACGCCGAAGATGGTTACCGGTACGTTGCCCGTGTTCGTGACCGTTACAGACTGAGAGGGAGCCGTGACGCCGATGACTTGCGGATTGAACACCAGACCTGCCGAACTCAAGGTAAGCGCCGGAGCGCCGACCACGCCGTTACCCGATAAGGCCACGAAGGTAGGGGTGGCTAAGCCGTTCGTATTGCTGTTTACGAACATGTCTCCAGTGAATGGGCCATTCTCCGTGGGCAGAAACGCAATATTCACAGTGCAGGTGGCGTTGGTCGCGAGCGACGTCGGGCAGTTGCTTGTCTGGGCAAAGGCGTTGCTGGGTGAGCTGCTGAAGGTAAATGGCGGGTTGCCGAACGTCAGGCTGGTAGTGGCACTGTTGCCGACCGTAACCGTCTGGAAGGGGCTGGCGAAGTCCACGCTCTGGCTCGCAAAAGTCAGACTTGTGGGATTCAGCGTTAGGAAGCCCTGAGCCACGCCAGTGCCCGTAAGGTTCACTACGGTCGAGAGACCGCCTTGAAGAATTGTCAGGGTGCCGGGTGTGGACGCGGCCGTGGTTGGCTTGAAGGTAACACTGATGGAGCATTCGGCACCTGCCGCCAGAGTTGTACCGCAGGTGTTGGTCTCGGTGTAGGCAGCCGGCGTCGGCGTAATGCTGGTAATCGTCATGGCGTTGGTGCCCATGTTGCGCAGGTTGACGACCATCGGGGTGCTGGGCACGCCGGTTGGTTGGTTGGTCGGGAAAGCCAGGGTAAGAGGGTATGCTACCGCGGTCACTCCGGCGGCGGGAGCGATCTCCAACGCGAAAGTATTTCGCTGTGTGGTTGCGGTGAGCGTCACGGGAAAATCGGGCGAACTGGTTTCGCCAACCACGTAAGCGTCGCCGGTAGAGTTTACTGCGATCGACGGCGAGTGCGCCGTGCTCTGAGTGCTGTCGTCGGAAGAGCCGCCGATGTAGGTCGAATACACAGCTGCTGTTCCAGTCGTGTTCAGTTCGGTGACAAAGACATCGTTGCCGGTTTGAGGAGTCCCGTTTACGGTCAAGTAGCTGGCGTTGAAGTCCTGAATGGGGCTGGTCAGTGTGAGATCGTCCTCTCCCGTGTATCCCACAACAAACGCACTGCATGGGGAAGTGCAGCCGGGTTCGATCGCAACGCCAGTGGGAGTCGTGAGTTGCTGAGCTCCGCTTAAGTAGGTGGAATAAACCAGGGCGCTTCCCGCTGCGTTCAACTCGCTGGCGAAGCCGTCAGGGTAGGTCACCTGGAAGGCGCCAGTGGTGGTGGGAAAGTCTTCTATGCCGACCGTTCCCGTCACGTAAGCGACCCCTGATCCATCGACGGCAATCCCATTCGCGGTTCCAACCCCGAGATAGGCGGAGTACAGCAACGCCGTCGCGGTTGGGTTCAACTTGGTAACATACGCGCCGCCTACCCCCAATCCTTCTCCGTCATACGAAAAGGCACCCTTCGTGATGGGAAAATCGGACCCGCCATTTCCCGTGACGTAAGCATCTCCGGAACTATCGACCGCGATGGCGTTCTCGACGGATCCTGTTGTGGGACCGCTAAGATAAGTAGAGTAAACCAGGGATGCAGCGCCGGACTTCGTAGGATCGATCTTGGCTACGAAGGCGACCTGTTGGCTGCTGGCGTTCTTCGTCTGAAAAACCCCTGTGGTAGTGGGAAAGGTAAGAGAGTCGGTGAAGCCGGTCACGTAGATCTTGTTCAGCGAATCGACGGCAACTCCGTAGGCCACGTCTTCGGCGCTAGTGGTTCCCGCCAGGTAGGTGGCATAAGTGAGCGCAGTTCCTGCAGGGTTCACGACGGCGACAAAAGCATGGTCCCCGCTGGTGACGGAACCAAGAAACGCATTGGTGGTAGTTGGGAAATTCGGGCTGGAGTAACCCACAACATAAGCTGCGCCTGTGGAGTCGACCCGTATGTCCTCGACCTGGAAGCTATAAGTAAACGGCGGCGTCGCTGGAAAGATGCCCCGATAAACCATCGTCGCCCCGGTTGCGCTGATCTTCTGAACTAACAAAGATGAACCGTTGCGCCCGGCCAGGTAGACGTTGCCGCTGGAATCGATGGTCCCGGCATAGAACGTGTCACTCGTTGTCGAGCCGACTGGAAAGGACGACCAGACCAGTTTTTGCGCGAAAGTTCCGGTGGCGAAAGAGATGAAAACAATCAGCAACGCAAGTTGGAAGCAGACGCGGCTACGCAGCATACGGTTTCTCCTGGTATCGAGAACTGAAATCACGAGAACTAGAATCAGTGGAATGAGTTGGACAACTGAATCGCGCCGATCCAGGCACGATGGTGTCTGATCAGTTTCCTTTTATCGATCCGGGGGAAGGAACGAGATGGGAAACGGCATCGGCTGCGCCAGCAAGATTTTCACAGCGGATTCTTACCTATGGCGCAAACGCGGGGGGATTATACACCGGCAGTTGTTTTTCGCAAGGGCAATATTTTCGTGCAACGCGAAAGACAAAACGCCTGGATACCGCGTCTGGCAAGGCTTTCGGCAACCACGACCTGCCGGACCGAGCATTCCGACTGTAGTCTTTCGTGTGCGGTGATGCTGGCGCAGATGAGAAACCGAGCTCTTGTCGCACCCATGCAAAACAAGAGACAGCACTTCCGATGGCCATTTTCGTCCCCAAAACACGGATTCAGCGAATCGGCGCGGGTGGAATGGGCGGAA
>Ga0265760_10000411_pt1 | contig 12019 bp, 8 predicted proteins | sample NZIome_2_FD_200831 | JGI IMG/M metagenome (GOLD analysis project Ga0265760, IMG submission 200831) | Metatranscriptome of rhizosphere microbial communities from Maridalen valley, Oslo, Norway - NZI1 (Metagenome Metatranscriptome) | ecosystem: Host-associated > Plants > Roots > Rhizosphere > Soil...
ATGTGAGTGGAGGCGTCACCGTAGTTTCACAAGAGACGTTTGTGAATGGCCGGCCCGTGGCCAGAAATGTAATGCCGGTTCCGCAGAAAGAGCTTGCGGCCGCGCCCGTCTCGAACGCGCTTGCGGTTGAGCCAGCTCGGAGCAGTGTGTTCGGTGCGGGGAGGCCGGTGGCAAACAAGCCGCCAGTCGCGGCGATGAGTCGTCCGGTCGTGGCACTGCGTACGCCGGCTCAACTGCCGCGGACGATTGGCTTGGGGACGACCGGAGCCTCGATTGGATCAGCATCGATCGGATCAGCGTCGGCGGGACAAAACTCGATGGCACAAGGACTGGTGCGGCAGCAACCGCCGGGGCGGCCGGTTCCGGTGACGCGCCCGATGCAATCACCGACGCAGGCCGGCTTCCATACTGGGGGACTGACCGAGATGGAAGGCAGTCCGGCAAAAACACAGCCTCGCGTGTGGGAGGAGCAAGGTACTGCCGTGCCAGAGCCGCAGACGAGGCAGCAGAGTTCGGGGACCAGGAATGTGCAATCGTCCGCCTCGCGTCCGCCGCAACAAGGGGCACAACAGCGAACGCTGCAGGGATTGCACTCCTCGACTCAGCCGGCTGCACCGGTTCGAGTAACTAGCGAGCCTCAGGCGAAACCTGCGTCGCCGTCGCCGCAACGGCAGCCGACTCCGCAGCAGAACGCGCATCCGCCCGCCCCAAAGCTGGAGAGCGCACCTAAGAAGTGACATTGACGTGACCCGGCTGCATGCGGTCTGATAGGTTCGCATGCGATGCAACGTGCCAGGGGTCCGAGTTGACGGTAACGAGATCGCTATAGCGCCAGGAAGCCGGGCAACCAACCCGCTCCCGGCGCTTTTTATTGGGATCCCGACATGAGCCAAGCGATCCGGACCGAACCAAGCCGCCCTGTCATCAACTGGATGGATGTGCTCTGGCTGCTGTTTTTGGCTGGACTGGCGGCGCTGCCGCCGGTGGCGGAGATCCACAAACAGCTCACGCTGCTGGCCATTGGAGTCGTGCAGTTCAGCGAGGGGTGGCTCATGGCGCGGGCTCCACGGCGGGGCGCGGTGTATATCGTCCTGCTGAAGATTGCGCTGGCGACTCTGCTCATCGATCACACGGGTGAGGTTGGAATCAACAGCAGCTATTGGCCGATTTATTTTCTGCCGGCAGTCACCGCGGCGGAATACTTCAGTCCCGTGTCGACGCTGTTGTGGACGGCGTTGGCCTCTGCCGCTTACTGTTCGTATCTTTATCCTGCGCTGCAGGATTACGAAATGACAAGAGAGGGTTATGAAATCCTGGCGATCCGGATTCTTTTCTTTTTTCTCGCAGCGATGGTGGTGAACCGGTTCGTGGTGGAGAATCGCAGCCAGATCAAGCGTTATCAGGAGTTGAGCGAAGCGCTGGCTGAGACCAACCGCAAGTTGGAGCAGGCGCAGGAGGAAGCGCGGCGTTCGGAGCGGCTGGCGGCTCTGGGGCAGATGTCGGCCGGACTGGCGCATGAGATTCGGAATCCTCTTGGAGTGATCAAGGGGTCGGCGGAGATGTTGCACCAGAAGCTGGGGGAATCGAATCCTCTGGCTAGCGAACTGGCGGGTTACATATCAAGTGAGACCAACCGCTTGAGCGCGCTGGTGACGCGGTTCCTGGATTTTGCCCGGCCGATGCATGCCGAGCTGTCACCGCAGGAAATTACTGCAGTGCTGGATCGGGCGCTCCATTCTGTGCTTTTATCTTTGACGCGGAAGGATGAAGACCTGGTGCGTGTGGAGCGGCAGTACGAGCCGAACTTGCCCATGGTTCCGTTGGATGAGAGTCTTAGCGAGCAGGCGTTCGTGAATCTGATTCAGAATGCTTATGATGCGATGGGCAGCCGCGGCGGAACATTGCGGTTGACAGCGGCGAGGGCGAACAACGCGAATCGGGACGGAGTTGAGGTGCGGATTGAAGACACAGGGCCAGGAATCCCAGCGGAACTGCGGGAGCAAGTCTTCAATCCTTTCGTGACCACGAAAAAAACTGGCGTGGGGCTGGGGTTGTCGATCGTGTCCAGGATTGTCGACGGCCATCACGGAACTATTCGAGTCGAGGAGGACAGGGAAGATAGTGATCGGCATGGCGCCCGCTTCGTGATGTTTTTTCCTGCGGGCGTGGAGACGAGCGAGGCGCAAGCATCTTAAGTTAAATGAAGTACCAGCGCGCAAGAGTTAGGGTATCTGGGGTCGAGGGAGCCGCGACCTCCGCTGACAATATGCCAACTATTCTGATTGTCGAAGACGAAGCCAAGATGCGCCGCCTGCTCGAGTTGAATCTCGGGGAGGACGGTTTTACAACACTCTCCGCTGAAGATGCGGAGGCTGGGCTGAAACTTCTGCGCGAGAACGTGGTTGATCTTGTGGTGACGGACCTGAAGCTGCCGGGGATGAACGGTCTCGAGTTCCTGCAGGCGATCAAGCGGCAGAATGCGGCGTTACCGGTGGTGGTGATGACGGCTTTCGGGACCGTGGAGACGGCGGTGGAAGCCATGAAGGCTGGGGCCAGCGATTATGTGCTGAAACCGTTTTCGCTGAGCGAAATGCGGATGGTGATCAGGAAAGAACTGGACGTCCGCAACCTGCGCGAGGAGAACCGGTCGCTGCGCGAGGCGCTGGGCAAACGATATGTCCATCCCAATGTTGTCGCTCGCAGTGTGAAGATGCAGGAAGTGCTGGCAACGGTGGAGCGCGTTGCTCCCACGAATTCGACGGTGTTGCTCGGTGGAGAGAGCGGGGTGGGAAAGGACTTGATCGCGCGCGCGATTCACGAGAAGTCGCGGCGGGCTTCGGGGCCTTTCATCAAGATCAACAGCAGCGCAATTCCGGAGAATCTTCTGGAGAGCGAACTGTTTGGCTATGAGAAGGGCGCGTTCACGGGCGCAAACGCGAGCAAGCCAGGCAAGTTTGAGCTGGCGGACAAGGGCACCTTGTTTCTGGACGAAATTGGCGATGTGCCGCCGGCGATTCAAGTAAAGCTGCTACGCGTGCTGCAGGAGCGCGAGTTCGAGCGCCTGGGCGGAACGCGAACCGTAAAAGTGGATGTCCGGCTGATCGCAGCCACGAATCGCGATCTGCGCGAAGCGCTGGAGCAGGGAACTTTCCGCGAGGATCTTTACTATCGCTTGAATGTTGTTCCCATCGACATTGCGCCTCTGCGCCAGCGCAAGGAAGATATTCCAGATCTGGTGAATCTTTTCATCTCGCGGTTTGCTGGAGATTCCGGCAAGCAGGTGAAGAGTATTTCGCCCGAGGCAATGCAGATTCTGGTGAGTTATCACTGGCCGGGGAATGTTCGCGAGTTGCAGAACATTATCGAGCGGGCTTGCGCGCTAGCCAAGGGCACGGTGCTCGAGGTGGGCGATATTCATCTGGATGTGCGCCCGGCTAAGGCGGCGAACGGCGCCGGTGGATTTCTCCCTGAGGGCATGACTCTCGAACACTGGGAAGATGAAATGATTCGCGAGGCGCTGCGACGCGCGAATGGAAATAAGAGTCAGGCGGCCCGGTTACTGGGACTGTCAAGGAATGCGCTGCGCTATCGGCTGTCGAAGATTGGGATTGCGGATGAGGGGGAGAAAGAAGCGCCGTAGGGCAGGTCTTCCCGAAATGGAATCGTTCCCCGGTTGGAAACAGGAAATACTTCGGGCAGTTGCTCACTTGGTGGCTACAATCGTTGCGAGAGGCACCGTCTGGAGAGTGTTGCCAGTGGGTACTGGACGTTGTCCTTCAAACAGTCGAGTGGCTTAGTCAGCCACTAGGGTTCGAGTCCCTCACTCTTCGCCGGTCACTCGACGCTATAAAACCGCTTGACAATGTCGCCATCGGAGTTATGCTTAAGGTGTTTGAAGGACAGCGTCCGGTACCAGATTTCTCGATCAAGCCCCGACTGACTATCGGGGCTTTGGTGTTTCTGGGGAGTGTGTGAGTCGTGCGACAGGTCGTTCTGCCCGGCTGAAAACCACCACCTTGGCTCAGGGCGGCCACCAGCTTCGCGTCCCCCCTAGTTTCCTGTCCAAGACCCCCGCCTTTCGATCTGAAAACAAACGAGATAGGGCACTCTCTGGCGTCGGCCTTTGGCATGGTAGTTGCTCCTTTCTATGAGGTGTTTGATCCCTCGGATCTAGGGTTTAACCAAGAGATAGGCTATGAAAAACCGATTCGTAGCGAGTTTGACAGTCCTAACCCTCGCGCTGGCTGTGGCGTGCTCGATCAGCGCCCAGGCGCAAACTACTCAGGAAGGCCCTGGTCCTTCGGAGCAGCCCAGTGCGCCCATGGAAATCGGACAGGGCCAGCCCGCCCAGCCGCCTCAGGCCGGACAACCGCCGCAACCGGGGCCGCCCCAAGCCGGTCAGCCTCCACAACTCGGGGAGGAAGCTCAACCCGGTGGACCTTCGGGTGAAGATCCGGCAAGGACTGATCAAGGTGTAGGCCGGATCAGCATGACTCATGGCGAAGTCTCCACGCAGCGTGGAGATTCGGGGACCTGGTCGGCCGCCGTGTTGAATCAGCCCGTGGTCAACGGCGACAAGGTTTCAACTGGAGCCGGCTCGCGAGCGGAGGTGCAGCTCGACTACGCAAACATTCTTCGACTGGGAGCGAATGCGCAAGCCACCATCGCAAACTTTACCCAGAAGTATGTCCAGATTCAGCTTGGGCAAGGTTTGGCCAATTACTCCATTTTTGGCGAGGGTGAGACTGAGCCGGAGATCGATACACCGAACGTCGCAGTTCATCCCGCACATAAAGACGGCGTGTTCCGCATTGAAGTGCGGCCCGACGGGGACTCCATCATCATCGTGCGGAAGGGAGAAGCACAAATCTCGACGCCTCAAGGCATTGCCGGCATTAAGGTAGGTGACATGGCGACCGTGCGCGGTTCCGGCGCCGATGCGAAGTACAAGATCACCCCGGCTCCCGAGCGGGATGACTGGGACCGGTGGAACACCGACCGCGATCGCATGATTCACGAAGCAGCGGCGTGGCATCACACAAATAAGTATTACGTTGGGTCGGAAGATCTGGATGCCAACGGAACTTGGGAGGACGCACCGGACTACGGACAAGTCTGGGTTCCGAATGAACCGGATGGCTGGGTTCCGTATCGTGATGGGAACTGGGTTTGGGAGCCTTACTACGGTTGGACCTGGGTTGGCTATGAGCCTTGGGGCTGGGCGCCTTATCACTACGGACGCTGGATGTGGTACGGCAATTCGTGGGCGTGGTGGCCGGGACCGGTGTGGGGTGGCGGCTTCTATCGTCCGTTCTGGGCGCCGGCTTATGTGTCGTTCTTCGGATTCGGCGGTGGTTGGGGATTAGGTTTCGGTTTTGGATGGGGCGGATGGGGCGGCTTCGGCTGGTTGCCACTTGGGCCCTGTGACCGCTTCTTCCCATGGTGGGGTGGATATGGCGGACGGTTCGGCGTGGTCGGTTTCAACCGGTTTGACAGGCTGAACCGCTTCGGCGGGATCGGGCCGCTACACGCGGGCACGCGATTCTCGAACGTGGCGCGCATCAACGATGCGCACATCGGAGGCGCGCTCTCCACAGTAGGAGCCGGAAAATTCGGCGCCGGCAGAACCACCGCGGTAGCGGCTACCCACGCGCAGTTAAGCGGGGCTCGCATGATGACCGGCAATCTGCCGGTGGTGCCCACGCGCGCCAGTCTGTCGGCGAGCGGGCGAGCGGCGGCTGCCTCCACGATTCATAACAATGCCTCGCAGCATTTCTTTGGCACGCAGAGCACATCTCGCCCGGAATCGTTCCAACAGCAAACCGCGCATCTGCAGCAGTCCATGCAGCAGAGCCACTTTTCGCCAGTAGCGGCTGGCGCACGCGCGACGGGTCCGGGTTCTACAGAGTCTCGAAGTGCGTCGGCAACCGGAATAGGGAAGCAGAGCGCCGGTACAACTGCGCCGGGCAGAGAGATGAACAGTGGCGTGACACGGAGTGCGGGGAACCCGGCTGCCGCGAATGAGAATGGAAGTCGCGGCTCGACGGAACCGATGTCTTCCGCGAATCGTGGGGAACAAGCGTCATCCACCCGGGGCGAACCGAACCGCAGTGAGTGGAAGACTTTCACGCCACCTTCGCAGAGCAGCGACTCGGCGGGTCGCGCCGCGAGCGCCGCTGACACTTTGAGAGGCGACGGCGGCAGCTATTGGAATCGGACTGCGCCGAGTTCCAGCTACTCACGCGAATCCGGTTCGAGCAGCTACGAACGCGGTGCTACTTCGCGTCCGCAGCTCAACATGAGGCAGCCGATTGTTCAGCCACGGTCTTCCGGAAGCTATGGTGGCTACCACGGTGCGCCAAGCTACGGTGGCAGTCATGGTGGCGGCTATAGCGGCGGCGCTTCTCACAGCGCGCCCAGCTCCGGAGGTGCCAGTCATTCTTCGGGTGGAGGCAGTCATGCGGGCGGCGGAGGTCACCATTAAATCGGCAGACTTGCCAGCGAGGTTGTAAGTGAAGTGAAGGTCAGAGGCGGGAAGGGCGTGCTAAACGGCACGCCCTTTCTTCCTTTTGAAGGTTTCGTGTAGCGCTGCGATCAGGGTCGCGCGTACGCCGGGCTGTCGGGATCCGGGGGATCATAATCGCGGCCGTATTTGTTCTTGTGTGCCAGTTCGAGATTCGATTCAGCCAGGGTGAACGCTCCGAGGGAGGTCTCGCCCGGACTCACCGTGATTTCCCGTTCGGCGGCGTGCAGCGCCTCCGGCGAAACCGAAGAATGGAAGACGTGCATCTCGTAGCGGCCGGGGACCACGCCGTCTATGTTGATCTCGCCATGCCCACTGGAGATCGCATAGTACGGCGTATTCACTGCGATCACCACCGCGCTCATCTGAGCATGAATGTTGCAGAAGATGAAGGAAATGCCCGGCTTGTCGAATTTGACGAACTGTGTCGTGCCGCTCTCATAAAGTCCGAGATCGAAGCGCTTGCCGTCGAACAAGGAGAACACGTTGTGAAAGAAAGGATCCTGGTTGGGAAACTCGACCTGCCCGCCCGCTGGGATCACCAGCAGGGAAGGGTGGAACATCTTATTCTTCTGCACCAGTTGCGGGATTTGTGAACTCTGCTGCGGGGGCAACGAAGGCGCGGGAGTAGTCCCCAGCGGGGTGAGCCAGACCACAACTTTTGAAGCGTCGTTTACGTTGTGCCCGTTTCGAGTGAGCTGCACCTTGCCCTTCAGGTCCACACCCTGGTGGTCGACATCTTGCGCCGACACAGAGACAAACAAGCACATGGGCAGCAGGACATTCCAGAAAATCCGGCAATTAGCAAATCGAAGCATCATCAGAACAGTATCCCCACGGCAAGATTGATTTGGTTGGTCACGCTCGGACTGTCAAAGATGGGGAACGTGTGCAAACGTCTGAATTCGGCAGAGAGCAACAGGTCAGACCGCGGCCGGTAGACGAGGTTGCCCAGCGCGCCCCGATTCCTGCCCAGAATGGGGCCGAAGTTATTGGCATCAATGGCGAAGCCCCGCACGTCGCCGGCAAACACGTTGTCGTCAGCGAACACCCCGTTCAACTCCAGCTTCCGCGTGAGTTGGAATTTGAGTTGGCTCCATCCTCCGGCGGAGTCCAGGCCACGGATCGGCGTCGCGGCGAGGCCGGGATCGCCACCGTACACAATAGTCTGGCCGACGGCTCCGCCCAGGCCTCCCACTCCCCGTCCCCTATAAAACTCACCGGAAAGCGTCAAGCGGCGGAGAATCGGAATCTGCCAATCCGTCGTGCCGGCCCAAGCGTCGATGTCGTGGCCCCACGGCCAGTCTTGCCGGCCATAGTAGCCAGCCACGGCTAAGGTCATCGGGTGATCAAATACCGGCCGGGACCAGGCAGTGCGCAGAGCATAGGCCGGCTGCCCTGAGCTTTCCCCAGCTGTTGCTGTGCGGAAATATGAGTTGCTGGGAGTTTCCCAATCGAGGTTATCCAGAATTCCACCCTGCAAGGTCAGCGTCTGTTGGTCGGCAAGATCGAAACGATGTTCGACGCGAAGCTGAGGCGTCCAGCCCCACAGGTTTCCAGCATAGGCGAAGGTGGGAATAGCAAGCGATGCAAAGGATGTAGGAGAAAGCGGCGAGATGAACAGGGAATCCTGCCCAGCGATCACCGAGGTGTGCTGCCAGTCGAGCCGCACGCTCGCGGTCTGCAGGCGCACGATACCAAAGTTCACGCCGTTGTTGGTGGCGGGAAAGCCCCCGGCAAAATCGAACTGAACATTGGCTGAACTCTTTGCGCCAGCCAAAGTTGGACCGAAAATCTCCAGGCCAATCTCGGTCTGTCGCAAGGTAGCCCCAAAACTCGCCTCAGAGTACGCGCCGGGTGCTGGTGGCTGCGCGTAGTCCGGCAGGTCCAGGTTATCGGATGCACCAACATTGCGAAATGCATTCATCAGCACAATTCCAGAAAGCCGGGCCCGGTATTTTCCCGCGGTCTCGACCTTCGTCTGGTATTGCTCATTAATCTTCGAACCCAACAACTGCGCGGATTCTTCCAGCTTCTGTACCCGGCTTCCGAGGTCTGCGGTCGCTGGGGTGTCAGAGGCATTGCCCGGGGTTGACGCCGCCGACTCCGCCGGAAGAGACGTAGTCGCGACTGCATTCGCCGAAGCCGCGAGCGGAGCTAGCAGCTTGCGGGTGTCTTGCAATTCCTGACGCAACTCCTGCATTTCGGCGCGCGACTGAGCATTTTCGGTTCGCATCTGCTCGATCACCGCGCGCAATTCCCGTACTTGGGAATCGAGTTCACGCAGCGAGGCATCCGCCGGCTGGGATGCCGCCGCGGGCGTCCCTTCCTGCGCCAGGCTGTTGACGCTCAAAATGACAACAGCGGCGATCGTTATGGCGGTTGTCCAAAGCGCGAGGGTCCTTGGGTTCTTCACACATCCTCCTGCGCGACACGCGGATCGTCGTGGAATCAAGGAAATGGGAACGGGCGCTACGTGTCCGAATGTCGAATTGAGTTTTCAGTCGTTCTATCGCTAGTTACAGGCAAAAGCGAACGGTCCGTTAGCTCGTCGTCGCCGGCGTCCGCACCTTGTGGAACGCGTCCAGGGATTGTGATGCGAAAAACCGTTCGTGCGTCCGGCGTACGTTCCATCACGACCTGGCCGCCGTGATCTTGCACAATCTTCTGCACGACTGTAAGTCCGAGTCCGGTCCCGTTCTCTTTGCCAAAACTTACAAAGGGATGAAAAAGCTTATCCTGAATCGGCTTCGCGATCCCAGGGCCGTTGTCAGACACCTCAATCGTAACTAAGGAGCCAGTTCGGCCGATCGCGACTTGAACTCTGCCCTCGCTGCCGGGCGCGGCTTCACAGGCATTCAGCAGAAGGTTGTAAAGGGCGCGCTCCAGCTTGCGGGGATCGAACCAGGCCAGACTCTGGCCGTTGCTTTTGATCTCGATCAGTGTGCCCTGATGCCGCGGATGCAAGCGCACAGCTTGCATGGCCCGCTGCACCGTTTCCGTCACGCTGGCGTAGGTCGGGTTCAGGGACTCTCGGGTGCGGGCGAATTCGAGCAGCGAATCGATGAGGTCGGTCATCTGGTTCACGCCGGTGCGAACCTCCTGGTACAGCTCTTCGCGCTGTGCAGAAGTCAGGCGGCCATCACAAAGAAATTCAGAGTTGGCGACGACGGCAGCCAGCGCGTGACGAAGGTCGTGCGAAATCGAACTCGCCATGCGTCCGATGGTGGCCAACTGCTCAGACTCGAGCAGTGCTTGTTGCGTCTTGAGCAAGCTGGCGCGCATTCGATCGAATGCCGAGGTCAGTTCGGCGACTTCGTCACTGCCACGTGGGTCAAGGGGATGATGAAAATCTCCGTGCTCCAGAGCGCGAACACCCTCCACCAGGCTACCCAGCGGACGCGTGAACGTGTGCGAGATCAGGAACACGAGGCCACTGCCGATCAGGACGGCCGAGAGCCCCAGCAGCAACAGCAGGCGATTCAGGTTATCGAGGAACTTCGCGGCCTGGTCGTAAGACCCCAACACAGTCAGACGCACCGCAGGTTTTTGCTGGCCTGACAAGTCGAGCGACGTAGCCACAAAATTCTCGTTGCCGACTTCAACATCACGGGGTGCGCTTTGCGAGGCTCCCGCGGCCAACGCTCTCACTCCGGGGCTCTGGGCCTGAAGCGGCGGCAGGGTGGTGGCGACAATTTCATCGCCGTAGGAGAAAGCCACCTGGCTGGCCGAGACCTTGCTGACCTCGCTGGCGAAGCGGTCATCGATTTCGTAGCCGATGATCAAGAAACCCAGCACCGGGCCCTCGGTCTTGGAACCGAAGTAGACCGGCTTTACGAAGGTCTGATAGAGATGGTGTGCGCCAAACCACCAATGGCTGGAGTCCTCTTCGTTCAGAGAGCGCTCGAAGTGCTCCTGCGCGGCCTCGCGCGTGAAGCCCTTTGATTTTGTATGAAGGGCGACCACCTTGCCGTTGCGGTTGACTAGTACCAGAAGGTCACTGCTCGTCAATTGCCACACGTCTTTTGAGGCGTCCTGGATCGTGGCCGGGTCCTGCGCCGTCATGATCGCTCGGGTGATTGGGAGGTACGCGACCAACTCGGCAGAGCCCGTTAGCATGACTTCGCGGTCATGCTGAAAATTCTGGAAGGTGGTGACAGAGTTCCGCAGATCCTGTCCGATTCCTTCCCGAACGTGGCCTCGCACACTGTCCCGAACCACCAGAAGGCTCAACGCCGTGAGCCCGGTGGTGATCAGGATCATGGATAGCAGAAAACGCGTGCGCAACCGCGTTCTCGGCACCAGTCCGCTTCCGGAATATCCTGGAAAACTTTGCGAGGCGGGTTCGGGTGAAGGAGCCAAGGGATCTCAGCGAACGAACTTGTAGCCCATTCCGTGTACAGTGCGGAAGTGTACCGGACTGGCGGGGTCGCGTTCTAATTTTTGCCGAAGCTTCAGGATGTGGTTGTCCACGGTGCGTGTGGAGGGATAATTCTGGTATCCCCACACTTCGTTCAGCAATTCATCCCGGCTGATTACGCGGTCTGCATTTTGCACCAAAAACTGCAGAGTCTTGAACTCTTGCGCGGTCAACACCACAACCGTGTTGTCGCGCAGGACTTCCATTTTCTTGAAGTCGATCGAAATGCCGTCGAAACTCACCAAATTGACAGTCGCCGTTCTCGAAGTATGCCGCAGAGCGGCTCGAACGCGCGCCAGCAGCTCCCGGGGACTGAAGGGCTTGGTTACGTAGTCGTCGGCGCCCAACTCTAGCAATAGAACCTTGTCGGAGACGTCGCTGGTTGCGCTCAGAACCACGATTGGCAAAGTGGGTGCCTGGGCCTTCACCTCTTTGCACAGATCGCTGCCGGAAAGCTTGGGCAAGCGCAGGTCGAGAATAATCACCGATGGCGGAGCCGCCTGAAAGCTCTCCAGTGCCGACTTTCCATTGGATTGAACCTCAACTAAATATCCTTCGGTTTCAAACAGCCGCCTTAACGCCTTCTGGACGGCGGGATCGTCCTCGACGACTAGAATTTTTCCCATCGACCGCACGGAATTCATCGGATCCGCCAACTTGGCCGCGCTCATCGGTGATGCAGTTTGACCCATAAAGCCATCCTCGCTCGATTCGGGCCCGCCTTCCAGAGCTGGCGCTGAGCTTGCCTCGTCGCGCCCATTGTGGCCCCCAACAGCTCAAGCTTACAACCTTTCAGCCCATTTTCTCTGTGGCAACAAAGGTTTGACAAATTTTTTACATTTCCACACCCAGACGGGGATGAGCTACGGCAAGAGGTTTGCAGCGGATCGAACTCTACTGAACCCGAATCCGAGAGGCTCGAATGAGTTGCAAACCGCTGGCCCGAAGGCTGCCGTAGAATACAAATAGATTGCCGGTTTCTGCTGAACTCGATCATCTGCGCGTCGTCCTGGTGGACGCTCGCAATCCCCTCAACATCGGCGCGGCCGCTCGGGCAATGAGCAACTTCGGATTTC
>Ga0265760_10000413_pt1 | contig 12005 bp, 10 predicted proteins | sample NZIome_2_FD_200831 | JGI IMG/M metagenome (GOLD analysis project Ga0265760, IMG submission 200831) | Metatranscriptome of rhizosphere microbial communities from Maridalen valley, Oslo, Norway - NZI1 (Metagenome Metatranscriptome) | ecosystem: Host-associated > Plants > Roots > Rhizosphere >...
CTCGCGCTTGTTCGAGTACCCTGGAGCCAAGCGAGTTCAGACGCGGCGGCTTTACCGAGCGGTCGAGCAACTCGGCACCCAATGCAGCCTCCAGCCTTTGCACTTGCCGGGTAATCGCAGAGGCCGTCCGGAATAGACGATCGGCTGCACCGGCGATGGACCCGGCACGGGCGAACTCTACGAGGGCGCGTAAATCATCGAGCAAGGGGGTCTCCGAAGACGTTCCACCGACGAATACCAGAATCGTGCGCAAATGGTACTATAATCGTGATAATAATGAAGTAGTGGAATTGTCTGTCGTGCATCAGAATATTACGCAATTCATGTTTTTGCGGAAATCTGGATGCCTCATGCGATCCAAATTCGGCAGACGGGCGGTCCCGAGGTTCTGAACTGGACCACGGTCGATGTCGGTGAGCCCGGGTCGGGTCCCATTGCGCTCGTTCTGCTGTCGCAGAAGGGTTCGCTGTTTCTGACGCGCCCATCTCTCTTCCATTACATCGAGCGACTCGATGCCGCAGACGCCCACAAGGCGTTGGTAGCGCGCGCAACCTCGGGCTCCACCATCCTGAGCATCTAACCCAGTATCCAACGGAGTTTGTCATGAGCAAGACCGCAATCACCTCGCTGGAACTCGCGCCGCCGGTCGGCCCGTTTTCCCAGGCGATCGAAGTCGGTGGCTTCATCTATTTCAGCGGTCAGGTCGGCCAAGACCCGACGACGGGCAAGCTGGTGGTGGGAGGTATTGCGGCCGAGACGGAGCGCGTCTTCCAGAATCTCTCGGCGGTTCTCAAGGCGGCCGGCAAGAGTTTCGATGATGTCGCGCGCGCCGGTGTGTATCTCACGAGCATGAGTGACTTCGTGGCGCTGAATGGCGCTTACGCCAAGCATTTCAGTCAGCCCTTCCCCGCCCGCACGACGATCGCAGTGGCCGCGCTGCCGCTGGGGGCCTGCGTTGAGATCGACCTCATCGTCAAGGCTTGAGGCGACACACGAAGGTTGATCTCATGAAGTACACATTTCACATCGTCGATGTTTTCAGTTCGACACCGTTCGGCGGTAATCAACTCGCGGTTCTGCCTGATGCGGCCGGCATTTCGGCCGAGGGTATGCAGAAGATTGCTCGTGAATTCAATTTCGGCGAAACGACCTTCGTCTTACCCAAGAAGGATCCTGCGAACTCGTGTCGGGTGCGCATCTTCTCACCTCGTGCGGAGCTCGACTTTGCGGGGCATCCCACGGTCGGCACAGCCTGCGCGCTCGTGATGAAACAGCACGTACGGCTTAGTGATCCAATCCGGCTCATTCTAGAGGAGAATGTCGGTCCCGTGACGGTCGACGTCGCTCAGCGAAATGGAGGGTTTCACGGCACGTTGACGTTATCGGGGAAGATCGAGGCACCAACCGGGGCACCTTCTCCGACTGATCTCGCCGCCGTCCTATCCATCGAGCCCGCCGAAGTGAGCCAAGTCTTTTTCGCGGGTGTCGGACTTCCATTCTGTTTTGCGCAACTGAGCTCGAACGAGGTCGTCGATCGGGCGGCGATCAATCGGGCTGCCTGGGTGGCAACGCTCGCGCGCGCGTGGTCTTGCCACGTCTTCTTCTTCGCAGGAAATCTACGGGATGGCGGCAAGCTCTATGCTCGCATGTGCGCACCCGCGCTGGGCGTCGAAGAAGATCCAGCCACAGGCAGCGCGTGTGCCGCACTCGTCGGCGCCATGGCATCGAAGCCCGATTTTGGCGGGATGGCCTATCGCCTTTCGATCCAGCAAGGCGTCTCGATGGGGCGCCGAAGCGACATCGAAGCGGAAGCGCGCAAGCGCGACGGCATGGTGACCTCTGTCAGCGTTGGCGGCGCGACAACCTACATCGCAAGCGGCGAGATCGACGTGCCGCCGTCCGCGCTGGTGTCTTAGACCGTCGAGGACCCCCATGTGCGTAAACCGCAGGTACCCGTGATTTGAGCGTTTATCTAATGCTTGCATCATCAAAAGAGTGGAAGCATGAGAGTCATTAGTGGCGGCAGACGAGCACCTGCCTTTGAGGGTTCTTGGTCGAAGCTGTTCCGTATCGCGGTAGCGCTGGTGGCGCTCTCGCCCCCGACTGCCGTTTATGCGCAGCACGCTTCGGATGATCCGCTCGCCACGGCCAATGATGCTTTCGGACTGACGCTGGGTCTGGAGAGTATCGGTCTGTATGGACCGGGTTTGGTACGTGGCTTCAATCCACAGGCGGCCGGCAATGTCCGCATCGATGGCCTGTATTTTGATCAGCAGGGGGCGCTCTCGAATCGTGTGGTGGAGGGCTCAACGATCCGTATCGGCGTGAGTGAAATCGGTTATGCCTTCCCGGCCCCGACCGGCATCGTCGACTATGATTTGCGACATCCCGGGAACGGGACACCGAGCGTCACCGTGGTGGCGAGCGCGGGTCCTTACCAGGCGAAGGGCTCGAGTGTCGATGGCAATCTGCCGCTGATCTCCAGCACCCTTCAACTACCGATTGGCGCGAGCGTTCAGACCAGCACCAATACGGCTGGGGGACCCGATCCGGGTTACACCTCCACAGTCGCCAACGTGGGCGCAACACCCCAGTGGAAACCCAACGATTGGCTCACCTTTCGCGGGATATTCGACTGGACGCAAACCACCCACGCCAAAACACTACCTTTTGTCTTTACCGCGGGCGACTATTTGCCTCCAGAAACACCCCGTGGCTATTACGGGCAAAATTGGGCCGAGGGGCGAAGTCTCGCAGAGAACTACGGCGGGATCGTCACCGCCCGACTGGCTACCCACTGGTCGCTGGCAGCTGGCCTGTTTCGCTCCGTTGCGGATGCGCCTGTCAGTTATGAGGACCTTTACCTCAACACGTTGCCGAACGGCTCCGCGGAGCAGTTCATGGTTGGCAATCCAGATCAAAGGACCGCCTCGACCTCTGGCGAAGCGCGGCTCGTCGGCCGCTTCGGAACCGGTTCTTGGCGGCAGGATGTTGTCTTCCTCGCCCGCGGTCGCGACACCTTGGCGCTCTACGGCGGGTCCGACGTCGTCGACGTGGGTCCAGCATTCATTGATCAGGGCATTCAGGTGCCAGAGCCCAACTTTAGTTACACCGCGCGCACCCAAGACCGCACTGAGCTCTGGAGCGCCGGTGTTGCCTACCGTGCTCAATGGCAAGGACACGGAGACTTCGCGGTCGGAGTCCAACAGGAGAACTACGACAAGAATGTATCCTCCCCGGGCCTAGCTCCGGCGCGACTCACGGATCACCCGCTGCGCGCCTATGGAAACGCAGCACTTGCCCTCGGCGACCGCGTGACGGCTTACACCGGCTATACCCAGGGTCTCGAGGATTCTGGCGCCGTGCCGAGCGTGGCCGCCAACCGCGGAACGATTCTCCCGGACGCCAGAACCTGGCAGACGGATGCGGGGTTTCGATTTCTACTGACCTCCAAACTCAAATTGATCGCCGGTGTGTTCGAGATTCAAAAACCGTATTTCAATTTCGACACGAATAACGTTGATCGTCAGCTGGGCTTGCAACGTGCACGTGGCGTGGAGCTCTCCCTGTCTGGAGAGGTTATCTCGAATCTCAATGTTGCCGTGGGGGCCTTACTGGGCGAAGTCACGATCATCGGTTCCAACTTGGCCGCCGAGGGCGTTGGAACGACCGCGTTTGGCCAACCGCACAACCAGGGGACGATCAATGCCAACTACAAGTTCCCTTGGTTGCCGGCGCTGTCCGCCGACATCACCGTTCTACACTTTGGTACTTCCCCGGCCAGCGTTGATGGTGTGGCGCAAAATCCTGCACAAACGGTGCTCTTCGTGGGTGGCCGTTACGGATTCAAATTGTGGGGTGCACCGGCAACGCTGCGCGTCCAAGTTCAGAATGCAACCAATTATTATTTCTGGGGCATGAACTACAGCCCTGGCTTCTACCAAATCCAGCCGCGTGCTTACTTTGCTTATCTGACGGCGGATATTTAGTTGAAAAATCAGCCAATAGCCAAGCATTGCGGAGAAGAGTTTTGCCAGATTGTGCCACCGGTCCGGCGAATCATTACTTTGCTCAAGACGCGGGGCCAAACCAGAATATTCACGATAGGAGAATCGATATGAAAATTATGGCGATCTTGATCGCAGTTGTCGCGCTTATTCCCGGGGCGAATGCCTTGGACAACGCAAGTAATTCAACCGCCGCCACAATGGCGGTCGCCGATCCGTCGCGCCCGGACTCTGACACCACGCGGGATGCTGACCGGAAGCCGGAGCAAACTTTAGTGTTCGCAGGCATTAAAGCGGGGGACAAGGTTGCCGACTATGTCGCTGACGCAGGCTATTTCACGCGTCTGTTTTCCAGTGTCGTCGGCTCGACGGGTCACGTTTACGCGGTGGAGCCCACCGCATTTTTCAAGTACAAGAGTTTCCCTAAGGCAGTCGCGGAGCTGCAGGGCTATGCCGTCACCCATCCAAACCTAACGGTTACGACTGCCGCGGCGCTCGAAGGAGTGAAGTTCCCCGAGGAGCTCGACCTGTTCTGGATTTCCCAAAATTACCACGACCTACACGACGAGTTCATGGGTCCGGTCGACACCGCCGCATTTAACAAGGCCGTCTACAGTGCGCTGAAGCCCGGTGGCGTCTATGTAATTCTCGATCATTCCGCCGCTTTGGGTGCTCCCGCAAATGTAACCGAGACCTTGCATCGCATCGAGGCATCGACGGTGCGCCGAGAGGTCGAAGCCGCGGGGTTCAAGTTCGACTCCGAGAGTTCGATTCTCGCCAATCAGGCGGACCCCCGCACGGCCAGAGTGTTCGACCAGACGATTCGCGGACACACCGATCAGTTCATCCTGAAGTTCCGCAAACCTAAGAAATGAGGACGGCTGCCGCCCGGGGACTCTCTCAGGAATGTCGAAGTGGCGGTCGGTGGGCACTATTGTCCTGGCGAGTGTGCGGCGCCCGGTGCTAGAGATGGGTGTGATATTCCTTGAACCGCGCACCACTGCATGCGGCGCCACGAGCTTGACCCGCCACCAGCTGCTTTTTCGCGTCGCGTAAATGTGAACTGCATCACGCCGACAACTGCAGCCTTGTTCTAGGCCTGTAGGACAGCGAATAATTGGGATCGTAGACACGCTCGAGTGACGATCAACTGAGAGCGTATACACGGTCGATCGTTAGGGTTTTACCCTAAATTGTGGCCTGGTAAACCAGCGTATTTTTTGTCAAATCGCTGGCTTTTACGAGGCCATCAATGCAGCAATTTGCGCACCAGAATTCTTGGACACGACACGTTACAAACGCGGCGATCCTCTGCGTCTTGGCCGCGCAAAGCGGTTGCTCGGGCGGTAGCAGCGACGGCGGCGACAGCGGCAGTGGCGTATCGGGGCGAACCTATTCGCTCAGCACCACGATCAGCGGGCTCGATTCCTCGGGTCTTATGCTGATGGTCAGTGCCCGGCGCCAGCTCAACGAAAAAAATCTTTTACCCATGGCTGACGAATTGAGCTTTCCCGTGCAGATGGCCAACGCCGCGGCGGTGAGCGTGCCCGCGGGGCAGACCTCGCAGCAGCTTGCCAGCGGGCTGCCTTCGGGCAGCAGCTACTCGGTGACGGTCCAGACGCAGCCTACGGGCGAGACGTGCAGTGTCGCCGGCGGTGCCGGCACGATCCAATCGGCGAACGCGGCTAATGTGGTCGTGACCTGTTCGAATCAGGCCTATTCGCTCGAGGGCTCGATCAGCGGCTTGAATGGCTTAGGTTTGGTGCTGGCAAACGGCGCCGATACGCTTGCCGTGAGCACGGGAGCCACGAGCTTTACGATGCCCACGCCGGTTGCCTACAGCAGTAGCTATGCACTCACCGTGCAGAGACAGCCGGCGGGTTTGGCCTGTGCGGTCGGCAACGGCCAGGGCACCATGCCAGCGAGCGCCGTGACGAACGTGGCCATCACCTGCACCGATCAACCCTTTAAACTCGGGGGGACGATCAGCGGGCTTGGGCTGAACGCGGGCCTCACGCTCACCAACGCCGGCGATACGCTGAGCGTTGCCGCCGGCAGCACCGTCTTCACGATGCCCACACCGGTTGCCTTTGGCAGCCCCTACTCGGTTGCGGTGCTGACCAGCCCGGCAGGGCTCACCTGCACCGTGAGCCAAGCCTCTGCGACGATGCCGGCCAGCAACGTGACCAGCGTCGTCATCGCCTGCTCGGATCAGTCGTACACCGTGGGCGGCACGATCAGCGGGCTCGCCAGCAGCGGCCTGGTGCTGGTCAACGGCAGCGATACGCTGAGCGTCAAGCCGGGTGCATCGAGCTTCACGATGCCGACCACGGTGGCCTATACCAGCACGTACGCCGTGACGCTGCAGACGCAGCCGACCGGGCTTACCTGCTCGATAAGCAATGGGACGGGCACGATGGGCAGCGCAGCGGTCACCAATATCGCGATCACCTGCTCCGCCAACACCTACACCGTGGGCGGCACGATCAGTGGGCTCACGGCGAGCGGCCTGGTGCTGTTGGATAACGGCGGCGATGCCACCACCATCAGCGCCAACGCCACGCAGTTCACCATGAACACCGGTGTTGCCTATGGGAGCGATTACGCCATCACGGTGCAGACTCCGCCGACGGGCCTTGTGTGCTCGGTGAGCAATGGCGCCAGCACCATGGGCGCGGCCGATGTCACGAGCGTCAGCCTCGCCTGCGGCTCGAACTTCAGCCTTCTCTATTCTTTTGCCGGGGGCAGCGGTGATGCCGCCGATCCTTACCATACTTTGATTCTGGGCAGCGATGGCGATTTCTATGGAACGACTTTCGCTGGGGGTGCCAGCAATGTCGGCACGATCTTTAAGGTCACGCCCAGCGGTACTGAGACTCTCTTTTACTCCTTCGCCAGCATCCCCTATTCCGGTCTGGTTCAGGGCAGCGATGGCAATATCTACGGCACGACCGCCACGGGCGGCACCAGCGGCCGCGGCACGGTGTTCAAGATCACGCCGAGCGGCACCGAGACGGTTTTGTACTCCTTCCCTGCGGGCAGCAGCGATCCTTACACCGGTCTGATCCAGGGGAGCGACGGCAACTTCTACGGAACGACCGGGGCGGGCGGCGCCACCGACGACGGCACGGTGTTCAAGATCACGCCGAGCGGGACCGAGACCGTTTTGCATGCCTTCGCCAAGAGCGGCACTGACGGCCAGATTCCCTATGCCGGTCTGATCCAGGGCAGCGACGGCAACCTCTACGGAACGACCTACTTCGGCGGCGCCAACGGCCTCGGCACGGTCTTCAAGGTCACGCTGAGCGGGACCGAGACCGTGTTGTACTCCTTCGCCGGGGGCAGCGACGGCGAGCATCCCTACGGCGGCGTGGTCCAGGGCAGCGATGGCAATTTCTACGGGACGACTTATCAAGGCGGTGCCAGCAACCTCGGCACCGTCTTCAAAGTCACGCCGAGCGGGATCGAGACCGTTTTGCACACCTTCACCGGGGGTGGCAGCGACGGCGCAACTCCCGAGGCCGGTGTGATCCAGGCCAGCGATGGCAATTTCTATGGAGTGACTCTGGTAGGCGGCGCCAGCAACCTCGGCACCGTGTTCGAACTCACGCCGAGCGGCACCGAGACGATATTGCACGCCTTCGCTGGCGGCAGCGACGGCGCAAATCCCCCGGCAAATCTGGTCCAAGGCAGCGACGGCAATCTCTATGGAACGACCGGCGCGGGCGGCACCAAGGGCGACGGTACCTTCTTCAAGATCACGCTGCAGCATTGAGTGCGGGCGTGATACCGCACGAACGGACACAGCATCGCTAGCCGCGGTCAGTGACTCTATCCGGGACCGCCGGGCGCGAAGGCGCGGACTTCGCACGTTCCTTCCCAGCCCGGCAAGTAATCGGTGTGCAGCTGCATGAATTCGACTGCCGAGGCTACCGCCTCCTCCTTGTTTTTGAGCTCAAAGACCGCATAGCCGCCGACGACCTCTTTCGCTTCTGCGAACGGGCCATCGATCACGCTCAGCCGCCCGGCAGCGATGCGTACCTGCGCGCCCATGGCCATCGGCATCAAGCCGCCGTTGTCGAGCATGCGGCCGGCCTCGATCTCCCGCTTGGCGAGCTTGTGCATTTCTTCCAACAGCTTGGGCGAGGGACCCATCGTGTGGGCGGATTTGACGATGAACATGAATTTCATTTGGCTCTTTCCTCTGTCTTAAGCGGCGGACGATCCGCCGCTGGATTTGATTTGGCTATGAACACGACGAACCAGCCACCCGCGGTTCGACACCCGTTAGCAGCTATTTGCGCCGGTCCAATTGATAGCGATGCGGCGGCAGGCCCGTCACGCGGCGAAAGGCCGTGGTGAAATGACTCTGGTCTGTAAATCCGCAGGCCAGCGCAATGTCTGTGAGTTTCATATCACCGCGACGCAATAAAGTCTGGGCATGAGTAACGCGAGTACGACGCAGATATTCGCCGATCGTACATCCGAAGTGACGATGAAACTGGCGGCTGATCTGAACAGGATGTCTTCCGACACAGCGTGACAGTGCCGCCAGCGTAAAGCGGGCCTGCTTCTCATCCCTCATTAGATCGCGAATCCTCAAGACCCAAGGCGGGGCCACGGCCTTGGCTCGAAATGCGCCGGATGCAGGTAGCAGTAGCTGGAGTGCCAGTGCCTCAACATCCAAGTGTGAAATCTCGTCGCGGTTGAGAAATTCTTCGTGCAGTCGCGCGCCCAGCGCCCCCGCCCCGGCATGCAGTTCGCCGGGCGCGCGGGTGATCGCGCCCTGCTCGGCAGCCAGACGCAGAGTTGACTCTGAGAGTTCGATCTGCAGCGCCCAGGCGCCGTGTGGAAAATAGGTCTCGTGGGGCTCACCCGCCGGCAGAAAGCGCACCGTGCCCGGATTACAGGTGCCACCACCGTGCGAGTTTCCGGCCCAATGCGTTCCCTCCACGGTGTAGATGAAGTTGGCCTTGCTATGACAGTGACGCCCTTCGCAGAGCCCGGGAGCGTATACAATCTCCTCCAGCGTCCCCGCCGGCGTGGTGAGTTCGCGCAAAAGGCGAGTCGACTTCCCCGCACCCAGCAGCGATCGTCTGTGATCGGCTGTCCTTGTGAGTTGCCGCATAGCTATATGCCCTGCCAACCTATTCATCGCGACGCTAAATTCTTGCAAGACTACTGCTTTCAGGTGGTCTCAAATAGCGCCATTGTTGCAAAAAGGGATGACCATGTTGCTACGGCTTGCTGGAAAAACGCGAGGCGCGGCGCCACTGCTGCCTTGTGCCATCGCCGCATTCTGTCTCCTGGCGGGGTCCCGTGCCGCGCCTGCCGCGGCGCCCGCGGTCGGCCCGCTTCCCTCGGCGCAATACGTGCTGGATCGCTTCGTGCAGGTCACCGGCGGCAAAGATGCGTGGCTGCGTCACAAGTCGATCACGATTCACGGCCGCTTCCAGGTTCCCGCGCGCAATTTGGAAGTGGAAGCCGTCTCGTATAGCAAGGACGGCAAGGTATTGCAGATCGCCATGCTTGCCGCAGGCAAAAGTCTATCCGGGTATGACGGACACACGGCCTGGGACCTCGAGCCCGACGGCAAGGTCACCATTCATTCCGGAGACGAGATCAAGAGCATCGCGCGCGACGCCGACATGTACTACCACGTCCACGTTATGGACTACTTCAAGAGCATGGAAGTGGTGGACGTGCAGGATTTCAATGCTCATTCCTGTTATCACCTCAGAGGCGTGAATAACTGGGGCAAGACGAACGAGCAGTTCTATGACCGACAGAGCGGGCTCCTGATCGGCTATGCCTTCAACACTGCGTGGCGCGGCGGCAATGGCGACGCGACACAAACGTTCGAGGACTATCGGGACTTTGGCGGCGTGCTGATGTCAGCCAAAACCATTACTCGCGATGGCAACAGTCTGTCCACTTTTATGATTACTTCGATCAGCTACGACGACGTGGACGACTCGATCTTTGCGCTTCCCCACGCCGTGAGCGAGCGCTTGGCCGCAAGCCAGATGCTTAGGTTCAAGCCCTCAGATCGGCCAACCACGTGCCCTAAGAGTGCGCACCCCAAGAATGGTTGTCTCCTTGTCACCGGTGACAACCTGGACACGCAAGCGATCTGGAAACGGTTCAAACGCACGGCCTTTCTGGGCGAAAGCGGCGCAGGTGTCCCGGCGGGGTGCATCGCAGTCAGCACGCTCGGCGCGCTGATATCCGCGAAGGGACAACTCCACTTCAAGGGAGAAGGACACTATTGCCCGAAGACTGACATCGCCGTGTATCACTACGTCTTGGATGCGACGGAAGCGAACAAATTCAGCATGCCCACCAGCGGCACGATTGATTACGACGGCGGCAAGGATATTGAGACCTATTCCAGTTCCGCGCCGTGACGACGGCCGAATTCCAAATCATTCACCGAGCGTAGAGCCGCCGTCCGCAACGATGAGCTGACCGGTGACAAAGCTTGCCGCTTGCGAAGCGAGAAACACCGCGACACCCGCGATGTCGACGGGTTGGCCGATGCGCCGCAGCGGTGCGCGCTCTTCCACGTTTTTCAGAATGGCCGGATTTGACCACAGCGCTTTGGCGAAGTCTGTCTTGACCAGCCCCGGCGCAATGGCATTGACGCGAATGCCCTTGGGACCCAGCTCCAGCGCGAGGTTTCGCGCCAGCTGCGCCTCCGCGGCCTTGGAAATGCCGTAGGCACCGAGCACGGCGGTAGCCCTGAAGGCGCCAATGCTTGAGATGAGCATGATGTTGCCTGAACCGCGCTCCACCATATGCGGCGCCACGAGCTTGACCAGCCACCAGCTGCTTTTCACATTGCTGACCATGATCTTGTCCCAGGCATCATCGTCCAGCTTGGTGAGCGAGCCGTAAAAGGGATTGACCGCGGCATTGCACACCAAGATATCGATCCGCCCCAGTTGCTCCAAGGTGGCCTTGACCAATCCTTCCACTTCTTCCTTGCGGCCGATATTGCAAGCCAAGGAGATGGCTTCGCCGCCGCGCGCGCGGATGGCATCGCGGACCAGATCGCAAGCCTCCAGCTTGCGCGACGAAATGACGACTTTGGCGCCGCTCGCGGACATCTCTTCGGCGATCGCTTTGCCGATGCCGCGCGATGATCCCGTGATCAGGGCAACCTGGCCGGACAGATCAAAAAGTGAATTGCTCATGTGCTTGCCCTCGTGGATCGATTAATTCTACGGCTTTTGACTTCAATTCGCGGAGTGGTCGGCGAGCTCCAGTTTGGTGAGCAGCGCGCCGTAGCGGGAGTCGCCTTTCAAATTGCTGAGAAGTGGATCCCAGGCGATGCCGTTTAAGCCGCTGTCGCGCTGTTGGTAGGCGCGCTCCAGCCACTCGAAGGCTTTGTCATTCTCGCCGCGCCAGGCGTAGACATCGGCGACTTGGTAGGCCATGTCGCCGGCATTCTTGGTTATCAGCTCCTTGAGCGCTGCCTGCGATTGCTTCTCGTGGCCGCTGGCGTGCTCAACCATGGCGACCCCCATGCGCCGATTGCCTTCGGCGCCCTGCTTTTGGAACTCGGCCTGCGCTTCTGCGAGGCGGCCCTGCAGCAGGTCCAATTGACCTAGGGCGAAGTGGAACGCGTCGGCGCTCGGGTTGATGGCGAGCGCCCGCTCGATGGAGGCGCGCGCGGCAGGGTAGTCGTGCGTCACGGTCTCAAGCAAGCCGACGTTGCACCATGCGTAGCCGCTCAAGGGGTCCAAGTCGATGGCCTTTTTCATCGCCGTGATGGCTTGAGGAATTTTGCCGAATGCCGCGATCTGCGCACCGTACAAACTTTGCACCGCGCTCTCGCCCGGCGCGAGGGTGAGCGCGGTTTCACTGTCGGCGCGGGCGCCGGCGAAATCCAGGGTTTCGAGCCTAAACTGCGCGCGCGCGCGGTAGGCGTCGACGAAATGCGGCGCGAGCTCCAGCGCTTTTTCGGCGGCGTCGTCGGCGAGCGCGAAGCGCGCC
>Ga0265760_10000414_pt1 | contig 12005 bp, 10 predicted proteins | sample NZIome_2_FD_200831 | JGI IMG/M metagenome (GOLD analysis project Ga0265760, IMG submission 200831) | Metatranscriptome of rhizosphere microbial communities from Maridalen valley, Oslo, Norway - NZI1 (Metagenome Metatranscriptome) | ecosystem: Host-associated > Plants > Roots > Rhizosphere >...
GAGCCAGTCCCTTTTCCTGGAAGGAATGCGACCACAAACGGCAAACCTCGGATAAGCACGCGTTGAGGTCGGCGGCCTCGAAGTGCATCTTCATCTCGCCGATTTCGAGGATGCTGAAGCTAAGAAAGTCTTGGATAAAGTGTTGCAGGCGTTGCCCGCTGGTGCGCATGTCGGCCAGGATCTCGCGTTGGCGGTCGTTCAATCCGCCCAGTTTTTCGCTTTGCAAGAGTTCGACATAGCCGTTCAAAATCGCCAGCGGCGTCTTCAAATCATGAGCCGCCGAGGCCAGCGCATTGGTGGTGCGCTGAAACCGTTCCTGCAGTTGATTGAATTGCTGCAATAAATCCTGGCTGCAGCTCGGGTCGGGGCAGGCAGCCTGGCCCTCGGCCCGGGTCGGGCACAGTTGGGAGTAGTCTGCTTTAGACTCTTTCGCTTGGGGCAGACACGTCTTTTCAGGCGTTGCAGCCATTTTAGGTGAAACTCAGTGGTTGGTACGGCGAGGGAGGGCACTCAACTCGCTGAGGTGAATGCTAACTTTTGTGATCCTATTTCATGGCTTTCGGGCTGTCAACGGAAAACGCAAGGAAGTAGTCACGGAAGGGAAAAAGCTTGCAGACCAACGTGCTTGCGACTCCCGAAAAGGAACACGAGTTTGGCGAATGAATGGCAAAATAAGAGCGCGTAACCTCCATCATTTTTGATAAATGGCGGGCTTTTCAACGGTTTTGCCCTCCCCCGCGTCCAGATTCGAGACTAGGTTTGGCCCCCAAGATGCGGTAACACCTGGGTTAAGTCCACCTTTGAGGGATTGCGCTTTGAAGCGACGAAGCCCGGAAACGGAAAACCGGAAATGGCCGCGCTTGCCGCTGGCGATTCCCATCTTCGTGCGCAGCCGCGACGAGGACGGAAAAGAGTCGTTGGAGTTCGCAACCGCGTTAAACATCTCCGCCGGAGGAGCCCTGGTTGCGGTGCGCCGCTCCTTGCCGCTTTCAGCGCAGGTTTCGCTCGAGATTCCCAGCGCCCCCTTGGTTTCCGGGAATTCGTTCCCCAAGGCCTCCCGCACCCTGCGCGCCCGCACCGTGCGCGTTACCCACGTGGACGGCTAACACCTGATTGGCCTCAAATTCTCCCGTCCTCTCGTTACGACTGCGAACCCCGGAAAGCCCTCTGGCCGAAGGAAAGTTAGTTCTCCTGTGTGAAAAGTTTTTCCTATCTAAAATCCCATCTATGAGCCCTACTTCCAGGGTCTTTTGCGCTGCACGCAAGTCCCCTCAAAATTAGTTAAGTGATTGAAAATATAATACTAAACTGATATTTGCAGCCTCAGCTTGGATGTGCATGAATTTGGCTCTCGGGGTGCACACGAAGGGCGGGTAGAGGAGCTAAGCGCAAGAAGATGCCTATTCCAATGACAAATTCTGTCAGTTCTCTCGTTCATCCGTTAGGCGAGTTTCCTCCCGATGCCATCGTCTTTGGCAAGTCTGAGGCGATGCAGGCCCTGCGCGCTCGCATGGACAAGGTGGCCAGCGCCAACGTCCCCGTCCTGATCAATGGCGAGAGTGGCACCGGCAAAGACATTATTGCCCGCATGATCCATGGGCTCTCACCTTGGAAGACCGGACCCTTCGTTAAGGTGAATTGCCCGGCGATTCCCGGAACCCTGCTCGAAAGCGAACTGTTCGGATACGAAAAGGGAGCCTTTACCGGAGCCTACGGCATGAAGCCCGGACGCGTGGAAATGGCTCATCGTGGCACTCTTTTCCTCGACGAGATCTCTGAACTCGATCTGGCCTTGCAGTCCAAGCTGCTGCAGTTGTTGCAGGACGGCCAATTCTGTCGCATCGGCGCCCAGGAAGACAAGAAAGTCGAAGTCCGCATCGTTTGCGCCACCAACCGCCAACTGGACGTCGAAATTGAGAATGGAACCTTCCGCCAGGATTTGTACTACCGCATCAACGTAGTCAATCTGCGCATGCCTCCGCTACGCGAGCGCCGTGGCGATATCGAGGCGCTGGTTCACTACTTCCTCGAATATTACAACCGCAAATACAACTGCCGCGCCCGCGCCCTCTCGCTCGATCTCATGGCCGTGCTGCACAAATATCATTGGCCGGGAAACATCCGCGAACTCGAGAACCTGATCAAGCGCTATGTCATACTGGGCAGCGAAGACGTAATCAGCAATGACCTGGTGACCCGCAACGAGCAGGAGTTCTTCAATCCCGAGATCAACCTGGACGGTCCCATCTCTCTGAAAGTCCTGACCCGCAAAGCCACCCGCGAACTCGAACGCAAGATTATCCTGAAAGTTCTGCAAGCCCATCACTGGAATCGCAAACAAGCCGCGCGCGCCCTGTCCATCAGCTACCGCGCCCTGCTTTACAAGATTCGCGACGCCGGCCTGCCGCCCAACCGCTCCACCCGGAAGCGCGAACCCGCAGTAGTCGCAGGCGTAGCCGCCGACTAAAGCGGCAGCGTTTTGCTCGTTTGGGGACACGCGCCCTCGCCCGTCTAGGCGGAGCAAAAGCTCCGCAGGCTTTTGCTTGAAACTGGTGTTGTCTCCCCGATCAAAACCAATCCGGGAAAACCAGCTCTATCAGCCCCGGAACCCAATAGGAATAAAATCGCTCATCGCAGATTTTGTATTTTCCATACTTCTTCCGCGCATACTTCCCCCAATCCGGACGAGTGCCGTCGAGGTCGGTAAATCCATACTCCCGGGCCAATGCCCAGGAACTGAACACACGCCCGCTTTTCTTTTTCACTTTCGGATCTGAGGCCAGCGCTACCACCGCCCGGCCAATGTACCGCGGCGATTCTGACACCATAAAATCGTCGGGCGCATCGTTCTGGTCTGCACTGTTTCCGTTTTTCCTCTTGCCCACATCCTTCCAATTCGCCTCGCTGACGCCGAAATGGTCGAGCACCGCTTCCGATCGCAAAAACCCCGGAGTTAACGCCACCGAAACTACCTCTCGCTTGCGCAGCTCGCGAGCCATGGCGAAAGCCAGCCGTATGACGGAAATCTTCACCAGGTCATAAAACAGATTGCCGCGGTAATAAAAAGCGTCGCCATCGGTAATCTCGAAAATAATTGCCCGGCGTCGGCCCAGCATCAGCGGCACAGCGTAGTGGGAAGTAATGATGTGTGAGTGAATGGCCTGCTTCAGCATGCGCAAGCCCTGATCGAGATTGACCGTCCAAAACGTCTTGCCCCACTCCGTTAGAATATCGCCGCCCCAGACGTCGTTGACCAGAATGTCGAGACCTTTATGCCGCCGTTTGATGCCCGCGACCAACTTCTTAACCTGCGCAGGCTCGGTGTGGTCCACCCTTACGGCAATTCCGCGCCCGCCGGCGGCCGTGACCAGTTCCGCGGTTTCTTCGATGGTCTCCGGCCGTCCCGGTGTAGCCGGACGCACCCGCCGCGAACTTCGCCCGGTGCAGTAAACCGTCGCGCCTGCTTCGCCCAGGGCGATGGCAATTCCTCGGCCGGCTCCGCGGGTTGCTCCCGCTACCAGCGCGATTTTGCCTTGCAGTACTTTTCTCGCCAATGCCATTCACCTCCGCGCAAAAGCTGTGGCGCGCCGCTCACGCCATCCCATCGCCGGACAGCAACCCCTCTACCAATGCCGCCCGCTCGGCGTCGAGTGTGGGCCGGTAAAAGCTGCGTCCAGCGCGCCCGTACCAGTAATCGGCGTTCGAAGCGGAGCCCTCCTTGCGGTGAAGGTAGGCGTGGACCGCCATGCCCGGGATAGTTGCCAGCTCATCCACCAGAGCGTGAGCTCGCGCCCAATCGCCCTTCGAATCCCACCACAGCGCCGCCAGCGCGGCGGATAGCCCTGCGCCCGGCGCCTCTTCTGAAAGTGATGCTTTGAATTCCCCAGGACTCATCTTCTCCCCACAATCTCCACGCAGCCCCGGACGCCTCGTCCGGGGTGAGCCAAGCCACGATTCGAGCGAAGCCACAGCTCCTCAATAATAAATGGCCATTCAGTAATGTCAAGTGGAAACTTAACGGCCATTCAGTTATTCTTGTTTCAGGTTCATTCAAAATGTCGCCGCGCCCCCGCGAAACCTCCGACGCAGAAATTCTTGCCGCCGCCGCCCGTGTGATGCAGCGCCGCAGCCCGGTGGACCTCACGCTGGCCGATGTGGCCAAAGAGGCCGGCGTGCATCCCGCTACGCTCATCCAGCGCTTCGGCACCAAGCGTGAGCTGCTGCTGGCCAACTGCAAAGCCTGGACTTCCGATGTCTCCGGGCAATTCGCTCGCGCCCGCGCGAAACACGGCTCGCCGCTGAAAACTCTTATTGAGCTGTTGGTGGAATCGAGCGGCTTCGCGGCCACTCCCGAATCCATGGCCAACTTTCTCGCCTACATTCAAATCGACCTAACCGACCCAGAATTCCACGCTGTCCTGCTGACCCAATCCGAGATCATGCGCACTGAGACCAGGAAGCTGCTGGACGCGGCCATCGCCGCCCGCGAACTGAAGCCCTGCGACACCGCCGCGCTCAGTCGCCTGGTCCAGCAGGTCAACGGCGGCGCCATGCTCGACTGGGCTGTCTATCGCAAAGGCCCACTCGCCGCCTGGATTCGTCGCTCCATCCAAGCCCTACTCGCCCCCTATTTATTCGGGAAGGCTAGGTAAATGACTCTGCGTGAGAAATCCATCTGCGCGCGTTCGGCCGAGGAAAAGCCTGATATGCCTTACTAACCTGCGAGCGAACTTGAGGAAACGTGGAAGGCGAACGGCGAGCCATCCGCCTCCGAATTATTCCCTTGCCCGGCAGCTCCAATGCGGCTAACATAAACGAAGTTGCATTAGCTGCTCGATAACAGCAGCGCCGGCCAGCCAGGTTCTTTGACAAATCGAGTTTCGCGCCGTCAGGAAGACCCATCCGCGAAATGGGTCCTCGCTAAGTCCGTTCGAGGGGATATCTTGGAGGGTATTTCCACCTCGCTGCGTCTTTTCATAAACTTAGGAACGGATGAAAGTTCAGAGTATGCCCTCCATAAGTCCTCTAGAAGGGATATTTTACGAGGGTATCTCTAAAATAGTGCCTTTGTTTTCATGGAGCTAGCCAGAAAATGTGTTTTCTGGGTATATATCATTTACTCAAAGATTAACACTGACGCGAAGTGTTTACCAGACGTTAAACATGGCTACGACTTCAATTGCGCCAACTGCTTCTTGACGTCGCCGGCTTCGCTGTAGTTGGGATTGATCTTCAGCACGCGTTCCAGTTGCTGGCGGGCGAGATCGTTTTTGCCGGTTTTTTCGTACGCCAGTCCGAGGTGATAGTGAACCGTGGCGTCGTCTGGAGTTTTGTTTTTCTCGCCGAGCTTGAGCGCTTCCTGAAAAAGATCGACGGCCGATTGGTAGGCGCCCTTCTGGTAGAAGACCCAGCCCAGGGTGTCAGCGGCGCTGGGCGAATCGGGCATGCCGCGGCGGGCGGTGCGCGCGAGCGAGAGAGCCATGTCGACGTTGCCGCCGGATTGCAGCATCACGTACGCGAGATTGTTCGAGGCCAATGGATTTTCGGGTTTAATCTCCAGCGCCTTCTGATACGCGTCTTTGGCTTTGCTCCAATCCTGCTTGGATTCGTAGAGTTCGCCCATGAGGATGTAGAACATGGCTTCGCGAGGATTGTCTTTGAGCGACTGCTGATAGGTGGCGATGGCCTGGTCCGCCGAACCCTTGGCAACCTGAACCTGGCCCAGCTTGAGCAGGGCATCGGAATTATTTTTGTCGAGTTCAGCCGACTTCTTGAAGGCGGCCTCGGCGCCATCGAGATCCTTCTTGCGATTGAATAACGCTGTGCCCAGCAGATCGTAGAAGGCGCTGGTGTTGGGCGATTTGGCAATCTGGGCGTTTGCGGCTGTGATTGCTTTGTCAGTTTGATTCTGCGCCAGGTAACTATTCATCAGCCCGCTAAGGGCGTCGTTGGAATTGGGATCGCGGTCGAGAGCCTCCTGATAGGCTTTTGCGGATTCGCCATATTGTTTTTGCACCAGCTTCAGGTTTCCCAACTGAATGTAGCCGGTCGCACTCTGGGGCGCCACGTCGATGGCCTGCTTCACATCCTCGTCGGCGGCCGCGAACTGCTTGCGGTTGATCTTGGAGAGCGCTCGCATGGCGTAACCGTCGGGCGAGGCGGGCTGCAGCTTGATGATTTGCGTAGCCGTCTGCTCCAGCGTATCCATGTCGCCCTGGCGCATGGCGGCGGTGGCCAGGACGCGCTGGGCTTCAATCAGATCGGGACGCAGGCGCACGGCGCTGCGCCATTCTTCAATTGCGCGCTCGGGATTACCGAGTTGATCAAGAGCCAGGCCCAGGTGATAGTGAGCCACGCCGTTATCGGGATCGTTCTTCAGCGCAGTTTGCAGAGTTTGGGCCGCGTCACTCGGGTGTCCGCCGCGAATCTGAATCTGTCCGCGATAGATCAGGGCTTCGGTGTCATTGGGATTGTTTGCGAGAACTGCATCATTTAGTTTGCCGGCGTCATCCAGGCGGTTTTTCAGAATGAGCAATTGAATGTAATTCTTCTCGACCTGCAGATCCTTGGGATGGTCGTGATAGACCGAAGCGTATTCGGCAACCGCCTTGTCGAGGTCGCCGGTGGCGAAGTAGAAGTCGCCCAGCATCCGGTAACCGGTGGAGTTGTCGGGGAATTTCGTTCTTACCTCTTTCAGGAAAGCTTCGGCCTCGGCTTTCTTTCCCTGGGTGATGTAGAGGCGCGCAAGCGCGGCGGGTGGATCGGGATCTTTAGGGTCAAGATCGATGGCATGGCGGAACTGCTGCTCGGCTTCGGGGAAGCGGCTGCGCGACTGATAATAGCCGCCCAGCGCCAACTGAGCTTGCACGGCCTGGGGATTTACTTCGATGGCCTTCTTGAAATTAGCTTCGGCGGCGTCGGGCTGCTTCGACCTGATCTGTAAAAGTGCGAGATCGAGGTATGGTTCCCAGTTGGTGGGGCCGAGCGCAATAGCCTTCTGCATTTCCTGGATAGCCGCGGGATAGTTGTCCTGTCCGATGAGCAGATTCGCCACGGCCAAGTGGGTCTGCGGATTGTCGGGCTGCTTTTGCAGCAGTTGGTCGGTTTGCTCCTGCGCCTGCTTGAAGTCGCGTCCCGCGATCAGCAGATTTGCCAGGTCGATGCGGGCCTGATAATTGTTTGGCTGGAGTTCGAGAGTTCGCGCAAGTTCCTGGTAAGCGGGGCTCCACTGCTGCAGCTTGAGCAGCGCTTGCGCCAGCCCGTAGTGCGCATTGCCATAGGTGGAATCAATTTGAACCGCATTCTTGTACTGGATGGCAGCCTCGCGATACTGGCCTTTCTCGTAGTAGCGCTGTCCGCTCTCGAAGTATTTCTGCTTGCGCACGTTGGGATCGCGGGAACATCCGACCAAGACTGGGGCGATCAATGCGAGGACTAGAATCAGACTACGGACAGAAGCATGCCTCATTACAAATCTCCAGGAGCAGGCGCGGTCAGCGCCGGGGCTTGTTTTGTTGGTTCTCCACACCAAGGTACTTCAAATCGGGTGCTGGATAAAGTTACTCATGGCACAACCCCGTCCGGTTCATCGCGGAATATAACGGTCCAGTTGCGGGACTACGTTTGCGGCGAAGGAAAGCAAACGCTGCTGAGCGGCCTCGACGGCTTCGCCGGGAGACAATGGCGTAATCACACGCACCAGCGAACCGTCGCTGCGGTTGAGCCGGATGGAGTCCGTGACCAGGTAAAACTTCGCCCAGTATTCGCTGGCCAGGGCGCGATCGTGAGCCCAATACCAGTAGAGCACCAGTTGGCGATCGTCTCCTTTCGCAATGACGTAGCGATTCACTTCAAACGGTGGGCGACCGGGGAAAGAAATGGAAACCCTGCCGGACTCCGTGGGCAACCAGCCTGAACCTGGCAGGCAGTGTTTCGGAGAATGAATGGTGTCGCCGGCGCGCTGGCTGGGGAAGTAGGCCAGGAAGAGGTCCACGAAGGGCTGGCTAACGGAAGTGTTCTCATAATATCGCTGAAGGAAATCTCCTGGACCGAGAATTTCCAGAACGTCCTGCTGCATCGGCTCGTCGGTTCCCGTCCATTCTCCGAGTTGATGGGGCAGGGAAGCAAGGGGTTCGCGACCGGGCAGAATCTCGTTGTGGCCGCGGGCCTGAAGGAAAATCGCGGTCGCGGCCAGCAAGGCCGCGGTGACGAAAAATCGCCAGTGCGACTTCATGGCCGAGCCTCGTTGCTCTCGTGGCCGATCTGGAAAAGCCGATGCACTAGAAACAGCATCGCCAGGGAAACCACAAAAACCAGCCAGCCCGAGAATAGGTGAAAAAAACCTTCGGCTTTTTCGGGATCCCAGTATTGCACCAGCAGGCCAGTGCCTACGATGCGCAAACTGTTGGCGGCGACTGCGATCGGAATCGAGGCCAGCGCCAGGACTACTCGAACCCAAGTGCGAGTCTCAGTCAGGTAGCCGTAGATGATGGCGAGAGTCGCCAAAGAAAGCAGGGAGCGAATGCCACTGCAGGCTTCGGCAACTTCCAGGGACATTGCCGGCAGGTTGATGACGTTGCCTTCGCGCAGTACGGGTACGCCCAACAGTGGCAGCAGCAGCGCGGCCGCTTTGGAAGCCAGCATTTGAAGCGGAAAGGTGATCTGGCTGAAGACGATTGCGGGGATGGGAATCATCAGGATCAGGAATGCCCAGGGGAAAAGCACGGCGCGAAAAAAAAGCCATCCGCGAAAGAAAATTACCAGACCTGCAATCAGCAGAAGCAAGGAAACGCGCGATAGAAAGAGTTCCGCTCCCAGCACTCCCACGACGAGCACAAAAAGCGCGAAAGCCACGATCGGCAGTCCCCAGGAAGAGGGTTTGCATGGCTGCCGGGCAAGCCTTTTGCGATCCTGCCAGAGCACGAACAAAGAAAAGAGGGGAACGAAAAATCCGTGAGAGAAATCTGGATCATTCGACCACTGTTTCGCGAGATGAAAAAGAATGGACGAGTACAGCCATGCGATCAGCAGAAACAGAACCAGGCCCGGCCACCAGTCACGATTCAGCGCAGGCTGCGGAGGCCGCTCCGGAAGCGAGGCGGTTTGTGCCAGATAATTCACTGCCAAGAAGGCTGGGATGCGCCTAGCATATGCGAAGGCTGTGCGCAGCGCAATCAGTGGCGTGGAGAATCGGGGTTTTACACAGGAACCGAGCAATCAGGCTCTCTTTTGTTAATGCGGTATAGGTCTGGTTTGCTGTAGGGTAGGGCCATACAAAATCACACTGTGTTTTCTTGTACATCGAACGGAAGGTGGAGATTCGTGTATCCGCTGAGGCCTGTGCCCTCTTGAGGCATAGGGCAGGAAGCGATTGTGCTCGATAATGGGGGTCGACAAGTTGGCATGATTGTTGACAAGTTCCGGCAGGAGAACGGATGAAGGAGATGATCGCGGTTGCGCTACTGCTCGGGCTCGCTGCTGCTCAAGCCGGGTCACAAGATGCAGCGACGAGCAAAGAGAAGCCTGCGGCTTCGTCCCCGAGTCTGCCTATGTCTGTGGCTGGGCCGAGCTACGTCATTGGTGCGGACGATGTGCTGCTGGTCTCGGTGTGGAAGGAGCCGGATCTCACCATGACGCTGCCGGTTCGTCCCGACGGAAATATCTCGCTGCCTTTGCTGAACGATGTGACTGCGGCGGGTCTTTCGCCTACGCAACTGGCGGCATCGATCAGCGAGAAGCTGAAGAAATATGTCGCTGATCCGCGAGTAACGGTGATTGTTACGCAGATCAACAGCCAGAAAGTTTATGTGACGGGAGAAGTCCTGCATACCGGAGCCATCCCGCTGCTGCCCAACATGACCGTGCTGCAGGCTCTGGCGGACGCGGGTTTCACGCAGTTCGCGAATACCAAAGGCATTTATGTGCTGCGCGAGGCCAACGGTCAACAGCAGAAAATCCGGGTCAACTACAAGCGCTTAGTGAAGGGTCAGGCCATCGATCAGAACATTTTGCTCAAACCAGGGGACACGATTGTTGTGCCCTGAGGAACCTGCGATGAAAAGGCATGGGTTGCGGCGGACGCTGATGGGGCTGGTGATGTTTTTTATTTTGATGCGAATGGGTTGGACGCAAAGCGACACCGGTCAAGCGTCCAGCGCAACCGGCGGGAGCACACCCGACAGTCAAGACAGTTCGGCGACACAATCCTCTGAGAATCCGCCGCTTTCCGGACTTGATCAGCCCTCGCTGGGTCCGCAGTTTCCGGCGCGCAGCTTTCTCGTGCCGGGCGCGCACGTGAGCGAAGCGCTGGACACGAACGTGGGCCAGACCGCTGGAACCTCGGCCATCAACGGAGTGACGCGGGCCCTGGGCAGCCTGATGCTGCAAAAGATTGGCGGCCGTTATGCGACCGCTTTCGATTACGTCGGCGGTGTTGCTTTTTATACTGGCGTCAATCCCAATACCAGCCAAATCCAACAGTTCGACGCCGAGCAGAAGTTTTTCTGGCGCACCGGGGCCCTGACATTTCGCGATCGCTTCAGCTATTTGCCGGAAGGATCGTTCGGCTTCGGAGCGTACGGAGAGACAGGAGCTTACGATCTTGGCTTGGGCGGAATTGGATATGTGGGTGGAACTCTGGGGCAGGGGCTGGGTGGACTGTTTGGTCTGGGCGAGTTTGGCAGTTTGGGCCAGGCCCCGCGGATCGATAATTTATCGGTCGCGGACGTGACTCAGAGCCTGTCGGCACGTTCGTCGATTACCGCGGCTGGTGGGTACGAGATTGTGCACTTCACGAATAATACGGCGAACTTTATCGACAGCAATCAGATTACGGCTCAGGTTGGATACGATTACCAGTTGAGCCGCAAGAGCCAGGTTGCGCTGGTGTACGGATTTCAGGATTTTCAATATCCCAACATTCCGGGAAGCTCGTTCAGCACGCAGGTGGTAAACCTGTTGTATGGCTACCGCATTTCCGGACGGATGGATTTCCTGATCGGCGCGGGTCCTCAATTCACGTCGATCAATAATTCTCCGCTGTTCGGGGGATCGAGCGATCGGGTTACGGTGAGTGCGCGTGCGGCGCTGCGCTATCGTTTTCCCCGCACCTTGATCGGAATCTATTTTGACCGCTACGACTCCAGTGGCTCGGGCTATTTTGCGGGGGCCGTCAGCGACGTGGTGCGGTTTTCGGTTTCGCGTCCGCTCACCCGCTTGTGGAGTGCTACGGCGGACATTGGCTATGCGTACAGCGGTGCGCTGCAGCCCAATCTGACGGGGCCGTTGCCGTCTTCCACGACCTCGTTCCAGTATGTTTATGCGGGGGCAGCTGTGCATCGCCCGCTGGGAAGGCATTTCGCGTTGTTTTTCAGTTATCAATTCAACGATATCTGGTTTAATGGTACAGCCTGCAATGCGGGCGGAGTGTGCGGTTCGGCGCCGCGGCATGTTGTTGCAGCGGGGCTGGATTGGCATCCACGGCCGATCCGGCTCGACTGATTTTGGCAGCATTGGAATGAGACACTGGCATGATTGAAAATCGTGAATTGAGCATGGACGATTACCTGGCGATGTTGCGCCGGCGTCTGAAGGTGATCCTTATTCCGGCGCTGGCGGCGCCGCTTGCCGGTTTTCTGATCTCCTATGCCTTTGCGCCCCGCTTCACTTCGCAATCCCTGATCCTGGTGGAAACGCAGAAAGTTCCGGAAGGATATGTACAGCCGGTAGTCACCCAGGACATTGTTCAGCGCATCGCTACGATGGAGCAGCAAGTGCTCAGCCAGAAAGAATTAGCGCCCATGGTCGAACGTTTGGGTTTGGCGAAGGGCAAGAGCGTGGAGGAAGCCATTGACGAGATTCGCGAGGAGATTCGGAAAAATCCTTTGATCGAGTGGGTGTCGCCCGATGCCGCAGCCGCGAGGCAGCACCGGCCGGGTCAGAACGATATCCCCGGGTTCTACGTCAACTACACGGCGACGAATCCTCAGGAGGCGCAGCAGGTTTGC
>Ga0265760_10000416_pt1 | contig 11970 bp, 9 predicted proteins | sample NZIome_2_FD_200831 | JGI IMG/M metagenome (GOLD analysis project Ga0265760, IMG submission 200831) | Metatranscriptome of rhizosphere microbial communities from Maridalen valley, Oslo, Norway - NZI1 (Metagenome Metatranscriptome) | ecosystem: Host-associated > Plants > Roots > Rhizosphere > Soil...
CGGTGAGGAAAGGAGGTCGCGGAGAATCGCCAGAGCCATTGTCCGGTCGCGGCCGATACGATCTACCGCTCAACTTGCGGATGTCATATCAGCCGCGGCCCGGCCAATGAATCAGGCAGAACGAAGAATTCATCCCGCGACAAAAACCTTCCAGGCACTCCGAATCTTCGTAAACGATGAATTGAAAGACCTGCGGGCGCTGCTTAGCGCAGCTCCGCAGGTGCTGAAACCGGGTGGACGGCTGGTGATTATCGGCTTCCACTCACTGGAGGATCGCATCGTGAAAGATGCTTTCCGCGAGGGAGTGAAGCAGGGTCACTACAAGTTACTGACCAAGAAGCCGGTGACCGCCACAGAAGAAGAGATTGATCACAATCCGCGGTCGCGCAGCGCGAAATTGCGGGCCGCAGAAAGAGTTTAAAGTTTGTCATTCTGAGCGAAGCGAGGAATCTGCAATTTGCTTGCGCGGACAAAATGCAGATCCCTCGTTTCACTCGGGATGACAAGCTTAATAAGAATTTCCGGGACGGCATCGCCTCTCACACACAGGGCGAAAACAAATCCTTACCTTCTCTCGATGCCGTCCCGGAGAGATTGGGTGAGGAGACCAAAGTAAAACGGAGGCTGGTGATGTATACGGGCAACTTGATTGACGAACTGATTTCAACTGTCGAGCGCGCGGAAGAGCACGCTCACCAAACCGGGGATTCTCAGGAAGCGAAACTGCCGTACTGGTACGTAGCGACGGAGCGCGAGCGAGCGTTCGATTCGAAGTTACTTGGGGTGGCATAAATGGCAGCAGCTGTTGTTGCTGTACAAAGCACCGTTCGCAGCACCCGGCGTAAGCCCTGCTGGACCGGCACGCCAGAGATCTACTTTGCCAAACCGATCGACAATTCGCGCCTGATGAAAATTGAGGACCCTCGGCGTAGCCGCGAGATGAGACAGTTCGGCGTTGCCCTTACCTGCCTTTTCCTGCTGGTCATGACGTATACGTGGCAGCACTTCAAGGCGATCGAGTACGGCTACAAGATTGAATTCATGAAGAATGAACGCAATGGACTTGTGGAGTTGAATCGCACGCTCCGACTGGAAGAAGCATCGTTACGGTCGCCGGATCGCATCGATCGGCTGGCGCGGCAGTACGGAATGCAGCCGCCGCAGGCAGGTCAGGTGCTGCGCATGGATTCGACCCCGCAGGACGCGGGCGCGCCAGTGATGGCCGAGGCTTCAGTCTCCGTAGTCTCGTTGCCATAGGGTCGTGGAGGACGAGCGTCTTCGCCCGTCCAGCGAGAAAAAGATTGGCCACGGATTTACACGGATGAACACGGATCAGTTAGTAAATCCAAAGTATTATCCGTGAATATCCGCGCAAATCCGTGGCTCCGGTTCTGGCGGCTTCCGGGCCGCCATGTTTGTCTAGAGGGCGTGATCCGTGGCTGCCAACACACCCCGCAACAGCACCAATACCAGGCTCTACTCGCTGGCCGCCATTCTCGTGCTATGGTGCGGCGGCATCTGTCTGCGTCTGGTTTACCTGCAAATCTTTCGTTACGGGAGCTTTGAAAAGCGGGCCATCCATGAGCGCGAACGCACAGAGGAAGTATCGGCCAGGCGCGGAATCATCTATGACCGAACCGGACACGAACTGGCGATGTCGATCTCGGTTGATTCCGCCTTCGCAGTGCCCACGGAAATTCCCGATCTTGCCGGCACCATCTCGCTGATTTCGAAGATCACGAAGACCGATCCTCGCGAAACCCTGGCCAAGTGCAAAGCTGCCCGCACCTTTTGCTGGGTCGCGCGCAAGTCGGACGCGGAGACTGCCGAGCGCATCCGCGCCATGAATCTGCGCGGCATCTATTTCCAGAAAGAATCCAGGCGTTTTTATCCCAAGCGCGAACTGGCTGCCCAGGTGCTGGGTTACGTGGGAATGGATGATGAAGGCTTGAGCGGGATCGAGCGCCAGTACGACGACCGCTTACGCGGCAGCCCCGGGCGCATGCTGATCTCGGTCGACGCCCATAAGAAATGGTTTGGCAGCGTCGAGAAGCAACCGGAGCCCGGTGAGAACGTTGTCCTGACTATCGACGAGCAGATTCAATACATCGCCGAACGCGAACTGGCAACCGCGATGGAGCAGACCCATGCCATAACCGGCACGGTCATTGTGCAGAATCCGCGGACCGGAGAAATCCTGGCGCTGGCTAATCAGCCCACATTCAACCCGAACCTGACGAAGGAAATTACGCCGGAGCGCCTGAAAAACCACGCCGTCAGCGATGTCTATGAGCCGGGCTCGACTTTTAAAGTTGTAACTATCTCGGCGGCGCTGGAAGAAAAGTTAACCCGTCCTGATGAAGTGTTCGATTGCCAGATGGGATCGATTGTCATCAATGGCATGCGCATTCGCGACAGCAGGCCGCATGGATTGCTGCCGGTCTGGGGCATTCTCGCGGAATCGAGCGACGTGGGTGCGATCAAGATCGCCCTGCGCTTGGGCGAAGACCGGTTTTACAAATACATTCGAGCCTTTGGATTTGGACAGCAAACGGGAATTGAGTTGCCTGGCGAAACCCGAGGGTTGACCAAGCCAGTCAGCCGGTGGTCGAAAGTTTCGATTGGCGCGATCTCCATGGGACAGGAGATCGGCATCACTCCGCTTCAACTTTCGACCTTAGTTTCGACAATCGCCAACGACGGTGTCCAAGTGCCGCCCCGCATCGTCGCGGCGATGACCGACCCGCAACCTACGCCGCAGACCATTGCTTTTCATCCCGCCGACAGCAGGCGTGTCATTTCGTCCATGACCGCAGCGCAGATGAAGCAGATGATGCAGAAGGTCGTTCTGGAAGGCACAGGGAAACGGGCGGTCCTCGAAGGATATTCTTCCGCGGGCAAGACTGGAACTGCTCAAAAAGTAGATCCTGGAACGCACGCGTACTCTAAAACGAAGTACGTCGCCTCATTCGCCGGGTTTGCCCCATTGAACAATCCCGCGATTGTGGTGGCGGTCATTCTCGATTCCGCTGTCGGCCTCCATCAAGGTGGACAGGTTTCGGCGCCCGTGTTCCAGCGCGTCGCGCAGCAGGTTTTGGAATACCTGCATACGCCACATGATGTGGAACTGCCTCGAAGCCGGCAAATGTTGCTGGCTTCGCGTCAGGTGAAGACGCAGGAACTCGCGGAAGGCTCCCCCGACCATTTGGGAGAGGTTTTGGACGTCGCAGAGGCTCCAACAAGTTCAGCTCCGACACCGGCGACTACTCTCGCCAGTGCAGCGCCCGAATCAACTGGAGGTGTCGTAGTTCCGGCCGCCGTGCACCAGCGTGAAACCGTGGAAACATCACCCACAGACTCGAAGCAATCTCCAGCGACAGAAAATTCGCCGTCGACCCCGGCATCCGCCGGCGATCATCTCCCATCCAGCGGCACGGTTGTGCTAGACGCCGAGCAGGGAGGGATCGTGGTGCCCTCTTTCGCGGGCAAGAGCGTGCGCGGCGCGATTGAATTGGCCGAGGACACCGGCCTGGACTTGGATGCAGTGGGGAGCGGCCTGGCCCGGGATCAGACTCCGGTGGCAGGATCGCATGTCGCGACGGGATCGAGGGTGACAGTAAAGTTTGGCCGCTGACGAACTCACGCAACCCCGCGAGCTCTCTTCCATGCCGTCAGGGGAGAGCCTCCTCTAGGTTCGGGACATTGAATTGGAGTAAGCTCACAATAGAATTCCAATGAATTTCCTTCAGCTTCTGGATGGCGCGGAAGTCCTCGCCCAGAGCGGTAATCCGAGTGTCAGCGGGTTGGAATACGACTCGCGACGAGTAAAGCCGGGCGATGCCTTTATCGCCGTGCGGGGTGAGACGAGCGATGGAAACAAGTTCATCGATAAAGCGATCAACGCTGGTGCGGTGGCAATCGTCAGCGACTCAGCGAATGAAAAACCGCGTGAAAGAGTGGCTTGGGCACAGGTGTCACACGGACGCCGAGCGCTGGCACGACTGAGCGCGAATTTCTACAAGCGCCCCGCCGAGCGGCTGGCGCTCACCGGCATCACCGGTACCAACGGGAAAAGCACAACTGCATTTCTCATCGAAGCAATCCTCCGCGCCGCAAACCGCAAAAGCGCACTGATCGGGACAATCGAATACCATGTTGCCGGAAAAATCCTCCCCGCCCCACACACGACCCCTGAAGCGCTCGATCTGAACCGAATCCTGGCCGAGGCTCTAGGCAATGGTGCGACCGAGGCGGTGATGGAAGTCTCCTCGCATGCTCTGGCTCAACAACGTGTCCACGGGATTCCATTCGACGTGGCCGTTTTCACCAATCTGACTCGAGACCATCTCGATTATCATCACACTATGGATGAGTATTTTGACGCAAAGCGGATTTTGTTTGAAGGCTGCGGCACAGATCCGCCACGCGTGGCCGTGCTCAATGCTGAGGACGAGTATGGTCAGAAGTTGGCTAGAGTCAGCAAGAAACAAGGTTCAGAAGTTTTGATGTACGGTCTGAACAGCGGTGACCTGCACGCCGGTAAACTGGAGATTACCTCGCGGGGTACGCGATTCGACCTGGTGACGCCAGGAGAAGTGCTACCCGTTTTTTCTCCGCTGATTGGCAAGGTGAACGTGTACAACATCCTCGCGGCAGCGGGATCAGCCTACGCGCGCGCCTGCAAGCCGGACGAGATCGCGAAGGGGATCGCTTCTCTGGCCCGTGTGCCGGGACGCTTCGAGCGCGTAGACTGCAAACAGCCGTTCACGGTAGTCGTGGACTATGCCCACACCGACGACGCACTTCGCAACTTGACCTCGCTAGCCCGAGAGTTCGCGCAACAGGCAAGGCAAAAGGGGCGTGTGATTACGGTATTTGGCTGCGGAGGCGATCGTGACCGGGCCAAGCGGCCGCTGATGGGGGAAGCTGCCGGTCGAGGCAGTGATTTCGTGATCCTGACCTCAGACAACCCGCGCAGAGAGGATCCGCTGGCGATTATCAATGACGCCATGGTGGGCCTGCAGCGCTCGGGGGCAAAATACAAAGTGGAGCCCGACCGCAAAATGGCCATCGCCTTCGCCATCCGGGAGGCGGCACCGGGCGACATCGTTCTGATTGCGGGGAAGGGTCATGAAAAGGTGCAGGTCTCGCGCGATGGATCCTTTCCGTTTGACGACGTCGAGGTAGCCCACAAGGCCCTGCGCGACGCGGGATACGACTGCGAAGCCGCAAATGCCGCCGCCGGAAAGAACTCATGAAGCTTCCGCTCACTCGAGTCGCCGAATTTCTTTCCGCTAGTGGTGAGTTCGACCACGAGGCAGTGGCGCAAGGGTATTCGATTGACTCCCGCACCGTTCAACCGGGTGAGCTTTTCTTCGCGGTCAAGGGCGAGCACATGGATGGCCACGATTTCGTGACTCAGGCGCTGGAAAAAGACGCTGCGGCTGCGGTCATTCGTGGAGATCAGCGCGCTCGCTACGCCTTGAAAACCGGTTTGATCACGGTGGACGATACCTTGGTTGCGCTGCAGATCCTGGCCAGTGCCGTTCGGCGGTTGTGGGGAAAGCCGCTGATCGGGGTGACCGGATCGACGGGAAAGACCACCACGAAAGAAGCCATCGCGCACGTCCTTTCGACCCGCTTCCGCGTGCTGAAGTCCGAAGGCAACTTCAATAACCATTTTGGCCTTCCCCTCATGCTGCTGAAAATTGAGCCTGAGCACGATCTCGCGGTGATCGAGATGGGGATGTCTCATGCGGGCGAGATTGCCGCGCTGGCAAAAATCGCGCAGCCTGAAATTGGAGCAGTAACAAATGTCGCGCCCGTGCACTTGGAGTTCTTTGACTCGGTGGCGAGCATCGCACGCGCGAAATACGAACTGATTGAGGCCCTGCCACCGCGCGGAACTGCGATCCTGAACGGCGACGACGAATACGTTTCGCAGTTTGGCCGCGATTTTCGCGGCAATGTAGTCCTGTATGGCTTACGTGCGTCGGCGGACGTGCGCGCGGCAAACATCGAACCCCAGGGATCGGAAGGGTCCACGTTCGATGTAGTGGTGGACGGCTGCCGCGAAAAAGCCGTCTTGCGGTTGGTTGGCACGCACAACGTCTACAACGCGTTGGCGGCGGTCGCGGCCGGACTGAATCGGGGGCTGAGTCCCTCAGAGGCCGTCGCCGCTCTGGCTACGCTTGCCCCGGCGGACAAGCGCGGACAGGTCGTCAAGCTTGGTAACATCACCGTCATCAACGATTGCTACAATTGCAATCCGAAAGCACTCGAAGCCATGGTCGATTCGTTAGCCGCGATGCCGGCAAAACGCAGGATCGTTGTGGTAGGTGAGATGCTCGAACTTGGTCCGGCGGGCAAGGATCTTCACCGGCAGTCTGGCGAGGATATCGCGAACAAGAAAATTGACCTGCTACTCGGAGTCAGAGGTCACGCGCAGCAAATGGTCGAAGCCGCGACTCAGGCTGGAATGCGGGCGGAGTTCGTGGCCACGCCGGAAGAAGCGGGCCAATGGCTGGCCCGCGAAACCCGAGACGGAGACGTCGTCTTGCTGAAGGCATCGCGCGGAGTGAAACTGGAACGAGCGCTCGAGAAGTGGCAGTCGCAAAAGTCATCAGTCGCACATCGTTAGTCGCGTGTGGGCCAACGACGAACGACCGACGACCCACGATTGCACGGAGGCTGATTGCTCTATTGGCTGTTGTACGAAAAACTGTTTCACTATTTCCCGCCATTTCGTATATTCCGCTATCTGACGTTCCGGACTGCGTTCGCCAGCCTGACTGCACTGTTCACGGGACTCATCGTTGGCCCGCTTGTGATCAATCGTCTCCGCGAATTTCAGATTGGGCAATACATCCGCGAGGAGGGTCCCAAAGCTCATCAGAAAAAAGCTGGAACTCCGACGATGGGCGGTTTGTTGATTGCCATCTCTATTGTGATTCCGACTTTGTTGTGGGCGGACCTGACCAACCGATTCGTATGGATTGCTGTCCTTGCCACCTCCGCCTTTGCTGCCATCGGCTTCAGTGACGATTACATCAAAGTTGTGCATCGCAGGAATCTGGGGCTGACGGGTAAAGCCAAAATCGGTTTCCAGATCGCCGCCAGTGTTCTCATTGCGGTCGCGCTGATCGTGATGCAGACTCGGGGTCTTTATTCAACCAAGCTTTTGGTGCCTTTCTTCAAGCAATTTCGACCTGACCTAGTCATCGGGAGTCTGGAACGCTATCCTCACTTGTGGCCTTTGGCGTTTTTGCCGTTTATCGCTTTTGTCGTGCTGGTGATCGTGGGATCCAGCAACGCGGTGAACCTGACCGACGGGTTGGATGGTCTGGCCATCGGCTGTACTGTGATCGCCGCCGGGGCTTTGGCCGTGCTCACCTACGTCAGCGGCCACGCGACATTCGCTTCCTATCTCGAATTGGAGCGCATGCCCCAGGTGGGCGAATTGACTATTTTTTGCGGCGCAATGGTGGGTGCGGCAATCGGCTTCCTGTGGTACAACGCACACCCTGCGGAAGTGTTCATGGGAGATGTAGGTTCACTCGCGCTCGGTGGTGCGATCGGGACGGTCGCGGTAATGATCAAGCAGGAACTGCTGCTACCGTTCATCGGCGGCGTATTCGTGATCGAGGCGATTTCGGTGATCCTGCAAGTGGCGTCCTACAAACTTCGCAAGAAGCGTATCTTCAAGATGGCGCCCATTCATCATCATTTTGAGCTACTAGGTTGGTCGGAGTCTAAAATTATTGTGCGCTTCTGGATCGCGTCGCTGGTGTTCGCGTTGTTCGCTCTGACGACTTTGAAGCTAAGATAAGAATTCACCACGGAAACACAGGGGCACAGAGAAGAAAAAAGAAAGGGAGAAGTCCAAGACTTTTGCCACGGGATGCGTTGCTGTCGGACCGAAAGACCCTCACGGTTTCTCTGTGACTCTGTGACTCTGTGACTCTCTGGCTCAGTGGTGAAATAGGATCTTGTGGATGTAATCGACAAACGCGTGCTGGTTGTTGGACTCGGGAAATCCGGCGTCGCCTCGGCCCTTTTTCTGAAAGCGAGGGGCGCACGGGTAACCGTCTCCGACGCCAAGCCTCAGGACCAATTGAAAGACGAGATTCCGGTATTGCTCGATCAGGGCATCGCGGTGGAGACGGGCGGGCATGGAGAGCGTACTTTCGGCGGCCAGGATCTCATCGTGGTGAGCCCCGGAGTGCCGACGGACGCGCCTCCGCTAGTACAAGCGCGTGCCCTCGGCGAAAACGTCATTGGTGAAATCGAACTGGCGTCCCAGTTTTTCCCCGGACAAATAATCGCCATCACTGGTTCCAACGGTAAGACCACCACCACCACTTTGACCGGCGAGATTGTCGCGGCGGCCGGACATAGCGTAGCAGTGGGCGGCAATATCGGCACACCTGCGATTTCGCTGATCAAGGGAGCTACGGCTGACACAATCGCTGTGTGGGAAGTCTCAAGCTTTCAGCTCGAAACCATTCAGACATTCAGTCCGCGGATCGCCGTCGTTCTCAATGTCACGCCTGACCATCTCGACCGGCATCGTACCTTCGCAGCGTACACGGACGCAAAGGCACGCATCTTTGAAAATCAACACGCGGAAGATTTTGCGGTGCTCAACTCTGATGATCTGACCTGTGTTGAACTGGCGGCTCGCACGCGTGCACAGGTCTTTTGGTTCAGCAGGACCAGGGAAGTGAAGCAGGGCGCGTTTGTTCACGACGGCCGCATCCTCTTCCGCGACCACAGCGGCCAACGAGAGATTATGCTGGTCTCCGAGATTCACTTGAAGGGTGGCCACAACGTTGAGAATGTTCTGGCCGCAGTCTGCGTCAGTGCTCTCCTGCGTTGCGAACCCGCACGAATCCGCCAAGCGGTTCGCGACTTTAAAGCGGTCGAGCACCGATTGGAGCGCGTGGCAACCATTCGCGGCGTGGAATATTATAACGATTCCAAAGCCACCAATGTCGACGCCACCATCAAGGCAATCGAGTCTTTCCCGGCAGACATTCACCTCATCCTCGGCGGCAAGGACAAAGGCAGCGACTACACGGTGTTGAATGACCTGCTGCGCCAGCGCGTGAAACGTGTCTATACCATTGGGGCAGCGGCGGCGAAGATCGAATCGCAAATCATTTCTTCGAAACGCGGGGGCCCGGAACTTGATCACGCCGAAACCCTGGAAACCGCGATCAGGCATGCGGCCCAGGCCGCAAACGCTGGAGATATTGTGTTGCTCGCTCCAGCGTGTGCTAGCTTCGACCAGTTCCGCAACTACGAGCACCGAGGGAAGGTGTTCAAAGAAGTCGTAAAAGCGTTAGCGGAGCAGGCGAACCAAAAGAGTTAAATCCACCCGAAAAATTGTCCGAGAAAGGCCTCCGTACCTCGTATCTCCGTGGTGAAATGAAATCCTCTCCATGGCGAAGCGCGTCAGTGTCGATGGCTGGCTATTTGCGGTTACGCTGCTCTTGATCTTTATAGGGCTAGTGATGGTTTTCAGCGCTTCCGCTGTTATGGCGAAAGAGCGCTACGGCTCGGGCTATTTCTTTCTGTTACGACAGTTAGGGTGGGCCACAGCCGGAATTCTGGCCATGGTTGTGGCCATGAAAGTTGATTACCGCAAGTACAGGCATCCTGCGGTAGTCTTCTCTCTGCTCGGACTGACCACCCTGTTGCTCATCTCAGTATTTTTCCTCGATCGCGCCCACCATACGCATCGTTGGTTTCACTTGGGTCCGCTCTCCTTCCAACCCTCCGAAATGGCCAAGCCGGCGCTCATTTTGTTTCTGGCGTTCTTTTTGGAGAGTCGTACGAAATCGATGAAGGATTGGCGGAACACAGTTCTGCCCGCGGTCGTCCCCACGTTGATCTTTATTGCCCTGATCGTCTTCCAACCCGACCTCGGCACCGCCATAGCCTGCGCTGCAATCACGGGCTGCGTCTTATTTGTCGCGGGCCTGGATTTACGCGTCCTCGGATACGCTTTTGTAGCATCTCTGCTGCCGCTGTATTTCCTGATCTTCCACGTGGCCTATCGCCGCGACCGCATCCTCGCTTTCCTCAATCCATACTCGGACCCGCAGGGCCGTGGCTTTCACATCATTCAATCGCTGATCGCGGTGAGCACGGGCGGCATTACCGGCGTCGGTCTGATGGAAGGCAAGCAGAAGCTCTTCTACCTGCCGGAGCCCCACACTGACTTCATCTTTGCCGTGACTGCCGAGGAACTGGGATTGGTCGGCGCGCTGGTCATCGTGCTGCTCTTCGCCATATTTCTCTGGCGAGGCATTCGCACTGCCCTACGTACGCAAGATATTTTCGGACGCTTCCTCGCCGTCGGAATCACCAGCATGATCGTAGTGCAAGCTTTCATTAACATCAGCGTAGTGCTCGGGCTGATGCCGACCAAAGGCATCCCGCTGCCGCTGGTCTCCTACGGCGGCTCATCTTTGCTCGTGACCCTGGGCTGTATCGGCGTGTTGCTGAACATTTCAAAACAAGCCGAATAGCCCGTGTAGAGCGGGCACTCCTGCCGGTCCGATGTTGACCTGAAACCAATAAGCTGGCGAGCCACTTTGCCCCTACGCAGCTAAAGGGTTAACTTCCAGGGCATCTCAAGCAGCCATTCCAGTTTATAGTCACTGCATGCGGGCCATTCTAGCGGGGGGCGGGACCGGCGGACACGTGATCCCCGCTATCGCCATCGCCCAGCAACTCCAGAAAGATTACGCCGCCGAGGTCCTGTTCATCGGTACGACGAGAGGCATCGAGAATCGATTAGTTCCCGCTGCAGGATTTCCCCTCAGGCTGGTCCAGGTCGGTGCCCTGAACCGGGTGAGCCTCAAGACACGGCTGAAAACAATCTTCGAACTTCCCCGAGCCGTCTGGGATTCGAGCCGCATCCTTTCGGATTTTCGCGCCGACATCGTGATCGGCGTCGGAGGATACGCTTCCGGCCCGGCCATGCTCGCTGCAATATTGCGCCGAGTCCCAACGCTCGTATTTGAGCCGAATTTCGTCCCAGGATTTGCAAATCGCCTGGTAGCGCCACTGGTTTCGGGAGCCGCCGTGCACTTCGCCGACACCGGACGTTATTTTCGCCGCTGCGAGGTGACCGGAGTGCCGGTACGCGAGGCCTTTTTCCAGATCGCTAACCACAATCCTACGAATAAAAGGACCCTGCTCGTCTTCGGAGGAAGCCAGGGCGCACACGCGATCAACCAGGTGGTCATGGATTCGGTAGCCGACTTGCGCCAGCATGTTCCTGGAATTCACATCGTCCATCAAACCGGCGAACGTGATTATAATGACGCTCAAGCGGCCTATACGAATTTGGGCGACTCGGTTGAGGTCTATCGCTTTATCGACGACATGCCGGGTCTGTTTGCCCGGGCAGACTTGCTCATCTGCCGCTCCGGGGCAAGCACGGTGGCCGAGGTGACGGCGGCGGGCAAGCCAGCAGTTTTTGTGCCTTTTCCGCGCGCCGCCGACGATCATCAAAAGCGCAACGCGGAAGCCCTGGAGCGGGCATCCGCAGCAGTAATGCTGGAAGAATCGAACCTTACTCGCGATAGCCTGGTAGAGGTCGTGAGCAAACTATTCAGCGAGGCATCGCGGCTGCAAGAAATGGGCGACGCAGCCCGCAAGCTATCGCATCCAAATGCCGCGCACGACATCGCAGCAATGGCCGCGAGGCTGGCAGGAAGCAAGAAGCAGCCACGGATCTAACGGACTAATCTCTCTCAGATCCGCGTTCATCCGTGTAAATCCGTGGCCAAGAACTTGACTTAAATGTTCGCCAAAATTCAACGCATTCATTTTGTCGGGATCGGCGGCATCGGCATGAGCGGTATCGCCGAGGTGTTGCTGAACCTCGGCTACAAGGTTTCCGGCTCCGACCTCAAAAGCTCGACCGTTACGCAACGCCTGGCCAGCCTCGGTGCC
>Ga0265760_10000417_pt1 | contig 11940 bp, 9 predicted proteins | sample NZIome_2_FD_200831 | JGI IMG/M metagenome (GOLD analysis project Ga0265760, IMG submission 200831) | Metatranscriptome of rhizosphere microbial communities from Maridalen valley, Oslo, Norway - NZI1 (Metagenome Metatranscriptome) | ecosystem: Host-associated > Plants > Roots > Rhizosphere > Soil...
CATTCCTCCCACAATTGACCAAAATCTGCATCAATTGCATCTTGCCGGGCTGCGGACGATCGTCACGCATCCGGAGCGCAATCCGCTGATTCGCGCCAATCCGGGGAAACTGCTGCAATGGATGCAGCAGGGCTGCTACGTACAAGTGACTGCGCAATCGTTTTTGGGGCGCTTTGGACCCGGCGCGCAGGAGACCGCGGAGATGCTGCTGGCGCGCGACTGCGTTCATTTTGTCGCCAGCGATGCACATAACTTGACATCGCGTCCACTGAAGCTGCGCGAGGCTTATGCCCGCGTTGCGGAATTGAAGGATGAAAGCGTGGCCGAGGCGCTCTTCACTGCAAATCCTCGCGCCGCTTTCGATGGCGAGCCGCTGCCCTACACGCCGGACTTGCCCGAGAAATTCGATGATCGCCGGTCACATGCTGCTTCGCATCGGCGTCAGGATTCAGCCTCGCACCGGGTCGCCGCCAATGATCCTTCGAAGCGCCGCAAACGCTTCTGGTTTTTCTGATAAGCGGACGCCGCCAGCGAGAATTTCGCGGCTCAAATCAGTCGCGGCGCGCTGCCACAACGGACATCCACGAGGCTTGGCATCTCATGAGTCTCACCCAAGAGAGCACCGAATAAAAAAGGGGCAGGTAGCTTCCCTGCCCTTTTTTCCAGCCGATAGGAATCGGCTTCACTATTTGGTTAGGATTGGCTTGCCACTCGCCATCCAGATTACGAATCTGAAGCCGCTGGAAAATTCTAGCGCGAACTTTGGCCAAAAGCGGGAATCGCCAGGAATGCCGGCGAGTTTCCAGACTTTGAATTAAAAGCGCCGCCGACAATCTCTCCGGAATCGTTGATGTCATTGGCATAAACCAACGAGAGCGGCCCGGATTGGATGAGCGTGTTCAGGTTGATGATCATGCCGTTATGCCACACAACAGCCGTGCTTCCGTTAGGGCCAATCGACTGACCCACAATTTGCCCCTTATCGTTAATGCCCCACGCGACGCTGATGGAATCGCCCGGCAGCGTGCCAAGGTCTTGCGTCCCGGTAGACTGGTTCCAATAGAAGGCGTGGTAGTTGGGAGCATCGACAGAATCTCCCGGCAGATCCGAAAACCCAACCACTTCGTTCTGATTGTTGATCGCGGTGGGAGTATTCCAATACGAGCCGCCCAGGTTTGGAATCTGCGTCGGCGCGCCATTTTGCCAGAGCACCATATGTGCGGCGGTAGCTCCCCCAATTGCATTTCCACATATTCCTGAAATCCCGACTATGAAATTGTTATCGTTTATGGCTGTCGCTGCGCCATCCACGTCGCCCGCGAGCGGTGAGAGAGCCGTGATTTGGCCCAATTCCTTGCCATATTGGACGGCTTCAAATTGCAAAACCTGAGGAGCAATGCACGTCGAGTCGTGGATTGTGTTTTCGGCCCATCCCACCGCGTAACCTTGATTGTTAATTCCAGTGGCGACGCCGTTGCTTCCGCCGAGAGTCGGCAACGCAGACATTACGCCTTTTTCATACAGAAACCCCTGGCAGGTATTTCCGGAAGAGGTTGGGAAAAAAGCCTCGGCGCAACTCCAGATCTCGCCGAGCGGATCAACGATGGACGTATCAGAAACTCCCACAATCAGCCCATTGTTATTCTTCACCGACGGCCAGGGAACAGCGCTACTGGGGCCGCCGAGCGTCCCCAAGTCCTTCTTCTGACCCTTAAGCCAAATAGTCGCATGCTCAGTGGTGTTACCGGACAGGTTGACACTGCCCATGGCCCAGCCGAGATTGTTGATCGCATTGGCAGCGCTGGCATTTCCGCCGGAAACACCAAGATCAATAACGACGTAACGAGGCTGATTGGGATCGTCGTTGTGATTTTTTGCCGCGAGCCAAAGCGGCATCGCCACTACAATGGCCATGATGATCGCAATTCGATTTATCGAGAATTTGGATTTCATCGAAGCTCCTTTGGTTTTTTCGTGGTGCATGTTGTGACCTATGCTGTGCATCACTCCTTCGCCCAAGATAGACGGAACGCCGCGCGAATGTTGGACGTTTGCGGATGTCGCTCCCCGCAAAATGGACATTTTCGGACGCCGCACTCCACCTTCGAATGAGCGTGCGAGCTACGTCCGAAAACGTCCAGCAGCAACTGGTCAAATATGATTTAGTTGAAAGGCAATGATTCTGGACTGGCAGGTTTGTTCACGAGCCCGGCTTTCGCGCGATGCCCGCTTCGACGGCAAGTTTTTTATCGGTGTGCTTACCAGCAAGGTATATTGCCGTTCTATCTGCCCGGCGCCCACGGCGAAAGAAAAAAATGTTCGTTACTATCCCACTGCGGCAGCGGCAGCAGAGGCGGGTTTCCGTCCGTGCTTGCGCTGCCGGCCTGAATGCTCGCCCGGCACACCCGCCTGGCTGGGAACTCCCAGCACCGTTTTGCGGGCACTGCGCCTGATTGCCGAGGGCGACCTGCAAGAGGGAGGAATGGAAGCGCTGGCTGAGCGGCTGGGAATCGGCGCACGTCATCTTGGCCGGCTCTTCCTGTCGCATCTGGGAGCAACGCCCGGCGCGGTGATACGCACATGCCGCCTCAATTTCGCCAAGAAACTGATCGATGAGACGAATCTGCCCATGGGTCAAATTGCCTTTGCCGCGAATTTCGGCTGCGTCAGGCGATTCAACGCGGCGATCCTCAAGGGTTATCATCGAACGCCGACACAACTCCGGCATCTATCGCGTTGTGCCGGCAATGCGGGAGAAAATCAGTATTTATTTCGCCTTCGTTTTCGCCCACCCTACCACTGGCCCGGTGTCCTGGCGTTTCTGGCGGCGCGTGCGACTCCGGGAACCGAAGTGGTGGAGGGAGGCGCCTATCGCCGTTCCATTTCTTTGAACGGCCATCACGGTTGCGTTCAGGTCTCGCTGGACGAATGCAATGATGCGCTGGCCGTTCGCCTCCATTTTGGCGAGCCGCGTTTGCTACTTTCCATCATCGAGAGGCTGCGTGCCATGTTCGATCTGAATGCGGATTGGGCGGCAATCGCCCCAACCTTGCAAGGTGATCCGATGTTGGCCCCGGGCGTAACGGCTACCCCAGGATTGCGAGTACCCGGCTGCTGGGATGGATTTGAACTCGCCACCCGCGCGATACTCGGCCAGCACATTAGCGTCAAAGCCGCCACGGCTCTTGCCGGCCGGATTGTCGCAAGTTTTGGCCGGCCATTTCCGCTCGGCGATGGTCTGACACACCTTTTTCCAACGCCACAGTGCCTCGAGGAGGCGAATCTGGACGGCATGGGCTTGCCACGAGCTCGCGCCGAAAGCGTTCGAGCCCTTGCCCGTGCTGTTTGCGGTGGAAAACTTTCGTTTGACGGAATTATTGACTCGGAAGCATTTCCGGCCAAGCTATCGGAAATCTCCGGTATCGGCAGATGGACGGCACAATATGTGGCCATGCGCGCCCTTGGAGACTCCGATGCCTTTCCAGTTGGTGATGTCGCACTTCTTCGGTCCACTGCCTTAAAAAGCTTTTCTCAGCTTGAAGAGCGCGCTGAAGCGTGGCGACCGTGGCGCGCGTATGCGGCGATGTACCTTTGGAACATGAGCAGCAGGCATGGAGCTCGCGTCCATAGACCTATTTCGCACGAGGGTCGAACCGCCTCGCTTGCAATCGTTCCTCCTCGGCAAAATCAGCCGATTACGCTTTGAATTTGAAGTTGACGGAAAATCGGGCTTGAAAACTTGGACAAACGCGATTGTCGAAAGATGCGCGAGTCAAAGAACCAAACGGAAAGCTGCGGACAACTCCGTGCCTGACGATGCTACTGTAAACGCACGAAATGCTTAGAGCCGATTCCCGGTTCAGGCGTGACCTCAGGCCCCGCCCGAACCCGTCTTGCACCGAGTGGTGCTAAACCACCACACCCCCGCTACCAGGACCATTCTCTAGCCCGTACCGCCAATCCTGACAGCCCCGTGATGCTTTGGATTAGCGGCCCTTCTTCTTCGCGGCCCACCACGCCTTCTTTGCGTTGCTGATTTTGGCTTTGGCTTCGGCGGACATCTTGACCGGGCCTCTCTTGCCGGATGGCGTGCGGGCGGCGGCCTTAGTCTTAGCCCACCGCGCCTTTTGAGCAGCGGCTATTCTGGCCCTGACTTCGGCTGACAGAGTCCTCCGGCCGGAGCCGGCGGCCTTGGCGAGGTGAACAACGGCCTCGGCGACCTCGCCGCCAAGAGCCTTGATTGCTCGGTCCAACTTATCTCTTTCAGAAACCAACATCGCAAGAATATCAGGCATGTAATTCCTCCGGAGAGATTATACTTCATTGCCGCGGTAGTATGTCCAGTCAATCACGAAAATCCCTGCAAGGTCGACTACTTGGACAACAGTCGCGCCTTATTCGGGACCGCAAGGTTTAGCCTTGGAAGGGGTGCATCATGGAGGGTACCCCCGGTCCTCCGCGGCAGCATATCGACTTGGTATTCCCCTCTTGGCACCTCGGCTACACAGGGCACGGCCGGGGCTGCCAGCCTAGCCCGGTACAGAGCGATTTGTGATGCCTGGCGATTGTGTGCTATCAGATTCATGTATCGCTCACAGGAGAACGCTGATTATGAATCAGTCGTTGTCGGTCTTGAAGGCGGAGGGAACCGATTCGGAGATGCTTGACCGTCTTCGAAGTGAGACATTCGAGTATTTTCGCCGTGAAGTCAATGCTCGAAACGGTTTGATCGCGGATAAGACTCAGCCCGGCTCACCTTCGAGCATCGCGGCAGTAGGAATGGGCCTCAGCGTTTACATCGTAGGAGTAGAGCGAGGCCTCCTTTCACGAGCGGAGGCCATCGAGAGAACCTTGGCAGTTTTGAGATTTTTTCATTCCAGCCGCCAGGGTCCGGAACCCGATGCCACTGGATACAAAGGTTTCTACTACCATTTCCTCGACATGCAGACGGGCAGCCGAGCCTTGCAATGCGAACTCTCGACTGTCGATACCGCCATATTGATGGCCGGCGTGCTCACGGCGGCCTGCTATTTCACCGGGAGCAGCCCAAAAGAGAGCGCAATTCGCGAACTTGCCGAAAGCCTTTATGGGCGAGTGGATTGGCAATGGGCTTTGAATGGCGCTGCAACAATAACCCACGGGTGGACACCCGAGTCGGGATTTCTGGGGTGTCGTTGGAATGCAGGCTATAGCGAAGCTCTGATTCTCTACGTACTGGCCATGGGATCGCCCGCAGCGTCAATCGATCCGCGAGGCTACCGGGAATGGACCTCAACTTTTGAATTGAGCAAACTCTATGACACGGAATATCTGCACGCCGGGCCGCTTTTCATTCACCAGATGTCTCATCTATGGCTGGATTTTCGCGGGATACATGACGACTTCAATAGAAAGACCGGGATCGATTATTTCGAGAACAGCCGCCGGGCTACCTATGTTCAACAGGCCTATGGAATAGATAATCCGCGGGGGTTTGCGCACTATCACAAATACGGCTGGGGACTGACCGCCAGCGATGGACCAGGCCCTACTGTCCTCCCGGTAAACGGGATGGAAACGGAATTTTACGACTATACGGCGCGCGGCGCACCGTTTGGTCCTGATGACGGCACTCTTTCGCCCTGGTCGGTGGTAGCGTCTCTCCCGTTCGCTCCGGAGATTACCATCGACACAATCCGCCACGCCGTCGAGCGTCTAAAAATGAAACAGCACAGCCCTTATGGATTTGATGCCAGCTATAATCCGACCTTCCCCGGAAAAGGCAAGAAAGAGATAGCGGATGGCGTCACATCCTGGGTTTCCCCGTGGATTTTCGGCTTAAATCAAGGCCCAATTATCCTGATGATTGAAAACTATCAATCTGAACTTATTTGGAAGGCCATGCGGCAATGCCCCTATATTGTCCAGGGCCTTCGTCGCGCCGGATTTCGCGATGGGTGGCTTGGCGACGACAAATAGGCCGACATTGACGGGAGCGGCCGGGCGCATCGAGGAAGCACGCCTCAAATCCCGCGTCGCACTCCTCGTCTTGCAATGAGCCTGCCTGTGCGCCGGCTATTACCGCCGAGGGCTGCGCAAGACGAACGAGTAACTGATTGATGTCTGGGGCGTTACCAAGAGAATGGAGCCGAGAGCCGGGATCGAACCGGCGACCTGACGATTACGAATCGTCTGCTCTACCAGCTGAGCTACCTCGGCTTAGTGTTTGTTTTCAACAACTTAACGCGGGAACGGCGCTTATCCGTTGCCCATTCCTTGCCCACGGCACGTTCCAATTTCTTCATCGCCGCCTTCGTTTCCGAGCGGTCAACGATGATGTAATTGGTCTGAGTTGTGGCCACGTCCGCATGGCGAAGAATTTCTTGAATAACCTTATCCGGGACTCCGAGCCGGTATAGATTGGTGGCGAGTCCCCTGCGAAACCCGTGCCAGCCTTTCCAGCCTCCATTGATCGCGGGACTGATGACCCGCCGTGAGAGGTTGTCGAGATGGAGCGGTGTTCCCTTCCGCTCACCGGCGAATATATAGCCATCCCGGCCATGGGTCTTGCCGTGCGCTTCGAGCGCGCTACGCACGATCGGAATGACCGGGACAGGGTTCTCGGCGCTTACTTCGTTCTTGGTCGGCCCGACATGCGTGCGCCATACGCTGCGGCTGACCTTCAATTCGTCGCCGCTATAGTCTTCCCAGCGCAGCCCCCGCAATTCAGACGCGCGTACGCCGGTAAACGCAGCCACGGTGACGACCGTCCGCGCCGGTTCCGGCAACTTGGGCAACATCGCCTGGATGTCTTCGAGCGTGTATGCCCGACGCACCGGCTTGTAGCGGCGTCCTTCCACCTTGACGCCCTGCATGGGATTGACGCCGCGCAGCACGTCTTCTTGCCGCGCATATGTGAAAACAGCCGAAAGCAGCGCCTTGGCGCGGAGCAAGGTCTGATGCGACAGCTCGGGCGAATCCTCGGCGATTTTGTCGAACAAATGCTGCCCGTCCTTGGTGTGAAAGTCGCGCAGACGGATCATACCGACGGCATTCTTGACGTGGTTCTTGTAGCTGTCGGTGTAGCTCTTGAGCGTAGCCGGACGCAGCTTCTTCGCGCGAGCCGGAAGATAACGCTGCTCAACGAATTCCGCCAGGGTCAGGGCGCTTTCGGGCTGTGCGTCCCCGCTATTGACGGGTACAAGGACTTCATCGACGAGGGGGAGAACATCCTTTTTCGACTTGTAGTCGTCGGAATAGCGTGCAAGCCACGCGCACACACGTCGGCGCGCTAGGCGGCCTTCTTGGATTTCATCCCGGTAGTACCTAACGAACCAGGCTCCGTTTCGCCGGAAGATTTGTCCTCGCTGCATTGGCTTCTTTATCAGCCCTCGACAAGAGCCAGTTTAGCATAGCGTTTTAATTGAATCGAATCTGACTGCGGAGGCGGGGCGCGTCGAGAAGTCACGTTTCGAGCGGGTTTACGGTTATCTGTGCAGGCCGCGTGGGCGCTTCGGCTGGTTTTGCAGCTCTTGGGTTTTTTGGCGCTCGGCATCCGGTTCTTTGGCAGGGGCGGCGGTGTTCTGCCGCTGGTTCAACTCGGCGTAGCGGTTCGGTCCTCGGTTATCCCGTCCTGGCGCTGGTTCGGCGGGCGGACTGCTCGGGCTGGCGGTGTTCTGCCGCTCCTTCAACTCGGCGTAACTGTTCGGTCCTCGGTTATCCCGTGCTGGCGCTGGTTGGGTGGTGGGGCCGCTCGCGGTTTGGGAGCGCTCTTGCTCGGGCTGCGTGAGGTCGCGCCATTGCTTGCGCAGTTCAGTGGCGTGCTCTCTATAGTATTCCGCCTGCTTGTTGAATTTGTCGAACTCTGAGCCGGTAGCCTTGTTTCCGGTAATGACATAGCTCTGGCGGGCGATTCGCTCACTGGTGAGCACGGTGTAGTCGGCCAGCTCGATTTCCTTACGGATCTCGAGCGCCTGACGGACCGCAGGATCGGATGCCTGAGCAATTTTCTTGTCGAGGTTCTCACGGTCGCTGCGAAAGGCCGCGTGCTCTGCCATCGCCGAGCGGGCGAGAGAGGCGTACGGATCGAGGATGTTGTAGTGCATTCCGAACGCCTGCGCGTAGCGTACTGAAGCGTCGCGGATCGGTTCGGCGTTCTTTTTCTGGCGGGAGGGCTCGTTCTCGTCTTCGCCTTGGGGCTGGCTTTTTGCGCTTTCCGGCGGGGTCTTGCGGGCCTCAGCGATGCTCCGCTGCTCCAGGCGGTAGGATTCTAGGCGTGCGGCAAGGGCGGCGTCGGTGTTTGCTCGTGCCTGCTGGTCGCCCAAATCCTTGGACTGAGAAACGAGTTTCTCTCTTTGCAGTTCCGACGGATCGGGCAGCATCGAATCCATAGCAGTATTATAGGCCTATTCCGAGCGGGACGAATGCTGGAAAACCAGCGGCGATGGGTGAAGCGGCGGGTCTGGTTGTAAGCGTTACCGTCCGCGATGACGGCCCTTTGGTCCTTGCGTGCGTGCCAGTTCTTCTTTGGCGCGGGCGATACGGTCCTGATCTTCGATGAGGCGGTCTAGTCGATCTTGAGGCTTTTCTGGGGCGTCTATGGGTTCGGGCAGCCCTTCGGCGCGTTCGGGTTGGAGTTCCCTGTAGTGATGGCGGAGGTGGGCGGCGCGGCTGAAAAAGCCCTCTGACTCGCTTGACCCCCTAACGGCAAGGGTCATGTGCCTGCTCTCGGGATTATCAGAATCACCCGTGATTTGTTTGTTCTGGGTTGAGATGCGCTTTGCCGTTTGGGCTACGTGTTCATAGGCCTCGATGAGTTTGGTTGTTTTTAGAATCTCGCGCTCTTCCGGATCTGGTGTATTGGAAATCTTTTCTGTTATAGCTTCTTGTTGGGAATTGAATGTGTCGAAGTCTGCGCGATCGGTTGTTGCAAGGGACTCAAATTTTATTTCGATATGGAAGTGCTTGGCGGATTCCTTTCCAAAGCGATTCGGGGCGTGGATGATAGCCCCGTCTTTGAGGTCAGGGGCATCGGCTCGGAGGAGTTCGCGGAACTGCTCCGCGTGCTGTTGTCTTAGCTCGAGATAAGAATGGATACGCTCTTTGTGGCCGTCCAATGTGGCTGAATCTTTGTATTTCTGTTCGAGCTGGGACGCCTGCTCGATGAGCCGGTCGCGGTACTTTACAGCGAGTTCCGCGAGTTCCTTTTCTTCATGGGATGGTTCGTAAAGCATCGCGCAATTATGGCCCCAAAGGTCGAAAAGCGCCACGGGTTGGTGTGGTCTCTGTCGTAGAGAACTGGTCGCCATCGATCGCGCTTCGGCGGATGCGTGCGCTGGCCGTACCCAGAGATGGGGTGGAAATTTTGAACTGGGTGGAAGTTGTAAGAAGAAACCGCCCAAAGCGCTACCTGGTGTCCGGGGCCTGCCGTTTACGTTGGGTTTCGACACCGTCCTTGAAGCCTTGCGAATAAGCCTCTTTCTGGGCTGCACCACCGTGGGGCAAGAGCTGCTCAACGGCACGCAGAACTTTCTGTGCGCCGGTACGCTGGCTCGCACCCTTAATCGCGGCTGCCGACGTGGCGGCGCGTCGCGCGCACGCCGCGATTCCCTCTTTGCGGCCGTCGCCCGCGCGGCTGTCACCGTATGCAATTATCCGTGTCTCAAGGCGGTGCGCCGTCCCGGCATCTATCATCCCGGAGTCCTGGAGGAATGCGGCGATATCGCGGGCGGAGAGGGTTGGTTCGATCATGTGTCACCTCTGTCGTGGTTAAAACGGGCGGGGACTTTTAACTTTACGGGGCCGCTTGGAACGGTGGAACCAGGGGATCGTCATTTCGCTGGCGTTCGAGCGCCACAGCATTCTGAGCTGTGTTGTGAGCTGTGACCGCAGGTTGCAGGCCGTCCAGAGCCAGGCAACCTGCCGGAAGATGGCGAGCAGTTTTTCCCCCGGCCTGAAGATGTGCAGGAGGCTTCCCGTAAGGAGGGGGAAGGGGCGGAGGAATTGGTTTGATCGCTCCGGCTCGTCCGCGACGCCGGAGCGCGTTATCGTCCCCGCTTTCGCTTTCGTTCGTGCTCTTTTTCCCGCTCCTTGGTCCGCTCGCGCTCAGCCTCCTGATTCTTTGCGCGCTCGGCGTCGTCCTCCTGATCGAGGTCGGCGTACTTGGACGGGGGACGCCTGCGCGGGGCCGGGCCGGAGGGTGTTGGAGGTTTTGGCGGTTCTGGCGGCTCCGGTTTTGGCGGCTCTGGTTCCGAAGGAGGCTCTGGGGCGGGAGTGTCGGGCTGGTCGCCTCTTTTCCAGAAAGCATCCGCTGCACGGACGGTCTTCTGGATTTGCTCTATCCGTTCGGCTGCTGATGGGCGAGGTCGGCGCGGTCTTCGGGCGGGCGGCTCCGGTTCCAGAGGAAGCTCCGGGGCAGGAGTGTCGCTCTGTTGGGGCTTTTGCGGTATGCCTTTGACCGCGCGGACGGTCTTCTCGATTTGCTCCATCCGTTCGGCCGCGAGCTGCTGCTTGAGTTCGGCCAATCGCTTTTCGGACTCGGCGAGTTCTTCTTTGGCAAGCGCGAAATTATCATTCTCGGCTTTGATACGGCGATTTTGCTCGCCCCTGTCGGTGTTGATGCCGCGGCGCTCCATTTCATTAGCGTCCGGTCCGATATGGATGGTCGGCTCACGATCGATACCCTGGTCTTTGAGCCTGCGGTGATCGACACGTGCCTCGTGACCGTAGCGCGTCAGCGCCCGGTTTTCATAGACGGCCCAGAGCCGCCGCCATTCGACTAAGCGCTCCGTCTCGAACTGTCGCCATGATTTGCGTTTTCCTGTGCCTTCCTGCTGCTCCCAGAGGCGGCATTTTTTGCCGAAACCTTCTGGGCCAATCTCGCGAAGGGTCAAGAGGACATGGGCGTGATAATTGCGATTATCGCCCCCACGAGGCGGCGCATGGATCGCTATGTCGGCAACAACTCCGTGCTCGACGAATTCCTTCTTGATAAAATCGCAGACCAGGTCGACGCGCTGCTCATGAGTCAGTTCGTGGGGAAGAGAAAGCTGAAGCTCGCGGGCGAGCTGCGCCGTGCTTCGGCGGGTGCTCTTGTCTTCCCTGTGTTCGACGTCGTTCCAAAGACGGGCGCGGCTTTGAATCTGATCGGGTGCATACCCTGGAGTGAGTATTATGGTCAGCAGGATGCCCCGCTTGCGGGTATAGTCTTTGATTTCCCCGGTGCGCTCATCGAGGATTCGCTCGCCCGCCCGGTAGGCTGCGGCCGCCACAGCCGACTGCCCTGTGGAGCGGCTGATTATCTTGGCGTTGAGGCGGTAATCAGCCATGGGTCACCCCGTGGCGCGTCGTGGTCGGAGCGGAGAAACGCCCGTCTTGATCCAGCAGGGAAGGTGCTGGCCGTGGGGGTCGGGGCGCGAAAGCCCTGACGCGGGAGGTCTCGGAGGGGCAAGGCCATTCCGAGTCCAGGTCCAGGGCGGGAAGGCCCTGGCGCGCATCCAATCCGCGCAGGGTTGGGCTGGGTCGGGGGGCAGGCACGCCCCCCGTCGTGGGTGCAGGGGCGCGAAAGCCCCGCCGCGCATCCAACCGGCGGACGGTTGGGCTGGGTCGAGGGGCAGGCACGCCCATCGTCGTAGGTGCAGGGGCGCGAAAGCCCCGCCCGAGTGCAGAGGCAGAGCCTTTGCCGCACGACATTCCGAAGGAATGTATAAGTGCGCACTTCGCTAGCTCGTGACCATGGTTCCGCAGCATCTTCGTTAGCTCCGGCTCATTCTGCCCCGCCGCCTTGCAGTTATCATACCCCCGTAGGGTTGCGATTCAGCAAATGTCAAACATAGCGGGGTACTATTTATGGGAGGCGAACTCAACAGGGAGGCGATGATGTCCGGGCAACACAAGACACTCCAGACGCTCCATCAGCTGATTGCCGAGCAACTCAAACAGCAAGAGGAGTCCAGAGCCGAG
>Ga0265760_10000419_pt1 | contig 11904 bp, 13 predicted proteins | sample NZIome_2_FD_200831 | JGI IMG/M metagenome (GOLD analysis project Ga0265760, IMG submission 200831) | Metatranscriptome of rhizosphere microbial communities from Maridalen valley, Oslo, Norway - NZI1 (Metagenome Metatranscriptome) | ecosystem: Host-associated > Plants > Roots > Rhizosphere >...
CGACGCCGCGATGGTTCCCGCGCTGCGCCCGGCACGGCCTGGATTCGGCTCTTCCATACCAAGTTCGAAGCGCATCATGAATTCCACCCAGCGCATTTGATCGGAGCAAATTGCGGCCACCACGGGCGCCGCTTGTTCCTGCGTGAGCCCATAGCCGCGGAAAACCTTGGCCACTTCCTCTGTTTCCACCTCGGGAAGTTCCACCGTCTCGCGCATTTCGCGCTCAAGTTCCGCGCCATAGTGTTGCGCATCCGTCTTTGCGGCTAAATAACCGCCCAGCCCCATCGCGATGGATCCCGCCGTAATTTCCGCAAGACCCGCTGTAATAATGACGCCCGTACTGGCCACCGCGCCCGTAAGCCCAGCGGCCAGGGCGAACGGCACGGTGAGCCCATCCGCCATGCCGATCACGATGTCACGCACCATTTCGCTGGCGGTAAAATGCTTTTCGACGTGTTCGTGGGTCGCCATGGCTCCTCCTCGCATCAAAAATCCTGTTGCGTGTATGCCCAGCGGTGCAAATGGCAGTATATTATTGTTTGCAGATCTTTATATCCAGGAGGAAAAATGGCCTACCAGTTGCCGCCTTTGCCGTACCCGTTTGACGCGCTCGAGCCGTATATCGACGCGAAGACCATGGAGATTCACCACGATAAGCACCACGCTGCTTATGTCAACAATCTGAACAAGGCGCTGGAAGGAAACGCCCAATTGGGCGCGCTTCCCGTCGAAGAGTTGATTTCGCACCTTGACCGAGTGCCGGAAAATATTCGCACGGCCGTCCGCAATAATGGCGGAGGGCACGCCAACCACTCGCTCTTCTGGACGCAGATGAAAAAAGGTGGAGGCGGAGAGCCCCAAGGCGACCTAGCCGACGCCATCAGCAAAGATTTCGGCTCGTTTGCGGACTTCAAAGCCAAATTCGGCCAGGCCGCCACCACGCGTTTCGGCTCCGGTTGGGCTTGGCTCATGGTACAGGGCGGAAAGCTGGTGATTGATTCTCTGCCCAACCAGGACAGTCCCTTGATGTCGGGTGCGAAGCCCGTCGTCGGCTTGGATGTCTGGGAGCACGCTTATTACCTGAAATATCAAAATCGCCGACCGGAATATATTGAAGCTTGGTGGAACGTCGTCAATTGGGATGCCGTCGCGGATAGCTACGCGAAAGCTGGAAAATGACCGTAGCGAATAATTCGAAGTTCGTGTGAATTGGTTGTTATTGAAAGGGGCCTGCGCGGCGAAGGCTACGCATGCCCTTTTCTGCAAGTCTCTTCCCAGTGATGTTGCGCATCCACCACTTGCTTCGGCTAAGGTTTGACCGCGAACACAGTACCGAAGCCCCAGCTTCCGCCTAGGGAAGTCGTGCCAAGAACATCTCCGGAGGGACCGAGCAGCAGCCGATCGTCAAGCAGCAGGCCGCCATCCGCACCTCCACTGAAGGCATAGAGAATCGTTTTGCTCCACGTCCCGTCGCCATTCGGGGCGAGCTTGAACACCATTCCGCAACCGGGGTCCCCGCCGCAGCGGGCTGTATGGTTCCTACCGCAGTGATTAAAAAGGACGCTGTGAGAATTCCTCGCAGCGCCAAAAACAATCTTCTGTTTTGCATCCTGGCTCCCCCTTCGGCGCATCCGCTTCTTTGGCCAATCTATTGGACAGCGATGGGTGAAGTTGCCACTGAGTTGTAAAAGAGATGTCACTTCCACTTTGCCAATCCATATCCCAAACATTCGGGTCGGTCAATCACAAACTCGGCTGCCGATGACCAGCTGGCGTCTGGATTGCTAGATCGCGGTTGCGGCCGCCCCGGTGGAGCGTACAATGACTGTGACTCGGAATGCAGAAGAGGATGCCAAAATGGAAATTGTGAATAAATCCCATCTATGAGACATCCATACCTGTACAGACTCGAAAAGGCTGCTCCGCATAAATATTCCGGCGGAGAATTGCGCGGCTCCTCGCAAAACGAGCTCCCCATCCTCGCGGGGCAAGACGCTTCGCTCTATTCCGTGCGCCTCCTGCCCGGCGGAGTCCGTGAACCGCATTGGCACCCCGCAGCGTGGGAATTTGATTATTGCGTTGCAGGCAACGCGCGCATGACTGTCCTCGATCCGCGCGGCAATTCCGATTCGTTTGAAGTGGAGGCGGGCGATGTGGTGTTCGTTCCGCAGGGATTTTTCCACTACTTTGAAAACACGGGCGAGAACGAGCTACACTTCCTGATTCTGTTCAATACCAGCCTTGCGGAAACGGAAGACGACATCGGCATCGCCAAATCCGTCGGTGTGATGCCGGACGACGTGATGGCTGCGGTCTTCGGAGTTCCGCCCGAGGTGTTTCAGCGCCTGCCAAAACCTACCGAGCCGCTGGTGATGGTGAAAAAGCCCAAAAGCTGAACTTTGGGAGCGCTTGTCCGCGCATTGAATATACCCGGCTTTGCGAGAGCGTCCGTTCACTCTAAGAAAACGCCTTGCGACGCCGCGGTTGGCGGCATGGGTGGGATGGCGGTTAGCATGGCCCTCTGACTGACGGCCGCTCCGATTCGTTCAGCGACCGACCATCCGCTCCAAATGTTCGGGATACCGAGCCCCTTGCAGTGTGATTTGTGAGGCAGCGATTTCGATCTCTCGCAGATCATCAGCGCTCAGTTCGAGAGCGGTTGCCCCGATGTTTTCTTCCAGCCGGTGCAGCTTTGTGGTGCCCGGGATTGGAACAATCCATGGCTTCTGAGCAAGCAGCCATGCAAGTGCAACTTGCGCAGGTGTCGCCTTCTTCCGTGCTGCCACCCGGGTCAGCAAATCAACCAATGCCTGATTAGCTTTTCGAGATTCCGGCGTAAAACGAGGGACAATGTTGCGGAAGTCGGAGGCGTCGAACGTAGTATTTTCGTCAATCTTTCCCGTGAGGAAGCCTCTACCCAAGGGGCTGAACGGAACGAAGCCGATCCCGAGTTCCTCAAGTGTCGGCATCACGTCCCCTTCAGGCTTTCGCCAAAACAGCGAGTATTCGCTTTGCAGTGCGGTAACAGGCTGGACTGCATGTGCGCGACGGATGGTTTGAACGCCAGCCTCGAAAGGCCGAAGTGTTTGACCTTGCCTTCCTGGATCAAATCCTTCACCGCTCCCGCCACATCCTCTATCGGCACTTCAGGGTCAACACGGTGCTGATAAAGCAGATCAATGGCATCGACCCTGAGTCGCTTGAGCGCGGCTTCCGCGACCTCCCTGATGTGTTCCGGCCGACTGTCCAACCCAGCCTGTTTGCCGGTTTGCGGATGAAGTTTGAATCCGAACTTCGTGGCGATCACCACTTTCCCGCGGAACGGAGCGAGAGCTTCGCCGACGAGTTCTTCGTTTGTGAATGGTCCATAGACTTCGGCGGTGTCGAAGAATGTCACGCCACGCTCTACGGCTGCCCGGATAACAGAAATCATCTCCTGCTTGTCCCCGGCAGGACCGTAACCATGGCTCATTCCCATGCAGCCGAGGCCGAGAGCCGAGACTTCCAGATTGCTTTTTCCAAGTTTGCGTTTTTGCATTTGGTTTCTCCTTCGAGAACGCGGAAAGGGCAAGGGCCGCCAACTTGTTGAATTAAATGGTGGGCCTGGGTGGACTTGAACCACCGACCTCGCCCTTATCAGGGGCGCGCTCTAGCCACCTGAGCTACAGGCCCACGGCAGAGCGACATTTTATCACGCAGCGTAAGAATTCCGCGAACTGCTTGCGGTATGATGGCGGGTTTCCGCGAGGAAACTTGCTCCAGTGGGACTGAAATGGGCCTGAGATGGGATTGATGCGCAGCGCGCTGTTGGCGGCGTCGCAAAACGGTTGGCTTCGAGAGAACGCGCCGCGTCTGTATTTTGTCCGGCGCACGGTCGAGCGTTTTATGCCCGGGGAGACGCTGGACGACGCCCTCGATGCCGCGAAACGCCAGCAAGCGCTGGGTATTCACACCGTCTTCACGCACCTGGGCGAAAATGTGACCAGTGCGGAGGAAGCGCGCGGAGTTACAGCCCACTATCTGGAAGTGCTGGAGCGCATCCAGCGCGACGGCTTGCCGGCGGAAATCTCCGTCAAACCGACACACTTGGGGCTGGATCTTGATGCTAACCTTTGTTTCGATAATTTCCGGCAACTCCTGGAACTCGCGGCGCAGCGCAATCCGAACATCATGGTGTGGCTGGATATGGAAGCGAGCAATTATGTGGACGCGACGCTGGAAATTTTTCGCAAAGCGCGCGCCTCGTGGCCGAACGTGGGCGTCTGCCTGCAAGCGTATCTCCTCCGCACGGCCAAGGACCTCGATGATCTCCTGCCGCGCGGTGGTGGAATACGGTTGGTGAAGGGAGCGTATAACGAGCCGCCCCATGCGGCCTTCCCGCGAAAAAGCGACGTGGACGAGAATTATTTTGCGCTGGCTCGCCGCCTATTAAGCGAACCGGCGCGACGTGCGGGTGTACGGCCGGCCATCGCCACGCATGATCGTACGCTCATTGCGCGCGTAGAGGATCTGATGAAATCCCAGGGCGCGCCCAAGGGGGCCGTCGAGTTTCAAATGCTCTACGGGATACAGCGCGAGGAGCAACAGCGGCTGGCGCGCGAAGGCTGGCCTTCGACGGTGCTCATCGCTTACGGAAATTATTGGTATCCATGGTTCATGCGGCGATTGGCGGAGCGCCCAGCCAACGTGATATTCGTGTTGAAGAATCTCGCCGGAGGTTGAACGTAATCGTGCGGCGCGGCGGCCAGGGAGTGGGAAACCGAACTTGGTATCCGGCGCATCCAATTAAATGCGATGTCATGGCGCGATGTTATCGCCGGCGGCGTTAAGTCGAGAATCGAAATTGACTTTGCGGCGACGCGTTTCTACTCTGTCTGCCGGAGATTGCACGGAATCGTGCGTGAGGAGGCTTTATGAAAAAGCAGTTACATTGGATGATGCCGGCGGCGCTGGTGCTGGGCTTGATTGCTTCGCTGCCCACGGCGCGCGCCAAGGACGACAAGAACGGGCCCACGGTGCCGGTGCGCACGCTCGTCACCATTACTTCCAAGAATGGGCCGCCGCAAATTACCAAGGCTGACGTGCTCGTCATGCAGGACAAAACGCGCCTGGTGGTGACGGATTTGCAGCCGGCCACGGGACAGGCGGGCGCCTTGCAATTGGCTATCTTGATTGACGACGCCACAAACAGCAGCCTCGACAACCAGCTCAAGGACATTGCAAATTTTATTCGCGGTCTTGATTCGAACGCGAAGGTGGGAATTTTCTACGCGCAAAATGCCACCGTGCAGGTGGTGCAGGATTTTACCGCGGACCATGACCGCGCCGCTAATGCGTTGCGCATTCCCCTGGGCCGGGGCGCGGCTTATTCCAGCATTTATCTTTCGATGATGGACTTGATGAAGCGTTGGCCGCAGACGCAGGACCGGCGTGAAATATTTCTGATTTCGGACGGCATCGACCGTTTTCGCGGCGATCCTTTCAGCCCCGACATTGCGGCCACCTATACAGCGGCGCAGAAGAACGGCATCATGCTGCACACGATTTTCGCCAACGGGTTCGGCCCTCACGCCCGGAATCAGTTCCGCATAAGCTGGGGTCAGAACAATCTGGGGCAGATCACCGATGAAACAGGCGGCGAATCGTACTTCCAGGGCTACTACACTCCCGTGGATTTCGCGCCGTTTATGGCGCAATTCAACAAGGTGCTCAACAGCCAGTACTGGGTGTCTTATCTGGCGCGCGCGAAGAACAAGCCCGGCCTGCAAAGGATTCGATTCAGCACGGAGCTGCCGGGCGTGGAAATCTCCGCGCCGAATCAAGTGTGGATTTCGGCAGCGCAGTAACAAAATCATGGCGGCGAGGGTGGCAGCGTGAGTTCAGCGGCGCGGATGATTAAGTTTTGTTTGTGTCTCGGGCTTGCCGTGGCGACTGTCGCATGGGCGCAGACGCCCGCGCCGCCGCAGCAGGCCCCAACGGAACAGCCATCGCAAAATGGTTCGCTGGGAAGCAGCGAGACGCAGAGCTCCGCGCCGCAATCATCAGCATCTCCTCCGCAGTCAGCTGCGGCTTCCCCGCAAGCCCATCAAAAATGGAACTCGCCAATTACCGCGGCGGCAATCTGGAAGCCCGACGCAACGTTTATTGAAAATGTGCACAAGGCATGCGACGCCGATCCTAAGCATTTCGACTCATGCTTCATCGACGAAATGAAGAAGAGCGGAGCGTCGCCGGAAGCCGTGGCCTTCACGGAGCGCAGCGACTTTCAAGGCATCCTCCAGGAACTTCGTCAGGCCGGGCCTCCGGATATCGCCTACGCGCTCTATCTCTTTCGCGCCAACGAAAATCAGGTTGTGTTTCTTGTAAACGGCTTTCCTCCCATGTTTGATGTGGACGACCCGGGATATTTTCCGAAGGCAGGCCTGGAGCAAAATGCCGAGTACCAGCGAATCAAGCAGAAATATCCGAACGTAATGATGTTCCCCGGCAACCGCGGTCCGGCGGATGGTCCGCAGGTGCTGCCCACGCGCGGTGGCGGCGAACGTTTTCTGGTGCATTACTGGCTTATGGATCAGTGCCATGCGTGCGCGCATGTCGGCAGCGTCACCGTTGCCTTCGGCTTCGATTTTCAGGGTAAGTTTCTAAATGCTCGTGTCATCAGCGTCAGTCCAGTCCCGGTCGAAGGCGAAAAACCGTAGGCGAACAATCCGGATGAATTTTCGCCGTAGTCAGGCGGCCACATCGAAATGTATTCGCGAGGAGATCGGGGGCAGATTGGCTCCCCGCTGGGATTTAGTCTCGCGCGTCGGTCTGATGGGGGCTGCTGTCCCGACCGCTGCCGCACGTTCTGCTTCTCACCGCAGCCGGTAATTTCCGCCGCCGAGAAATTCCAGCAATCCCAAATCGCGCAGTACCTGAAGCTGCTGCCGGATTTTGTCATGCACATGATGATTGTCGGGATGCAGCACGGACAATGCTGGTTTTAGCGAATACGCTTCGTTCAGGGTGAACTCACTTGTGCCAAGGCTGCGAATCGCATTTAGCGTATCCAGCGTCCAGCCACGCTGTCTAACCTGCAACTTGGCAAGTGGCCGAAGTTTCTTATATTGTTCGCGAACCGCGCGCGGCGAACGCCATTGTCCCTCGGTGATGATGTGAATTCGCGCATCCGGCGGAATGTGGGCAAGAACAATGTTGCAGCCCACCCCCTCCCGCGCGTCGTGCCGTCGGGGCCAGCGGTTTTCGCTTTTCCACGGCGGCGAGAGAAAAGGCAAACCGTGGGATGAGCAATAGGTTTCGGACCAGCCATGCGCCCGGCTCATAGTGCAACACGAACAGATTTGGCGTGCGGTCTTCCTCAATCGCGCGTTTCATCGCGCTATAGGCGGCGTCCACGATTCGAGCCGCCAACGGCTTGGATTGAGCCTTGAGCTGAAATGGAGCTGCGCACTGCGGGCAGATGTAATCGACTACAGGGGTGCCGTGTGGAGAACGCGTGATTGCTGGTGAATCGCAATTCGCGCAGAACAGGCTTTCGGTGCCCCATTCTTCCGTGGCGACGCGCGCCCGCTGCGACTTGCTGTGATACGCGTTCAGCCCTTCACTAGGGAGCGCAAGATTCACGCCGGAATTAGATCACGTTTTACTGCGCCAGATAAATTTCCGTTTGCGTTTTGATTACAAAAAGGACTTCGACGGTCGCGCGAGAACTCGCAAAGAATTTCTGCCAGGCTTCGTCCATCGATTCCGCGACGACCGAAAAAACTATATCGCGCTGATATGCTCCCACAAAATAGAAGCTGCACTCCTTCCGCACGAGTTTGCGAGCAATGGCCATCGTCTGCACTTCTGATCGATCCATAGATCGCTTGCGCGGATCAACAACAGAATCGCCATAGCTCACAAAAATCGCGACCTGTACCAATTCGGTGCAGATGCGGGTGAGAGCGAGTTCAGCAGATGAAGCGTCCACCTCCACGCCGATAACACATCGCGAAAAGCGCAGCGCGGCTACCAGCGTGGTGCCGCTGCCGAGGAAGGGGTCAAGCACCAAATCGCCCTCATTCGACGACGCGAGCAGAATGCGTTCGAGCAGCGCGCCGGGCTTTTGCGCGGGATGTTTGCCGAATTTTTTCTCCCACGCTTCGGGGGGAGGAATGGTCCAGACGGATTTCATCTGCTTGCCCCCGGCGGCCAGCTTCATTTCGGCGTAGTGGAACGTATGGCGGCTCTTAATGTTTTTCGCGGCCCAGATAATGGTTTCCGTTGCATGCGTGAAATAGCGGCAGGAAAGATTGGGCGGTGGATTGGGTTTCACCCAGGAAATGTCGTTCAGGAGCTTGAATCCAAGCTGCTGCATGGCGAAGCCAACGGAATGAATTACGTGGCTCGTCCCGCTTACCCAGATGGTACCGTTGGGCTTCAGGACACGCTGGCACGCCGTCAGCCATGCGCGATTGAATTCGTGATTCGCTTCCGCGCCGCGCGATTTATCCCACGTGCCTTTGTTGACGCTGACCATTTTTCCCGCATGGCAAGTGATGCCGCCATTGGAAAGAAAATAGGGCGGGTCGGCAAAAATCAGGTCTACGGAGGCTGCCGGCATCGCAACGAGAATTTCCACGCAATCGCCCTGGTAGATGCGGAGATGCTTCGCGGGATCGTCAAACACCGGCGCGGGAAGCGTTCCGGCGCGCTCGCCAGGGGTTTCAGCAGATGAAGCTTTTTCGATGTGTTGAGATTTCGGCATGAATCCGGAGAAGCGCGGGCAGTTCCACGCAACCGGATCGGATCGTTGATCGAATGGGAACGAGTGTCAAGACGACGATAACGCCGGGCAACCGGCCGCTATAACTCGCGCTGAAAATATAGGAGACGGCGTAGGCCGCCTCGCTGGGGCAAGTTTCGCTGGACTTCGCCCTGGCGCACGAAGCCATTGTTTTCCAGCACTCGAATCGACGCGGCATTGTCGGGAAGGACGTGCGCAATCAGGCGCGGTATTTTCCGTTCCTGAGCTTTTTCGACCAGCAGGCGGAGAGCGGCGGTCGCATAGCCCCGTCCCCAATGTATGCGACCAATCCAGTAGCCAACCTCGACCGGCTCGTCGATGTGAGCGTTGCCGCGGGACGGCTGGCCTGGTGCCGGTTGCGGACCCATCATGCCGGCGGAGCTAATCATCCCGATCGTGCCGACAAGCTCGTCTCCCACGGTGATGGCGAAAATCCGAAACGGGTCAGCGGCGGCCAGAAACGCGTGCGCAGACTCAATCGTGTATGGGATGGGGATGGTCGCGGTTTGAAGGGCCAATTCGGTGTCGCCCTCCAGCAAACGGGTTATTGCAACGGCGTCATCCGGCGATATGGTTCGCAGCCGCAGAGAAGGTGATTTCGTCGCTGGCTCCATTTATTGTTCCAGAAGACTTAGGACACTACGAGGAAATTATACTGCGGTGTGGGGGCGAGCGGCGCGCCACCAGCGGCGCAGGGCGACGATGGACCATACCGCTTCGACGCCGCCGAAGGGCCATGCACCCTGCAAGAATCCGTAGGCGGAGCCAAGCGCGCATGCGCCGGCAAAACCGAGAATGAACCAGGCGCTGCGTTTTTCGCAGGCGTAGCATACCAGCATCGCCGTCACGGCAAACAATCCGAAAATCGAAAGCGGTGTCACTGATCCGCTGAAGATATGCCCCCCATGCTGTCGCCGAACTGTGTTACTGCCGATGCCCCCGTTCAGAATCCAACCCATCGCTCAGAACTTAACCAGTATGGACATATCGATGAACGATTCGTCCTTGCGAAGGTCGGGGAACCATACATTACCCGCGCCGCCGCACGCCGCTTGCGCGCCGGGGAGGCTAGTTTGCCCAGACGACGCGCCGTTGATGCAGGCAAAATCTTCCGGCGAGCCGTTATTTCCGCCCGGCGGAGTTATGCCGCCCTGGCCTGTCCAATACGGGACGTTGGCATGGCGATAATCATATTCCCAGCGGAAAGTGATGTACTGCTTTGGCATGTAATCGAACGTGACCGACGAATCCCATGCTTTGAAGGGATTGCCGGGATTTTCCGTGAAGTAGGGCGAATTAGTCGCCGCTGTGATGGCGGTTTCTCCGTTGATGGGCGGCAGCAGGACCAGATAGCGTCCGGGGTTATCAATTGCACCGCCGCCAAGCGTCAAGCCGAACAAATCGTGATGGAACCACATGCGGTTGTAAAACATGTAGCCCAGAAAGCTCTGCTTCGGGCTGCCGCTTTTGTCGCCGTAGCAACTCACTCCGCCGCCGTATTCACAGCCGATGTCGCCGGTAAGGCTGAAAGCCATCTTGTCGAGACGAGAATCCGGCCGGTCGTAGTATTTCACCTCGATGCTGTTGTCGCTGTGAATGCGACGGCGATTGGGAATAAAGAGATCGTCTTCGCCAACGCCGTAATTATTCGAGATGATGTTGATAAAGCTGGTGGGAGTCCACTTGATCTGCCCGCCCACGCCCGGCGAATGATTCGCCGAGGCATAGGCCTGCCATCCATTGATGATCCACGGCTCAATCTTTAAATGTTTGGTGGGGAAAATCTGAATACGCACGCCGTTGAAGAACCACGGCGTATTCGAGGAGACATACGAAGGCTGATAGGCCCAGTTGTCAAAATTGTAATAGCTGAATAGGCCGACGTAAGACATGAAGATGCCCGCGTCCACGTTGATTCCGTTCAGGGCGTCCCAGTGATATCCGCCGTACGCTTCGGAAACGTAACGGTAGGCGTCGGCGAGGTCCCATTGACCGTGTCCGGGGCTGGCATCGTTGCGCGGGGTGGCGACCGAATACTCACCGAATTGAGTCATCAGGCGGCCGCGAACGTTGTCATAGTGAAAGTCGCCGCCAACGCCGAGTTGCGTCAACTGAATTTCCTGGGAACGGAAAAGCTCGCTCGATCCGCCAATGGAGTGGTCGGTGGGCTGGTTGAAGTCGTAGACGTATACCGTGTCCGTGCGGATTTCCGGCGTAAAGAACTTGGTATCCCAGTATATTTCCTTGGTGCGCGGATTGCCGTTGAGCCAGGTCCAGTCCGCATCGGAGAAAGGCGCTGCCTTCTCCGAGTTCGGCTTGGTGGTGTCGGAGACTTGCAATGTCACGGGCACGGCAGAATTCGTTGAGGCGGAATTTGTGTTCGTCGAGGCTGTGGCGTTTGAATTGGCGGCTCCTGCCGGGGCCGGCAGTGCGGCCGTATTTGCCGGCGCGGACGAGGGCACGCGCACTTCCAGTTCCGCAACGCGCTTCTCCAACTCGTTAATTTTCTCGAGCAATTGCCGCTCGATGTCGGCCGTGGCCGATGACGAAGCCGCAGGTGGCGCCGTTGCCGGCTGTGGAACCGTCGGCTGTGTGGCCACAGGTTGGTTCACGGAAGGGCCGTTGGCAGCAGGTTGTGCGAATGCCTGTCCGACTTGCTGTGCGAATGCCACACGCGCATCAAGCTGAATCAGCAGAAGAGTTGCCGCGTACACCGGAATTGCCGCCAACCTCGTCGTTAGTCTCATCATCTCTCCTCCTCACACACCACATCCGGGAAATTGTAAGAGCGCGAGAATAAAGGAGGCATAAATTATTCGTAATCGATTTCTAAACGACGCCTCCGTCGCGGCCATGAGAGTGATCTGGAGGTTTAGGAGAGGATTAAGAAGAAATACAAAATCGGCGGACAAAAACAAAAAGGCCGCCCGAATAAACGGACAGCCCTGCATTTGTCTGATGTCTTTGATTTATCGAGTGAGACCTGACAGAACCCGGGTGGCAGAGTGAACTCTGCGTTATGCCGCGATACCGTGAGTATCTCGGCATGGGAGGAATCGCCCGCGAAACTTAACGGACTTAGCCTCCTGTACTTTTAGAAAGGAGGTGATCCAGCC
>Ga0265760_10000420_pt1 | contig 11886 bp, 10 predicted proteins | sample NZIome_2_FD_200831 | JGI IMG/M metagenome (GOLD analysis project Ga0265760, IMG submission 200831) | Metatranscriptome of rhizosphere microbial communities from Maridalen valley, Oslo, Norway - NZI1 (Metagenome Metatranscriptome) | ecosystem: Host-associated > Plants > Roots > Rhizosphere >...
CACCGCAGCCAGCATGACAGTCAAGCGGCCGTAGGTCTTGTTCGAGGGCTGCGCGGTCATGCGGTCCACCACTTCCCGCTGCAGCATGAAATGCATGTCGGCAATGGCAGCCCGCTGGGATAGCAGCCGAAACAGCAGCGGCGTTGAAATATTGTAGGGAAGGTTGCCGACGATGCGCAGCGGACCGCCATCACCCCGCAAGCGCCCAAAGTCGGCGTGAAGCGCATTTTCAACGTGCACGCGCAGGCCACGGGCTGCGCGCGAGTCGTCCTGCAGCGCTCGTGCCAGGTCGCGGTCAATCTCGATGACATCCAAGCTGCGCACGCGCTGCAAAAGTCCCCAGGTCAAGGCGCCCGTCCCTGGGCCAATTTCCACGACGCGGTCTTCCTCCGCGGGCGAAATGGAGTCGAGGATTCGTCTTATGACGCCAGGATCATGCAGAAAGTGCTGACCAAAGCGTCTACGAATCGGCATGATCTGCCAGGTCGATGGCGAGCGCGACTGCGGCGCTCAAACTTCCGGTGTCGGCTTGCCCGGACCGCGCGAGTTTGAGAGCCGTGCCGTGATCCACGCTGGTACGCAGAATCGGCAATCCCAAGGTCATGTTCACCGCATTGCCGAAGCCGACGTGCTTGATTACCGGCAGTCCCTGGTCGTGATACATGGCGACGATGACATCGACGGTCTTCAGGAAGCGTGGCGTGAAGGCGGTGTCGGCCGGGATGGGTCCTTGCAAATTCATTCCCTCGCCCTGAAGTTCGGCAATCACCGGCTCGATTATGTCTAATTCCTCCCGCCCCAAATGCCCGGCTTCGCCGGCGTGCGGATTCAACCCTAAGACCGCTATTCGCGGCGGCTGCAAAGAGAAATGCCGCTCCAAATCCATGTTGACGATGCGCAAAGTGGCGCGCAGCCGATCGGCAGTGATGGCGCGCGGCACATCGCTCAAGGCCAGGTGCGTGGTGACCAGCGCCACGCGCAGCTGATCGTTGACCAGCAGCATCACGGGAAGCGCCGCGCGGGTTCGTTCCGCAAGATATTCGGTGTGGCCGCTGAATCGGTACCCCGCATCCATGAGGGTACTTTTCTGCACGGGCGCAGTCACCATGGCTGCAAATTCGCCGTTGGTGCAGCCGTCGCAGGCACGGTCCAGCATTTCAATCACGTAGGCTGCGTTGCGTACATCCGGATGCCCGGGCACGACCTGGCAGCGCGTCGGGATGTGCATGACCTGCAGCGTGCCGTTGCGATGCGGCTTGGGAAGCCGCGTGGCGTCGTAGCGTTCGAGAGTTAAGGGCAACTGAAGCGCCGCAGCCGTGGCCGCCAACAAGTCCGCGTCGGCGGCAATCACCAGGTCGGCTTCCCAATCTCGTTGCGCCAAACTAACGCAGGCATCCGGTCCCACACCGGCGGGTTCCCCCGACGTAATGACGATGCGCGGTATGTACACTACATCTTGGTTTCGACGAAGGCCTCGTCACGCAAGCGTCGCAACCACAACTCCGTTTCTTCGTCCGCTTTGCTCTCGCGGATCGCGGCAAACGCTTTTTGCCGCCGCACATCATCGGTGCTGTCATAGGTTCGCGTGCCCAGCATCTGCACAATGTGCCAGCCATAGCGAGTCTTGAACGGCTCGCTGATCTCATTGGGCTTCAAGTCGGCGATCGCCTTGTCGAACTCCGGCACAAAGGTACCCGGACCGCTCCAGCCCAAATCTCCGCCATCGGGCGCCGAGCCCGGATCCTCGGACGCCGTCGAGGCGATGCCGGCGAAATCCTCGCCTTTGAGAATTCGCTCGCGCAGTTTGGCGAGCTTCTCGCGCACGGTTGCATCGTCATCCAATTCGTTCGGTTTCATGAGGATATGGCGCACGTGGATCTGATTGATAATGACCGGTGCTTCGCCGCTGCGGCGCTCATTGAGCTTCACGATGTGATAGCCGCTGGGGGTACGGACCGGCGCGCTCACTTCGCCCGGCTTCATTTTAACGACCAGGTCCAGAATGAATTGCGGCAGCTGCGAGCCCTTGCGCCATCCAAGTTGACCGCCCTCCAAGGCCGTTTGGCTGTTGGAGTTCGCAATGGCAAGTTGACCGAAATCCTCGCCCTTGCCCGCCCGCGAGGCCACATCCTGCGCTTTGTGGGAAATGTCCTCGAGCTGCTGCGGCGTGGCGGCCGCCGGCAGCGACAATAGAATATGCGAGACATTGAATTCATCGTTCGCGGCGGCGTTTTGCTCGCGCGCCAGATACTGCTCGAGTTCATGCGGCGAGACGTTGATGTGCGCGATCACATCGCGTTGCCGCAACGTGCTCAAGGTCAGTTCTTTGCGCATCGATTCGCGGTAGAGCTTGTAGTCGACCCCCTGCGCCGCGAGCGCCGTCGGCAACTGATCGAACGGAATCTTGTTGCGCGCCGCGATTTCTTGCAGCGCGCTATTCAACTGTTCATCTGTAATCGTCAGCCCCACGTGCTTCGCGCGCTGCAATTCGATTTCCTGCACCACCAGGCGATCGAGCACTTGTTGGCGCAACACGCTTTGCGAGGGCAGCTCGACTTTCTGTTCCAGCAACCGCTTCTCGACCGATGACATCTGCTCATCCAGTTCGCTTTTGAGAACCAAGCCGTCATTGACGATTGCCGCGATTCGGTCCAGCAGATCGCCGTGAACACTGATGTCGCGGGTCTGCGCGAAGGTAGGCGACAGCAGCAGCATCTGCGCGACGACGATCGCACAGAATTGGAACACTTTACGCATACATCAAAATCCTACCTAAGGTTGTTGGGTGCTCGGGTCGCGGGTCGAGTACCCGCGGATCGACTGTTCTAGGAAGGAATCCTCACGTTTTCCGACCGAACTTAAGCCCGTCAGTTCCAATTGTAATGCAATCGAGGTGTCCAGTGTGCCCCCGACGGTGGTGCTGCCCGGGCGGATGCTCAAATACCGGCGCTGCACCAGCTGGATCTTGTAACAGCAGCTTTTATACTCAAAACCCGCCACTTGCTCGATGGTTTGGCGGTCCTGGAGCGAATAGACCCAACGCCCCACTGTGTTCCAGTGCTCCGCGATCGGCCAGGCAAAGGAGCCGTCCCATTGCTTGAGAATGCCTTCCTGGAAGCGGTAGCCGAGGTTGATCACGTGGCTGGGATCGGGCCGGTACTGCACCGAAATTTCCGACTTCTCCGTTTGCGACGTATAGGGGTTCCATTGATAGTCCAGATTGACCCCGAGGTGCTTATAGCCGGTTAGAGCCACTTCCGCCACGATATCGGAGGCCGGGAACGCGCCGGGAGTCTGGGTCAACTGCTGGGCCTGCAGCAGGCCGTTGCGGCCGTAGATGGGCGCGCCCGGATAGTAGGGCTCGCCCGGGTAGTACGGAACGAAGGGCTGACCGCGCGCTATCTGCAGCGCATCACCCGGCAACTCCAAGGGGTTCACGATGGGTACGTTCTCGGCAATTTGCGCGCCCGGAGCCAAGGATTCGGCGGGCAGCCCCACGCGAGGGATCGAAAAATAACGAATCTGCCCGATCGTCGCCGACAAATACTGGGTTCCCGAGACGGTATCGAACAGCCGCGTGGTTACCGCCATCGCCAGTTGGTTGGCATCTCCAATCCGATCCGATCCGACATAACGATTGGTGCGAAATAATTCGGTCAAGTTAAGATCGGGCAGCCCGCTGTCGAATATCGGTAATTCGTCCTGATTTCGATACGGGACGTAGCTGTAGACCAGCCGCGGTTCCAAGGTTTGAGTGCGCTGCCCTAAAGAGCCCGCTGCGCGCTCGAATACGAGGCCGGTGTCCAAGCGCGCATACGGCAGCGCCCGGGTCGGTGTGCTCGGTAGGCCAAGACCGGGATCCTGCAAATCGTATTGGGTGAAATCGTAGCCGACCGCCGGCTCGAAAAAATAGCCCGGGCCGCGGCTCGACCAGCGTATTTCGGGCGACAGGTTCAATCGCACGCCGGTGGGTCCGACTCCACGCAGGAAATTCACCGCCTCGCTGTCGAAAGCGAGCTCAAAGTTGCTGTTGTCGATCGGATACAGGGCGCTCGCCTGCACGCGCGGCACGCGCGAGTAGGGCCGCTCCGAGTCGGGGACCGAGATATCGATGGTTTGGTAGTTTTGCAGCTGCCCGCGAATGCGCCACACATCATCGTAGTAGAGGACATCCGCACGGCGTTCCAGGTAGGTGACGCTGGTCTGCTCGGTTCCCACGGCGAAGCTCTCGAAGTAGTTGCTGTCGCTGACGCTGGCGATGTCGGCATCGAAACGCAGGCCATGCTGGATGTCGGTGATGTCGGTGTAGCGCACGTAGCTGCGATTGTCGTGCTGCTGCTGCTTATCGTCGGGCAGAAATGTCGCGTCGAGCTGGCCATGCGAGTTTGCAGTCAGATAGCGAAAATCCTCCGCCAATTGCTCGCCGCGCGCGGTCAGCACGCCGGGCGTGATGGTGAGGTCATAGTTGGGCGCAAGGTTCAAGTAGTACGGTACTTCCAGCTCAAAGCCATTGCTCCCGGAGTGGCCCAAGCTCGGGAACAGCAAGCCGCTCTTGCGCTCATCGCCCAGCGGAAACGAGATATAAGGCGTGTAGAAAACCGGCACATCCTTGAAGCGCATGACGACGTGGCGCGCGACGCCCTCCTGCAGTTTGGTGTCGAGACTGATCTTCGAGGCGTCCAAACTCCAATCCTCGATTCCGACCGGGCAGCTGGTGTAATGGACATGATCCAAGGCCACCTTGCCGTCGGGATTCACGTCGATGTCCTTGGCAAAGCCGCGGCCGTTGCGGTCCATGAGGTTGAAAAACGCTTGGTCGAAATTGGCGCGCCCGGCGGTTTCGTAGCTGCCGGAGTCGCTGCGCACGCGCAGCTTGGGATCCAGAAAATCGACCTTGCCTTTGACGTTGATTTTGTCGGTGTTGTAGTCGTAAGTGACCGAATCGGCCGAGACGCTGCGTTGGTCCTGGGTCACGGTGACACGGCCGGTGAGCAGGGCGTTGAGGTCGGCGCCGAGTTGCAGGTCGGCGTTGTTGGTCTCGATGTGAATGCGATGATCGTCGGCCGCAATGTCTGGGGGCCGCGTGTAGGTGAATTTCGGCGGGGCGGGGCAGACATCTGCAGCGTAGCCCGCGGCGCTGGCGAGGCACAAGAAAACCAATGCGGCTTGGAACTGGGAAGCGCTGGACAAAATGCGTCGCCTTAGTCGGTATACTTAAATCGCCGCATTTGCGGTCTGCGAATGGTCAAGCATGGATGTATTGGATGCAAGTGATTCCCGCCTGGCGAACTTGACGCAATGGGTGATCGAGGATTTGGGTTTTGCCGGCGCATCGATCGCACCGGCGTCCGTGGACGCAAGCTTCCGCCGATATTTTCGCGTGACCCAGGGCGCGGACTCCTACATTGTGATGGATGCGCCTCCCGAGAAGGAGGATTCGGGTCCGTTCCTCAAGGTGGCCAGAATCTTAGGAAGCCTCGATCTCAATGTGCCCATCATCCTGGCGCGGGACATGGCGCGTGGATTTCTGCTGCTGTCGGATTTGGGTTCGCGCCAATACCTCGATGCGCTGCCCGTGGACGGGGCCGCCGATCAGTTGTACGCCGATGCGCTCAGGAGCCTGCGCACCATGCAAACCGCCGCTGCCGGCATCTCGCAAGGTCTGCCTCGATATGACCGCACGCTGCTCCTGCGAGAAATGGAACTTTTACCGGAGTGGTTCCTCATACGCCATTTGGGTCTAACGCTCCAAGCGCGCGAGCGCGCGATGCTGGAGAGCCTGTTCGAGAGCCTGGTGCAAGCCTGCGTTGCGCAGCCCGCCTGCTTCGTGCATCGCGACTATCATTCCCGCAATCTTCTGGTCACCGATGAGAACAACCCCGGCATACTGGATTTTCAAGATGCCGTGTGGGGTCCGGTGACCTATGATTTGGCATCGCTGTTGAAAGACTGCTACATCGCCTGGCCGCCCGCGCGCGTGCGCCAGTGGGTGCTCGAGTATCGCGAGAGTCTGCTCAAGGCGGGATTTGAATTGAATGCCGATGATGCGCAGTTCATGCGCTGGTTCGATCTCACGGGGCTGCAACGGCACATCAAGGTGCTGGGTATTTTCGCGCGCCTGTTCTATCGAGACGGCAAGTCCCAATACCTTCAGGATTTGCCGCGCGTGCTCGCGTATGTGCGCGACACGGCCTTGAGCTACCCTGAGGGTGCGGCCTTCGCTGAATTCATCGTCAGCCGCATCGACCCTGAGTTCAAAGCCGCGCAGCAGCGCGCGCTCGCGGCCACGCGGAATACTCGGACAGGCTCCTAAGCGTGGCGAACGAGCGACCGCGGGCGGCGATGATCATGGCGGCGGGGCGCGGGGAGCGCATGCGGCCGTTGACCGACACGACGCCGAAGCCGCTGCTCAAGGTGCATGGACAACCCCTGATCGAACGGCACGTACAGCGCTTGGTGCTCGCCGGCATGCAGCGCATCGTGATCAATCTGGCATGGCTGGGCGGCCAGATCCGCGACTACTTGGGAGACGGCGCCGGCTATGGCGCCGCCATTACCTACAGCGAGGAAGCGCCGCGCGCGCTTGACGCCGGCGGCGGCGTTTTTCGAGCGCTGCCGTACCTCTCGCCCGGGCCGTTCGCGGTGGTCAACGGCGATATTTACACGGATTTTCCCTTCCAGACTCTAGCGATCGACGCCAAATACGATTCGCACCTCGTGCTGGTGCCAAATCCCAGTTATATGAAAGGCGATTTTGGCTTTAAGCACGGCGAAGCACTGGCCAGTGCCGATGAGCTATTTACGTTTGGCAGCATCGCCGTTTACCGCAACGAATTCTTCGCCGACTGCCAAGACGGCGTGTTTCCCATCATGCCGCTATGGCGCCGCTCCATGGCGGCGGGACGCTGTTCGGCGCAGCTCTATGCCGGATTTTGGGAGGACGTCGGAACGCCGCAGCGGCTCGCGGCTCTCAACGCGACTAGCGCGACGTAGAGTACAATTACAGGTATGTCCGAGCACCGCCCGACGCGCAGCGGCGAGAAATACCTTACGCCGCAAGGCTTTACCGCCATCAAGGACGGCATCAAGCAGGCGCATGTAGCCGCATCGAATCCGCGCAAGCCCGCGTGGCTGCGCGCGCCGCTGGCCACGGGCGCGGCATTCGGCGCGGTCAAGCAAATCGTCCGCGAGCATCGCTTGAGCACGGTGTGCGAAGAGGCGAAGTGTCCGAATATCGGCGAATGCTGGAACGCCGGCACCGCTACGATAATGTTGATGGGCGCGGTGTGCACGCGCGCCTGCCGCTTTTGCGCTGTCGATACCGGCAACCCGCGCGGCTGGCTGGATGCCGAAGAGCCGCAAAACGTTGCGAAGTCGGTGCAGCTGATGCGCCTAAAATACGTGGTGCTGACTTCGGTGAATCGCGACGACCTGCCGGATGGCGGCGCGGCGCACTATGCGGCGGCGATTCGCGCCATCAAAGACCTTAATCCGGACACGGCGGTCGAAGCTTTGACGCCGGATTTTCAAGGCGTCATTGCGGATGTGCGCAAGGTGCTCGACTCAGGGCTGGACGTGTTCGCGCAGAATGTGGAAACCGTGCGGCGCTTGACCCATCCGGTGCGCGATCCGCGCGCGGGGTACGAGCAGACCATCGAGGTGCTGCGCGCGGCGAAACTTTATAAACCCGGCGTGCTCACGAAAACCAGCTTGATGCTGGGACTGGGCGAGACGGATGCGGAGATCCGCGAGACCCTGTTGGATCTGCGCGCGGCGCAGGTCGATGTGCTCACCTTGGGCCAATATCTGCGGCCTACGCCGAATCATTTGAACGTGGAGCGGTTCGTTACGCCGCAGCAATTTGACGACTACCGCGAATGGGCCTTAGAGCTCGGTTTTCTCGAATGTGTCTCGGGTCCCTTGGTGCGCTCTAGCTATCGCGCCGAGCAAGCGTTGGCGCGCAATAACGCGGGCCTCGATAATTCGCAGCTCGCGATCAAAGTCTCCGGTGCTTAAAGGCCCATGAGCGACGCGCCGCTGATTCGCCATCTCGGGCTGGCGCCGTACGAACCCGTGTGGCGCGCGATGCAAAAATTTACCGACGAGCGCCAGGATGCCACGCGCGATGAGATCTGGTTCGTCGAACATCCGCCGGTATTCACCTTAGGGCTGAACGCCAGCCGCGAACATCTGCTTGCGCCCGGCGATATCCCCGTGGTGCAAATCGATCGCGGCGGCCAAGTGACCTATCACGGACCGGGCCAGCTGATGATTTATCCGCTTCTGAATTTGCGACGCCTCAAGCTGGGCGTGCGCGATCTGGTGGTGGCGCTGGAGAATGCCGTCATCGACTATGTGGCGAACTTGAAGATCACAGCTTCGGGCTCGAGGCAGGCGCCCGGGGTCTATGTCGAGGGTGCGAAGCTTGCCAGCGTCGGGCTGCGCATTCGCCGCGGCGCCTGCTATCACGGCATGGCATTGAACGTATCGCTCGACCTTCAGCCCTTCGAACGCATCAATGTGTGCGGCTTCAAGGATCTGCGGGTCACGCGGCTTAAGGACCTTAAGGTTGAGCTAAGCGTGGAATCCGTGGCGCAAGACTTGCTGCCGCATCTGCTGCGGCAATTGGGCTACGCAACGCCGCTTGCCGCACTCTACAGTGCCATCAACACCGACTTGCAAGCGGTCAATTCGCGATAGATCTTATCGAGCTGCTCGCGGCTGGTGGCATGCACGGTATAGGTCAACGCCAGGAAATTGCCATCGGCACTGGTGCGCGTCTTCACGCTCCCTTCAGGCATAGGCCCGGCGTGGCGCTCGACGATGGCTTGCGTGAGCGCACGCAGATCGCTGTCGTGGCGACCCATGACCTTGATAGGAAAGTCACTGGGAAATTCCTGTGGCGCGCCGCTCATAGCGCCGGCGTCTTGGCCAATTCGCGGATGTAGTTGGCAAATGCGAGGTGGATGCGCTTGAACAGGGGTCCCGGGACTCCGTTGCCCACGGGCGCCCCATCGAGCTTGGTGACCGGCAAGACACCGCGGGTCGAGAATGCCAGCCAAATTTCATCGGCGCCGCGCAGCGCCGCCTCGGAGACGGCGGAGCTGCTGTTGCGCACCGACAGAAGATCCGCCAGTTCCGTCACCACATCGCGCGTGGTGCCCGGGAGTATGTGGTGGCTGTTCGGCGGCGTCTGAATTGCGCCATTTTTCACGACATGCACCGTCGTTGACGATCCTTCAGTAAGCTCGCCATTTTCCAGCATGATCGTTTCAAATGCGCCGGCGTCGGCCGCCATTTTCTTCAGCAGAATGTTGGCCAGAAGCGCAGTCGCTTTGATATCGCGCCGCGCCCAGCGGGTCTCGGTGGCGGTGATGGCGGCGACGCCGTTTTCGAGCAGCGCATCCGGCAGCGGATCGAGCTCCGTGCAGTACGCGAACACAGTCGGTTTCAGTCCATCCGGCCACGCATGATTGCGGCCGAACTCCGCGCCGCGGCTCACTTGTATATAAAGGTGCCCCTGATCCGCCGAGTTTCGCGATATCAGTTCCTGGCACACGTGCGCCCAATCGCCATGCGACATCGCGGGCGGCATGCGGATCCCGGTCAGGCTGCGATTCAACCTGTCCAAGTGCTGACGCAGGCGAAACAGCCGCGAGCCATAAATGGGTATCACCTCATACACCGCGTCGCCAAAAAGAAAGGCACGATCGAAGGGCGAAACTCGCGCCTCATTGAGGGGCAGGTACGCGCCATTCAAGTAGCAGATCGGCAGCGGACCGCTCATGCGAACCACAGACGAATGGTATCGATCAGGCGCCGCCACCAGCCGCCGGCCGCCACCGGTTTCAAAGGATGCAACGGCACGGTCGACAGGGTCTCTTTGCCATTGAAAACCCGCAGCGTACCGACATTCGCATCGGATCCCAGCGGCGCGATCAGTTTAGGCGTGACCTCGACTGCCGTTTTCACATCGGACTGGCCGCGCGCGAGCGTCATGTACAAATCATCCTTGATGCCCACCTCGGCGGATGGATTGGCCGCCTTCCACACATGCGTGGTGGCCAGCGCCGCGCCCCCCTTGACGATGAGCTTAGTGTCGTAAAAAGTGAAGCCGTAGCCCAAAAGCGCGGCGCTGGCATTCTCGCGCGCCTTCATACTGGTGGAACCGAGCACCACGGATATAAGGCGCATGCCTTCGCGATGCGCGGAGGTGACGAGACAGAAGCCCGCGGAATCGGTGTGGCCCGTCTTCAATCCGTCGACGCTTGGATCCTTCTCGAGCAGTCCGTTGCGATTCTGTTGCTTGATGCCGTTGTGCTCGAATTCGCGCACCGAATAATATTTATAGTACTGCGGATAATCGCGAATCATGGCAATCGCGAGCAACGACATGTCGCGCGCGGTGGTGTAGTGCTGCGGCGAGGGAAGTCCGGAGCTGTTTTCAAAATGCGAGCCGACCATATTCAAGCTCTTGGCGGTCGAATTCATGAGCTGCGCAAAGGTATCTTCGGTACCGGCGATGCGTTCGGCCAGTGCGATGGTCGCATCGTTGCCCGACTGCACGATCATGCCGAGAATGAGATCGTTCACCGACACCGGCTTTCCCAGCTCAATGAAGGTGCGTGAGCCCTCGGAGCGCCAGGCGTGCTCGCTGACCGTGACCATATCCTCGAGCTTGAGCTTGCCCAGATTGAGCTCGTGAAAAACGATGTAAGCCGTCATCAGCTTCGTGAGGCTGGCCGGTTCCATGCGCTCCGTTGCGTTGCTCGCGCCAAGAACCTTGCCGGTCTGATAGTCCACGAGAATGTAGGCGCGGGCATCAACCTGAGGCGGCCCAGGAATGGCCATGCCCGCAACCAAGGGTGCGGACACCGCGGGGGTGGATGCGGAGGGTGCGGCAGTCGAGGCTGCGGCAACGTGTTTTGGGTGAGGCTTCGCTGCCCAGCAGGTTGCGGTCAAGGCCGCGGCAATGGAGAGGCTTACAAGAAAAGAACGAACCATGGTTAGTGCATGCCCTAATAGAAGCCGGCTAGTTTACGGGAGTATCGCTGCCCGGCAATAGCGATTAGTCGAGCGCAAGATGCGCGTCGCTGATGCCAACGCGCTCGAGGGCCGCGACGATGCGATCGAATTCTGCGACATCCGGAACAGGACCGATGCGCACTCGGTACATCCTGCGGCCCTGAATTTCATTGTCGCGAACGAATACTTGGCCATAACCGCCGCCGCGCAATTTTTCCAAGAGCCGCTCGGCATTCCTCGGATCGCTGAAGGCGCCTGCTTGAATGAAGAGCGCGCGGGGGACGGGAACGGTCGAGATACCACCGCCGCCCAAGTCGGCCGAGCCTGTCGGCGGCGTCGCGGAATCCGCGGCCACTGGTGCCGGCGGCGGCGGCGGCTCGGCTGCGGCATTAATGGGGCTGGCGATAAGGGGCGCGGCGGTGGGTGCGGCGTTGGGCATTGCATTGGGCGTTGCATTGGGCGCTGTGCCTTGCGCCACCAGCGGTGTGTTGGCTGCCACGGGCTCGAGGCTGCGTACCTCCACCATTGCCGTGCCGTTGCGCAGCATGTCGAGCTTGGATGCCGCCGTGTAAGAAAGATCGATGATGCGATTGCCCACGAAGGGTCCGCGGTCGTTGACGCGCACCACGATACTGCGTCCGTTTTGCAGATTGGTGACGCGCACATAGGCGGGCAGGGGCAGCGTCTTATGGGCGGCGGTCATGGCATACATGTCGTAGGGCTCGCCGGTGGAGGTTCGGACCTTGTGGAAGCCCGGTCCATACCAGGACGCGACGCCGCGTTCCACGTAGCCCACGCTCGAGGAGAGTACGAAGTAGCGCCTGCCCATCACGTCGTAAAACGGTGGATTGCCATTTCGGG
>Ga0265760_10000421_pt1 | contig 11884 bp, 10 predicted proteins | sample NZIome_2_FD_200831 | JGI IMG/M metagenome (GOLD analysis project Ga0265760, IMG submission 200831) | Metatranscriptome of rhizosphere microbial communities from Maridalen valley, Oslo, Norway - NZI1 (Metagenome Metatranscriptome) | ecosystem: Host-associated > Plants > Roots > Rhizosphere >...
GGGCACGCCGCTTGAGGTGAGCGTGCGCAGCCCGGCAATGGCCGCCGATTGCGCCGAGTCCGGCGCATCATCGCCAACCCAAGACTCGAACAGATCGCCCAGGATATACAAGGCCGCGGCGTCCTTTGCCTCGGTCTGCAGAAACTCCAAGAATTGCGCGATGATCGCCGGCCGGGCCGCGTCGATGTGCAAATCCGAGATGAAAAGCGTCGTCATCGCGGATTGCTCACTCTGCTTTAAGGTTTTGGCACGCTGGCAGCGCTGCTGTTGGCAACGCGCTCGATTTTCAGGATCACGACGGGTTTCAGCGGCGTTTCGTCGATTGTGCCGTGTTTACCCGTGGCGACATCGCCGATCTTGTCGACCACGTCCATGCCGCTGATCACGCGGCCGAAGACTGCGTAACCCCAGCGCGTGGCGTTGGGATCGAGCGCGGCGTTGTCATTGAGGTTCACATAGAACTGACAATTGCCCCCGTGCGGATCCGTGGAGCGGGCCAACCCCACCGTGCCGCGCACATTGCTCAAGCCATTGCCCGATTCGTTGGGGACTTTCAACGGCGCGGGTTTGGGCGTGTAGTCGACGTTGAAGCCGCCGCCCTGTATGACGAAGTCAGCGACTACGCGGTGAATCAGGGTGTTGGTGTAGTGACCGGCATCGATATACGCCAAGATATTGGCCACGGTCAATGGCGCGCGCTCTTGATTCAATTCGATCGTGAAGTTGCCCATCGATGTGAACACCTGCACCTGCGGTGAAGCCGCGGCCGGCGCCGGCTTGGGCGCAGACTTAGGATCAGCCTTTTCAGCTCCGCTCGACGGGTGCGAACAAACAATACCTAGTAATGCAAGAGCCAGTAAAAGTTGTTTCATACGCCGGGATTCTACTCGAATAGGTACAATCTTGAGATATGTCCGCAATCAACGAGCCGCCGGTCATCACGCGTTTTGCTCCCAGTCCCACGGGAGCTTTGCATCTGGGTAATGCTCGGACGGCCCTTTTCAGCCATCTTTGGGCCCGCAAAACCGCTGGAAAGTTCATTTTACGCATCGAGGACACTGACTTGGAGCGCAGCCAGGATCGGTTTCGCGACCAGCTCCTGACCGACCTGCGCTGGCTGGGACTGGACTGGGACGAGGGGCCGGAGGTGGGCGGACCCTCGGGGCCATACCGGCAGGCGGAGCGGGGCGAATTCTACCGCGACTTGTACGCGCAATTATCGGCGCGAGGCTTAGCCTATCCATGCTACTGCACTGCCGAGGATCTGGAGCTGTCGCGAAAGCTGCAGCGTATGTCGGGCAAGGCGCCGCGCTACGCGGGCACCTGCAGAGGACTGACGGCGGCGGAGCGCGCCGAGCGCGAGGCGCGGGGCTTGAAGCCGGCGCTACGCTTTGCCGTACCCCTCGACAGGCAAATCGAATTTGACGACGCGGTTCACGGGCCGCAGCGCTTTGCGAGCAACGACATCGGCGATTTCATCATTCGCCGCGAAGACGGCACGCCGGCCTTCTTTTTTTGCAATGCGGTCGATGACTCCGCCATGGGGGTCACGCAGGTATTGCGCGGCGATGATCATCTGACCAATACGCCGCGTCAAATCATGCTCCTGGATGCGCTCGGCATGCGCAGTCCGGCCTACGGACATCTTGGGTTGTTGGTGGGAGAAGACGGCGCGCCGTTATCGAAGCGGCATGGCAGCACCAGTGTGCATGAGTTTCGCGAGCGCGGATTCCTGAGCATTGCCGTGCTCAATCATTTGTTTCGACTGGGCCATGCCAGCGACATCGATGGGTGGCTGCCGGCCGCGGAGATGCCCCGGCATTTCCGGCCGCAGCATTTGGGCCGGGCGCCGGCGCGCTTCGAGGTATCCCAATTGATGCACTGGCAGAAAGAATCCTTGGAACGTTTGTCGACGCCGGAAATCCGCGAATGGCTGGCATCGGACGACTCCATCGAGTTCATCGATCTGGTGCGCCATAACGTGATTTTGCCGGCCGACGCTGTTGCCTGGCGCGCGGTGGTGAACGGCGAGCTTGCGCCGCTGGGCGCGGAGGAGCAGCGCATCGTCGCCGCCGCGGGCGCCGATTTTTTTTCCGCGGCGCTTAAGGCCAGTGAGCGGTCGAACGGCGATTTGAAATTCCTCATCCAGCAGTTGAAGGAGCAGACCGGGCGCAAGGGGCCGGATTTATTCATGCCGCTGCGGGTGGCTTTGACCGGCAGCGCACACGGCCCCGAGCTTGCACTGCTGCTGAAGCTCATATCCCCGGACACGGTGCGGCGGCGGCTGAAGATTCATGCTCAAAATCCACAATAGCTTGAGCGGCGAGAAAGAAGAGTTCAAACCTCTTCGGCCCGACGAAGTCCGCATGTATGTCTGCGGCATGACGAACTACGACTACATTCACGTGGGTCACGCGCGCATGCTGGTTGCATTCGATCTGGTGCAGCGCTATCTGCGTTCATTGGGCTACAAAGTGACCTACGTACGCAATATCACCGATATTGATGACAAAATCATCGAGCGCGCCGCGGCCAACGGCGAGAACTGGGCCGATCTGGCGCGCCGCTTCACGGTGGCGATGCATGAGGACTGCGCCACGCTCGGCCTGCAAAATCCTGATCTGGAGCCGCGCGCCACCGAGTTCATTGCGCCGATCATTGCCATGATTCAGACCTTGATCGACAAAGGCTACGCGTATGCCGCGGGCAACGGCGATGTCATGTATTCGGTGCGCAAGTTTCCGAACTATGGCCGGCTTTCCCGCAAAAAGATCGATGATTTGCGCGTCGGCTCGCGCGTGCAAGTCGACGAGGCCAAGCACGACCCGCTCGATTTCGTGCTGTGGAAACATGCGAAGCCGGGCGAACCCTCGTGGGCTTCGCCGTGGGGTGCCGGCAGGCCGGGTTGGCACATCGAATGTTCCGCCATGTCGACCAGCCTGTTGGGTGACTACTTCGATTTGCACGGTGGCGGCGAGGATTTGAAATTTCCGCACCATGAAAATGAAATCGCGCAGTCGTGTGCGGCCTGCGATGCGCCCTTCGTGCGTACCTGGATGCACAACGGTTTCGTTCGCGTCAATGACGAGAAGATGTCGAAATCGCTCGGCAATTTCTTCACTGTGCGTGAAGTGCTCAAAACCCTGCGCGATCCGGAAGTTCTGCGCTGCTTCCTGCTGAGCAGCCATTATCGCGGCCCGATCAACTATTCCGCGGTGCAGTTGGCGCAAGCGGACGAGACTTTGTTGGGCCTGTACCGGGCGCTGAAGGACGCGCCGCCTCGAGGCGTCGTGGATGCGGCCGAGGTAACGCGCTTTCGCGCCGCCATGGACGATGACTTCAACACGCCGGAGGCGCTTGCCGTAATGCAGGGAGTTGCGCGCAACTTAAACCTTGCGAAGGCGGCCGGAAGCGAGTCCGCTGTGTCGAACGGCGCCGCGACGCTGCGCACGCTAGGCGCGATGTTGGGCGTTTTGCAGCAAGACCCCGATAACTATTTGAAACGCAGCGCCGGAAATAACAGCTTATCGGATGGGGAGGTCGAGGCCCTGTTGGCATCGCGGCGCGAAGCGCGCGCCGTCAAGGATTTTGCCGAATCGGATCGGATCCGCGAGGTTTTGAGTGCCGCGGGAATCTTGGTCGAGGACAAGCCCGGAGGCCGAACGGAATGGCGGCGCGCTTAAGGCGCCGCCATTCCAGCGCCGTGAGGCGCCTGTCTGCTAGTCGTAGCGGCGAGATGCGAAGATCCCCACCGCCAGACCCACCAGTGCGGCGATTCCGATCACTTGCCAGGGGTTGTCGCGCACGAACGTGTCGGTTTGCCTGCCGACCTGCTGCGCCTGATCCCGTAGCTGCGATGCCGTGTCAGCCACCGCGCTCTTCGCAGCGGCCAACGCGATCTTCACCTTGGCGCGAACTTTCGCAATGTCAGGCGAGTCGACATCCTTCAGTGCCCTGGTCAAGTCCTCGACATTGTCGAGAAAACTCTTCACCTGGCCATTGGCGAAGTCGCTGGCACTCTTTGCCGTGTCCGAAACTGTTTGCATGCTTATCTCCGGTGCGCTAGACCCGACGGCCCAGGCTCATCAAGAAAGTAACCACCGCGCCGATCAGAAACACGATGAATAGGATTTTCGCGATGCCGGCCGCGCCGACGGCGATTCCCCCGAAGCCGAAGAACGCGGCGATCAACGCGATAACGAAAAAAACCACGGCATAGTGAAGCATGTGCGCACCTCGAAAGATTTTTAGGCAGCCGCCTGCCGGTGGCGGAAGTATCTGGAATACAGGCCGTTATTACAGTCGGTGTGCGGCTTCCCTAAGCGTAGGACATAGCCCACGGAAATAGTGCCCATGAAAACGCTCTTGATCGTTTATCACTCGATGACGGGCGGCACACTGCAGATGGCGCAGGCGGCGGCGGCGGGAGCACGCCTTGAGCCCGGTGTAGTGGTCTCGCTGCTGCGCGCGGCCGAGGCGCGCGCGGAAGATGTGCTTGCGGCGGATGGCTACATCTTTGCGACTCCCGAAAATCTTGCCGGGATGTCCGGAATGATGAAGGACTTCTTTGACCGCACCTACTATCCGGCCTTCGAGCGAATCAACGGCAGGGCGTTCCTCACCCTGATCTGCGCCGGCAGCGACGGACGCAGCGCCGCCCAACAAATAGAGCGCATCGCCGCCGGTTGGCGCCTCAAACCGATCGCCGATCCTTACATCGTGTGCACGTACGCGCAGACGCCCGAAGAAATTCTCAAGCCCAAGAGAATCGAGGAGGCGTGCTTGACGCGCTGTGAAGAGCTCGGCCGAACGCTGGCGGGCGGGCTCGCCCTGGGAATCTTCTGACAGGCTGTTCGGCAGATTCCCGCAGCTTAGGACCCAAGACTTAAGACCCCTGGCTCGCTGGGGGCCTGGCTTCCGCGGGAACCCTTCCGGCCGTATGCTACGTTCCATGAACGCACCCACGCATCTTTCCTTTCTGCAGCTTCGTTCCCTTGCCAGGAAAACCGGCGAAATGGAGCTATCGCTGCAGACTACGTCGATTCCAGCCCCTGCAGCAGACGAGGTCATCGTTCGGGTCGAGGCGGCGCCCATCAACCCCTCGGACTTAGGGTTGCTGCTGGCGAACGCCGATTGGAATCATGCCAAGCTCTCTGGCACGCCGCAGCAGCCGGTGGTGACCGCGGCCTTGAGCGCGAATGCCGTGCAGGCCATGGCGGCGCGCGTCGACATCTCCATGCCCGTCGGCAATGAAGGGGCCGGCGTTGTGACCGAGGCGGGGACCTCTGCTTCAGCGCAAGCCCTTCTGGGCAAGACCGTCGCGGTGCTCGGCGGCGCCATGTATGCACAGTATCGCTGCGTCAAGGTCAATCAATGTTTGGTGTTGCCGAAGGGCGCCAGTGCCGCTGACGGTGCGTCCAGTTTCGTCAATCCACTCACGGCGCTGGGAATGATCGGTACGATGCGCCGCGAGGGGCATAAGGCTTTGGTGCACACGGCCGCCGCTTCCAATCTCGGGCAAATGCTCAATCGGCTCTGCCTCGCAGATGGCGTCAGCTTGGTGAATATCGTGCGCAAGAAGGAACAAGAGGACTTATTGAAGGCGGCGGGCGCCGCTCAGGTCTGCCGCACGGATTCGACCACGTTTTTGCAGGACCTCACCGATGCTCTGGCGGCAACGGGCGCCACGATTGCCTTCGACGCGATTGGCGGCGGCCCGCTGGCCGGGCAAATCCTAGGTTGCATGGAAGCAGCTATTAACCGCGGCGTGAGCGTGTACAGCCGCTATGGGTCGACTACTCACAAGCAGGTGTATCTGTACGGCTCACTGGATATGAGTCCCGCGGTCCTGAATCGAAATTACGGCATGGCGTGGGGAATGGGCGGATGGCTGGTCACTCCGTATATCGAGAAGATTGGTCCGCTGGCGTTTCAGGAACTAAAGGAGCGGGTCGCCAGGGAACTCAAAACCACTTTTGCCAGCCACTATTCGCAGGAAATCTCGCTGGCGGAAGCGCTGCGGCCGGACGTCATCGCCGCATACTCCAAACGTGCCACGGGCGAGAAATACCTCATCAACCCCAATAAAGGCCTCAGTATCTCGGCACCGTGACCTTGAGCGCCTGCTTGAAAGGCCAGGCCATCCGAGCCGGTCAAATTCACTGTGTCGAAGTACTAACGCGCGGCGGCGTGCGGCCGTGCGCCACGGCCTCGAATCCCGAACCCAACTTGATGAGAGTCGGTTCGCTGAACGCCGCGCCGAAGAACGACAAGCCAATGGGTAATCCGCGGTACAGGCCCGCCGGAACGGTAATGTGCGGGTAGCCGGCGATCGCGGCGGGCGAGGAGCAACCACCCGTATCGGAATCGCCATTGATGGTATCGATCAGCCAGGCGGGACCGGAGGTTAAGGTCACCATGGCGTCGAGTTTGTGGTGCGCCAGGACCGCATCGATGCCATTGTCGCGTGTCGCTTTCAGGCATGCGGCGCGCGCGTCCTTATAGGCTCTCTCGGTCAGCGGTCCTTTTGCTTGCGCTTGGCGCAGCAATTCCTGATCGAATAGCGGCATCTCGGTATCTTTGTGAGCCTCATTGAATCGGATCAGTGCCGACAGGGAGCGCACGGGGAAGGTCGGCGGCAAGCGCCTGAGGTACGCATTCAAGTCGGTCTTGAATTCGTACAACATCACTTCCTGCTCGGCGGCGGCGGTTGATCCGTGCGTGGGCAAGTCCGCCGGATCCACAATGACGGCGCCCGCGGCTTTCAGCGTCGCGATGCAAGCATCCAGAAAACCGTTTAAGGGAGCGCTGTCGGCGAAAAACTTGCGCGCTATCCCTACGCGCGCGCCATCTAAGCCCTTAGGATCGACGTATCGAGCATAGTCAGTCTGGAACCGATCTCCGACCGCGGCGCTCGCCGCATCCGCGCCATCCAGACCCGCCATGACCCCCAGCATCACCGCGGCGTCGCGCACGCTGCGCGCCAAGGGTCCCGCGGTGTCCTGGCTGTGCGAAATCGGTGCGATACCGCGACGGCTTACCAGGCCCACGGTCGGCTTCAATCCGACGATGCCATTGATCGAAGCGGGACTGACAATCGAACCGTCGGTCTCGGTACCCACGGCAATGGCGCACAAATTCGCCGATACCGCGACCGCGGAGCCGGAACTTGATCCCGAAGGCGTACGATCAGTCGCGTAAGGATTGCGGCACTGGCCGCCTCGACCGCTCCAGCCGCTCAACGAGTGCGTCGAGCGAAAGTTGGCCCACTCGCTCAAGTTGCTCTTGCCCAAAATCACCGCACCTGCGGCGCGCAGGCGCTCGACCAGCGGCGCATCCCTGGGTGCGTACCACCCCGCTAGAGCCAGCGAGCCGGCCGTCGACATCATGTGATCAGCAGTCTCGACATTGTCTTTGATCAAGACCGGCACGCCGTGCAGCGGGCCGCGGCTACCGCGCGCCTTGCGCTCGGCATCGAGTGCGGAGGCGATCTCGAGCGCGCGAGGATTGGTTTCAATCACTGACCTTAAAGTGGGGCCGCGCCGGTCAAGCTTGTCGATGCGTGCTAGATAGCTCTGCGTGAGCTGTTGAGAAGTCATGCGCCCATCCGCGAAGGCGGCGGTTATATCGCTAAGCGAAAGTTCCTCGAGCGCGTCGGGCGACGCGTGGGCGGCCGAAGTCGATGAGGCGGGGGTGGGCGTGGTTTGCTCGGCTCCTGCGGTCGCTGCGGCCGCCGCCGCGACCAGAAATTCGCGTCTATCCATCCTTAGGTGCTCACTTTCGTTTGTTCTAGAGCGCGCTCGGCCTTAAGGCTCTGAAGATCGCGGGATATGCTGGCGACGGCCATGATGCGGCCGGCACGCCGATATGTCACGGCGCAATCGCGCGAGCTTAGCGAACCATCGATGTCGACGGCATCCCAGGATTCCGCGTGGCCGACATAATTGATCGTGAGGTCGTAGTGTTGGCTCCAAAAGAACGGGACCGCGTCGAAGACTTGGTCTAACCCCATAATATTGAGCGCGGCGACCTGTCCTTGCCGTTCCGCGACCACCCAATGCTCGACACGAATACGCTCGCCGGTATGCGGATCGGGCCAGCGGGCGATGTCGCCGGCGGCGAAGATGCCGGTAGCGCTGGTCTGAAGATACTCATTGACTCGAACGCCGCGATCGATCGCGAGTCCCGCTTGCTCGGCGAGCTTGATGGCGGGACGCACGCCCACGCCAACGACGACGAAATCCGCCTCGATGCTCGAGCCGTCCTTGAGCGTCACGCGCCCACCATCGACGCTTGCGATGGATGTGCCCAGGTGAAACGTCACGCCGTGGGATTCGTGAACTTCACGTACCAGCATGCCAAGCTTAACTCCCAGCACCCGCTCGAATAAAGTGTGCTCCAGACCGACGACGTGCACGTCGATGCCTCGATGCCGCAGCGAAGCGGCTACCTCAAGCCCGATAAAACTTGCGCCCAGCACCACGACCCGCTTTGCCGACTCGGCAGCCGCGACAATAACTTGCGAATCGGCGAAGCTGCGCAAGTACAGGAGCCGTGCGCCGCCTGTGGTGGGAATGTCCAGCCGCACCGGCTCCGCTCCGGTCGCGAGCAGCAAGGCGTCAAATTCGACCTTTCGGCCGCTCTCGAGCTGCGCGCTACGCTGTTTGAGGTCGAGCGATTGCACCCGCGAGTTGAGGAGCAGCTCGATTTTGCGCGCGGAGTAGTCATCGGCGCTGCGCAAGGGCATCCATTCCGCGGGCGCCGTACCCATCAAAAAATCTTTGGATAAATTGGGCCGATCGTAAGGCGGCGCGGCATCCGCGCTGATCATGGTAATCCGGCCCGGGTAGCCTTCGCGGCGCAGGCGGTCCGCCGCCGCCAAGCCGGCGGCCCCGCCGCCGACGATGGTCACCGACGCGGGCGCATTGCCACCGGTAGGCCGCGCAGAAGGTTTGGGCTCGGGCTTGCGCTCACGGACGAAGACCTTGCTGCCTACGCGTTCTACCCTCCAGCAGGCAATCGGGTCAAGGGCGGGCGCGCGCAGCGCGGCGCCGGAGCGAAGACTGAAGCAGGCGTGGTGCAAAGGGCATCGTATCGTGTCCTCGACGGCTAAACCTGCGGCAAGGGCGCCGTGATAGTGGGTGCACTCCGCGCCCACCGCGAAAAACTCCTCGCCGCGTCTCACCAGAATCGCCCCTTCGGTGTCGACGCGGCCCGGCACAATGGCGCCGTCCGCAATATCGCGGAATTCCACTCCGGCGCGAAGGTCGGGAAGCTGGGAGAGGTCCATTTTTCTGCGCGCTCTGCTATAAGTCGAGCTACATACTATTCATTTGCGAGAGGCGGGACAATGCGCAGGGGTCATCCGGCATGCACTCATTTGAACAGCGTCAAGCGCGTCGTGCCCTCCGGCGATGGCTGTGTGGAATGCCTGGCAATGGGCGACACGTGGGTGCATTTGCGCTTGTGCCGGACGTGCGGTCATGTTGGCTGCTGTGACGACTCAAAAAATCGTCACGCGCGTAAGCATGCTGGCGCGACCGGGCATCCGATCATTTCCTCGTTTGAGCCCGGGGAGGATTGGAGCTGGTGCTTCATCGATGAAATTGAAGTGGTAATACCGAAGTGGTGATACTGAAGCAAGGGTCGGTCAAGTCGAGGAGTACTGATATGAAGCGAATCAATCAGTTTGTGGTGTTTTTCGCCGCGATGTTCCTGGCGGCCGGCGTCGCGAACGCCGGCAAGTATGAGGACACGATCTCGCTGTTCAAGAATGCGGGCGAGAGCGCGGCATTCTTTAAACGCAGCTATGGCTATGCCGTATTTCCCAACATCGGTGAGGGGGGATTTATCGTAGGCGGCGCGTACGGCAAAGGCCGTGTGTACGCTCAGGGGAAGCTCGTCGGCGATGCGACCATGAAGCAGCTCAGCGTCGGATTTCAGGCCGGCGGCAAGGACTTCAGTCAGATCATCTTCTTTAAGGACAAGCATGCGCTCGAGCAATTTGAGTCCGGCAACTTTGAATTCTCGGCCGGCGCAAGCGCCATCGCGGTCACCGCGGGAGCCAATGCCAGCGTGGGCACCGACGGGGTCACCTCGGGCGCGAGCGCGGGAAAGAGAGACGCCAACACCGATGGCATCTACAATGACGGCATGGCGGTATTTTCGATCGCCAAGGGCGGTTTGATGTATGCCGCTGCGCTGGCGGGCCAAAAGTTCACGTATGAGGCCCGCGGCAAGGACTAAGCAGGTAATAAAAAAATACTAGGGGGAAGGATGGCCAGCCGTCGATACGCGCGACTCGGTGCGTTGCTGATATCTGTCGGGTTGCTATGCGGCTTTGCCGGCACGGCGGCGCGCTCCGCGGAAACCGATGCCAAACCCGTCGATGGCGAACGCATCGCCAATGCGGATGCGGAGCCTGGCAATTGGCTATCCTACGGCCGCACCTACAGCGAACAACGCTACAGTCCGCTCAAGCTGATCAACGACAAGAACGCACAAAAACTAGGTCTCGCGTGGTTCGCGGACCTTGACACCAATCGGGCGCAGGAAGCTACGCCGCTGGTCGTCGACGGCGTGCTGTATGTGTCGACCGCATGGAGCCTCGTGAAGGCCTATGAGGCGCGCAGCGGCAAATTGCTCTGGGCTTATGACCCGCAGGTGCATCGCGAACTCGGCGTGAATGCTTGCTGCGATGTGGGCAATCGCGGCGTCGCGGTGTGGAATCATAAGGTTTATGTGGGTGCCTACGATGGGCGGCTCGTCGCGCTGGATGCGGCGACGGGTAAGCCGGTATGGAGCACGCTCACGGTCGATACCACAAGGCCCTACACGATTACGCAGGCCCCGCGTGTCATCCGCGGGCGCGTGATCATCGGCAACAGCGGCGGCGAATACGGCACGCGCGGCTACGTCTCCGCCTACGATGCGGAAACCGGAAAATTGGCGTGGCGATTCTTCACCGTCCCCGGCGATCCCTCCAAGCCCTTTGAAAACGACGCGATGGCGCGCGCGGCCAAGACTTGGTCAGGGGAGTGGTGGAAATTGGGCGGTGGCGGTCCGGTATGGGACGCGATTTCCTATGATCCGAAGCTCAATCTGCTTTATTTTGGGACAGGCAACGGCGTGCAATGGGCTCGATCCGCGCGCAGCGCCGGGAAAGGGGACAATTTATATCTCGCCTCGATAATCGCGCTGCACGCCGACACCGGCGAGTACGCCTGGCACTACCAGGCCACGCCCGGTGAGGAGTGGGACTTCGACGCCGTTCAGCAACTGGTGCTGGCGGATCTCAACGTCGACGGCAAGCTGCGCGAAGTCCTGATGCAAGCGAACAAGAACGGCTTCTTTTATGTGCTGGATCGAAAGACCGGCGCGCTGATCTCCGCAAAAGCGATCGTACCGGTGACCTGGGCGAGCGGCGTTGATTTAAAGACCGGTCGTCCGATCGAAAACAAAGATGCGCGGTATAGCGAAACGGGGAAGCCGGTCGATATCAAGCCCGGCCCCTTGGGCGCGCATAATTGGCAGCCGATGGCTTTCAATGCCAAAACCGGACTGGTGTACATTCCGGCGCAACAGGTTCCGATGCGCTACACACCGCTGCCGATCCTGCCCATCGCTCCCATCGGCTGGAATTTGGGCGTCGCGCCCTCGGCACTAACCTCGCAAAACGAAGGATTCCTGCTCGCCTGGGATCCGGTGCACCAACGCGAAGCGTGGCGCGTCGCGTACCAGGGTCCGTGGAACGGCGGTGTGGTCACAACCGCCGGCAACATCGTGGCGCAGGGCGATGCGGCAGGAAACTTCAACGTGTACCGCGCGGACAATGGCCAAAAACTGTGGTCGATGTTTGCGCAGTCGGGAATCATCGCGGCGCCGA
>Ga0265760_10000423_pt1 | contig 11856 bp, 10 predicted proteins | sample NZIome_2_FD_200831 | JGI IMG/M metagenome (GOLD analysis project Ga0265760, IMG submission 200831) | Metatranscriptome of rhizosphere microbial communities from Maridalen valley, Oslo, Norway - NZI1 (Metagenome Metatranscriptome) | ecosystem: Host-associated > Plants > Roots > Rhizosphere >...
AACGCTATCATCCATCCGGGTGAGGTGCGTTGGAGACGTTTGTTTCACATTTTCTAGATCGACGTCACCGCCCTCAGAAAGCAAACTTTGCTAATGCGCTATTCCGATGCTGGAGTGAATATTTCGGCCGCCGACGCGGTGAAGCGGCGCATTGCCGCTATGGCGGGAAAAACTTTTCGCCGCGGTGTTCTGGCGCCTGTGGGCGGCTTCGGCGGGCTGTTTCAGCTTGACCGCAAGCGCTGGCGCGAACCGGTTTTGGTGGCTAGTGCCGACGGCGTTGGCACTAAGCTGAAGATTGCCTTCGCTACGGGAGTTCATTCCACTGTCGGCGCGGATATCCTGAACCATTGCGTGAACGATATTTTGACGCAAGGCGCTGAACCGTTATTTTTCCTCGATTACCTGGCCATGGGAAAGATGGATGCGCGCGTAGTGGAGCAGGTCATCGAAGGCATGAGCCGGGCTGCCCGAAAAGCTGGCTGCGCTTTGATCGGCGGCGAAACCGCGGAGATGCCCGGAGTCTATTCCGAAGGCGAGTACGACCTTGCCGGATTTATCGTTGGCGCGGTGGAACGTCGAAAGCAGCTTGACGTGCGTCGCGTGCGGCCCGGCGATCTGTTGCTCGCGCTTCCTTCCAGCGGACTTCACACCAATGGATATTCGCTGGCGCGCAAGCTCGTATTCGGTTCGGCAAAGCTGGATCCAAACACATACGTTGCCGAGGTCGGCAATAAAATCGGCGCCGAACTTCTAAAACCTCACCGCGCTTATTGGCCTCTTCTGAAAAACATCCTCGAGCGAGGCTGGGTTTCATCCATGGCTCACATCACCGGAGGCGGAATTACGGGAAATTTGCCGCGCGCCCTTCCGGTAAATGTTCAGGCAGTCGTCGAGCTCGATCAATGGCCGGTGCTTCCCGTATTTCGCTATCTCGCGCGCCTGGGAAAAATCGATCGCGACGAGCTTTTGCAAACTTTCAATCTGGGCGTGGGCATGATCCTGGTAGTGCCGCCGAAGCACATCTCTCGCGTGGAAACGGAACTACGACGCCGTCGGGAAAAGTTCTATTTGATTGGCCGCATCGAGCGCGCCAATCGCAGCAAACCGAAAGTAACCTACACCGGAACCCTGGCGCTGTAGCGCGCGGCCAGTCTTTTCATCTCCTGAGTTATTGCAGCTTTTTCGAGCCGTCCGACCGATTTCCCCACGTGGAAAAGTGGTTTCATCTTTTGGAGTGCCAGCGTAACTGTGCTAATTTCGGCCTGCATGAAAAAACGCATAGGAGTTCTACTTTCAGGGCGCGGATCTAATTTCGAAGCGCTGGCGTCCAGTGTTGCTTCCGGACGCATGCCTAACGCCGAAATTGCTATCGCCCTCAGTAATCGCGAAGACGCACCAGGAATCGAAAAGGCCCGTGCGCTGGGAATCGACGCCCGCGTAATTTCTTCCAAGGGACTTGAACGCGAGGCTTACGACAGGCTTGTCATTGCGGCCTTGCAGGAAAAGCGCGTGGACTTGGTTTGTTTGGCCGGCTACATGCGGCTTCTGTCGCCGCAATTCGTGGCTGCGTTCCACCATCGCATTCTCAATATTCATCCGTCGCTGTTACCTGCGTTCCCGGGATTGGAAGCGCAGCGTCAAGCGCTGGAACACGGAGTTAAATACTCCGGATGCACCGTGCATTTTGTAGATGAAAATCTGGATGCGGGCCCCATCGTGCTGCAAGCGTGCGTGCCGGTCGAAGACAGCGACACGCCGGAGACCCTATCGGAGCGCATTCTGCGAGAAGAACACCGCATTTACGCGGAAGCCGTTCGAATTGTTTTGGAAGGAAAATTTCGCATCGAAGGCCGTCGCGTACTAAATACTGCCCAGAGCTCGCCGGAGAAAAAATAGTGGCTCCACAATTCAAGCCAGTCGAAGAGCAGTTCTCTTATCTTCAAAAAGGTGCGGCCGAAATCATCCGCGCCGACGAACTGAAAGCCAAGCTTGAGAAGTCCGCGAAAGAGGAGAAACCTATGCGCGTGTACCTCGGCGTGGACCCGACCGCGCCGGATATACACTTGGGCCACACCGTCGTGCTGCGCAAACTGAAACAATTTCAGGATATGGGTCATACCGCGGTTTTCCTGATCGGCGATTTTTCGGCCATGATCGGCGACCCCACAGGCCAGTCAGAAACGCGGCCTCCGCTGGCTCGCGACCAGGTGGACGCAAACGCAAAGACCTACCTCGAGCAGGTGTTTAAGATCCTTGACCGCAAGAAGACGGAAGTTCGCTACAACAGCGAGTGGCTTGGCAAACTTTCGAGTTCCGAGGTAGTTCAGTTATGCGGGAAGTATCGCCTCGCTCGCATGCTCGAGAGAGAAGATTTCCGCTCGCGCCTGGAAAAAAATATGCCGATTTCCGTTCACGAGTTGCTGTATCCGCTGCTGACGGCCTACGATGCAGTAGCGCTGCAGGCCGACGTGGAGCTGGGCGCCACCGAACAAAAATTCAATCTGCTGGTACACCGGGACATTCAGCGCGAATACGGTCTGCCGGGAGAAGTCGTGCTCACCATGCCGATCCTGGTAGGACTGGATGGCGAGCGCAAGATGTCGAAGAGCCTGGGAAACTACGTTGGTATCACCGAACCGCCGGATCAGATGTTCGGAAAGCTGATGTCAATCTCCGACAAGCTCATGTGGTCTTATTACGAGCTACTCACCGATTTCGCGCCGCCAGTGATCGTACGGCTGCAAGAGGAAGTGAACATGGGTGTGCTGCATCCCATGGACGCAAAGATGCAGCTCGCGCATAACATCGTGGCGGGCTTTCACAGCGAAGAAGCCGCCAAAGAAGCTGCCGATGAATTTCGCCTGGTTTACCGCGACAAAAAAGCGCCCACGGATTTGCCGGAAATGAAGTTGGCGTGGGGCACGCGTCCGCTGTTTGGCGTTCTCACGGAGACGCAACTGGCAAGTTCTAGAAGTGACGCCGAACGGCTGATCAAGCAGGGCGCCGTAGAGGTAAACGGCGAAGTTGAAAAAGATGTGAAACGTACGATCGTTTTGAATCCTGGCGATTTGCTGGCCCTGCGAGTCGGTAAGAAAAGATTCTTGCGTGTTGTAGGGGTTTAAGTAATTAGCGATGCTCGACCAGGCGCCGCAATCGATCAAGCCACGAACGGTCGCGCGCAGCGACTCCGTACCGAGTGAATATCCGATCGATTATTTTGCCGATGCGCCCGGGCATCTCGTACTGATCGCGCATTGTTAACTTCGTGCCGCTGTCCGTTTGTTGAAGCTCCCAACGCTGTTTCCCCCGCACCCCGTAGGAATCCTGGAATTGCCACTCGAATAAACGCTCCCATTGGTAACCTGTGACCACAGTGGTTAATGTGACTTCGCGTTCGGCGAGTCTGCCCGTGATACGTACCTTCTGGCCCACTGCAAAGTCCGGCGGCCCACCTGGAACATCCAAGCAGCTATTCATTTCCGCGCCGTACCACAGCGGCATGCGTTGCGGTACAAAGAAAACGAAAATCTCTTTTGGCAGAACCGCGAAATTACGTACGAACTCAAGATTGGCCATGGAGCGAGAGATTATCTCAGAGTCAGAAGCCTATTGGACTTCCACGAGGACTAGCGAAACGTCGTCGGTGGCCGGCCCTTCCCGCCAAGCGGACACACGATCGAGAATGCCGCGTTTCATTTCCTTGAACGGGAGCGACGAAGTTTCCCTTACAATTTTCTGCACGCCCTCCACGCCCAGCATTTCACCGCCGGAATTGAAGACGTCGGTGATGCCATCGGTGTAAAGCACGATGCGATCGCCTACTTCGAGATCCACGTCGAGCGTAGCTTCCTGGCCCACGGCATCAGGCAGCGCACCCAACACCATGCTGCGCGATTCCAGAAGGCGTGGCTCTTCACCGTCGCGAACGATCATCCCCGGCGGGTGACCCGCTCCGGCAAAAAGCAAGCGTCGGCCGCCGCGATCCAATTGAGCGGCAGCGATGGTAAAAAAGAAAACAGAACCGCCGATGTTGTGCATCACGAAATAATTGAGCTGGCGCAACATGTCAGCAAGCGGCGCTCCGTTGCGAAGCTGAGTCATAGTCTCGGCGTAGATCCGGTTGGCCACCAGAGCGGAGCCAATGCCGTGACCGGAAACGTCGCAAACCAGCAAATTCAAGCGATCGTTATCGAGCGCATTCACCAAGCCGAAATCGCCGCCAATGGTTCGCACAGGATGGTAATAGGTCTCCACGTGCACGTTCCCCCAGACGATGGATTTGGGAGCAAGACTTTGCTGCACGCGCGCTGCAAGCGTCAAATCCTCTTCGATTTCTCTCTGACGCTCCTCGAGCAACTTATTCGCCGTGCGAAGTTTCCCTTCCGCAGATTTCTGCTCCGAGATATCGATGAATGTGACGATTGTAAAACGACGGCCGTCCGGATCTTCGATCGACCGTGCGCTAACGATGACAGGCAGCCTGCTACCGTCGTATCGCGGCAACACGAATTCGAACCGGTTATGGCCGGCCCGCAAACCTCTATCTCTATGTTCTGTAAGCTCTGCGGCTTCTTCCGGGGTGAAATATTTATCAAAGTTGGACCCGAGAAATTCGGAGCGTGCGATTCCCGTCATCTCCTCGAAATTTCCGTTGACGAAGATGATTTGGGGGCAATCGTCCGCAATAATCACGCCTTCATTCAAAGTCTCAAGGATACCTTCGATTTGCTCTAGCCATTCCGGCTGCTCGATGTCCACGGAACTCCCCTTTTGCAGTTGTATGTTACCTAAACGCGACCAAACCACCAACGCGCACTTCGTTGGAACGAATAAGTCACCTTCATCATCTGATTCTCAATGGTGCGCCAACGCTCCAAGGTTTATGGAGTAAAGTAACTGAGACCTATCACAAAAGAGGAGTGCGGTTCGCGGATATCGCCATGATTCGCATGCCAAAGAATAATGGCTGCTAACGGAAATCGGGTCCCGCCTGGCCCGCGCGGATGGCCGCTGCTAGGGATGGCTTTGCAGGTGCTGCGCGATCCATTAGGCACCTTGCAGCGAATCGCCCGCGAGTACGGCGATATCGTCACCATTCCCATCGTATCCGACACTCGTATCCTGCTGAATCACCCGGATTACATTGAACAAGTAACCGTGATTCAACAAAGCAAATTCCATAAAAGTAAGCTCACCAAAGATGTGACCGGGCGCTTACTGGGCGAAGGATTACTGATCAGCGAAGGGGATTTCTGGCGGCGTCAGCGCAGGCTGGCTCAACCTGCATTCCAGCGAAAGCGAATCAACGAATATGCCGCAACCATGGTGGAAAGCGCGCAGGCTCACTCGCGGAAATGGCAGGACAGCGAGGAACGCGACATTGCGCAGGAAATGATGGCGCTCACACTGGAAATTGCCGTCCGAACACTCTTCGGGACCACCCTGCCCGGAGAAGCGCAGCAAGTAGGGCACTCGCTGGAATTTCTGATGCGCTATTCACTGCGTAGAGCGCGCTCGCCTTTCAAACTGCCCGAAAAATGGCCCACCCCTTCGAATCGCCGGGCGGAGGGCGAAATCCAATTTCTGGATTCGCTGGTATACCGGATCATTGACGAACGCAATAAACTCGGAAATGCGAACGAGCACAACGACCTGCTTTCATTGCTGATGGCGGCCATGGATGAAGACGGAAGCCAAATGAACCCGAAACAGCTTCGCGATGAAATCATGACTTTATTTATGGCAGGCCACGAAACCACCGCGCTTACACTTTCGTGGGCATGGTATTTACTCAGCAAGAATCCCGCCGCCGAAACACGCCTTCATGAAGAACTTCGCGACGTTCTCGCAGGGAGCCTACCTACGATCGCGGACTTGGGCCGTCTGCCCTATTTGCGTGGCGTGGTCAACGAGGTTCTGCGTCTTTATCCGCCTGCGTATATCCTAGCTCGTACTTCAATCGCGCCCTCCACAATCGGCGGTTATGATTTGCCTACTGGATCGACCATCATTCTTTCTCAATGGGTAACGCATCATGACGCGCGTTTTTTCCCCGATCCGGATGCGTTTCTGCCGGAGCGCTGGTTAGACGGGCTTGAGGATCGCTTGCCTGCGGGGGCGTATTTTCCATTTGGCGACGGGCCGCGGCGTTGCATCGGCCAGAATTTTGCGTTGATGGAAGTGGTGCTGGTGATGGCCACGATCGCGCAGAAATTTCAATTCCGCTTGGCAACCGCGCAGAAGATCGTTCCGGACCCGCTGGTAACTCTTCGACCGCGTAACGGAATCCTCATGCGAATCGACGCGCGGCGATAACGCGATGTTCCGCACCCGACATTGCTAGAGCGCCGAACAACCTGCGCCTGTGAAAATAGGCGGCAGTTCACTCCTTCACGAGGGTCATTTCACAAACTCGCCGGACCCGCCATTCGCCCAAGGATTGTAAGTAAGCGCGAACTGAATACGGTCGGGAATGGGTGGATGCGAATAAAACAGAAATACGTCGATCGGATTTGGCTCGGGATCCGAAAGATCCACTTCGCCCAGAATCTGAAACGATTGCGCCGCCGTTTGTGCTGAATCCGGCGTCAACCCATGCGTAACTTCCAAGCCGTACTGGTCTGCTTGGTGTTCGATGTGGCGGCTAAACGCGCTATCGATGGGGTTCGCGATGAAGCCAAAAATCGATAACAGGAGCAAAAGCACGGGCAGCGAGGCCCAATCATCCAACCCGCGGATTCCCCAGCGACTGCCCCAGCATGCCAAAACCCACCCTACCGTGCGGTATCCGAGATAGAAGAGAATAAAAAGTATCAGTGCGGCAAACGCCAAACCTTTCCAGATGTGTTCCAGGACGTAGTGACCCATCTCATGTCCAGCTACGAAGACGATCTGCGGCGTAATCATCTTGGCGATGGTGTTATCCCAAACCACGATGCGTTTGGAAGCGCCGAGTCCGGTGACGTATGCGTTTAGCTCCGTAGTTTTTTCGCCGGCTCCCATCCAGAACATCCGCTCCGGCGGAATTGTTTGTCCGGCGTGCTGAACCATTTGTTCCAGGGCTGCGGTAAGAGCAGGATCTTTTTGAGAAAGCGGCTCGAAGTTGTGAAACATCGGATCCACCACAAGCGGCTGAAGAAAAACCAGCAGAATGACAATAGGCAGAGAGACCAGCCAGAAATAAAACCACCAGCGGCGTGGACTGCTTCGAATCACGGCGTACAGAATTGCAATCAGCACGACGCCCAGCACGATTCCAAGGAACTGGCCCTTGGCCCAATCCCAGATCCAGGAACTCCAGCTCTGAACTGAAATTCCAAATCTTCTGGAGACCTGATGCTCGTAAATGTCGATCGGCAAGCTTAAGACGCCGAGCGTTATAAAAAATAGCGGGCCAAATATCATGGGCTGCACGAACCGCTTTGACGGGAATCGTTCGGCCCAATCGCGATACTTAGGCGCCAGCCTAAGTTGGAGGACCAACCATAAAATGACAAGCCCGTAAGCGAAACCGATCAGGGCCATACGAAAATGAATTTGGCTCAGCTCGCGCGCCTTCTTATAAGTTTCAGGAGGAAGGGTGTAGGCAGTTATTTTTCGTTCGTCTGGCCGGAGTTTGACGGACGGGACCGAAGGTTGCGTCGCATCCGATGTTTGCAGCTGGAGTTGCATCCTTGCAGAAGCTGAAGGTTGAAAACTGCGAGCGCCTAGATTCGCACTGAAGAACAGCGAAACAGCGAAAATCGCGAGAAGGACAACAAGCGTTTTCGCGATCAAATTTGGGGTATTGCAAAATGTGAATGTTTGGCGATTTGAGCAGTTCGCGGGTGTTTCTTTTCTGTAAGCTACGAGGTGGTTTAATTCACGAATTTGGCGATTTAATTTGCCGGGAAAATGGTTAGTTTCGGTCAGGAATTGTTGAGAGGCAGAAGGTTTGAGAGGCCTTTTCGCTGTAGAGTAGACCCAAGCAGGGACGGCCGACTCTCTAGAGCCTCCACGAAGGACTCGACTATATTCCAATTTAGTCACGAGCGACGCTAGCATGTGGTTCTGCGAAATTCAAGGATCTGTATGGGGTGAGATCTTTTGGAGGAGCCCTTGAATCCGTTCGAAAGCAATTGAAACTAATCTCATGCCAGCGACGTTAGTCCTGATAGATTCTCGCGCGCATACGGTTGCGCAGGCCGAAGGAGACGCCGGGTGATGAAGCTCTTAATCGATGGGGTGGGCAAACAATATTCAGGAAAGCTGTGGGGCCTGCGCGGTCTGCGGCTGGAGCTAAGCCCGGGAGTGGTAGGATTGCTAGGGCCTAACGGCGCCGGAAAATCCACGCTGATGCGCATTCTTGCCACCGTCACACGCGCCAGTGAAGGCCGCGTACTTTGGAATGACAGCGACATCGCGCGGTCTCCTGACACACTGCGCGCCGTGCTGGGATACTTGCCGCAGGATTTTGGTGTTTATCCACATCTGACGGCCTTGGAATTTTTGGAGTATATGGCTGCAGTGAAGGGACTGGACGCGAATTCGGCACGGCAGCGAATTGATGAACTGCTCGCGGTGGTGAATCTGGCGGAAGCGCGCGACCGAGCGCTGGGCGGGTTTTCAGGCGGAATGAAACAGCGTGTGGGAATTGCTCAGGCGCTCCTGAATGATCCGCAAATGTTAATTGTGGACGAGCCCACGGCCGGCCTCGATCCCGAGGAACGCGCCCGCTTTCGAAATTTGCTCTCTGAATTGTCCGGCGAACGCATTGTGATTTTCTCCACCCACATCGTCTCGGACATCGAAGCGATCGCGACGGACATTGCCATACTTGGCAGCGGAAGACTCCTGGCCCATTCCGCTCCGGAAGATTTGTTACGCGCTGTGGAAGGCAAAGTATGGGAATGGGTGGTTCCAAGCGCGGAAATATCTGCGGCGAAACAAAAATTTCTGATTTCTGCGAGCGTGCGTCGCACGGATGGGGTCCACATTCGCATTGTCACCACGGAGCGTCCTGGTTCTGGCGCCGTTCTGGCGGCTCCCACGCTAGAGGACGCCTATCTGCACTGCATTTCCAGCCAGCGAACGAGCGCTGCGGCATGAGCAACACTGCAAACAGCGCGAGAATTTTGTATCACCTGGCGCGTGCGGATTTTTTGGAGCGCGTTCGCCGCTACAGTTTTCTTCTCACGATGGGCATTTCCATATACCTGGGATATGCGGCGTCCACCGGCCAACTGGCCATGCGTATCAACGATTCACGGGGTATTTTTAATTCCGCATGGATTGGTAGCCAGATGGCGCTCATTTCCGCAACGTTTTTATCGCTGGCAGGATTTTATGTGGTGAAGAATACCATTGAGCGCGACCGCTTAACGCGCGTCGGCGAAATTCTTGCATCCACACCGATGTCGAAAACGCTTTATGTGATAGGCAAAGCGATTAGCAATTTTCTGGTGCTGGCGGCCATGGTAGCAATTCTCGCAATCGCTGGAATCATCATGCAGTTCTCGCACGCGGAAGATCCGCACGTGGACCTCTGGAAGCTGTTGGCCCCGTTTCTTCTAATTGGTTTGCCAGCCATGGCCGTGGTCGCCAGCGTCGCTGTATTGTTCGAAACCATTCCAGGACTGCGGGGCGGTTTCGGCAACGTGTTGTATTTCTTTGTCTGGTCTTTGGCGCTGGCACTACCGATTTTCACTGCTGAGAAAAACGGAGGCTATTCATTCGATTGGTCAGGATTATATGTAGTTTGGGACAGCCTCCGCAAGGCAGAAAACGTGCCGCGGACTCATTCCGGTTTTTCCCTCTCCATTGAGTCCGCCTCTCAAACACATTCTGGTGTTACGTTCCTGTGGAACGGAGTTCAATGGTCTGCTGGACTAGTTCTGGCCAGACTTTCCTGGTTCCTGGTCGCGATAGCGTTCACTTTTCTAGCGGCGCTATTATTCGATCGATTCGATCCGGCGAAGGGCCGCTTACGGCGCGTATCTCCGGCTCCAGCCTCCATGGATGCTGACCCTTCCGAGAATAGACCCCTGGTTAAGCCGGCGTACGCAACATTTTCTCTTACGCCCATACGAACCAGAGAAGAGCATTTTAGATTCGGAGCTATCCTTCTGGCGGAACTGCGACTGATGTTGAAAGGGCAAAAATGGTGGTGGTATGCAGTGGCGGCAGGTTTGATTGTTGCTTGTGCCGCGGTACCGGACGCATCCGCGCGCGGGATGCTTTTGGTCTGCGCGTGGTTCTGGCCGATTTTGATTTGGTCTAAGATGGGCGTACGGGAAGTCCGCGATCAAACCAGCCAGCTTATCTTTTCTGCGCCACATCCGCTCGCGCGGCAGCTTCCAGCAGTGTGGCTCGCGGGGGTGGTACTCGCACTGATTACCGGCCTCGGGTTCGGTGGCCGGCTCCTTTTAGCTGGAGATTCGCGCGGGCTTCTTGCATGGCTAATTGGTGCGTTGTTTATTCCGACTTTGGCTCTGACCCTTGGAGTGTGGAGCGGTTCAAGCAAGCTATTCGAAATTGTCTATACTCTACTGTGGTACATCGGGCCCATGCATGCGACGTTGCAGCTCGACTTTATGGGTTCTGCGCCGGGGACGCCACACACCCTTATACCTGCCTTTTATTTTACATTAGCAATAGCAATGACTGCGGTAGCCTTTCTTGGCCGCAAACGCCAATTGCAAACTTGAGGCTGGGGCAGGTGGAACGGCTGCTGGCAAAAAGGATAGGTTGCTTCTTTGGGTGCGGCGGCCAACGCAAACCAGCAGCAAAGACCCAGAGCGGTTAGGATAAATTCATGCCAATTTGCCCCCGGGGAGATGGACTATGAAAATCGCGCGCTGGTCAATCGGATTACTTCTAATTTTGCCTTTCGGCCTTTCTGCAGCCCAACAGGGGGACCAGCCAGCAACGCAACAAGCGTCAAGCAGCTCTTTGGTGGATGCAGCTCGGCGTACGCGCGAACAGAAGAAAGAGCAGCCAAAAGCAGTTCGCGTATGGAATGACGATAACGTCCCAAAGACAGACGGGGTGAGTGTGGTCGGACAAACGCCAGCACCCGAAGGTGCCAGCGCCTCCGCAGGCGGAAACAATCCCGGTGCCGCACCAGCTCCGGCTCCCGAAAATCTTACCGGCGTCGCCGCCGAGCTGAATGCGGCTAAAGAACACCTGAAAAGCCTTCAGACTGACCTCGACATTTTCCAACGGAAGTACACCCTCGACGAACAGATGTACCTGAGCAAGCCGGAATACGAAAATGACAAAGAGGCGGCTGCGCGACTGAAGGGCGAACAAGACCGAGTCGCAGCGTTGCAAGCGGAAATAGTTGAGGAGCAGAAGAAAGTGGATCAGCTTCAGGCGAAACTCTCGGGCCCCGCTCCGGCCACCACTTCCAATTGACGCCGGATATATCCGGTGAGTAGAGCTGCGAGTCCGGCCCTTCCAACATCTTCAAAGCGGAGAGCCTGGTCCGTCCTAAAATTTTCCTGATTCTCTCCGCGAAAGACAGCCACAACTAATTGCATACATTTAATCTTGACACACCAGAGTGATCGGCGCACAATCCGGCCAAGTTTTAACAGAGCGCTGTTTTTTTTCGGGCGCAGTTCTGTAACAGAGAGGCCGCCCGAATTTAGCGCGTTGAGAGGAAATCTTGCAACTTCCAGGCTGGACCGTTCAATGTTTGAATCCGGAGTGCGCGGCGCGCGGTCGATGGCTTCGCGTCGAAGATGTGCTGCAGGATGGTTGCACCAGTTGCGGAGCGCCGCTGCATAAAGTCTCGCCGCCGCTGGCACCTCATTTCAGGGCGCGTTCGCGTCCGATGATGAAATACCGGCCCATGGGCCGCCGCTGAAATATTCC
>Ga0265760_10000424_pt1 | contig 11855 bp, 9 predicted proteins | sample NZIome_2_FD_200831 | JGI IMG/M metagenome (GOLD analysis project Ga0265760, IMG submission 200831) | Metatranscriptome of rhizosphere microbial communities from Maridalen valley, Oslo, Norway - NZI1 (Metagenome Metatranscriptome) | ecosystem: Host-associated > Plants > Roots > Rhizosphere > Soil...
AATTATGTTTGGCCGGTCAAAGGGCAGGCGTAAAGGCTGGCCTCGGGCTTCAAGCGACCACCATTATTATGTCATCATTTATGTCATCCTGAGCGCAGCAACTGCTTCGCGAAGCGGAGCAGTTGCGGCGTCGAAGGATCCCTACTTGCTCGTCGCATTCGTGCCGCGTCGTGGCGTTCCCTTTCGAACGCAAACGCACGTTTACGCAGAAACGCCTTTCAGCATTCGAATCACAATCGTCTTCGCAAGGGTCCTTCGACTACGTTGCGGTCGCTTTGCGACCGCAACTTCGCTCAAGATGACAGTTTTTTCCTGAATCCGTGGCCCTGAAGTCGCGCAGGGAGAGTTCCAGTCCTCCGAACTCGGGGTGGTCGTTGTGATCGAGAGTGAAGGCAATATCCAGAGCGTCGCCGGGGAGGAGCTCTGCTTGCTGGATGCGCTCGGCCATGCGCCATCCGAGGGCATCGTGAACGATTGATTTTCTCCAGCCACGATCGGAACTCTGAGCGTGGACTCGGGGCAGCACGCCTGCTTCGCCGACCGCTTCGTCTTGCGCCGACAGTTTCAGCTTCACGTGTTTTTCTTTGATCACTCGTGGCATCGCCATCACGCGCAGGTTGTGGGCGGCAAAGACTGGTTCGGGATTGCCCATGCCGAAGGGTTCGAGTCGCCGCAAACCCTGAAACAAGTCGTGGCTGATTTGATCGAATGGAAGTTCAGCATCGACGTCGAGGATGGGTTCGAAATCACTAAGCGTCAGGCGGGCGCGGGCGTATGCGTCGAGATGGGCGCACAGTTCAGGCAGGTTCGCGGCGGGCATGGAGAAACCTACGGCATGGGCGTGTCCACCGAAACGGGTGAACAATGGAGCACAAGATTCGAGCGCGTTTAGCAGGTGAAACGCTCGAATGGATCGGCCAGAGCCGTGGGCCTGGTCCCCATCGCGTGAGATCACGAGCGTGGGACGGCAGTAGCGTTCGACAACCCGCGTTGCCGTGATTCCGATTACTCCGCGGTGCCAGCCATCGCCGTCGATGACCAGGCAGAAGGACTCGAGCAGCGCGGGCTCCTGCTCGAGTCGCGAATGAATGGCATCGAGAATTCTGCGTTCTTCCGCTTGACGCTCGCCGTTGAGCTGGTCGAGTTTATTGGCGATCTCGCGGGCGCGGCCTGCGTCTTTCACGCTGAACAGTTCGATTACGTCGCGGGCAACGTCCATGCGGCCGGCGGCGTTGATGCGGGGCGCAATGCGGAATCCAACTTCGCCCGAAGTCAGTGGCCGGCCGCCGACTTGTGCAACTTCGAGCAACGCCTTCAGCCCAGGATTTACCGCAGAGCGCAGCGCTTCGAGACCGAGTTTGGCGAATACGCGATTCTCCCCGGTCAATGGCACGGCGTCCGCGATGGTGGCGATGGCGACCACTTTCATGAACGACTTCAAGAGCGGAGCTTGATCTCGGTGAGGAAGGCGGCGTTCCATGAGAGCTTGCGCTAATTTGAAGGCAACGCCCGCGCCGCACAACGCTTTGCAGGGATATGCGCAACCCGGCTGATTCGGATTCAGCACCGCCAGCGCGGTCGGCATGCCGTCCGAGCCTGGGAGGTGGTGGTCGGTGACGATGAGGTCCACACCGAGGCGATGCGCGGTTTCGGCGGCGGCGAAGGCACGAATTCCCGTGTCCACGCTGATGATGAGATGAATGCCTTCGGCCGCGGCGCGTTCGATCACGTCGCCGCGAAGGTCGTAGCCTTCCTTGATGCGATGCGGAACGTGGAAATCAGCCGAGCCACCGCATAGTTCGATCGCGGTCTTCAGGATCACAATGGCGGTGGTGCCGTCGACGTCGTAGTCGCCGTAGATCAGAATGCCTTCTTTGTTTTCGATGGCGGCGTCGAGGCGATCGACGGCAGCCTTCATGCCGGCCATTAAATAAGGCGAGTAGAGATGCGCGAGAGATGGCGCGAGGAAGCGTTCCGCAGTTTCGGAGTCTGCGATTCCACGCATGACCAGTAGGCGAGCGAGAGTCGTGGCGAGTTGTGGAGTTTTAAGGCCGAGGGCGACATTCGGCAAGAGTTCCCCTGCGAGAACTTCGATCTGGTTTACGTCAGCTGCTTTGGGAATCCATTTCATGAATTGATGAACCAAGCTTTGCTCGGCTGGACGGAGACCCGTTCCTACACCTAATAAGGTCCCCACATTTAATAAGGTTTGTCGTCGTCCTGGTCGGGGTCGTCGATGGAGAGGCCGGCGAAATCGTCGGCCATTTCGAGAATGTTCTGATAGCGCTCGTACCACGGCGTGGAGGCTTCGTAGACCATCATTACGCCTTGTTGGGGAAATCCCAGTTGCACAAATCCGGTCTTGCCGATGTAGGTGCGCAGCCAGCGGGCATCTTCCAACTCCTCATCACTGGTAAATTCCGCCATACTCAGGCGCTGGATCATGGCATCGAGTTCGTCGCGGTCCAGCCGCCACGAGTCCATGGTAAGGAACGGCGCTGCCGCGGCTTTGGCAAGTTCGACGAAATCTTTCCAGCTGTCAGGGTTGTCTTGCGACTTCCAGGTAACGCTCTGCACTTGTTCGTAGTCGACGAAGCCGGGAAAACGGCGCATACCATGGCCCTCGATGAAGGCGACCATGTCGTCTTTGAGGCTACTGAGATCGTCGGAAACGGAAGGCATATGGGGCTCTGGATAATTGCATTGTATGCCTGAATGCGGGGGAGTGGGCAAATGGCGGTCATGGTCGATCAGTCGTCTGTCGTTCGTCGTTGGCTCAGCTGGCGAACGACCAATGACCAACGACCAGCGACGATCTCCCCTGTGCTACACTGTTTGTTTCACGACGAACCCCCGATCCGCACCATGCTTCTTTCCAAAGAATATGTGGGCTATTTGGCCCGCGAAGTCACGAAAAAACTGATTGCAGGCAAGTTCATCGAGACCAAAGCTGTGGCCGCGGTCACGGAGAAGGTGCATGCGGGGATCCTCGATGAATTCTCGCTCGAGGATCGCATCAACGATGAAGTCCGCGTGATTCTGGAGGCCTATTCCGCCGAGATGCAAAAAACCGGAGCGAACTATCAGGAGATGTTCCGCAAAGTGAAGAACGAACTGGTGCGCAAGTACAAGGCGGTGCTGTGAGAGTAAGCCGTGACAAAGTGAATAAAGTGGCGCACGTGGTCACGGACGCTTTGGCCGAGACGGATGCGCTGGACTTTATTGAGGACCGGAACACGATCCGGCTGGAAGTGCGCAAGATTCTCGAGGACCTGCTGAACCAGGAAGAGAAAATCGATCAGGCGGCCCGCCACAAGATCGAGAATCAGAAGCGGACCATCCTGGAAGGCAGCCAGGAATGGGATATTCTTTATCGCAAGTATTACAACGAAGAAGTAAAGAAGCTGGGAATATAAGGCTGCAAAAAGCCGTTCTCAGCGGGTGGCGAATTTCCACAGTGCCACGACCACAAAAGCAACTAGCCCGACCAAATACGCCCAGCCCCGTCCTTTTTGGAACCTCCCCTGATCGATCATTTAAGCACCTCGTAAACCTGTGCTTACCATGCCACTAAGGCGGATGCAAGGCAAGTGTTATCTCCTCCATCCGCCACGCCGAGAGCGGTCCGGCCATTTCCACAAAAAGATGCGATTTTGGCACCTTGGAGCAGTAAGATTGTCACGGTTGCCGGTGACGCCGGTCACGGCAGAAATCGGGATGCGGGCCTTAAATAGAGCGTTGGCAAAGTTTCATGAGTGTGCCATGTTCAAACAAACAGATCGTAAATTCTGAAAGCATTTCTCACATTGGAGGATAATCCCATGAGCGTAATGACACCGCCCGGAGTCAAAACTTCGGGCGATTACATTGAAGACGTAATGAGCATCGTAAAAGCCAAAAACTCAGCAGAGCCTGAATTTCACCAGGCCGTTCAGGAAGTGTTCGATTCTCTAAGGCTGGTTTTGCAGAAGCACCCGGAATATAGATCGTCGAAGATTCTTGAGCGCATCACCGAACCGGAGCGCGTCATCATGTTCCGCGTACCCTGGTTTGACGATCGCGGCGAAATTCAAATAAACCGAGGATTCCGCATTGAAATGAACAGCGCCATCGGCCCTTATAAGGGCGGACTGCGCTTCCATCCTTCGGTCAACCTCGGCATTTTGAAGTTCCTGGCCTTTGAGCAGGTGTTCAAGAACTCGCTGACCACGCTGCCCATGGGCGGCGGCAAGGGCGGATCGGATTTCGATCCAAAGGGCAAGAGTGACAACGAAGTCATGCGCTTCTGCCAAAGCTTCATGACCGAATTGTCGCGGCACATTGGTCCGGACACCGACGTTCCGGCGGGCGACATCGGCGTTGGCGGACGCGAGATCGGCTACATGTTTGGCCAATACAAGCGCCTGCGCAATGAATTCACCGGCGTGCTCACCGGCAAAGGCCTGAGCTGGGGCGGTTCGCTGATTCGTCCAGAAGCCACGGGCTACGGCTGCGTGTATTTCGCGTCGGAAATGCTGAAGACGCGCAAAGACACGCTCGAAGGCAAACTCTGCCTGGTTTCAGGCAGCGGCAATGTTTCGCAATACACAGTGGAAAAGCTGCTGGATTTGGGAGCAAAGCCACTGACGTTCTCCGATTCCGACGGCGTTGTTTACGATCCGGATGGAATCAATCGCGAGAAGCTGGCTTGGGTCATGGAACTGAAGAACGTCCGCCGCGGACGCATTCGCGAATACGGCGAGAAGTTCAAAAAGGCGATCTTCATGCCCACCGACATCAAGCTGGAGCACAGTCCGCTGTGGAACATCAAGGCGGATTGCGCATTCCCGAGCGCCACGCAGAATGAGATCAAGGCGAAAGATGCCGCGAACCTCATCAAGAATGGCTGCAAGCTGGTGGCCGAGGGCGCGAACATGCCCAGCACCCTCGAAGCAACCAAGATGTTCCTGGAGGCCGGGATTCTCTACGGACCAGCCAAGGCTGCGAATGCCGGCGGCGTAGCAACCTCCGGCCTCGAAATGGCCCAGAACAGCGCGCGGCTGAGCTGGACCCGCGAGGAAGTAGACGACCGGCTGCACAAAATCATGATCGCCATCCACAAGAACTGCTTCGAGACGGCCGAGAAATACGGCACCCCGGGCAATCTGGTGAACGGCGCCAACATCGGCGGCTTCCTGAAGGTAGCCAATGCCATGCTGGATCAGGGCTTGGTGTAGCAGTTGGTTGTGTGGCGCGGGCGCCCTCGCCCGCGTCTCTGTAGAAACGTTGCTCGCAACGTCTCGCGCGGATAAGATGCGGGGTGGAAGAAGTTCCACCCCGTCAATTTTTGCAGAAGTTTTGAAGCCTCATATCACCAAGTGTTCCGTTTGCTGGCCGCACTCAAGTCTTTGTACCGGACGAATTGTGTGCTACCCTACCAGCCCTCTGGCGACCCCAGGGGTTTGTGCGACGTGGACGGTTATCGAAGAATCATCGCCGCTCGGCGGCAAAGGGGGAACTGTGAAGAAGTTCAACAACCGGAAAAGGATTTTTCTAGTTTTTCTGTTCTTTGTCGCGACGGCGATTGTCTCGTCTGCACAGACCTTCAAGACCGTTGTAAGCTTCGACGGGACTAACGGTGAGTACCCCCAACTCATGTCGCTCGTCCAAGGTACAGACGGGAACTTCTACGGGACAGCGCCCGAAGGCGGCACCGGCAGCGGCACAATCTTCAAGCTCAACCCCGAGGGTCAATTGACTGTTTTTCATTCCTTTGACGGTCCCGACGGCGCGGGCCCCTTAGGGGGGTTGATTCAAGCTATGGACGGCCATTTCTACGGGACAACATCCGCAGGTGGTACCGGCAACCTTGGCACAGTCTTTCGAATTGGCAAAAGAGGGCTTACGACGATGTATAGCTTTTCTTGTTCTGACGGCAGTTGCCCCGAGGGCGCAGAGTCAGGCGCCCCTTTGCTTCAAGCTAGCAACGGGTACTTCTACGGAACTACCTCTCGGGGTGGGGTCAACAATAATGACTGCTACACCTTCAGTACTGCAGGATGCGGCACGATTTTTGAGATCACGTCCGGGGGCAAACTGACCACGCTTTATTCTTTTTGCGCCGACGGTAGCTGCGATGACGGATTTGATCCAGCCTCGGGGCTGATTCAATCTTCCGATGGGAACTTCTACGGAACCACAAGCGAGGTCGGTAATGTCTTCTGCCCGCCGGCATGCGGAACGATTTTCAAAATAACGCCAACTGGCAATCTCACCACGCTCTACAGCTTTTGCGCTAAGCAGAATTGCGCTGACGGTGGCTATCCTTCGGGGCTAATTCAAGCTACAGACGGGAACTTCTACGGAACCACCGCGCAAGGAGGCAACTCCAATAGTAACTGCGTCACGACGTGTGGCACAGTTTTCAAAATGACGCCGAAGGGCGAACTGACAACGCTTTATCGTTTTTGCGCCCAAACGAATTGTGCTGACGGGGCCATCCCCATGGTAGGCCTAATTCAAGCTACAGACGGGAACTTCTACGGAGCGACCTCCGCGGGCGGCGTGGACCGCGAGTGCAACAACGGTAACTTCTTCGGCTGCGGCACGATTTTCAAAATTACCCCAGGCGGCAAGCTGACCACGCTTTACACCTTTTGCACCGACGGGACCTGCAATGACGGCGAGTTTCCCTACAGTAGTCTAGTTCAAGCCACGAGCGGAATCTTCTACGGAACAACTGCGTATGGCGGCACGAGTAATGCATGCAACCTTGGCTGTGGCACGGTCTTTAGCCTTGGAGTGGGGCTCGGTCCATTCGTGGAAACGAGGCCTACCTCCGGCAAGGTGGGGACCGCCGTCACAATCCTCGGAACAAATTTGAAGGGAGCAACCAGCGTCACCTTTAACGGTACGGCAGCTAAGTTCAACGTGGTGTCGAATTCCGAAATCACGACCACGGTCCCAACCGGTGCAACCACTGGCAAGCTCAAAGTGACAACGCCGAAGCGCATGCTCGTGAGCAACTTACCTTTCCGGGTGACGAAATGATGCACTGACGCGCTCAGCATTCGGGATATATAGGCGCCTCAAGAATGCTCCTCTGCATCACTGCAGTAACTGCTTCGAAACGACTATCGACGAGATAGCTTCTGGGCTATTGAAATGCCCCTAACCCACACTCCCGACCCCATCGTCGACCCCGAGCGCCTCTTCGAGGGCTTCGAGAACCTGATGCCCTTTCGGGTACAGGATATTCTGCTGGTCTCCAGCCTTTACGACTCTTTCATTCTGCGCGAGGACGGGCGGCTGAATGAGCTGCTGATCGGAGAATCGCTCGAACTCGAGCAGCAGCAGATTCCCGGGATCACCCACGTTTCGAGCGGCGCCGAAGCACTGAAGCTGGCCCGATCTCAGCCACGGTTCAACCTGATCGTCACCAACCTCGAAGTCGAGGACATGGATGCGGCGCAGTTGGCCCGCGAGGTTAAGGCGGCAGGGCTCGACGTACCCGTGGTCGTGCTCGCTTACGACTACCGCGAGATCAAGAAGTTCGTGGCCCGCAACCCAGTCACCGACTTGCAGCAGATATTCCTGTGGCAGGGCAACGTTCGCATTCTGATTTCGATCGTCAAATATATTGAAGACAAGCGCAACGTTGACCACGACACCCGAGCCATCGGCGTGCCGGTGATCCTGGTGGTCGAAGACAACATTCGCTATTACTCTTCGTTTCTTCCCACGATCTATACCGAGCTGATTACGCAGTCGCGGCGCCTGCTCAGCGAAGGCTTGAACGTCGCCCACAAGCTGGTGCGAATGCGGGCGCGGCCGAAGATTCTGCTGGCGACGAATTATGAAGACGCGACGTGGCAGGTAATGAAATATCGCGAATATCTGCTGGGCGTGGTGTCAGATGTCGAATTCCCCCGCGCCGGCGAGTTGAGCCCCGACTCTGGATTCGACCTGGCCCACATGATTCGCGAAGAAGTGCCCGATGCTCCTATCGTCCTGCAGACCAGCCGAACCGAATTCCGGGCACGAGCGCATGCTCAGGGATATTCGTTTCTGCGGAAACGCTCCCCCACGCTCTTGCGCGATCTGCGGCGTTTCCTTACCGAGCAGTTTGGCTTCGGCGACTTCGCGTTCCGTCTGCCCGATGGCAGCGAAGTAGCGCGAGCGAGGGATTTGAACGAACTCGAGGCCCGGCTTGGCGAAGTTCCGGCAGAGAGCATCGCGTACCACAGCGAGAGGAACCATTTCTCGCGCTGGCTGTGGGCGCGGACTGAGTTCGTCCTGGCGCAGAAACTCCGGCCACGAAAGGTCTCCGATTTCGCCACGCTCGAAGACTTGCGCCGCGATCTGATCGAGTCGATCGCCGAGTATCGCAACGAGCAGAGCCAGGTTCTGATCGGGGATTTCAACGCATCCACTTTCAAGTCGACGGAGGGATTCTTTCTGCGAATTGGCGGCGGCTCGCTTGGCGGAAAGGCGCGTGGGCTGGCTTTCATTCGTCACCTGCTGCACAAATATCAGACGGCGCGCCGCTTCGCCGATGTCCGCATCGCCGTGCCGCCCAGCGTTGTGCTCGCGACCGATATGTTTGACCGCTTCCTCAGTGAGAACAATCTGCTCGACTTCGCGATCAATAGCAACGACGATGCTGAGATTCTGCGCCGCTTCCTGGAAGCATCGCTCCCGGCTCCGCTGCGCGATGATCTGCTAGCGTTTCTGGCCGAGGTCCATTACCCGCTGGCGGTGCGCTCTTCCAGCTTGCTCGAGGATTCGCAATACCAGCCTTTCACCGGCGTGTACGAAACTTTCATGCTGGCCAATCAGCATCCTGATCTGTCGGTGCGTCTGGAGCAACTGATGGAGGCGATCAAACGCGTCTACGCTTCGACCTTCAGCCAGCACGCTAAGGGATATGTGCGCGCCACGCCCTACCGCTTGGAAGAAGAAAAGATGGCGGTGATCGTGCAACAGGTCGTGGGTACGATTCACGGCTCGCATGACGGACAGCGGTTCTACCCCGATTTTTCTGGCGTGGTGCGATCGCATAACTTCTATCCCGTGCCGCCCATGAGCTATGGAGACGGAATCGCCGCCGTAGCATTGGGCCTTGGACGAGCGGTCGTGGACGGTGGAAAATGTCTGACCTTCTGTCCGCGTTATCCGCAAAACCTTTTGCAGTTTTCCTCGGTGGAAGATATTTTGGCGAACTCGCAGCGGGAGTTCTGGGCGCTGGAGCTTGATCACATCGAGCGCCGTGATGATCCCGCTTCCGATCCGCTGCTTGAGCTTAAAGAATCTCGCTTCGGTCTGGACGTGGCGGAGAGCGACGGAACTTTGAACAATCTGGGATCGACCTACTCGGTCGACAACAACGTCATTTATGACGGCCTCAGCCGCCCCGGTACCCGCATCGTGAGCTTCGCTCCGATTCTCAAGCATGGAGTGTTTCCCCTTGCCTCGATTCTTGAGCTGCTCACGAGAATTGGCGATGATGCATTCGGCCGGCCGGTAGAAGTGGAGTTCGCGGTGCGCCTGCCGCAAGGGCCACGGCAAATGGCCGAATTCGGATTTTTGCAAATACGGCCGCTGGTGCTTTCGCGCGAAGGCGAAGAGCTGCGGATGGAAGATGTGAATCCCGAGCGGCTGGTCTGTCACAGCTCCAAGGTGCTGGGCAACGGACGCGTCCGGGATTTGCGCGACGTGGTCGTGGTCGACTTTCATCGCTTCGAGCGCGCGCGAAGTCAGGAAGTCGCCGAGGGGGTGGCCCACCTTAACGCGAAACTCAACGAGAGCGGAACTCCGTACCTCTTGATCGGCGTGGGCCGCTGGGGATCGAACGATCCCTGGCTTGGAATTCCTGTCGAGTGGGATGAGATTTCAGGAGCACGCGTGATTGTGGAGGCGGGCTTCCGCGACTTTCGCGTGACTCCGTCGCAAGGCAGCCATTTTTTTCAGAACCTTACCGCGTTCCAGGTGGGATATTTCACGGTGAATCCTGATGCGGGAGAGGGCTTTGTGGATTGGGAATGGCTAGGTTCTGCCCCGGCAGTTGAAGAGCGTGGGTGCGTGCGGCATCTGCACTTCGAGGCGCCTCTGGTGGTGGTGATGAACGGCAGGAATAGCCGGGGGATGGTGTTTAAACCGGAAGGAGCATAGCAAAACCGCATCCTTCCTTCATGTACCTTTGTGTCCTTTGTGGTTAATGAAGTGCAAATGCTAGAACCACAAGGACACAAAGGTCCTTATGAATTTGTGGCTCCCCTAGTTTGCATGCGTCGAACATTTCCCCTTGACATTTCGCTTTTTATTCGCTCACGATCTTGTCCGTTGTTGAGCCCGAGAACCATAAACGGAGGAACGAGAATGTCACTCAGTCAATCTCTTCTACCCGAGTTCGATCAGGAAATGGTCAATACTCGCAAAACTCTGGAGCGGGTGCCGGACGAAAAGTTCTCCTGGAAGCCACATGAAAAATCCGGAGCCATGGGTTGGCTGGCCGGACATCTGGCCAACATTCCGGAGTGGGCGGTTGAGACCATCACGAAAGATGGTTTCGACATGAATCCTGGGGGCAAAGGATTTCAGCCCCCGCCTGTGCCTAAAACTCGCAAGGAGTTGTTGGACTTGTTTGATAAGAACGTGGCGGCGGCGCGCGCGGCTTTGGAGAAGGCCAGTGATGCTGAGCTGGGAAAATCGTGGTCGTTTCTGAACAATGGAGTGACGGTTTTCTCCATGCCGCGAATGGCCTGTCTTCGCACCTGGGTGATGAATCACAATATTCATCATCGGGCGCAACTGGGCGTTTATCTGCGCTTAAATAACATCGCCGTGCCGGCAATTTATGGCCCGTCAGCGGATGAGGCTGGGATGTAAAAACGGAGCAGCTGGTGCGGAAAAACTCGGCTTGGGTGAGTTTTTCCGCAGGCTGTCGGGGGAGAAACTAGTAGCGGCTTTCCCTGATCCAGAGGCGAACCTGCTCCTCGACCGAGAAACTTGCCGTGGTATTGCGGGCGAACCTTGATGCCAATGCCAGGGCGTGGGCCTCGAGGGGAATCGCGAAGGGCGCGTTGGTTTTGAGGAAGCCGCGAACAAAAAGATCGGAATAACGCTTCAGCCCAAGGATGTGAAACTGGACCGCATGCACCAGCCCGTCAAACAGGGCGCGATCCGCGATTCTCTCGTTGAACACCACCACGTCCAGAAATGTGAGGGAAGCCATTTGCTGGAAGCTGGGCAGGTTGGTAACGCCGAGATCTTTCGCCTGCGAGTAGAACGGCGGGTCCGAAATCCGCTCGCCGATCAGTTCCACGATTCTGATGCGGTTGAGAAAGGCCGTGGAAAAGAACGGCTCCATCGTAGCTTTACGCTGTGCGCTCAGCGGTGCGGCGACGGAAAAGTAACGGTCGCGCTGTTCGCGCAGATATGAGCAAATACAAGTGCTGAAATCACGGACCTGGTCTTCGGTCAACGGAGGCGTGCTGACCTCGCCGGGCTCACCGGCAGAAGGAATTTGTCGTTCGATTGAGGCGTAAAACTCGTTCAAAGCTGCCGCTGACTCGATGGCCTTGCGCAACAGATCGCCTTCGGCGAAGCGGGCCAGATCTTCAACGGAGAAGCGGAGACGCAGCTGGTGGGTTGCACACTCCGCGCTGAGCAGTTCGAGGCGCGCATGCCGAAGCTCAGAGTTCATTTGAACCACGGCGACACGGTCATCCGGATTGTCCCAGGAAAACATCTAAGGACTCCTGAAATTTGGCTATACAAAACCGGGGAAAGGGGCCTATATTGATTATGTATACAGCGTTACGTTTACGCTGTCAACATAAATATTAAACCGTTTCATGTAGGCGAAAAGGACGGAA
>Ga0265760_10000425_pt1 | contig 11847 bp, 8 predicted proteins | sample NZIome_2_FD_200831 | JGI IMG/M metagenome (GOLD analysis project Ga0265760, IMG submission 200831) | Metatranscriptome of rhizosphere microbial communities from Maridalen valley, Oslo, Norway - NZI1 (Metagenome Metatranscriptome) | ecosystem: Host-associated > Plants > Roots > Rhizosphere > Soil...
ACCGGCGCGACGATACGGCACCAGCCCACCCGGATCGAGAACCGTGCGGTCGTCAACGGGCATTGACGGAATCACTCGGTCGAGCAGATCGAGGCGGCCGGAGTCCGACGTCGAGATCGCAAAGGCGTCGTCGAGCAACTCCAAGCGTTCGTCGATGTCGGCGGGAAGCGATTCGTACGAAATCGCCAGCCGAAGCGGAGCCACGGGGTAGTTCTGGCGCAGCGGCGGATGCGGCGTTCCGACCCGCGAGGGCCGTTCGGGGCCCAACGTTATGACGGCGCGCAATATTTCCGCCTCACGCTCGTTTGCAAATGCGACGATCTCGCCGCCGGCGTCGATGATCTGGCTCTTGCCGCAGTACGCGACCATGTTGAGCTCGCTGCCGCACTTGTTGGCCGCAACGAACGGCACGTGGTTTTCGTAGGCGCGGACGCGCGCCAAAAGATCTGCTTGCACGTTCTCCAAAGCCTGTGGGTCGCGCCCGCTCGTTACCCACGCCGTCGGCATCACGAGCAGCTCCGCGCCACGATCCACTAAGGCGCGCGAAATCGTCGGAAGCCGTCCGTCGGCGCAGATCAGCACGCCGAGAAGCCCGATCTTGGTCGCGACGGGCGCCAAGTGCTGCCCGTCTTCGAACCATCGGCGGTCGAAGTGCCAGAGAAAGAGCTTGTCCGCGCGGCCGGCAAGCGAACCGTCGGCGTCGATGACCACGGCGGCGTTGCGCGCACGCCCGTCGTGCAAGACGGCGGCGCCGGCGACGATAACCGTCGACGTTTCGCGCGCGATAACGCATAAGCGCTCGATAGCACCCTCGGCCTCGTGCACACCGAGCGGTGCTTTGCCCAGCACGTACGCGGGGAACGTCGCCTCCGGCAGCACGACGAGATCGGCGTCAAACGCAGCGAGAAGGGTTGCATCGAGGGCGCGCTCGAGCCCCGCGTGCGAGTCGCCGCGATCGTGCGCGGCGAGTTGCAGAGCCGCAAGGGCAATCGACCGAGCCATTTTGCGTCGTTCGCGGCGGCGAAGAAACGCCCCTTACGCAGGCGCTTTGGAAGGGTGGCCGGGGCGTCGGCGGAAAAACGATAGATGTGAGAAGACTTGCAAGAACTTCGTTATCAACGTTGTTATTTACGCTTGCTCTGGCGAGCGCGATCCTCGTCTCCGCGCTGCCGCAGGTTGCGACGCCTGCCGTCACCGCAACGCCCACGCCGGCCGCGACGGCCAAATCGGGGGCAACGCCCGAGAAGGCTGCGTCGAAGGACGTGTGCGGCGAGACCAAGAGCAAGTGGGCACACTTAAAGTGTGAAGAGTTCAACAGCTCCGCGCCCGGAGACGAATATTTCGGGAAGATGAAGATGAGCTATCTCGGCATCGACAACACTTATAAAGATGGTTCGATTAGCGCCGGGGCATATACGACCGATCCGCATTTGATCGCGAAGCTCGATTTTGCGACCGAAGCGTTGCGGAAGTGGGCTGCGAAGTATCCGAACGATCCCGAGCTGGCGCGTTCGTATTACCTTGCCGTTCTCGTGCTGCAAAAAGTATACACTCAAACCGAGCAGCAGGTGACCTGGGAGTTCATGCATTTGCTGGTCGTCAAGTACGGCAACACGTATTTCGGTAAGGCGATGAAGACGACGATCGCACAAGGCTATACCGAGCACTGGTTTGGGATGGCGCGACTCTGCCCCACGCCGCTCCCCGTTGGCGTCATGCCCGACACGACGCCAAATGCGAGCCCGGTGCCGTCGCCGGCGCCCGGTCATCCCGACGTCGACGTCATCACGCCGCCCTGCGTCGAACAATCGCCCGCACCGCAAGACTCAGACACGCTGACGCGTCTGGGCCCCTCACCCACCCCACTGCCGTAACAAAACCGAACCTAAGAAAAAAGCCCCCGCTGGTTTAGCGGAGGCTTTTTCTTGCTGTAAGGGCTGAAGCTTAGAGCTTCAGGCCAATACCTGCGTAGGGGCCGCTCTCCGAAAAACCGCTCGGTGCGGCGTTGAGGTTGTAACCGCGATCGCCCAGGAAACCCGCCTCGAAGAAGAGGGGGAAGCTGGGGAACGTATACGAGACGCCGATGTCGTACTTCAGGACGTTGTATCCGACATTGTACGTACAGCCCACGGTGATGCTGTCGCACTCACGCGGCAGCGCCGCGTAGTTGCCGTTAACGTCGAAGAAGTAATAGGCGCTTCCGTAGAACGAGAAGGTCCGATCGAGATCGGGAAGCTTCTCGATTCCGACGCCGGCGCCGTTCTGCTGCGGATACCCGTAGTTGTTTCTACGCGACATGTAGGCGCCTGCGATATAGATCCGTGGCTGTAGGACTCGTATGCCTAAGGCCACGCTGAAGTCGTAGTCGCTTCCATTGAATGTCGGGACCGATGACTGGCCGCTGCAGCAGAGATTTGGCTGGTCGAGTCCGCCGATCGTTGTAACGTAACATCCTGGATCGCCGGATCCGCCGCAGTTATGGTTCCAGTTCCACTGTCGGTAGTCGACTGCTACCATCCAGGGGAGGTTCATCACCGGAATCTCGATAGCGCCGTGAAGGCGATATGAGAAGCCGTTGTTGTTGTTGTCGCTCGACGCGCCGTTAACGAATTCGTTGTAAACCTTGGGCGAAATGATGTAATCGCCGGCTACGTAGAAGTCGTAGTACGGTGCCTTCGTCGGCGTTGGTGTGGGCGGTGGCGGGGGTGGCGGCGGAGGCGGTGGTGCCGGGGTCGGCGGCGGCGTCGGCGGTATGTAACGCACGACGACGAGACGCTTATCGGCAACCCACAGAACGTACGCGCCCATGCCTTCCGAGATGACTCGGACCGGTACGAGAACGACGCCCTGATACATCATCGGGGGCACGTCCAGCGGACGCGATTCACCGTTGATGATAACCTCCGGTTTGCCGACGGTCACTTTGACCTCGGCTCCGGCTTTGCTGACCGTCACAGTCTTCGTGCTCGCGTCGAATGACACGGTTGCGCCCATTTGCTCGAACATCGAGCGAAGTGGAATTAAGAGCGTTCCGCCCCGCACCAGTGCGGCAAGGACGCGGCCTTGCTTCAGAATATCGGGCTTAGAATAGACGTGGTGGTCGTTGTAGAGAATAGGATACTGCCCCGACGGGGGGGAACCGAAGTTCGCCGGCGGAGCAGGGTTCGCGCCCGTGTCTTGCGCGATCGCGTTGGTTCCAATGTTGCCATGCGATGCGCTAGTCTGGGCTGCGACCGCGTTGAGTCCGAGTCCGGCTATCATTAGCGCGGCCAGGACTCCAGTGCTCAGTCGCTTCAATGTGTCCTCCTAGCTGTTATGAGACCTATGGGAATGCCTTCGACCGGCCCTAGGGGACGGGCTCGGGCACTGCCCGTTTAACCCCTTTTCGGGAACGGCCGATTGCCTCCCCTGCACTCCAGAGGTCAAGGGACTTATAAGGTGGATAGTCAGGCGAGCTTTTCGCGCAGCTTCGCCAGGAACTTAGCCTTGTCGATGATATAGCGTTCGTGGGTACCCTCGGCGACGGCTTCCTGCTCGTCGAAAACCTGGACGGCGAAGCTTACTCGCGGTCCGTCGAGCATGACGACTTCGACCTGAGTCCTCACGATAAAACCAACAGGGACCAGTTTGCTGTGCTCCAGGTCGATATGCGTCCCGAGGGTTACTTGCCCGGCGCTCAAAATCGGCTCGATACAATGGATCGCCGCGGTCTCGACCATCTGAACCAGGACCGACGTGGAGAGTACGTCGACGCCCTTGTTGCCGGTCTTTTCGGCCGTCATCCACTCCTCGACGCGGCTCTGGAGACTGTACGAGCGGCCGATGTCGAGTTTCGCGCTCATGCCCCGGGGAGATACGCCCTGCAGCCGTTCACCTCATGCCGAGGTTCTACCACAGGAGCCGATTAAGGCTTGAATCAAATGGCACCGCTCGCCGTATATGAGACCATGAAGGATCGGGTTGAGAAGCAGATGCTTAGGATGATGCTGTTCGCACTGGCGCTGTCTGTGGCCGCGCCGGCGCTGGTCGCGTGCGGGAACAAGCCGCCTCCAGGACCGTTGCCGCTGAGCGTCGACGCTGCCGCGGCGACCCGGCAGAACATTGCTACCTATGTCACGCTCGACGGACAGATCTCGCCGCTGGACCAGTCGACCCTGGCCTTTCAGCAGAGCGGCATGATCACGGCCATCAACGTGAATATTGGCGACATGGTGAGGAAGGGTGCGCTGCTGGCGACGATCGACCCCTCCACGCTTCAAGCGCAGCTCCAGCAAGCGCAGGCACAGGCCGCACAGGCGGCCGCCTCGGCGCAGGGCGCAGTCGTCGGCTATCCCGTTCAGACGCAGACCAATGCGGCAACCCTGCAAACGGCGGCGGCGTCGCTGCAAAATGCCAAGCTGGTCTACGATCAAAACCGTCAGCTCTTCCGGCAAGGCTACGTCTCCGAGACGCAGCTACAGCAATCGCAGGCGAACTACATTCAGGCGCAGCAGGCCTACAATAACGCCAAAGTCGGGTTGCGCAACAACGACGTGAGCCTGCAGGGGGTTCGGTCGCAACAGGCTCAGGCGGCGGCCGCGGCGGCCCAAGCGCGCGTCCTGAGCACTCAGTTGTCGCAGACCTACCTCTACGCCCCGTACGATGCGGTCGTGGCGAACCGTCTGCTCGATCCCGGCGCATACGCCTCACCCTCACAACCGGTACTCCAGGTGGCTCGCATCGATCGCGTATGGATCAACGTCAACGTGCCCGACGACGATCTTCCCTACGTGCATTCGGGAAGCGTCGTTTCGTTCGAGTCTTCGTCGTTGCCCGGAAAGCGCTTCAGCGCGCCGATCGGCACGGTGAACGCGGTCCCGACCTCCGGGACCTTGTCCTATCTGGCCCGCCTGGAACTGCAGAATCCCGGTTACGCGCTGCGCGGCGGCATGCTGGTGACCGTAACGGTGACGAAGGAACGGGCCGGGGGCGCCACGGTCGTCCCGCGCAGCGCCGTGGCCGCGACTCCCGCCGGTAGCATCGTCTACGTCATCTCCCGCGGTAAGGCGCAAGCGGTGCCCGTTCGGCTTGGAGTCCAGACCGACACGCTCGCGCAAGTGATCGGTCCTGGGATACAACCGGGGATGATGGTGATAACGACCCGTCCCGACGCTTTAAAGGATGGCAGCCTCGTGGCCGTAGCCAACGGGCCCTCGTCGGGCCCAGCCGGCGCCGGCGCGGTGCATTAACGATGAAGCCAACCATACGTTCAGCGCGAGCGCTCGTCGCCGCGCTCGTGCTCGGCGGCCTTGTGACTGGGATCGGCTTGGCACAGAGTGCGCCCTCTCAAAGCGAGATTCCGGGCGTCCAGATGCCCTCGCCCCAGCCCGAACCCACCATTCGCGGGACCCCGCTCCCCTATCCGGCGTACGGAACGCCTGCCCCGGACGTCGAGCAGATGACGCCCAAGAAGGGGGTTCCCCAGTCGATTTCGCTCGTCGACGCGGTGCGGATCAGCGTCGCCCTTTCGCCGGTCTTCGCAAACGATAATGCGCAATGGGCGGCCATCCACGCGAAATATACCTCAGAGCTGCAGGCGCTCTATCCTGGAGTCAGTGGAAGCGCGTCGGTGGGCAAGCAGTTCAGCCGGGGCACCACGAGTTCGGGCGGCGGACCCCAGCCGACCAGCGCGCCGAGTACCGGCCCTACCCCGGCCGCCGTCTTCGGGCTAGGATCTCCGGCCCCGCTGTCACGCGCGACGATCGTCAACGAGGCGGCAACCATCACCATTAACCAACTGATTTTTGACGGCGGCCGGACCGTTGCCGCGATCCGCTCGGCCAAGGAGGCTGACATCGCCGGGCGCGCCACCCTGCTGCGCGACCTGCAGACGCTTGAGATTGACGTCGCCACGGCGTATTACACGGTGCTCGAAGACAATTCTACGGTGACTGCCGACGCGCAGCTCGTCCACGAGTTCGAGGTCAATGAAGCCTCCGTCGCGGCGCAAATTCGTAACGGCGCCGCACCACGGTCTGACATCGCGGCAGCGCAATTCCAAACGGCGCAAGCTAGGGGAAATTTGGTCACCGCTCAAGGGACGGCGATTGGCGCACAAGCGGCGTTTGCAACGGCGCTTGGCTTGGATGCCGACGCGATGGTCGTGCCGAAAGCGCTCACCGGTCAGCCGCCGGCGCCCAACCCGTCGTACGCCGTCTCGCTAAAGCGAGCGCTGATCATGCGCCCCGACTTTATTGCGGCGGACTACAACGTGTCGTCCGCGCGAGAAAATCTGCGTTACGCTAAGCTTGCGCGATTTCCGATTCTTTCGGCTGCGGCAAGCGACGGCATCACCCGCCAATTCATCGACTGCTTTAGCGAGCCCGGTATGGACAAGAGAACGTCCGCCGCGGCTTGTCCGGGGCCTAGCAGTTTTACGAACGATTCATCGATCGGCTTGCAGCTGAGCGTTCCGATCTACGACCAAGGCCAAACGAACTATAACGTTGCCGTCGCGGCTTCGCAGTTGGATCAAGCCGTTGCCAATCTGAACACGACGAGGCTAACCATCGAGTCGAACGTTCGCTCCGGGCTGGCAACGCTTATTTCGGCCCGAGCCTCTTTGGTGCAGGCGCGCTCCGAGTTGACGTCGGCCCAAGTCTCCCTCGACGCAACGCAAGCTCAATACCGGGTCGGAGCGTCGACGATTCTCAACGTCGTAACCGCCGAAGCGAATCTCACGACCGCTCAATCCGCGTACATCAGTGCGCTTTATGGCGTGTACACTGCCGAGGAGAACTACTTGTACGCGATGGGTCTTAGCGACGTTCAGCTCTAGGGGTTCTAAATGAGGCCGGCAGCCTCGCAAACGCCGGCCACGATATCGGACCCCGTCAACGCCACAATCCTCGCGATCTCCGAAGATCGCCTGGCGGGCTTTCAAACCGATCCCTTCGGCGAGATCGCCACGCGCAGCGGCATCGGCGTCGAGTCGATAATCGAACGAATCGTCGCGATGCTGCAGGCCGGCACGATTCGGCGCGTCCGCCAAACGCTGCTCTCGACGAGCTTGGCTCGGGGAGCGCTCTGTGCGTGGGAAGTCCCGGCCGAGAAGCTCGATGCGGCTTTCGACTATATGTTCCGGGAAGATCCGTTCTCCGGCCACGTCGTCATCCGATCCACCGATTCGGTTTCCCCGGGGAGCAGCTACCGGCTTTGGACGACGCTCAAGGTTCCGCAGGGCTTTTCGCTGCGCAAACACGCGCAATGGCTCAGCGGCCAAGTCGGGGCGCAACGGTTTGCGATTATGCCGGCCAAAAAGCTCTTCGCGCTGGGAGTTGGCCACGTGCGCCGGCGGGGGCTCGAACCCGGTGCCCGCGCCGATGAGCCGGCCGCGGTGCTGGATACCTCGATAATCGAGCTCTCAGAAACGCAATGGCGTGCATTGATTGCCCTCAAGCGAGAGTTTGCCCCCGACGAGCTCGTGCGCGATCTTTGGGCGGCTCGCGCTCGCGAGGCCGGGTTCGACCTCCCGGCGTTCGTCGGCGTCGCGCGAGAGCTCCAGGAGCTTGGCGTGATTGGACGCTTCTCGACCTTTCTGGAGCACGTCAAAGCGACGGCCGGGAACGAACGCGTAACCCGGTACAACGCGCTGTTTCACTGGGCCGTGCCGCCCGGCTTGGAAGTTCGGGCCGGTCGCGAGGTTGGGCGGCATTATGTCATCACCCACGCCTACTGGCGGGAGGGCGGCCCCGAGTTTCACGGGGTCAACGTGATGGCGGTCGCGCATGGGATGGAGAAGCCGGTCGTGCTCGCCCATAAAGCGGCGATCGACGAGCATCTGCTCGAGGCCGGAGTGGAGTTTTCCTATACCAACGTCTTCTGGGGCGGGCGAAGCGAGATCAAACCGTCGGAAATCGCTCCGAGTGCCTATCGCGACTTTTTCTCGCGGCGCGGCATCGACCCCGAAGCAATGCTTGCGGAGCCGGATGAAGAACTGGGCTCCGTATGAGCGTTAGGATTGCGTCGTTCCTCAGCGTGTTTTTGGCCGCGGTTGCGTTGGCCGGCTGTACGAAGGTCTCCGGTTCGGGTGGTCCCGCTTCGGGCCGCCACCCATGGACCCAGCCTGGAGTCTTTCGCTGGTCTGAAGCGTCCGATCCCAAGGGTCTCAACGCCATCTTGGACTCCGGTTCTCCCACACTCGATCTCGCGATGTTCATCTTCTCCTGGGCGATCCGATACGACGGGAAAGGGCATCCCGTGCCCGATGCGCTACGCGAAATCCCTACGATTGCCAACGGCGACGTCAGCAAAGACGGCTTGCGCCTAACGTACAAGCTGCGTCCGAACATCAAGTGGCAAGACGGCGTTCCGCTGACCTGCGATGATCTCAAGTTCACGTGGCAAGTCGTGATGAATCCACATAACAACGTGGTGACGACCGACGGCTACAAGAGCATCGGCAGCATCGACTGCTCGAATCCGCTCGTCGCCGTGATCCACATGAAGAAACTCTATGCGCCGTATTTACAACAGCTTTGGGGCGTGAATGGGAACGCGCCAATCCTGCCGGCGCACATTTTGGCGAAATACAACGACGACAAAGGCTCGTTTAATACCGCTCCCTATAACTCGCTCCCGGTCGGAAGCGGCCCCTTCAAGGTCGTCGCGTGGAATCGCGGCCAAGACGTTCGAATGGTGGCTAATCCGGATTTCTATCTCGGAAAGCCCAAGCTCAACGAAGTGATCTACAAGATTCTCCCCGACGAAAACACCGAAGAGACGCAGCTCCAGACCCACGAGATTGACATGCTCGCGGTTGGGTCGGCGATGAAGTGGCCGCAATACGCTGCCCTCGCCGCCGACCCCGCAAACGGGCTGGTCGCGATACGGGTCGATTCGTTTCTCTTTTCTCACGTGGATTTCAATCTCCGCCACCCGATCGTGAGTGACCGCAACGTTCGTATTGCGCTGGCCTACGCCACCAACCGCGCGGAGATCATAAGTAAGCTCAGTCATGGATCGGCGAGAGCCGCCGAGACGGATCAAAGCCCGGTGCTCTCGTGGGCTTTTACCAAAGACATCACGCACTACCCGTTCGATCCGCAGAAGGCCCGCGCGACGCTCGATGCGGATGGCTGGAAGGTCGGACCGGACGGCGTTCGCGTCAAGAACGGTCAACGATTGGAGATCACGTTTAGCACGCAAACCGAATCCAACTTCGGAAAACAAATGCAGACCTTCTTGCAACGCGCGTGGCGCGACGTCGGCGTGCAAGCCGATATCAAGAACTATCCGACCAGTGAGTTCTTCGATAACTCCAGCAACGGTATTTTGCAAGGAGGCCATTACGACGTGGCGGCGTTTTCGTGGTATGGCGCTGCCGATCCCGACGATAGTGCGATTTACTCGTCCCAGAACATGGCGCCGCACGGGCAGAACGCAATGTTCTGGGATAATCCGGTCGCGACGGCGGCGATGAACGACGCGCTCTCGACGATCGATCAGGCTCGCCGGAAGCGGGACTACGTCGTCGTTCAGCAGCAGCTCACCAAGGACGTTCCAACCATCATCATCGACTTCGCGCGAGTCCCGTTCGTCTACAACAGCGATTTGAAGGGTTTCGACCCTTCCCCCGTCATCTCGGCATTTTGGGATCCCTGGAACTACTCGATCTAAGGAGCACAACGCATGTTGAGGATTTCTCGCTATGCGGCAGCCATCGTTGCGGCAGCCATACTCTGTTCGTGCACCAAGGCGGGACAGGATCAAAACCCGCACTATTTGCGGATCGCGGACGGAAGCGGCGACATTAACACACTCAACCCGCATCTCTTCACGGAAGCGCCGATCGGCTACATCTCGCAGATGACGCAAGCCTATCTCGTGAAGTACGACGCGCAGAACCAGCCGTATCCGGAGCTGTTGACCTCAGTTCCGACTCAGGCCAACGGCGGCATCAGTAAAGACGGCGATACGATTACCTGGCACCTTCGCAAGGGCGTGCGCTGGTCGGACGGCGCGCCGTTTAATGCCGACGATGTGATCTTCTCCACCCACGTCGTGCTCAATCCGGCCAACAACGAGGTCGGGCGGGACGGTTGGAACCTCATCACCAAGATGGACGAGCCGGACAAATATACGGTCGTCTACCACCTGCGCCATCCGTACGCCTCATACGAGCCGACATTCTTCGGCAGTGCGGGCGCGAATCCGACGGTGCTGCCCAAGCACATCTTGGGCAACCTGCCGAACATCAATCACGCCGCGTATAATGCCAAACCCGTTGGAATCGGGCCGTTTCGCGTCGTCGTCTGGCGGCGCGGCGAGGGCGTCGATCTGGAGCCGAACCCGTACTATTTCCGCGGCATGCCGAAGCTCAAGCGGGTAACGTACAAGTTCATCCCGTCGCGCGACACGCTGGTGACCTCCATGCAGACCGGCGACGTGGATATGTGGCCGCAGGCGCCCGCGTCCTTCATCACGCGGCTTCTCGGTATCTCCAACTTTAGGACCGACGTCATCGTTACGCCGTGGTACTCCCATCTCGACTTCAATGTCACCCGGCCGCTCGTCAGCGACCTGCGAGTCCGTGAGGCGATACGCTATGCGATCGACCGCCGTTCGTTGGTCGCAAAGGTGGTTCGCGGATACGGCATCATCCAAGAGAGCACGGTGTCGCCCAACGTGCCGATCGCGCCGACTATTCCGTTCGTCGACTACGACCCGGCCAAGGCGAGGCAGCTTTTGGATTCTGCGGGTTGGCGCGTCGGAGCGGACGGCATTCGAGTCAAGAACGGGCAGCGGTTATCCCTTCAGTTTCCTTATTACACCGGCTCGTCGGCGGCGGACGCAACGGTCGAGTTCCTCAGAGAGGAGCTCAAGACGGTCGGGATCGAGATTCAAACGCGACAGTACGCACCGGCCATGTTCTTCGCTGCCTACCAAGATAACGGCATCGTCTATGGCGGCAAGTGGGACATGACGATGTTCGCCTGGCAAACCGATCCGATCGGTGAGATTTCAAACATTTGGGAATGCAACCAAATTCCGCCAAACGGTCAAAACGTCACGCGCTTTTGTAACAAGCAGCTCGACACGCTGTTGGAGCAGTTTAAGGTTACCTACAATACCGAGGCACATCGCAGGATCCTCGAACAAGAGGAGAAGATCATCTCCGCAAACGCGGCGTCGATCGTGCTCTACGTTTGGAAAGCCGGGAACTCGTATAACAAGAATCTCACGGGCTGGAAGCCGGGTGCGTGGACGCCGTTCGACGATATGGGTAATGTCGATATATAGCGCAGGCGAGGAGCGCGCAGCCTAGCAGCGGGAGCGCGCGCAGGAAGGCCCACGCCGGTTCGACGGCGAGCAGACCGCCGGCGCGCTGTTCGGCTAGCCAAACTTCGGCCATCGTCGCGTTCGGGTTCGCGTGGAAAGCTGCCAGCGAGTCGGGCCAAACCGGTAGGGGATGATGTGCGGCAATCAGCGCGGCGCCGCTAAAGAGCGCTGCGACGGGCAACGCCGTATGCCAAGCTGTGCGAGTTTCGACGGTTTCACCGAGCACGACGAAGGCGGCCAAGACGGCTATTGCCAGCAGCGCGCTTTGCGCGATACCGGTCGGGCGCTGCGCCAAACCGAGCCAGTCGATCGAGACGAGCAGGGCTCCGCCGAGCGCGAGCGTTCGCGTCGTCGCGCACGAGTGCAGCGCGCACCACAGCGCGGCGGGATAGGCGATCAGGAGGTCGTGCTCGTGCAAGAATACCCCGGTAAACGGCACCAGGGCCGACCACGCCGCAAATCGATCGAATGGTTCGCGGACGCGCATCGCCAGAAGCAGCGCGGCGGCAACCGCAACGACCGCTGCCG
>Ga0265760_10000426_pt1 | contig 11846 bp, 10 predicted proteins | sample NZIome_2_FD_200831 | JGI IMG/M metagenome (GOLD analysis project Ga0265760, IMG submission 200831) | Metatranscriptome of rhizosphere microbial communities from Maridalen valley, Oslo, Norway - NZI1 (Metagenome Metatranscriptome) | ecosystem: Host-associated > Plants > Roots > Rhizosphere >...
GTCCGCACGGCGAGGTCGATGAGCGTGACAAGGACGATCAGGGAGGCGGCGCCCCTGACAGCCCGGTCGGTCGGAGCCGCGCTGAAGACCGGGCCCGCTGCGATCACCCAGGTGAGCGCCAACGGTTTCAATCAGCACCATTTCCTGGCCCGCAGCATCCAGCAGCAGCGCCGCATCCGACGTGGCTTGTGACAGTCCGCCCAAATACCCGCGCGTAGCCATCGAACGAATAAAAACGCCACGGTCCGACGCGTGTTTCTGCATGCGCACCCGATCGCCCAAAATCGCGCCACCTGTAAATGGCGATGAGGGGTCCACAGCCAGTACTCCTACTTTTTTTTTCGCGGCGCGATAATGCTCGACAAGCCGGTCGACCAGGGTGCTTTTGCCCGTTCCCGGTGCGCCCGTCACGCCAACGCGGTACGCACTGCCGGTATGCGGAAAAAGTTCGCGCAGCAGCGCTTCGGCTTCCGGCTCACGATCCTCGATCGCCGTTAATGCGCGCGAAATAGAGCGCACGTCACCTGCGCGAATCTGCGTCGCCCAATTTCCCATGGTTGCCATGATATTCGCCGGGCGTTTCCCACCGTCGCGGCCAATGGCGGGTCGCCGTTCTATTTACCGAGGACCTGCCGTGCAATCACCAGCCGCTGGATTTCGCTGGTCCCCTCGCCGATCGTGCATAACTTCACATCGCGGTAATACTTCTCCGCCGGATAATCTTTGATGAATCCGTAGCCGCCGAAAACCTGCACGGCTTCATTGGCCACGCGCACCGCAACCTCGCTGGCGAAAAGTTTGGCCATGCTCGATTCGCGCGTATAGGGCGCAGCTCCCGCGCCTTGCTGGAGTGCGCGGTCCGCCATCCATGCCGCGCGATAGAGCAAACACCGCGCCGCTTCAATTTCCGTGGCCATATCCGCCAGCTTGAATTGGATGGCCTGGAAGTCGGCGATAGGCTTGCCGAATTGCTTCCGCTGCTTGGCGTATTTTGTTGCCGCTTCAAACGCGCCCTGCGCCATGCCCAACGCCAGGGCGCCAATTGAAATACGTCCTCCGTCCAGAATCTGCAGGCTGTTGACGAAGCCTTCGCCTTCGGTTCCCAGCAGATTTTCCGCGCTCACGAAACAATCATCAAAAATTACTTCCGAGGTGTCGCTGGCGCGCAGCCCCAGCTTGTTTTCCTTTTTTCCCGGACGAAAACCCTTCGCTCCCTTCTCGATGATAAACGCGGAGATGCCGTGGCTCTTCTTCGACTTATCCGTCACCGCCATGGCAACGCAGACGGCCGCATAGTGCCCATTCGTTGTAAAAGTCTTCGCACCGTTCAGAATCCAGCCACCGTCTTTGCGAGTGGCAGACGATTTTGTGCCGCCCGCATCCGAACCCGCTTCTGGCTCCGTCAGCGACCAGGCTCCTAGCTTCTTGCCCTGCGCCAGCGGGACCAGATACTTCTGCCGCTGCTCTTCGGTTCCGAACTTGTAAATATGATTCGTGCACAGGGAATTGTGAGCCGCTACGATGATGCCCACCGAACCATCGACTCGCGACAGCTCTTCCACGGCGATGGCGTACTCCATGTAACCCAAGCCCGCACCGCCGTATTTCTCAGGGAAGATTACGCCCAGCAATCCCATGGCACCGAGTTGCGGAATGATTTCCTGCGGGAAATGCGACGCTTCGTCCCATTCCATCACATGGGGCGCAATTTCCGCCTCGGCGAATTTCCGCACGCTGCGTCGAAGCTGTTCCTGCTCATCCGTCAGTTGGAAGTCCACGTTCTCCTCTTCCCGCTCAATCTACATGGTCCGTAATGCCCGTATTACTGGACTTGCGATTTCGCCTGCCCCGATTTCCAGCCTTCCTGATGTCCCTTATTCTGCTCATCCAGCCACTGCTTCAGTGGAGCAAAATATTCCAGCATGGCCGTAGCATCCATTTGGCGCTGGCCTGTGACGGCCTCGAGAGCATCGGGCCAGGGACGGCTCTGCCCCATGGCCAGCATCTTTGCCAGCCTCGCGCCGGCTTCCTTGTTCCCGTATATCGAGCAGCGATTGAGCGGCCCAGTGTATCCCGCCGTCTTGCACAGTGCGCGGTGAAACTGGAACTGCAAAATGTCGGCGAGAAAATAGCGCATGTAGGGAACGTTGGCCGCGACGTGATATTTCGCGCCGGGATCGAAATCGGCTTCACTCCGCGCCACCGGCGGCGCCACGCCCTGATATTTCAGGCGCATCGCCCACCACGAACTATTGTAGTCACTCGGTGTAATCTCGCCGGAAAAGACCTGCCACCGCCATTGGTCAATCATCAGGCCGAAAGGCAAAAATGCCACCTTGGCCAGCGCGCGTTGCATCAGTTGCCCAATATCGCTGGATTCCGGTGGAATCGTTTCCAATAATCCGATCTTGTGCAGATATTCCGGCGTGATGGATAGCGCAATGGTGTCGCCGATGGCCTCATGAAAACCGTCATTCGCGCCATTCTCGAAAAGCGGCGGCAGCGTGTCATATGCCCGCTGGTAGAAATTGTGTCCCAGCTCGTGATGGACCACGGAGAAATCCTCCGCAGTCACGTCAATGCACATCTTGATGCGCAGGTCGTCCTTGTAATCCACGTCCCAGGCGCTGGCGTGACAAACCACCTCGCGGTCCCGCGGCTTCACGAACATGGAGCGCTCCCAAAATGTCGGAGGCAACGGCGCAAATCCCAGCGATTCAAAAAACCGCTCGCCGTAATGCACCATGTCGAGGGGCTTCACTCCATGGTCTACAAGATTTTTCGTCAGATCATAACCGGGGTCCGCGTTGGGCGGGGCGACCAGCGGATAAATATTCGACCAGTCCTGCGCCCACATATTTCCCAGCAAATCCGCCGGGATCGGCCCGTTTTCCGGGACCAAGTCGGCGCCATATTTCTCGCGCAGCCTCCAGCGCACGTAGGTGTGCAATGACACATACAACGGCTGCACCTGTTGCCACAATCGTTCAACTTCGGCGCGAAATTCTTCCGGCGTCATGTCGTAATTCGAGCGCCACATCGCACCCACGTCCGCGAATCCCAGGTCTCGTGCGCCGTCGTTCGCCAGAACCACCATGCGAGTGTAACGATCCCGCATCGGCGCCCCCACAGCGTGCCAGCCGACCCAGGCATTTTTCAACGCTTCCGGATCGCGGCTATTATCCAGAATCTTTTCGATGTCGGAAAGTTCGAGGCACTTGCCCTGGTCGCCCTGCGGACACCACTTCCCTTTTCCATAATCGCTCTGCAGCGATGCATTGATGCGCGAAAGCTCCGCCGACCGCGCGGGATCGCGCGGCGCGGGAATATCCACGGAAAGCTTCAGAAGCTTGAGCTTGCGCGCCACGTCGTCGGGAAGCTTTATTCCGTCGAAACGACGCGCTTCTCCCGCCAGTTCCGCAGTGGCGGATTTCACCGCTTCGTCTGCCTGGGCCGCCAAAATTTCCGTGTCATCGGTGATGTAAGTTTCCTGCACCCACGATGCGCGCGAGGAATCGATCCACAGTTTCAGCAGCCGCTGCTCCGCCGCATCCGTAAACGCGCGCGCCTCTTCGACCGTGGGCGGTGCATCGTTCGCGGCGGCCGGTTTTGTTGTTGTGTTCCTGGCTTGCATGTTTGTCTGCACATCCATTCGCGCAGCGGTTGAGCCCGCAATCACGATTCCAAGTATCGCCGTCAAGACAATTGCCCAGCGTCGGCTTCCCTGCCAAAGCCCCATAGCGAATCCTCCGTGATACCATCCGCGCCGCGTCTTAGGGTGTACGCCGCACCGCAAATTGTAAACGTTCCGCCTGGCAAGCGCGAATGCGTCATTCACTTTTGCGTTGAAGCTGCGGACTTCAGGCTTTCTTCTAACTTCGCCCGGCCAAAATCAATTTTATTGCCGCCAGCGCCGTGTCAATGCCGGCCTCGTCAACGTCGTAATGCGTCACCATGCGAATGAAAAACTTTTCCGTTGGACTGGCGAGAATATTTCGTTCCGCAAGCGCGGCACAAATCTCCGCCGCCGTGTGCCCCGTGCCTTGCACTCCGAAAATTACGATATTCGTCAACACTTTTTCGGGGTCAATCGTAATTCCAGGCATGGCCGCGAGCGATTCCGCCAGCTTTCGCGCGTTGGAGTGGTCACGCGGTAATAATTTCGGCGACTCTTCCAGGGCCACCAGTCCTGCGGCGGCGAGCACTCCCACCTGACGCATTCCACCGCCGAGCCGCTTGCGATGGATATGCGCCTGCTCGATGAACTCGCGCGACCCCAGCAGCATGGAGCCTACCGGCGCGCCCAGCCCCTTGGACAGGCAGAACATCACCGAATCGCATTGGCGCGTCAGATCGGCAACGTTCGTTTTCAAGGCCGCTGCGGCATTGAATATGCGCGCGCCGTCAAGATGGACGCGCAACTTCGCTTCGTGCGCATGGCCGCAAATATCGCGAGTCGTCTCCGCGGTAAGGACGCTCCCACCCGCCATGTTATGCGAATTTTCCAACACAACGAGCGCCGTCTGCGCGCGGTAATAGACTTTGGGGCGAATTAGCGGCTCGATCAGCTCCCAGGTCAGCAAACCGTCGGGCGCGGTGACGGTGCGCGGCAGGCAGCCGGCAATCGCCGACATGGACGAAAGCTCGTACTGGTTTACGTGCGCGCGCTCTTCGCAAATTACCTCACTGCCGCGAGGTGCGTGCGTCAAAATGGCGATCAGGTTCCCCATCGAGCCGCTGGGGACAAACAGCGCCGCCTCGCGCTCAAACATTTCCGCTGTCCGCGCCTGCAAACGATTGACGGTCGGGTCTTCGCCATAGACATCGTCGCCGACTTCCGCTTCGGCCATGGCGCGCCGCATCGCCGGGGTCGGCTTGGTCACCGTGTCGCTGCGCAAGTCAACGATCACTCTATCGCTCACGAAATTGCCTCGCCCATCAGTTCGACGAACACTTCATTCGCCAGCGTCAGCTTTGCCGGAGATAGCCGCACGGAATCGCCCTCAATCTCAAGCAATCCGTCCCTTGCCAGTCCTGTCAGGCGCTCGCGCAACGGAACGCCATATTGCCTTTCGATTCGTGCAAAATCAATTCCCGCAAGCTGCCGCAACCCGAGAAAAAGCTCTTCGTCCAATGCTTGCTGCTTGCCGACTACTTCACTTTCCTTCACGGGGAATTTCCCCTGCTGCATTCCCGCGAGATATTCAGTCACCGATTCTGTATTCGATCGGCGCACCGCTCCGTCAAAGGAATGCGCGCCCGCGCCAAATCCCAGATACGGCTCGCGCCGCCAGTATTTCAAATTGTGATGGGAACGCAAATCCGCACCATTCCCGTTTTTATTCGCACGTCGCGCCCAATTTGAAATTTCGTAATGCTCATAACCCGCGGATCGCAACACGTCGCACGCGTATTCGTAAAATGCCGCCATGTCATCGTCCGACGGTACGCGCTTTGCATTAAACCGCACGCCGCCCTGCAGCATTTCGCGGCCCAGGCTGCTCTTTTCGTCGGTTTCAAGCAGATAGATGGAGACGTGCTCCGGCGCAGTCGCCACCAATTCCACCAGAGATTGCCGCCAGCTTTCTTCCGTCTGGCATGGCAGACCGGCGATCAAATCGATGCTGACGTTGTCGAATCCCGCGTCGCGAAGATTTTTCACCGCGGCAAAGACCTCGGCGCGACGATGTCGCCGCCCGGTCGCGAGCAGTTCCGCATCGGCAAACGATTGAACTCCCAAACTCACGCGGTCATAACCGGCCTCGCGCCACGCAGCGGAATTTTCGGCAGTGATCGTTTCCGGGTCCGCCTCCAGCGTTACTTCGCGCAATTCGCAATCAAAATTCGCGCGCAAGGTCGCGAGCAAACGCGCCAAGTCTTGCGGCTCCAGCAGGCTGGGAGTTCCCCCACCCACGTAAATTGTATCTATCTCCGCACCAATCGCACGACTGGCCGTGGAAGACAATGCGCGCATTTCCATCTCACGGCAGACTGCATCGACATAGCCGGGGAAAATTGACGGCGAGAAAACGCCCGTCGCGAAATTGCAGTAGGTGCACTTCACCCCGCAGAACGGCACCTGGATGTATGCACCGGTGCTCATGTTATTCCACGCACCGCGAGCCAAGCCCGCATGGAAATGGAGGGAGCGGAAACTTTCACGGCCAACATTGTCCCATAAGTGGCGAAGATGCGGAGATGTCGCGTTGCGGTTCGCTGACAACGGGGAAAACTCTAGCCAGCGGCGTCGGGGCAAACCTTGAGCCAGATTTCGCGGTGGCGAGGGCCGTCAAATTCGCAGAAGAAGATTTTCTGCCAGCGGCCCAGCAGGAGCTTGCCGCCCTCAATGAAAATCACGGCGGAGGATGAAGTGAGCGCGGTCTTAATGTGGGCATCGGAATTGCCTTCGTCGTGGCAATAGTCGCCCTCGCGGGGGACGAGGCGGTCCAGCGTGACTTCGATATCGCGGGCCACGTCCGGATCGTAGCCTTCGTTGACGATGACGCCGGCGGTGGTGTGGGAGACGTAGACGTAGCAGACACCGTCGTCGCAGCCGGATTCCCGCACGACGTTTTCGACTTGGGCGGTGATGTCCACAAGCTGCGTGCGCCGCTCCGTTTTAATTTTGATTTTGTTGCGAAACATTTTCGGCATCACGATGCGACAAGCGCATAACTTCCGACGCTTGTTTCAGCGTATGGTGGCTCCGCAATGTTGACATTGATTTTTGTGTGGCCTGAATCGACTCAAGTAGCGGTCGCAAACTGGACAGCGGTAAATGGCAAAGGTCAGTACGAATGCCGCCGAGAATATACCTCCACCGGTGATAGCGATCACGTTGACAGCCCACACCCATCCGGGCTGATTCGGTATGAAACTGAGCATCACCCCAACTGCAAACCAGGCAAAGCCCAGCCTGAAGAGATAATTGCAGATACGAAATCGCCATCGTACTTCCTTGATGATGTCTGCGTCCGTCACGGTTTACCCTGGAAGAAGCTCAGCTAATTCAACTCTTTCAAAACGCCTACCAATTTCCTGACAGTCCGAAGGGGCCGACTCCTATAATCACCTTATTTAGAAAAATCGCGCTTAGCTCAAGGCGGCGGGCGATGCGGCGCCATAAAACGCGAACCACGGGGTCGCCGCCGTGAGGCGCGAATTCACGTTCTCGATATTTTTCACGCCCTGAACGTTTAGCCAGTCTTCGAGAGCCTTCACTCCCTGCTTGGCGTAAATCGGCATGCCGTCTTTCCATGTTGCGCGCCCGCAAAGGACGCCGGAGAAATTCACGCCGGACTCGGCGGCGAGTTCGAGCGTTTCCGCAAACGTCTCATTGCTGACGCCGGCGGAAAGATAAATGAACGGCTTCTTCGCCACTGCCGCAGCGCGCCGAAAATGTTCCTTGGCTTCATCGCGGCTATAGGCGGATTCGCCCTTGCACGACTGCGCGCCGCCCACGAAGGCCATATTGACGGGTACTTCGACTTTCAGCACGTCGACGCCGTAGCGATCCTTCGAAAATTCGGCCATGCTGCCCGCGACCACTTCGGGCTTCTTGCGAGCGAACTCGATGCTTTTTTCGTCGCCACCCTCTTCGTAGCCCACAAATTCGAGGAAAAACGGCACGTCCATGGCCGTGCATTCGCCGCCGATGCGCTCGACCCAGGCATGCTTCACTTCATTGATGTCGGCGGTATCGAACGGCGTGTAGTAGAGCAGAATTTTCACGCAGTCCGCGCCCGCCTCGACGAGCCGACGCGCCGACCAGTGATCCAACAAATCCGGCAGACGGCCGGGACGAGTGTTGTCGTAGCCGCTATTTTCATAAGCCAGCAGCAGGCCCGCGTTCTTCGCGCGCATCTTCGCGGCCTTTAGCCCGTATTCCGGGTCAAGCAAAATCGCGCTGGCGTGCGGAGTGAGCACGCGCGTCACCGCCTCCTTGAATTCCGACATCATTTCCGGCGTCACCGCTTTTTTGTCGATGCCTTTGCCGGCCGCGATGGCGCTCTTCAGCGAGCCGCGCTGGTCCATCGCCGCCGCCGCGATTACGCCGCGCTCGTTTGCCACAGCCTGCAACCCCTTCTGCTTTCCCGGTGTAATTTTCATAAGTCTCCCCCGCCCCGTTTTAATTATTCAGGTCGTCCCGAACATGCGCCTTTGGGCGCCGTATTGGCAGACATCTGCTGTTTCGTTGCCGGTCTGCGCCGACCCAAGCGTCGCATATTCTAGCACGCATACTGCGAACTGCATCGTTATCCGACGCGTTCCTCTTTATGAATCGTTGTGCGTCGAAATACTCGTTAATTGTCTTCACTTCTGAGTGTCTGGAAAAAAGCTCACATGATTCTTTTTCAACAAATCAATTGCGTATCGGATGGGAATAAACTCCGATATGCCTGAACTTACCTCGATTCCGTCTTCTGTCTTTCCGTCCTTCACCCTGGCGACCGCATCTCCACTTTCGGACAACGTGACATCTGCTCCATCAGATTCCCAGGTTGCTGGATAAACCCAACGTCTATCGCAAATACCAAGAATGACACCAGTAGCCATGTCATAAAGCGGCCCACCGCTATTGCCTGGGTGTGCCGCAAAATCAACGAGGTCAATCTCCGTCAAATCGCTCTGATTAGGATCGCTGTATGCATCTGGATCCGGCAAATAATCTTTTCCCGCAATAATTCCGGCCTGCGTGAGCATGACGGCTGAATCTTTGGGGTAGCCGGAAGTTGCGACCGCTTCCCCAAAGGAAACAGGTCCCGTTCCCAGTCGTACAATGCTTGGTTTAGGTTCATAAACCGTGACTTGGTTCGGCCCCGTGAGCGCCGCAAACGGTATCAAGAGCTCACCCCGAAATGGATTCTTAATCATTTTCAATAGAGCGATGTCGTGTTTTTGGTCAACCTCGACGACCCTAAAAGGTTCGTATTCAAACGTCCCTTGCAAAGAATGTCGCGTCCCGATCACATCTGGAATTTCTAGGCCGACAAGCGGGCTAGCACACTTCCCGGCGAGCGAGAGTACATGGGCAGCAGTAAGGATATGCGCCTCCGCACTTACAATAAATCCTGTTCCAAGAACCTTAATCTTGGAAAACATACCGCATTCAATTTGAACAATCGCTGGGTGTATTTCCGCGACGATCTTTTCAGGGTTGGACCCTTGAGAACCAGCGGGCGGCGGATTCTTCTTCGGTGGCAGTCGATGCGAATTCGTTTGTACCTGTTGGGCGCGAGCAAGGCTTGGATATCCCAACGCCAAAAGCCCTAATCCAATTAACCCCAGACAAAGTAAAAATATATTCTTCATCGATTCGCTCCACCATTCGCTTGACCGCGTTGTGGGGACAATCTTATACCGACTTGATGTTTATTTTGCAAGTTGGAAGGGTGCAAGAGGAGGAAATTTGACCGATACACTATTTTTACAAACTTTGTGCTAAGTGCCATGAAAACAATCAGATCACTTTTTTTGACCGATACACTTTTGAGTATTGTATATTCGCTTATTATTCGCCTCTCAGGAGGCGAATTGCCGACGGATTAAGAGCGCCGGGGCGGCCTTCGCCGCCGCGTAGCGCTGGCATCTGGCCGGTGATTTCCCGTCCGCCACGGTGCCGACATTGTACTTTGTTGTCGCGCCCAACGTTGTACTTCGTCGTCGTGATTGTGCCTGCGGGCTGCATTGTCTCGCTTTGACGATACGCCTCAGCGCGAAGAATGCAACAGCACGCCGCTGTGAAGGTAAGAACGCGCGACGATGTTGAATCTTTTCTCGCCAGAAATCGGAAGGGTTTCAATGTACGCGTCCCGGATGCGGTTGACGTAAAGTGCATTCGCGCCGGCCTAAAGGCGCCGCTGCAGAACCAGCCGGCCCGCTGTGGCATCAGAAGCGGAAGCGGAAAGAAACGTGTACGTCGTGCGGGGCTCGCGCTTTTTCCGGCAGAGTCCGTGGGCGAATTCTATGGCAGGACAATGAAGGGGAGGTTGCTGGAGAGCGTGCCTCCGGGGAACTTAACCTGCACCGCGCCGGAAGTGGCGCCGGAAGGAACCTGGGCGGCGATCACCGTTTGCGAGATCACTTTGAAGGTGGCCACTGTGCCGTTAAATGTGACGTTGGTCGCCTTAGTCAAATCACCGCCTAGAATTCCGACGATGTCTCCGGCCTTCCCCGCTCCGGGATTGGCTGCCACAAAGGGACCCAAACCCGTGGATAAACTGAAAACGGTACCACAGCCGAGTTCGGAATATCCGCAGTCGTTCGGCCCGCCATAGGCTGTTGTTCCATAGAACCGCCCATTGGTGTCCTGGACCAGTCCCGCGTAGGGATTGGCGCCGTCGGCGCAGGCGCTTTGCGAGCAAAAATTGTAAAGTGTGGTTAACGTACCCCCTGGAGTGATATTGAAGATCGTGCCATAGAGGCCGTTAATTCCACCAGTTATCGTTGTCCCGTAAAAATTGCCATCGGTACCCTGGATAAGCCCCAGTGGGCCTTCACCGTCTGCACAATCATTTTGGGAGCAGAAGCTGTAGAGCGTCGTCAGCGTGCCGTTAGGGGTAAGTTTGAAGACCGTGCCACCATTGTTGGCCCCGCCAAACTCCGTGGTCCCGTAAAAGTTCCCATCGGTACCCTGGACCAGTCCCGCATAGGGTTCGGAGCCATCCGTGCAACCGCTTTGCGAGCAAAAACTGTAAATCGTCGTCAGCTTCCCTTGGGGAGTGATCTTGAAAACCGTGCCACAGCCGGATGGATCATACGTGGAACAGTTGTCGTAAGCCCCGCCAAAGAGCGTTGTACCGTAGAAGTTTCCATCAATTCCCTGGATCAATCCCGCATGGGGAGAGGCACCGTCCGTGCAACCACCTTGCGAGCAGAAGTTGTAAAGCGTGGTCAGCGCGCCGTCTATCGTGATGCTGAAGACCGTGCCGTAGACGTTCGCCCCGCCAGCAATGGTTGTTCCGTATAACTTCCCATCGGTGCCCTGGACCAAGCCTGCCTGGGGCTCGTCGCCGTCATAGCAAATGCCATTAACGTCTTGCGAGCAAAAATTGTAAAGCGTGGTCAGCTTTCGCCCTGGGGTAGTCTTGAACACCGTTCCGGCAAAATTGGCGCCGCCATTTGCCGTGATGCCGTAGATGTATCCACCTGTGGCTTGAATCAGCCCTCCCGCAGGACCCTGCCCGTCGGTCTGCTCAAAGTCGTGCAACTGCACCAACGTGCCTGCCAGCGTGATGCGGAAAAACGTTCCACACCCATCAACACACTGACCGCTAGCCCCACCAAGCGCTGTGGTCCCGTATAGAGACCCATTGGCGCCCTGAACGAGTCCTGATAAGGGTTCCTCGCCGTCCGAGCTGTTAAAGCTATGCAGCATGGTGAAGGTCTGCGCCGGCAGGGCGGCCGCCAACGCTGCCCACAGCAGCAAAATGGCGCACGCTTTCGTAATGCAGTTGAGTTTGCTCAAACCGCGCTCGTCGAGGATACGAGCGGATTTCTGCAATTGCAGGCGTGAGGGCGCCGCACCCCTTAGATTGAGCAGAATCAATGACGTAAACCCCTTCCGGTGCTCGCATGTTCGTGCGGGTAGCATGGCAACCCTGCACGAATCTCCTGGCAGCGCCGTAGAAGGATACGTCACGCGGAAAACTTCGGCAATACCACATTTCCGGCAGGAGCTATGGAAGGATCCGCAGTGCGGATTTCGCGGGGGGGTTAAGACCAAGAAAAACGGGGCGATCCGGTTAGGAATCGCCCCGTGGTATTACCCGTGGAGACTGACTAATTTACTGCTGCGGTGAAGGCCTGTCCCGCTGCATTCAGCTGCATGGTTGAGCCGCTGTACA
>Ga0265760_10000427_pt1 | contig 11820 bp, 10 predicted proteins | sample NZIome_2_FD_200831 | JGI IMG/M metagenome (GOLD analysis project Ga0265760, IMG submission 200831) | Metatranscriptome of rhizosphere microbial communities from Maridalen valley, Oslo, Norway - NZI1 (Metagenome Metatranscriptome) | ecosystem: Host-associated > Plants > Roots > Rhizosphere >...
ATTGCTGCTGCTCGATTCGCTGACGCGTTTCGCGCAGGCGCAGCGCGAGATCGCGCTGGCCATCGGCGAGCCCCCCGCGACCAAGGGCTATCCGCCTTCCGTATTCGCGCGATTGCCGCAGCTGGTCGAGCGCGCCGGCAACAGCGATCGCGGCGTCGGCTCGATCACCGCGTTTTACACCGTACTGGTGGAAGGCGATGATCAGAACGATCCCATCGCCGATGCGGCACGCGCCATTTTGGACGGTCACATTGTGCTGTCGCGCCGCCTGGCCGAGAACGGCTTGTACCCGGCCGTGGATGTGGAGGCATCGATCAGTCGCGCGATGCATCAAATTGCAACTCGCGAGCAGCTCGATCTAGCGAATCGATTCAGGCAGGTGTATTCGACCTATCAGCAAAACCGCGACTTGATCACCGTCGGGGCCTATCGGCGCGGTTCCGATGCCCGAGTGGATCTTGCCATCGAGCAATGGCCCAAAATGCTCGAATTCCTGCGTCAGGACATGTACGAACCGGTTGGAATCGAGCGAAGTTACGCGGATCTCAAACAACTCGTGACACAGTTCTCGGCACCGGCTGCGCCAACGGGCCGATAGTGAGCCGGCGATGAATACTCAGACAGGCTCCCAGCCATGATCAAGTCCAAACGATTCGAGCCCATCCACGAAATCGTCTCGACTTCGGCGCGGGATCTCAGCCGTCACATGGGTGACGCCGCACGCAAAGTCGCGGAATTAGAGCGCCAGCTCGAGCAGCTTCAGGCCTACCGCAACGAATACGTCCGCAACTCCAGCCAGTCCAATGCCGCCATGGATGCAGTCAAGCTGCAGAACTATCGATCCTTCCTCGAGCGGCTGGGCGAGGCCTTGAATCAGCATCACAAATCACTGGAGCTTGCCCGCAAGGAATTCGACAAGCGCCGCGCGCAATGGAGCGAGAAGCGCATCGAGGCCGAATCGTTGAATCGGGTGGTCGATCGCTTTCGCAAGGAGGAGCAGAGCGCCGCGGATCGCCATGAACAGCGCGAAGTCGATGACGCGGCGCTGCGCCTGATGCTCGCGAGACGGACCGATACCGGGAACGTCTGAAAAGCCATGTTAACCTGGGGCGGATGCCCAGCGAAGAAACTCCCGAGCCGGTCGAGGTCCCATACGGCGAATTGCCGCCGGACCTGCTGAACGCCGTCATCGAATCCTTTGTCTTGCGCGAAGGCACCGATTACGGTGAAAGAGAATTCTCGCTCGAGGACAAGGTGGCGCGGGTCGTCGGCCAGCTCAAAAGAGGCGAGGCGAGAATCATTTTTGATCCTGAATCTGAAAGCGTGACCATCGCGGTCAGGCAAAACAGCAGGTAGCGAGCACGGCCGCGGCGAACAGGTCGCTCACGAGGGCCACGTTCTGCAACGTATTGCGTCCGCGGTGAAAGCAATGATTGACTCCGGCAAGGCCATAATAAATCGCCCCCAGCATTGCGGCCGGCATCACCCAAGACGGTGCAAGGAGGCTCGCGATCCCGACGCTGCCCATCGCGACGTTGGCAAACCCCAGTTCGCGCACGAAGAACAGCGATTCGGCGCTCTTTAGTCCCAGAATCGTCTCGGCGGTATAGCGCGGTTGAATGATTTGGCGAAGTCCCGCGAGCGACAAGCGCACACCGACCGCCCAAAATACATACCACTTTGCAACTACTGCCAAATATGCGGCGCCGTGCAGCGCGCCGTGATCGGTCAAAATGATTTGCGCAACGATCGAAATTAGCGGCAACGCAAGCATCAACGCGATGACTATGGGCACGTACATTCAGTTACCTTGGGTGGATTATGCCCACTAAGCCCCCGCGGCGACCAGGCAATCTTGCCCGTCGCATGAAGAGCTTTTGGCGCGGCAGCGCCAAGGTGTGGCGCAGGTTAAGGCGCTGGTGGCGGCCCGCACCACGGCCGGCGAAGTTCATCATGGCGGCGCTCGTCGTTGTGGTTCTGTGGCTCGGGATCAACTGGATCTACCAGGTCCTGCGCAAGCCATCCGAGCTGTTCTTTCCGGTGAGCGGCACACTGTACAAGTCTCCCGCCGAAACCTGGGCCGAGTACGCGCCGATCTTCAAGAAATTCTCGACCGAGGTCATGACGCCCGATTTCCTCGCGGCAGTCGCTCAAGTTGAAGGGTCCGGCAATCCGGTGGCGCGCACTTATTGGCGCTGGTCGTGGTCGTCGCAGCCTTTCGAAGTATACCGGCCGGCCTCGAGCGCCGTCGGCATGTACCAGATTACCGACGGCAATTTTGCGGAAGCGCGCCGCTATTGCATTCGCGATCACGTCGTCGTCGCGGACGGCCCGTGGAATGATTGGCACTCTTGCTGGTTCAACAGTTTGTATGCCAGGGTCATTCCCAGCGATGCGGTCGAGATGACCTCGGCGTATCTTGATCGAAGCGTCGCGCTCATCCTCGAGCGCCACCGCATGAGCTCCGCGGCGCTCCTGCAAAAGCAGATGCTGGCCGCGCTGATCCACCTATGCGGCGCCGGGGCGGGCGATGAGTTCGCGCGGCGCAGATTCAGATTGGCGGAAGGCCAGCATTGCGGCGACACCTCGGCGCGGGTGTATATCGAGCGCGTTGAGAGCATGCAAAGCGCATTCAAGCGCCTCGACAATGCAGCGACGCTGCGGCGCTGAAGGATCCAAGTCTGCAACGAGTCTGCTACCGCCGTGTTCCTTGCTGCGCCGGACGCGCTTGCGGCGAAGCGAAGCAATGCGCCAGGGCATCCTTGAGCGCTAGGCGTTCGATTGTTCCCGCGTGATAGTCGGTGAGCCATAGACTTCCATGTCCAATGTTCAAAGCATCGCCGCCTGGCCCCACCCATTGACACTCCAGACGGTTTAGTCCTGCATCAACGAGCGAGAGCGGCACCTTCGGCATGCTGGTCCATATCTTGCCGTTGCTAAAGGCGATGTCGCCCCCATGCCCCGGTGTTCCGAGCGAAATAGTAGCGGTCCGCCGGTCCAGTGAATCGACGCGCGTCAATGTTCCATCCCCCTGGTTCAAGGTCCAGACTGCGCCGGCACCGACGGTGAGAAAGCGCGGATTGGGACCCGTGACCACCGTTGCGACGGTCTTGCCGCTCGCGGCGTCGATACCGGTCACCTCTGAGCCGGCCGCATGCGTGACCCAGACGGTACCGCCTAAAAATGCGGGATTGTAAGAGCCTGCGGGCACATGAAACGTGTCGAGAACGGCGCCGTCATCAGGATTTATTCGCACGAGGCTCCCGAGCTTATCGACGATGAGCCAGATGCTGCCCGCGCCGTACGCAATGCCGCCCTCTTCAGCGGGCGGCCCCACCGGATAGATCGATGCCAGAATGTTGCTCTTAAGATCGATTTTTGCGAGCGACGGTTTTGCCGTGCACAGCGGAACCCAAAGGCTGCCGGCGCCGACCGCCAACCCCGCGCACGCCTCACCAGGAAGTTCCACGCTGGCAAGGCGTGTATTGGTTTTAGGATCGATGCGATTTACCGCGAAAGGACCGGTGCTCGCAACCCACACCGCATCGACCGTAATCGCGACCCAGTCGGCCGTTTCCCCCAGCTTCAGGGTGGCGAGCGGTTTAAGCTCCGCGATCGGCCGTTGCGAGGCGGCGAGGCATGCCGGCGCCGACACCAATGCAATCACAGCGGCGAGAAACTGCAATTTGAAATCGCGCATGCGAAGAGTATGGACTACTATGTTTTCGCCATCTATTCCGATAGTCGATTTTTGGGAGAGCACCGTGCGTCTTATTCCTTTGTTCATTGCGTTGTTCGGCATGCAATTGGCGCATGCGCAAGCGGCTGCGCCTGACACCGAGCCGGTCCAACACGAATTTCTCATCAAGAATTTCAAGACGGAAAGCGGCACTATCCTTGCCGAAGCCCGCATCGTCTACGGCACGTACGGCAAATTGAACGCGAAAGGCGACAACGCCATCCTCCTGCCATCGCATTACATGGCAGAGATGCACGGCTATGGCTGGCTCATCGGACCGGGTAAGGCGCTCGATGCGAAGAAATTGTTTCTCGTCACCAGCGAATTGTTCGGCAACGGCCGTTCATCCTCGCCCAGCAATACACCGGAGCCGTTTCACGGACCGCGATTCCCCATCACGAGCATTCGCGACAACGTCGAGGCCGTGCATCGATTGCTGACCGAGCAGCTGCACGTGTCGCATGTGCGTGCCGTCATCGGCTTCTCGATGGGCGCGCAGCAGGCATTTCAATGGGCAGTGAGCTACCCCGACTACATGGACGGCATCGTGGCGACTTCGGGAACGGCCAAGACCTATGGCCACGGCATCGTCCGGCTCGAGGGTCAAATAGCGGCGCTGACCGCGGACCCGGTGTTCAACGGCGGTGATTACACTACCCAGCCGACCAAGGGCATCCAAGCATTCTCCATGGTATGGGCGGGTTGGCTGTTTTCGCAGGAGTGGTGGCGGCAGGAGCTGTGGCGCACCAATGATTCCTTCGGCAAGAACTTCGATGAAGTGGTGGATCACTTTCGGACGAATTTCATTCCCGGCGCCGACGCCAACAATTTGATCCTGCAAATGCGGAGCTGGGAATACCACGACGTCGGCAAAACCCCGCCCTTCAAGGACGTCGAGGCGGCGCTGCGCTCCATTAGGGTTCCGGTGCTGTACATGCCGTCGGAAACGGACCTGTATTTTCCGGTTACCGATGCGCGCTATGAAGCCGCGTTCATCCCCCGTTGCACCCTGGAGATCATCCCTTCGCTCTGGGGGCATCCGGCCGGCGCGGGCGCATCGCCGGCGGACAAGGCATTCCTAAACGAGCATGTCGCCAGCTTTCTCGCGGGGATCGCCAAGAAATAGGCTCCTAAGTTGCGCGCGCCAGAAAGTTGATCAGCAGTTCGCTCACCGCGGCGGGCTGTTCTTGCTGAACCCAATGTCCCGCGCCCTCGACCAGGTGCACGCCGCGAAATTGACTGCAGGCGGAAGATTCCATCGACTGCAATGCACCCGGACTTTGGTAGGTGCCCCAATCGCTTTTCCCGGCGATGAAGCAGCACGGCACGTCGATGCTGCGGCCCGCGAATGCCTGCAATTGCGCGGCGCCGTTGGCGTCGGTCGCGTTGCGATACCACTTGAGACCACCGCGGAACGAGGTGCGTGCGAATTCCTCGCTATAGACGCGCAGCTCCTCGTCCGGCAGCCAGGCGCAGTTCGCGGCTTGCATATCGCTCGGCGCCAGTTCGGCGACGGTCTCAGCCATGTTCTTGCCGAAATCCATGATGTAGTACTTCGGCATCTTGGCGAGCTCGGCGGCGCCCCAGGACTTAAGCGGATGTGGAATGTTCGGCCGCCAGTCGGCACTTTTGACGTGAAAATAGCCGCGCAGAAAGGCGTGAATTCCTTGCGGGCACTCGCGCATATCGGCGTCGGCCGCCGGCGTCGAGAAATACCATTGATAATGTTTGCGCGGTGGATGTAGCGCCGCGAGGGATTCGGGCAGACGGTTCATCGCGGAGCGCGTGCCGAGTGCCGGCCGCGGAGGCCCGCCGAATGGTGCGCTCAGCAATGCAGCGGAGCGAAAAACTTGCGGATGCAATAGCGCGCACCAGGCGGCGACGGGTGAGCCGAAGTCATGGCCGATGACCGAGGCGACGCTGCTCATCCGCAGCGCGCGCACCAATCCCAACGTGTCTCGCACCAAGTTGAGCAAATGAAATGAGGCAACATCGCCCTCATAGCGGTCATCCCATCCGGTAGTGCGTCCATAGCCGCGCTGATCGGGCGCAACGGCGTGAAATCCGGCCGCGGCGAGTCGCGGCAGCACCTGGCGCCAGCTATACGCGATCTCAGGGAAACCATGCAGCAACAAAACGCAAGGCCGATTCTCATGTTCAAATCCGGACTCGAGCACATGCATGGTGAGTCCATTGCCGTTCTCGAGCATGCGGGACCTGACGGCCGCCTCTGGCTTGCCATCATGGGAACGACGGTAGATCATTGCGGCCCTATGCAAATTCAAAAGACGCGAGCGCGTATTGTCGCCTTTCTCAGCGGCTTCATCATCTCGAGCATTGTGCATGCAGCAGAGGGTGGGTCGGCGCCGGCCGAACCGCCGCCGGTAACCAATGTTTACCACCATGTGAGCGTCACCGATCCTTATCGCTGGCTGGAGAACGGCGCCGATCCGAAGGTGCACGAATGGAGTGCGGCGCAGGATCTGCTCGCTCGAAAGTATCTGGACTCGCGGCCGCTGCGCGCGCCGATTTTCAAGCAACTGTTCAGCCAACTCTCCGCCACGTCCAGTTCCTATGCGGGCCTGCGCGCCGTCGGGGATTATGTGTTCGCTTACTATTCGCAGCCCCCCAAGCAGCAAACGATGATTGCGATGTTGACCAATGCCGCGGACCCCGCGCTCGCTCGAGTCATCGTCGATCCCAATCTCATCAATGCCAAGGGCACGACGGCTGTAGATTGGTTCGTGCCGTCGCCGGACGGCAAAATGCTTGCCGTGTCGATGTCAGAGAACGGCAGCGAGGATGGCACGCTGCACCTGTTTGACGTGGCCTCAGGTTTACAAGTGGGGCCGTTGATTCCGCGCGTCCAATATCCCACCGGCGGCGGAAGCCTGGCATGGCGTGCCGACAGCAAGGGGTTTTGGTACACGCGCTACCCGGGATCGGATCGGCCGGCGGCGGAACAGCATTTTTTCCAGCGGATCTACTTTCATTTGCTGGGAGACGATCCGGCAAAGGATAGTTACGTGCTCGGCAGGGAGTTCCCCAAGGTTGCGGAGATCAAGCTCGATGCCCGCTTCAACCCGCAGCTCGTCATTGCCTCGGTCGCCAATGGCGACGGCGGCGAATTCGCGCACTACCTGATCGATGCGCGCGGCGCGGCAGCGCAGATCACGCGGTTCGAAGACAAGGTTGTTGCCGCTGCGGCGGGCGCCGATGGCGCGCTGTACTTGGTTTCCCGTCAGGGCACGCCGCGCGGCAAGCTGCTGAAGCTCCCGCCCGGCGTTACGGACTTGAGGCGGGCGGTCACCCTGGTTCCCGAAAGCGATGCTGTCATGCTGGCAAGCGGTGAATTCGGCGGTGAACCGGTGATCGTCACCTCTGACGCGGTGTACTTGCGTGAGCTCATCGGCGGACCCTCGCGCGTCACCATTTACGATCACGCAGGCAAGTCCGCGGGCACTCTGCCGCTGCCCGATGTGGCGGCCGTCAATGAAGTGGAGCCCTTGAGCGATGGCACGCTGCTCTATGCCGTCGAGACCTATCTACGTCCTCCGTATTTCCGCCACTACGACCCGAAGAGCGCACAAGCCTCCGACACGCGGCTGGCGCAATCCAGCCCGGTGCAGTTCTTGGATACGGAAGTGATTCGGGAGTACGTGAAGTCCAACGACGGCACCGCGATTCCCATCAACATCGTGCGCCGCAAGGGCACACAGTTGAATGGCGTGAATCCCGTTTTATTATCCGGTTATGGAGGTTTCGGCATCAGCGAAACACCCGGATTTCTCGGCGCGGACATCCGCTTGTGGCTCGATGGCGGCGGGGTCTTCGTCGATGCCAATTTGCGCGGCGGCGGCGAATACGGCGAGGATTGGCACCAGCAGGGTGCGTTGACCCACAAGCAAAATGTATTCGACGATTTTCTCTCTGTCGCCGAGCATCTGATCGCTGAGAAATACACTGACGCCAGACACCTCGCGATCATCGGCGGCAGCAACGGCGGCCTGCTGATGGGCGCGGCAATGACGCAGCGTCCGGACCTGTTTCGTGCAGTCGTGTCGCTCGTCGGCATCTACGACATGCTGCGCGTGGAACTGGATCCCAACGGCTCCTTCAATACAACCGAATACGGATCCGTGAAGGATCCAGAGCAGTTCAAAGCCCTGTATGCCTACTCACCGTATCATCACGTGAAGGCGGCGGCATATCCGGCCATTTTCATGGCGACCGGCGAAACCGACGGACGCGTCAATCCCGCACATTCTCGAAAAATGATCGCGCGCCTGCAGGCGGCAACCAGCTCCGGAAAACCGATTTTTCTAAGTATCAACGCACACGCGGGCCACGGTATCGGCAGCGCCCTGTCGATTCGCGTGAACCAGCAGGCCGATATCTACGCCTTCCTGTTCGACCAGCTCGGCATGCAGCTGCCGCAAAATGCAGCCGTCGCAAAAGTGAGCTCGGCACACTAGATGACTTCTTAGATGACTTTTAAGACCTGGCTGCTGTTCCTGGGTGTGGAAACCGCGCTGTCGCTGTCGCCGGGTCCCGCCGTGTTCTATACGGTATCGCAAGGCATGCGCGGCGCGCTGCGGCGCACCTTGCCGGCGGCGGCCGGCATATTAAGCGCGAATGGCATTTATTTCGCGCTGTCCGCCACCAGCCTGGGCGCCCTGATCGCCGCCAGTGCGCGTTTCTTTAGTATCGTCAAATGGGCCGGCGCGGCCTACTTGATCTACCTGGGGCTGAAGGCATTACTTTGCGCCAATTCCATGCATGGGGTTGCGCTGGATGGCAGACTTTCGGCGAAGCAACAGGGTCTGCGCGGCGTCTACCTGGGGGCGCTGACTCTGCAGCTGGCCAATCCGAAAGCACTGCTGTTCTTTTTGGCGCTGCTGCCGCAGTTCATCGACCCTGCGTTCCCGGTAGTGCCGCAAATGTTGATTCTCGCGGCGACTTCGATGCTGCCCGAGTTTTGCATTTTGACCGGATACGGCTGGCTCGCCCATCGCGCGGTTCATGCAACCGCAAGATTCGGCGTTACCGGCAACATGAATCGGCTGCTGGCCCGGATTGAGGGCGTGGGTCTCCTGGGTTGCGCAACGCTGGTGCTGAGGTTCAATCGCGGCTCATAGCCGCATCAATGGCAAGGGGAAAGACATGAGGCTGGTAGCTGTAGTCGCGGTGATTTGCATCGGCTTGGGAGTGGGGTGCGATGCGCAAGCCGCGCCGCAACGCCTGGTACATCGCTACCTCGACGTTGAGATTTCGCCGAATGGCGAACTCGTCGCCTCGGTTGAAGGCGACTCTTCCAAGAGCGGTGGGGCGCCGACGGTGCGCGATCTTGTGATCAGGCATGGATCCGGCGGCACTGCCGTCACTATCCCGATGCCCTGCGGCCGTGTGCCGGAATGTTGGCCAGATTCGCCGACGTGGAGTCCCGACGGCAGGCGCCTGGCCTTCGCACTGCGTACGCCCGGCAGCCACGCGCGCTCGCTGTATGCAGTCGGCGCCGACGGCGCCGGATTGGCCAAGTTGCTGGATTTCAGCGGTACCATCGGGCGCTTGCACTATCTGCCGGATGGCCGTCTCGCCATGCTCGCGATTCAAAACGCGACCAAAGAAGTCGGCGCGACTCAAGCGGGTGCGGCGATCGCCGGCGATTTGGACGCTCCGCCGCCGGAGCAGCGGATTGCGGTTTTCGAACAAGGTGCTCTGCGCTGGGTGTCGCCGCCCGATCTATTCGTCTACGAGTATGACTGGCGAACGGGCGGCAAAGGATTCATCGGCACTGCCGCTCCCGGTGATGGCGACAACAATTGGTGGACGGCGAAATTGTATGCCTTCCCCGAAAGCGGCGCGGCTGCGCGCGTCATTTATACGCCAGCCGATGCTCGCCAACAGCTTGCGATGCCGAAGGTATCGCGCGACGGTTCCTTGGTCGCATTTATCGCCGGCATCATGAGCGACTTCGGTTCAACGGGCGGGGATGTTTATACGCTTAATATAGAGAGCGGCGCGGCGACGAATCTGACGCCCGAAAGCCATGCTTCGGCCACGGCAATTTCCTGGCGCTGCGACGGCCATCTGCAGGCTGAGCTGCTCGCAGGCGACAAGACTCAATTTGCGGATTTAGGATCGGGCCTCAGCGCAAACCCTGCGCGAATATTGTGGAGCGGCGAGGAGTCATTCGGCGATCGCGCCGGCGGAATATCGACCGCCTGTCCTTCAGGGTTGACCGCCGACGCGCACGAGTCGTTCACGGCCGCGCCGGAGATCGAAATCGGCACGATTGGCCACTGGCGCAATCTGACGGACGTCAATGCGGGCCTAAGCCTGCCTGCCCGCGTGCAAAGTGTTTGGTGGAAGAACGACGGCTTCGATATTCAGGGCTGGCTGCTGCTGCCTCTGCATGTCGAAGGTAAAATTCCCATGATCACCCAGGTTCACGGCGGTCCGGCGGCGGCGGTAACGCCGGGTTTTCCCGGTCCGGGCATCGCCACCGAGTTGCTCGAGCATGGCTACGCTTTGTTTCGGCCGAACCCGCGCGGCAGCTATGGGCAAGGTGAGCGCTTTACGCGAGCGAATGTGCGCGATTTCGGCCATGGCGACTTGCGCGACATTTTGGCCGGCATCGACGCGGCCGCAAAGGTTGCGCCCATCGATACGGCGCGCCTGGGGTTAACCGGCGGAAGCTATGGCGGCTTCATGAGCATGTGGGCCGTGACGCAAACCGATCGATTCAAAGCCGCCGTCGCGGCCGCCGGTATCAGCGACTGGCTGTCGTACTACGGCGAGAATGGCATCGATGCCTGGATGATTCCTTACTTCGGCAAGTCGGCGTACGACGATCCTCAGGTGTATGGCGCCTCGTCGGCCATCAATTACATGCACAATGTAAAGACCCCCACGTTCGCCTACGTCGGCGAACACGACATTGAATGCCCGGCGCCGCAAACCCAGGAATTCTGGCATGCGATGAAGGCGATGAATGTGCCGACCGCCATCATGATCTACCCCGGCGAGGGTCATGGCCTGCGGGATCCGGCACATCTCGCCGATGCGGAGCAGCGCACCCTCGCCTGGTTCGATAAGTATCTGAAATGAGGGATTTAACAGTTGCTCAAACGGCTGTCTCGCATTGGCACGTAGCTTGCATTTTCCGGCGGTATGAATGCAGTTCCGCCGATTCCTCAAGCGCAGCCCTTGATCGATACCGCCCAGTCCGATGCGTCAGCCTCGGCCTCATCGGCGAGCACGCGCGTCGGGAGCCAGGATTTCGCCGCGGCCTTGAACGATGCGGGCGGCAAGCCCGCGCGCAAAAGCGCCGCTAACAAGCCGCAGGACTTGAGCGCAAGCGGCAGTGCATTGCCGCCGCCCGGCAATCAGCCGCCGCTCGCACCAGCACCCCCGCCAACGGCAAAAACGGATGTCACGGCCGGCGCCGGCGCGCCCGCCGCGGTCTCGGCCGCCACAGTCGCGGATGCCGCGGCGATCCTCAAGGGCGCACAGGGACTTCCGCCTAATGGCGTCGACGCCGCGTCGATACCGCCGGCTAACGCGACCGGCGCGACAACCATCCCCACTTCAGCGATTCTTGATCCGGCGGCTTTGCCAGCCGTTGCGGCTTCGCCAACCCGAGACCTCGATGCAGACACTGCGTCCTCTGCCAATGGTCCGACCGCGACCGGTTCGGGCCTGACCATGCCGCACGCGCCCAGCATACGGACGCTGGCAACGCCGGGAACATCGACCGCGGCCGCCGCGCCGCAATTGCGCGCAGGCAATGCACGCGCCGCCCAGTCGAGCGACGGCATCGCGAAACAGGGTACGGTTACGTCGGCCAATGCAGCGCAAACTTCCGCCGATGCCAACGCGCTGAACAATTCGACATTGAGCAACGGGCCTGCCGCGTCCGGCACCGATGCCGCTGCGCAGGCCGTCATGGCGGCAGCGATCGCGCAGGGCACGAGCGCGCCTGCGCCGGATTCGTCTGCAGTCGATGATCCGGCGTCTCCCGAGACCGTCGCGCAAGGCGCCGCGATTCTAAGCGATCCCGCGGCGGGCGATCCCGCGAC
>Ga0265760_10000428_pt1 | contig 11808 bp, 8 predicted proteins | sample NZIome_2_FD_200831 | JGI IMG/M metagenome (GOLD analysis project Ga0265760, IMG submission 200831) | Metatranscriptome of rhizosphere microbial communities from Maridalen valley, Oslo, Norway - NZI1 (Metagenome Metatranscriptome) | ecosystem: Host-associated > Plants > Roots > Rhizosphere > Soil...
ACGTTTCAGGGCATAGGCCGTTACCAGCGCATGTCCTGCGCCGTCGTCGATGTCGCTGCGGGCGGGAAATACATCCTGCGATTTGTCGCCCGGAGTGACCCACTCCAGATTGATCAGTTGGGCCGTGAAGAACTGCGCCAGAGGCTGCTGAATCTTGTATTGCCCGTCGACCGTGAGCATCCCAAAGGTTCCCGGCGAATCGTTGCAACCGTGTTCCATCACCAGCGGCAGATAATGAAAGTAGTAGACGCCGTTGCCTCCCGCGGTCAGAAATGAGCCGATATAATCGGCGAGCCAGAGCCCCGAAAAAATGTCCATGAAAGTTTCGCTGGCAGCCGAGGAAAGGTTTCCTTCTGTGATGAACATGGGAAGGTCCGCTGGAATTCCATCATCGCGCCAGACTTGCATGATGTGGTTGATGAGTTGCGGCTCGTCATAAAGGCTGCCCCAGGGAATCTTGCACGGCTCGTAAGGATAATGTTCGAAAGAGAAAAACGACAGATCGCGCATGCGTCCGTGCTGTTTGAGGTAATCGATGAACCGGCCGGTCCAGGATACTTTGCCGTTCCCGGCCGGCCAGGTTTCGATATCCTGATTCACACCCTGAAATGACGGTCCCCCCAATTTAAGACTGGGATCAAGCCGATGCAGAGCCGTAGCCCACTGCAGATAAAGTGCACCGTAATCCTCCGGCGCGGTGTATTGTCCGTCCGCCTCTTCACCCATTTCAACGTAGGAAATTGGGTAGCCCCGTTTCCGCAGATACGCCATCTCGGCAACGGCATTCTCCGGTGTATCGTAAACCAGCGCGATCGGGATCATGGCCGGCAGACCTCGGGTCACACCGCTCGTAAAGAACAAATCGAAACCTACCTGCGCTTGATGAGTTGTTCCGAGATCGGAAGCTTCGTGCCAGGGATCCACGGAGGAGCAATAAGTCGTGGTCTGTTCCTGGTCGGGCGTATGCCGCATGATGTCGTGGAACTCGCCGTCGGCAGAGGCCGTTCCAAGATAGATTTCGCGGATCGCGTAGCCGACGCAAGCGCGAGGATCGCCGGAGGCTTGCCCGGCTGCGCAGGTATTGGAAGACTCTGTCATCAGAACGCGCAGGAATCGAACTGGAAGAGGACTCGCATTCAATCGCATGATCTCTGATCCGCCACGACCCTTCTCATTGACCCCCAACGGAAACGTCTGCCACACCCCCTTGGTTGGCGAGTGCATCGGATCGTCCCCCGTCCAGTGCTGCACTACAAATTTCGTAGCGAACGGTTCCCCCCATTTGATCAGGATGCTGTCGACTTGCTGCATTTGCCCCAGATCGATCACGACCCACTGCGGATGCAAGGAATCGCTTTCGCCAGTGAACCGCTCAGTCAGATACGGATTGCTCTTCCAATAACTATTCTCATCGCCATCGGTAATGCGTGAAAACCCGGCATTCGGCGTGCCATCATTCCGCGTAAAGCCGCGATGCGGCAGCGAATATCCATACGAGTGACGGATCGGCTCGCCCGGAGTTGCCGAGCCCACGAAGTATCCTTTGCCGTTGCCTTCGCTCCAGGTGCCCTGCGGATTCCAGTGCCATGCCTCGATGGATAACTCTGTATTGTTTCGATAGCTGACAGGCTGCCACCCGGAAGCCATTGCCCTCGCTAGGTTCGGCTGCGTCAATCCGCTGTCAACGGCCTCCGACGGGATTCGGTCAATTCCAGCGCCCAGGGTCTCATTCGGACGAAAGTGATTCGTGGAGTGCGCCGGAGTGATATCTACCTGGACGGTTTGGGCCGACGATGACGATAAGGTCACGAGAACGACGCATGCAAAGACAAAACTCGGGCCTATAAAACGCAGACCTATGAAAAACACGGCTCTTTTGTTCAAGGCATAACTCCTGGGAATCGACAGCGTCGCATTCCATGCATGACTGCATAATTATTTTGCGGCACTCCCGCTCATCGCGAGAGTCGTGCGATGTATACCGCGAATGGATCAAGGGCGATCTGATCTAGTTGACCACCGGGCGCTGCGGCTACAGTGGTGAGGATCGTTGCGACAGTTGCGGAAGCGAAACCCTGTTCGGAAAGATTAAAGCCGACATGCTGCGGGGTCGCTGACATATTGAGAACTACCAGTACTGCCTCGTTCTTGTAACGGCGCAGGTAGGAGAGGACGTCGGGATTGTCCTGATTCAACGCGACATAGTCTCCGTCCAGCAACGCACGGTCCTCATGCCGAAGCGCCAGCAGGTGTTTGTAAAATTGCAGAACCGAGTCAGGATCTTTTAGTTCGCTGGCCACATTGTGGGTTTTGTAGCTGGCCGGAACCGGCAACCACGGCGTAGCCTGGCTGAACCCAGCGTTGGGCGAGTCATTCCACTGCATGGGCGTGCGCTCGCCATCGCGTCCTTTTTCCTTCGGCCATCCGGTAACCCCAAGCGGGTCCTTTACGTCTTCCTTGCGCACCGGGTCATTGTTCTCCATCGCCAGCTCCTCACCGTAGTACATGATGGGCGTTCCGCGAAGAGTCAGATACATCCCAGCCATCAGCTTGGCAATCTGGTCGTTGTGTTTTCCGTCGCCATAGCGCACCGAGGATCGCGGCATATCGTGATTGCCGATCACGTAAACCGGCCAGCCGCCCGTCGATTCAGCGTTTGCGATCTGTGTACGAAAGTCGTTCGCCGACAGCTTATTCACCGTGCAGAACATGAAATCCATGGGCAATTGGATTTCGTCGTTATGATCGCCGTAGTATTCTTTCAATTCCTCTCGATTCGACGTGTAGGTCTCTCCGATCAAGACGGCATTATTCTGGTCGGCCACCTGGCGCAACTTTTTAAGTTCACGGTGATTTTCCGGCAATTTGTCGTTGTATTTATTTTCCATCCTGGGATCGCCCAAATCAGTCGTGCCCGGTAAAACTGGATTGTCGTGAAGATCCGGATCTTCAAACAACAGATCCACGGCATCCAGCCGAAAGCCGGAAACGCCGTTCCTATACCAGAAGCGGGTCACGTCGAACATGGCTTTTTCCACGGCCGGGTTCCGCCAGTTGAGATCCGGCTGCTGAACTTCAAAGTAATGGTAGTAATACTGGCCCGTCTTCGGATCAAACTGCCAGGTCGACCCGCCGAAGCCGGAGATCCAATTGTTCGGAGGAACGCCGGGAGCTTTCCCGTCGCGCCAAATGTACCAGTCCCGATGCGCCGAAGTTCGGGATGAGGCGGAATCGAGGAACCATTTGTGCTGCGAGGAACTATGATTCAGAACAAAATCCATGATGATGCGGATGTCGCGCTTCTTGGCTTCCTTCGACAGGTGCTGGAAGTCTTTCAGCGTTCCGTACATGGGATCGACATTTTCGTAATCCGAGACGTCATATCCGAAATCGAATTGCGGCGATGGATAACAGGGCGAAATCCAAATGGCATCGACGCCGAGATCCTTCAGGTAATCAAGTTTCGACGCGATGCCGTTGAGGTCGCCGATCCCATCGCCATTGCTGTCGGCGAAGCTGCGTGGGTAAATTTCATAGAAAACGGCATGCTGCCACCACGGGTGGATTTCCGAATCTGCCCGGTCCTGCGCGCCGGCGAAGGACAGTCGAAAACCTATGGCCACAACCAGCAGAGCTACGGTTCGAACTCTTCGAAACATTGTGCGTGGCTCCCCATAACGCCAAAAGCTGAAATGCAAGATTCTCCGACATTACAACAAAATGAAAACCGCCTTCTGGGCCGGTAGCTTCCAACCGTCCGCAGTCCCCTTGGATCCTTTGCTCCCCCTTACGGCCCGAGCAGCTTTCCGATGAACTCGGGGTTCTGGCCGAAGGAGAAGCTCTTACTCGGAATGAGCAATGACTGCTTGCGCCCGTCTCTCGACAATGTAAAGAGTGGGCGTACCATGATTGGCGATGCGGTTTTTCGCTGCTGGCGACCGAGCCACTGTCTACCTGCGGGAGGAACCCGTCAACAAGATACCGATCAGGCACTTTGCCCTGATCAATATAGCCGCTGTGTCCTTGGTTGTCATTTCGGCTCCTATCGCCAGCGCGGGACGAGGCTCGTGCTTCCGGCGGTGAAAACTCTCTTAACCGGCGCTGCCTCGGAGTCGACAGTCGTAGCCGAACCGGTGACTTGACCGCAACGCTTTCAAACTCATTGAAGATTGGCGGCGGGGTCAATGCGGGCAAAAGGCGATCAACGGCAACCCGATGGCTAGATTCGCCTCCACCAGATCCTCGCGAAGAGAGCAGACTTATTTATGATGACTTTGTGATTATCGACCATCGGCTGTTTGCGATCAGGAACCGTCCGCCCCGTCGTTCGGCAACATCAGCCCATCCTGCCGCAGAAGCCAGTTCCAATACATTTGTGCCCAACTCGGGCCTCTCCCACGAACGGGAGAGCTCCGCACTTGCGCCACGGTAACAGTTTGTTTTGATTTCACTCTCAGGAATGTTGCTTTGACTCTTCGTAAGTATCTCGTCATTCTTTCCGTCGTGTTCTTCGGCTCCGTCGGAGATGCCTTTCTGGCGCGCGGCATGAAGCACGCCGGTGCTATCGACATTCACCATCTCTTCAAGGTCCTCTCTGCGATTGCCAACCCTTTTGTCCTGTTAGGAATTGTTTTTCTTCTCGCCTTCATGTCTAGCTACATGACCGCGCTCTCCTTTGCCGACCTCACATACGTTCTCCCCGCCACCGCCATCAGCTATGTCGTCATGGTCCTGCTCTCCATCTTCTGGCTGCATGAGCACGTTAGCCCGCAGCGTTGGGTCGGCGTGGCCTTCATCGTGGTCGGGGTTGGCGTGGTCGCCGGAGGCCCATCCCGCACCGAGCATCCGACCCGTCGGGTCTCTGACGCTAAAGCCCTTGAGGAGCACCTATGAAAACCCTCTATACCTGGCTCTGCATCTTCACTACCGTCTGCGCCGCTGCCGCCGGAGACGTCCTCGTCGCCCTCGCCATGCGCCGCATCGGCGACCTCGGCGATCTCCGCCGCCGTCATGGTTTCCTGGCCCTGATCGTCCGCGTCCTCTCGAGCGGAGTGCTGTTCGGCGGAATCTTCTTCATGGCCATCGCCTTCTTCAGCAACCTCATCGGACTCTCATGGGCAGACCTCAGCGTCGTGGGCCCGGCATCCGCCGCGCTCACTTTTGTAACCAACGCGCTGGCCGCCAAGTTCTTCCTGCATGAAAACGTCGACCGCCGGCGCTGGTTCGCCACCATCTTTGTATGCTGCGGAGTTCTTATTCTCACTTGGTCCTGAGCCCAGTCGAAGGCTCGACCGGGCTCGAGGTCCCGTGGACTGCGAGCGCGTTTACTCTCTATAATCAAAATTTCCGCTATGTGTTCGAGCGGCATGCCCGCTCTCAACCCGTTGACAATTGAGAACCTAACCCCTCCGGCAACGAGCCGTCCGAACCGCTTGCTTTCGGGCTGGCGGCGGTCCGTGCTGGTGTTGATTGGGCTGTGGGCGGTCATCTATATGGCCGGCATCTCGCGACCCGCCTTGCTCGACGACGTCGACACTGTACACGCCGAGGCTGCACGCGAAATGCTACAGCGGCACGACTGGGTGACGCTGTACACCGACGGCTTCCGCTATCTGGAAAAAGCTCCGCTGATGTACTGGAGCCTGGCGACCAGCTACCGGATTTTCGGCATCAGCGATTGGAGCACGCGTTTGCCCCTGATGCTCGGCGTGCTGGCGCTCATTTTTTCAACCTATCACCTGGGCAGGTACGTTTATGGAGAGGCGGGCGGCCTGTATGCGGGGGTAGCGCTGGCAACATCGCTCGGCCTGTTTATTTTCACACGGTTTCTGATTCCCGAGGTGCTGGTCGCGCTCTGGCTAACGCTCGGGTACTACTTCTTTTTGAAGTCGCTCGAAGAAGAACAGCCCTCGCGCCTGGTTTGTTGGGGATTTGCGGCGATGTGCGCATTGAATGTACTCACCAAAGGCCTGATTGGGCTCGTGTTCCCGGCGGGAGCGATCGGATTTTATCTTCTGTTGACAGGGGATTTGCGGCGCGTGCTGAGGCTGCACGTGGTCTCGAGCACGCTGGTGTTTTTCGCGATCGCCGCGCCGTGGCACATCTTGGCGGCGCTGCGCAATCCGGCGCAGGGCCAAGCGCGCGGGTTTCTGTGGTTTTACTTCATCAATGAACATGTAATGCGCTTCCTGGGCAAACGCGTGCCTCCGGGGTACGACACCGTTCCGCTCGCCATCTTCTGGGGACTCTTGCTGGCTTGGCTTTTGCCCTGGAGCGTATTTCTGCCGCAAGCTCTGCGCGACGTCCCGGCACGATGGCGGGAACTTCGCAGCCATGAACTGGATCGACAGCAGCGTGCGAATCTGCTCTTCTTCTTGTGGGCACTCGTCATCGTAGGGTTCTTCAGTTTCTCGACGCGACAGGAGTACTACACCATCCCGGCCTTGCCGGGTGCGGCGCTCTTGGTAGGCGGATGGCTGGCACGTGAGTCTGGACCTGCCGCACGCGAGTCGGATCGCCGCGCGGGAAGGATATCTTCGATCGTTCTCTTTGCTTTCGGTGTGCTGGGGCTTTGGGCTGGAATCTACCTGCTGTCGGTTTCGCATCGCCCCGTTCCCGGGGCCGACTTGGCGGACCTGCTTAAGAAAAATCCGCAGGATTACAACTTCTCGCTGGGGCATGTACTTGATCTGACGCCGCAGGCCCTGGGCGCGTTTCGCGTTCCGCTGCTCGGGACGTCCCTGGGGCTGTTTCTCGGCACCGGATTAAACTGGATCCTGCGACGGCGCGGACGTCCTTTGGCAGGAAATGTTGTGCTCGCCGCCATGATGATAGTGTTACTGGCCTGTGTACATTCCTCCTTCAGCACGTTTTCTCCGATCCTTTCTTCTTATCATCTCGCAGAGGCGATCCGAAGGCAGTTTCGGCCGGGCGATGTGATCGTGATCGATGGCGAGTATCACCAGGCCTCCACGTTGAATTTTTACACTGGAATTCCAGTTCACGTTCTGCACGAACCGAGCGGGAACCTGTGGTACGGCGCGAAATTTCCCGATGCACCGCATATTTTCGAGACTCCGGAATCGCTGGCGGAATTGTGGAACGGTTCGACTACGGTATTCCTGTGGTCGGATCAGGAAGAACCGAAAGAACTGCAAGGCCTGAGATTTTTCCCGCTAGCGCGCAGCGGAGGAAAATTCATCTTCACGAATCGCGATCCGAAGGAATGAGGAGCACGCTCGGGGCGTGAGGAGAGAGAGAGAGAGAGAGTGTGTGGCGTGACGAGTGTCCACGGATCCTGGTCCGTCCCGATAAGCGTGCATAAGCCGGGGCTAGTCTCCCTCGTCCTCGGTCTAGTAAGATAATGACCGCAGCACTGCTGCATAGGTGTATTTCGTACCGCAAGCTGAGAAAATATCGTTTCTTGCCGCTTTCCCCGGCTACCGTTTCGAGGGGGCGCACGCGTGTTAGTTGCATACCTTATCTTAGTTGTGGCCATCGCCGGTACCATCGCTTCGACGGTGGTTTTTGTCCTTGCGGTTTTCGGAGTGATCGAATTCCGGCGCATCGCTGATCGGGACAAGAAAGCCTACGCAAGTTTGCCGGCGAAGATGCCGCCGGCTTCCGTTCTAAAACCCGTGCATGGCAATGAGGCTCGGATGAAAGAAAACATCGAGAGCTTCTTCCGCCAGAACTATGTCGAGTACGAGGTGCTGTTTGCGGCGGATGAACCGGACGACCCCGCGCTGCCAGTCATCCGGGAGATTTGCAGACGTTACTCTCATATCCCAAGCCGGATCTTGATAACCGGGCAGCCACCCTGGCCGAATGCGCCAAATTATTGTTTTCATCGCCTGACGGAAATCGCGGCGCATGACATTCTGGTCACCAGCGACAGCGACGTTGAAGTTGGGCCAAATTATTTGCGTGACGTGGTCACGCCGTTGCTGGATCCGAAGGTTGGGGCCGTCACTTGTGTATTTCGCGGTAAGAGCGGCGGGGGGCCATGGGCCGCGCTCGATGCCATCGGAATGTCCGTCGAATTTACCGCCGGTGTATTAATCGCCAATCTTTTGGAAGGCATGAAATTCGGACTGGGCCCGACCATTGCGCTCCGCAAAGATTCCATAGCGAAAATTGGCGGATATGCCGGGGTCCGCGAGTACCTTTCGAACGACTTCGTAGTCGGCAATCTCATTCATAAGGCCGGCTTCCGGGTGGTGCTGTCGAGCCATGTGGTCGATCACGTATCCCCGCCTATGACATTCCGGCAAATGTGGGAACGACAGCTGCGTTGGGCGATGGGAACTCGTTACTCGCGTCCGAAAGGCCATCTTGGCACGGGACTGACCTTCGCAGTCCCGTATGGAATTCTGGGCTTGATCGCGGCGTCCTGGTTGGGCCACCCGTGGTTGGGCGCCGGGTTTTTCGCCGCATCCGTGCTGAACCGGATGGCGGAGTGTTGGATCGTTGGCTGGTCGGCCTCCCGCGACCCCGTCGCGCGAGGCTGGGCGCTGTTCTATCCGCTACGGGACCTGCACGGCTTCATCATATGGTGCGCCAGCTACGTGTGCAAACGCAGCCTTTGGCGTGACAACAATTACGTGTTGCTCAAGGGTGGCAGACTGGTCGCCCGTCGGGCCAACGGTACTCTGGTCACGCCTGGGTAGACCGGCCTTGACAGAGCGCACACGCTAAAATGACCTCAGATGAGTTAACAAACGGAGCGAACGGATGCCGAAGATTAAGCCGCATGGGCAGGTCAAATCCGTCAAACTGAAATTACACGATCAAGAGTGGCGTGACTTTCAGTCGGTACCCGAGCCGAAAGGCAACCCTGCGAAGTTCAAGGCGACGCTCAAGCGAGCTGTCGAAAAAATGAGACAGCGAAATGTGAAGTCGCTTCAGGCTGGTCAGACCCAGACCTAACTTCAGTCTTTTCATTTCACCAGACTTGATCCGAATTTCCTGATCGACGATCGACTAGTCGTAAACATCGCAAAAATAAAAAGACGGCAGTAACCCAGGGCCGAATCCTAAGCTCTTTGCACCCTACCAGGATTCAGAATTGTTCCTGATAAACGTTAGGTTCCTATCGTTTATCTGTACAAATGGAAGTGATCGATTGTTTCGCCGTGCGTAGAGCAAGTCTCGTCTATTTGCTGGCTCCGACTTGAATCACAACCCAGGTTTCTGCTACAAAGATTACAAATGTCGCTGGCGGGCTGCCAAGCAGACTCCGCGTAGTTTTCCAGAAGTGAGTGCCAGCTTTTGGTAACTGTGGGCGACTTTTTCTGGGTCTTGCAGAACCGGGGCGTTTCCCGCTTGCGAAAGCGGGAAGAGTAAGTTTTTTGGCTCATCCGGCGCTTTGTCGAGATTCGTTCTGAACGGTTCTCGCCGGCGTAAGACATCGAACCTCCGTAACCTTTTTAGGAGTTTCCGGTGGCCGTACATCCCAGGTTCCGAACCGCTCAGCCAAGAGCTGGCGCAGGGCTGCGGCCTTCTTCTACCTCAAGTTCCGCCCTTCCAGTTTCTACCGTTGCATCGCATGCAACCTTCTTTCTGTCCAGATTCTCAAATAAGCACTTCAACACCGCATACGCCGGAGGAAGATAATGGCGACCAATCTTGTGCAAATCGACAATGATGAAGAAATCAAGCAGCGCCTGGAGGCCGAGCGCAACCGGCTCCGCAAGATCGCTGGTTTGGACCAGCCCACACATTTCCACCGCCCGGTTGAGAGGGCGTTCACAGCCGAGCAACGGAATCAAGTCACGATTTTGTTTGGCGGCTTTACCTGGAAGCATGAGGACTTGATCCGTGCTGTGTTTCAGGGTTGTGGCTACCGCTGCGAGAAGCTGCCGGTTCCGAACGTCGCGGCCTTCCAGACCGGCAAGGAGTTCGGCAACAACGGCCAATGTAATCCCACCTACTTCACCGTGGGCAATCTGGTGCAGTACCTGCAGTTTTTGGAGAAGGAAGGGATGTCGCGGGACAAGATCCTGAACAACTTCGTCTTCTTCACCGCGGGTTCCTGCGGTCCATGCCGCTTTGGCATGTACGAGGCGGAATACCGCTTCGCGCTGAAGAACGCCGGCTTCGACGGCTTTCGCGTCCTGCTGTTCAAAGACAGTGATGGGATCAAGGCTGCCTCCGGCGAGCCCGGACTGAAGTTCACGATTGACTTCGGCTTCGGGATGCTGAATGCCATGCATCTCGGCGATGTCATCAACGACATGATCTACCAGATTCGTCCTTTCGAAGTGAACAAGGGCGAAACGGATCGCGTTTTCCGCGAGATGGTGGACGGTCTTTGCGAAGATCTTCGCACCCGTGACTCGTTCGAAATCGAAAAGAGCGGCCCGAACTGGCTCCAGCCGAAGGTGAAGAACAACAAAGTTCTGCGCAACACCTTCAACGTGCTCGGCAAGATGCACGAGCACCTGTGGGGCAAGGATTATCTCGAAGCCCTGCACGCCGCCCGCGACCGTGTGAACCAGATCGAGGTCGACCGCACCAAGGTCAAGCCGGTGGTAAAGATCACGGGCGAGTTCTGGGCGCAGATTACAGAAGGTGATGGCAACTTCCACATGTTCGATTTTCTGGAGCGCGAAGGCGCGCAGGTGATTGTGGAACCGATTGCGACCTGGGTTGCCTACCTGATGTATCAGGCCAAGGCGCACGCGATTGCGAAGTGGCCGGTGAACCGCCCGCACCGCAATCCGGAATGGTATGAACTCAAGAAGAATCTGGCGAACTACTTCGGCTTGCACAAAAAACTCTGGGGCATTGGCTTTGGAGAATCGGCCTGGAAGTATTTCTACCACCGCACGATCAAGAACATGGGTGGTCTTACGCACCATCTGGTGCCGCAGACCGATTTGGCTGAACTGGCTCACCCCTTCTACAACCAGTTCGCGCGCGGCGGTGAGGGACACCTTGAAGTGGGCAAGAACGTTTACTACACCGTGCACAAGCTGTGCCACATGGTGCTGGCTCTGAAGCCTTTTGGCTGCATGCCTTCTTCGCAGTCCGATGGAGTGCAGTCGGCAGTGGTCAACAAGTTTAAGGACATGATCTTCCTGCCGATCGAAACCTCCGGCGAAGGCGAAGTGAACGCCCATAGCCGTGTGCAGATGGCGCTGGGCGAGGCCAAAGTGAAAGCCAAGACCGAATTCGAACAGTGCCTGAAATCCACCGGCAAGAGTTTGGACGAAATCCGGGAATACATCGCCGAGCATCCTGAACTGAGGCGGCCCTTCTACCATGTTCCGCATCGCGAGGGCGTTGCTGGAACTGCCGCGCAGTTCATACTGCACGTGAACGACCGCATGGATAAGAGCACGCGGTTGTGGAAGCGGTCGCGCGTTCCTGGCGTCGCCTTGCCGAACGCCGCGTAAGAGTAAGCGCCGCCATCTTGCGGGTTAGCCAAGCTGGCCAGTTATGCCGGCAAGATGGCGGTCACCACAATTCGGAACTTTTTTTCTGCGAGATATCGGAGAGACGATGCACGACCATCTGCAAGAGCAAGCCAAACCACAGTTATTGCAAATAGCTCCCCTGCCCCCACCAAGGCCGCACGATCATCACACCGAATTCATGGTGGGACTCGACGTCGGCTCGACCACGGTCAAGGCGACCGTCGCGGATGCCGCCACCGACAAGGTGCTTTGGCAGGACTACCAGCGCCATGAGACCAAGCAACCGGAAAAGACACTGGAATTCCTGCGGCGCATGGAGAAGGAAGTCGGCATCAACGGGCGCAACACGCGCATGTTCATGACGGGTTCTGGCGGTGGCGCGATTGCC
>Ga0265760_10000431_pt1 | contig 11784 bp, 10 predicted proteins | sample NZIome_2_FD_200831 | JGI IMG/M metagenome (GOLD analysis project Ga0265760, IMG submission 200831) | Metatranscriptome of rhizosphere microbial communities from Maridalen valley, Oslo, Norway - NZI1 (Metagenome Metatranscriptome) | ecosystem: Host-associated > Plants > Roots > Rhizosphere >...
CCAGTTCCGCTGAACGGCGGTCGGCCGCGGCCACCGCGTGCGCGACGATAGCACGAAGGCCGGCGCCGTTAAGGACCTCGAGAGCCGCCGCGGTTGTACCGCCCTTCGAGGTGACCTGCTCGCGCAAGGTTGCCAACGAGTCGGCGGATTGCCGCGCCATTTGCGCGGCACCGAATGCCGTTTCCAGCGTCAAGCGGTGTGCGACCTCCCTCGGCAGGCCGCGTTCATGGGCGGCCGCTTCTAGCGCCTCCATGAACAGAAAGAAGTAGGCAGGACCGCTGCCGGACACGGCCGTTACGGTATCCATCTGCGATTCGTGCTCCACCCACACCGTGGCGCTCACGGCGCCCATCAGATCTTCAGCCAATGCGCGATAGGCGGCACCGACGCTCGCGGGAGCATAAAGACCGGTCGCGCCGAAGCCGTTGAGCGCCGGGCGGTTCGGCATGGTGCGGATCACGGGTACCTGCGGGCCGAACCAGCGCGCGAGAGACGCGTGGGGGATCCCCGCCGCGACCGATATAACCAAGGGCCGGCTTGCGGCGAGATGCGGTGCCAGCCCTAGCGCGACGCCGCGCATCAGTTGCGGCTTCACCGCAAGCACCACGACCTCGGCTCCCTGCACCGCGGCGGCGTTGTCGGCTGCCGTCTCCACCCCATAATCGCGCACCAAGCGCTGCAGCTGCTCCTGGCTCGGATCGGCGACCACCAAGCGCTTCGGCTGTAGTCCACGCTTGGTCAGGCCGCTGATCAGCGCGGCCGCCATGTTGCCGCCGCCGATGAAGGCCAGCCTTCTGATGTTGTTCATGCAAAATCCCCTAGCAGCCTAGTCTCCAGTATTCACGAGCCGCTTTGGCCCTAGCGGGCGCCGAACAGCGCCGTGCCGATGCGTACCAGCGTCGCTCCCTCGGCGATGGCGGACTCGAAATCTCCGCTCATACCCATGGACAGTGTATCGAGCTTGAGGCCGCCGGCGTTCAGATCGTCAAGCGCCTTCCTAAGCTTCGCGAACACGGCACGCTCGGCGGCGGCGGGCTGCGGGGGAGGAACGCACATGAGGCCTCGAAGCCGCAGCTTTGGCAAATCGGCGATGGCGCGTGCGAGCTCCTTGAGCCCATCGGGCGCCGCCCCGCCCTTGGTGGGTTCAGGCACGAGGGCCACTTGGATGCAAACGTTGAGCGGCGGGGCGTGAAAGGGCCGTTGCTCGGACAGCCGCCGCGCCACGCTGAAGCGATCCACGCTCTGCACCCAATCGAAGCGTTCGGCGATGGCTCGAGTCTTGTTGGACTGGATTCCGCCGATGAAGTGCCAATTGAGCTTCAAGTCGGCGAGCTGGTCCATTTTGACCTGCGCCTCCTGCAGATAGTTTTCGCCGAAATCCGTGACGCCGGCGGTGGCAGCCTGGCGTACTGATTCGGCAGTCTTAGCCTTGGTAACTGCAACCAAAGTGACCGATTCGGGGTCCCGCCCGGCGGCAATGGCTGCACTACGTATCCGAGACCGGACGTGGTTCACATGAAGCGTCAAATTCTGCGGACCAATTAACATATTGGGTGACAACGCCCTCTTATATACTGCTGGTGGCTAACGCCTTAGTCGAATTAGGAGCCGTAAATGGCGGTTGATATCGCGCAGCTTCTCGCCTTTGCGGTGAAGAACAATGCGTCGGACTTGCATCTATCGGCGGGCGTCCCGCCGATGATCCGCGTGGACGGCGACATGAAACGCGTCAACATGCCTGCCCTGGTGCACAAAGAAGTGCACAGCATGGTGTACGACATCATGAACGACAAGCAGCGCAAGGCGTTCGAAGAGTTCTACGAAACCGACTTCTCGTTCGAAATCCCCAAGCTGGCGCGCTTTCGCGTCAACGCGTTCAATCAAAATCGCGGCGCCGGGGCGGTATTCCGCAATATTCCATCCACTATTCTGTCTTTGGACGAATTGAATGCTCCCAAGACTTTCAAAGATTTATGCATGCTACCGCGCGGTCTCGTGCTGGTGACGGGACCGACCGGATCCGGCAAATCGACGACGCTCGCCGGCATGGTCAATCACTGCAACGACAACCGCCCGGATCACATTATAACCATCGAAGATCCGATCGAGTTCGTCCACGAAAGCAAACGTTGCCTGGTCAATCAACGCGAAGTTCATCGCGACACGCTGGGCTTCAGCGAGGCGCTGCGCTCAGCGCTGCGCGAAGATCCCGACGTCGTGCTGGTGGGCGAAATGCGCGACCTGGAAACCATTCGCCTGGCCCTTACCGCGGCGGAAACCGGCCACTTGGTATTCGGCACCTTGCACACGAGCTCGGCGGCAAAGACCATCGATCGCATCGTGGATGTCTTTCCCGCAGCGGAAAAAGACATGGTCCGCGCTATGATGTCCGAGAGCTTGCGCGCGGTGATCTCGCAGACCTTGATGAAGCGCGTCGGCGGCGGCCGTATTGCAGCGCACGAAATCATGATCGGCACGCCAGCCATCCGAAACTTGATTCGCGAGGGCAAAATTGCCCAAATGTATTCCGCTATCCAAACCGGCCAGGGGCAGGGGATGCAAACCCTCGATCAGTGCCTGCAGGAATTGGTGACCAAGGGTGTTGTCAGCCGCGAGGAAGCGAAGTACAAGGCGCAGAACAAGGACAGCATTTAAATGGAACGCGAACAAGCCATACGTTTGATGCAAGATCTGCTGCGGCGCATGGTCGAGAAGAAGGGCTCGGACTTGTTCATCACCGCCGGCTTCCCGCCGGCCATCAAAGTCGACGGCGAAATCCGGCCGCAGTCGGATCGTTCATTGAGTCCTGAGCAGAGCGCCGGGATGGTCCGCGCCATCATGAACGACCGGCAGACCAAAGAATTCGATGGAACCAAGGAGTGCAATTTCGCCATTGCACCACCCGGCATCGGCCGCTTCCGCGTCAGCGCCTTCATTCAACAGGGTTTTACCGGCGCGGTGCTGCGTACCATCAACGCGAAGATCCCCACCCTTGAAGAGCTGGAGCTGCCGCCCGTTCTCAAGGAAGTCGTGCTCTCGAAGCGCGGCTTTGTGATTCTGGTGGGCGGCACCGGTTCCGGTAAGTCCACCTCGCTCGCGGCCATGGTGGGCTACCGCAACGAGAAGACCCGCGGCCACATCGTCACGATTGAAGACCCGGTGGAATACGTGCACGCGCACAAGGGATGCGTGGTAACGCACCGCGAAGTCGGCGTCGACTGCGAGAGCTGGCATCTGGCCCTCAAGAACACGCTGCGCCAGGCGCCGGATGTGATTCTGATCGGCGAAATTCGCGATCGCGAGACGATGGAATACGGCATCCAATTCGCCGAGACCGGCCACTTGGTGCTGGCGACTTTGCACGCCAACAGCTCCAACCAGGCGCTCGACCGCATCATCAATTTCTTTCCCGAGGAGCGGCGCGAGCAGCTGCTCATGGACTTGTCGCTGAATATCCGTGCGCTGATCTCGCAGCGCCTGATCCCGCGCGAAACCGGCTCGGGACGCATCGCGGCCATGGAAATCATGCTGGCCTCGCCGCTGATTTCGGATTTGATCTTCAAGGGCGAGGTCACCAAGATCAAGGACGTCATGTCGCGCTCCAATCGCCTCGGCATGAAGACCTTCGATCAAGCGTTGTTCGACCTGTACGAAGCAGGCCTGATTTCTTACGAGGATGCGCTGCGAAATGCCGATTCGAAGAACGAATTGCGCCTGCGCGTGAAGCTCGAGAGCAAGCGCGAGATGAAGAATCCGGAAGCGGAAGGCCAGGCGCTGCAGATAGTCGAGGAAGAAGAAGGACAGGTGTTCTAGTCAATGAGCGTTCCTGCCGACCTTCCGGCTCAGGTGATGAACACCAAGCCGCTGTTCAAGCTGATGGTCGAGAAGAAGGCATCGGATCTGTTTTTTACCTGCAACGCACCGGTCAAGATCAAAATCGAAGGCAAGATTTTCCCCGTCAACAAGCAGATATTGACGCCCGAAACGGTGCGCCAAGCGGCCTTAGGATTGATGACGCAAGAACAGATCGAGCACTTCAACGAAGAGCTCGAAATCGATTTCGCGATTTCCGAAATCGGCTTAGGTAGATTTCGCGTGAATGTGTTCTATCAGCGCGGCTACCCCGCCATGGTGCTGCGCTACATCACCGCCGAAATGCCGAAGCTGGAAGACTTGGGGATGCCGGACATCTACAAAGATCTGGTGATGCTGAAGCGCGGACTGATTCTGATGGTCGGCGCCGCCGGCGCCGGCAAGTCGACCACGCTGGCGGCGATGCTCAATTACCGCAATGAAACCTCATCCGATCACATCTTGACGATCGAGGACCCGATCGAGTTCCTGCACAGCAATAAGAAATCCATCATCAATCAGCGCGAAGTGGGCTTGGACACCAAAAGTTTTGCGCGCGCTCTGCGCAGTGCGGTACGCGCCGCGCCCGACGTGATTCTGGTCGGCGAAATTCGCGATCGCGAAACGATGGAGGCGGCCATTGCGCTGGCGGGAACGGGACATCTTTGTATTGCGACCCTGCACGCCAACAATTGCGCCGAGACCCTGGACCGCATCATCAACATGTTTCCGCGCGATCAGCACAATCAGATTTTCCTCGATCTTTCCCAGTACCTGCGCGCCATCCTGTCGCAGCGCCTGGTGTTCGCGAAAACCGGAACGCGGGTCGCCGCCTGCGAAGTGATGGTGAACACGCCGCATATTTCCGAGCTCATCAAGCAGGGCGATGTAATCGGCGTGAAGGAAGCCATCCGCACAGGCACGGAGCGCGGCATGCTGAGTTTCGACAGCGCGCTCTACAACCTGGTGCGCGAAGGGCGAATCGAGCTTGAGGAAGCGCTGGCGAGCGCCGATTCGCGCACTAATTTGGAAGCCAAAATCAATTTTGGTTAGGCGCTGTGAATTTGACCGGGCGTGGACGCCCATAGGCCTTTCATGCAGACGCTCAAACTCAGAGTGCCGGACCATGAGTCGCGAATGGCCGCCATGATTCGAGTCTTCAGCATGTGATATTGATCGGCCCTAGTTCTCGTCGGCTGCGGTAGGGAGAATCAAGGCACTGTTGCCTTCGTGCCTTGATTCTCCTTACCGTAGCCGCTCCAGGCGACACGGAACTGTCCCGTCGCCAGATCGCGGCACGGAACCAAATTGTTTTCGAATTCGCGGCTCGAGATGTCCCACCCGGATTTGAGCGCGCGCGCCCGGCATGCGCGCGGATCGACCTTGAGCGCGCGCAACGCGGCTCTGCCTAAGTCGTTGTCCAACGCACCTGTCACGCCGTCTTCGATCACATCGATGGGGCCGGTGACGGGATACGCGGCAACCGGCACGCCGCAGGCCATCGCCTCTAGATTGACGAGTCCGAACGTATCGGTTCGGCTCGGGAACACCATGACGTCGGCGGCCGCCAGATGGCTGGCCAGTTCGTCGCCGAATTTATAGCCGGTAAAGGTGGCGCTTGAGTATTGCTGCTGCAGCCGCGCGCGCTCCGGGCCGTCGCCGATCACGACCTTGCTGCCGGCCCAGGGCATGCTAAGAAAGGCATCTATATTCTTCTCGATGGCGACGCGGCCCACGTAGGCGGCAATGGGCCGTGGCAGGTCGAAAAGATCCTTGGGCCGCGGCCGAAATTTCTCGGTGTCGACGCCTCGTTGCCAATGCGCGAGATTGCTAAATCCCCGCGCCGTCAATTCCTTGCGCATCGAGGCCGTGCTCACCATGCAGCGCACCGCGGCGCCATGAAATCGCCGCAGGGCCGCATAGGAGACTTTCAAGGGGATGGGGAATCGCGCGCGCACATACTGCGGAAATTGCGTGTGATACGAGGTGGTGAAGCGTACGCCCCACCTCAAGCAAAAACGCCGCGCGCTCAATCCCAAGGGACCCTCGGTGGCGATATGCAGCATCTGGGGCGCGAAGGCAAGAATGTCGCGTTCGACCTTCTTATAGGGAAACAGCGATAACCGCACCTCCGGATAGGTCGGGCAGGCGACGCTGCGAAAATCCTTCGGCGTCAAGACCCTGATTTCGTGGCCAAAACGCCCGAGCCACGCCGCGGTCTGCGCCAGCGTGCTGACCACACCGTTGGTTTGCGGAAACCACGCATCGGTGACGATCATGATTCTCATGAGCGGCAACAATGGCAGGCCAGGATGACGATACGATGACGACTTGGATCACTATTTTGACGTAATCTCACCGAAAACGCGGCTATGTCATAGCCCTGTAACGAAAATCTTATATTTGCTTCATGGTCCGGTTCATTGAAGCAATCCCAAGGAATCCAACATGCAAAGTTTTTTGGCGGAACTCAGGACTCAGCGCTGGGACGATCATCGTTACTACCACCACAGCCGCATCAATCAGTCCTTGCACCTTTTGAGTGCGATCAGCTTCATCATTGCCTATGTCACCGTGTTTTTCGATCCCGTGAAGTCCGCGTTGATCGGCTGGCTGGTATCCATGGTCAGCCGCCAATCCGGCCACTTTTTTTTCGAACCCAAAGGCTACGACGCGATCAATCGTGCGACCCACGAGCATAAAGAGGAAATCAAAGTCGGCTACAACCTGCGCCGCAAGGTGATTTTGCATGCCGTGTGGGCGCTGGTACCGCTGGTGCTGTGGCTGGATCCGACCTTTTTCGGTCTCTTCACGGCGCATACCAGCGGCATGGGTTTCGTGCGACACGTCGGCGAGATTTGGTTATTCGTAGGCGTCGGGGCGCTGCTGTTTCGAATGATTCAGCTATTTTTCATCAAGGGCGTGCAGACCGGCCTGGTATGGGCCACCAAGATTCTGACCGACCCTTTCAACGATGCGATCATTTACGCCAAGGCGCCGCTTTACTTGATGCGGGGCGAACTGATCGATCCGATGGGCGAGGTTGAACCTGAAGCCCATCGCGCCTGAAGCATTTCTTTGAGCACGCGGCGTTTGATGGCCTTGTTGGTCAGTTGCGGGTCGGTCCACCACCAGCCGTCGCGCCGCATTTCCTCCGCCGCCGACACGATCCTGTCGGCGACGGCGGCGAAATCCGCTTCGCTGTAGTTCAAGCTGAATATCAGTCGTCCCGTGCCCACCCAGCTCAACGCCAGCCCCGCGGCACGCAAGTAATATTGAAGCATCCAGTTATAGCCCGAGGGCTGCGGGTAGTAGAGGGTCCAGATCGTGGACAGATTCGCAACGCGTACGGGCAGCGTCGCCGCCGCCAACCGCTCGTTCAGCCGTTGCGCCCGGCCGTTCCACAACTCATCGAGGCCGGAGTAGACCGCACGAACATGGTCGGTCTCCAACCGGTTCAAGAACTCGTGCATCGCGCCCATGACATAGGGATGCGAGTTGAAGGTGCCGCGGGCAAAACAAATGTCGGCCGGCCTATCGTCGCGAAAACGACGCATGAGTCCGTGCTTGCCGCACAACACACCGACCGGCAGTCCGCCGGCCACGGTTTTGCCGTAGGTCACCATGTCGGCGCGCACGCCGAAATATTCCTGAGCGCCGCCTGGGGCGATGCGAAAGCCCACGAACACTTCGTCGAAGATCAAGGCGATGCCCCGCTCGGTGCAGACTTGGCGCAGGGCCTTGAGCCACTCCGTATACGCGCCGCGGTCGAAATTCGCTTTGCGTGCACTGTCGAGCAGGGTCGAATCGCCGGGCGCGCCGGTATTCGGATGCAGGGCCTGCAAAGGGTTCACCAGCACGCACGCAATATCGCGGCGCGTCCGCAAAACCTTGAGCGCCGCCGCGTCCATGTCCGTGAGGGTATAAGTTTCGCTCGCCGGAACAGGATTGCCCACACCGGGCTGCACATCGCCCCACCAACCGTGATATGCACCGCAGAATCGCACCAGATGCGAGCGCTGCGTGTGATAGCGCGCAAGCCGCACGGCCTGCATGACCGCTTCCGTGCCGGACATGTGGAACGAGACCTCATCGAGTCCCGAAATCGCGAGCAAGCGGCGAACATTTTGCGCCGTCAGCGGATGATAGGCGCCCAGCACCGGACCCAGCTCGCGCACGTGCGCCGCGCCGGCGTCGATGCACTCCTTATAAAAATCGTAGCCGAATACATTGACGCCGTACGAGCCGGTAACATCGTAAAAACGGTTGCCGTCGAGGTCGGTCACCGTCACGCCACTCGAGGACTGAACGAAAGAACCGGTCTTCAAATGCTTGCGCACGTAGCCGCTGAATTGGAACGGCACGCGATAGCGGGAGGTAAATTCAAGATCCGAAACGCTACCGGTCAGTTCGGCGGTTTTCTCGAGGGTCTGCCGGTAGCGGGCCGCGAACAGGGCCGAGAGCCGCGCGAAGCCGGCGCGGCGCGCCCCGACCACCGGCTCCGGCGCTGCATCTATGCCAAAGAAGCGGGAATCCCCATATTCGTAAAACGGCACCCAAGAGGCGAAACGGCGCGCCATGCGCGAGTGGCCGGCGAGGGAGCGGTGCTTTGCCAGAGAAAGCTGCAGCCTGACGTGGATTTTTCGCAGCAAGAATGCCAGGACGAGAGCGCCCAACACATAGACGAAGGTAGTAATTGCCCATACCTCGCGCGGATTGTCAGGCGCGGACTGTATTGCAGACGAATGACAGTACGATGAATGCCAGATCCCTCATCGAGCGCATAACTCAGCAGGAAGACATTAATTTCCTGTTCAGCAACCGCATTCCGCGTCGTTTTGTGACGCGCTTCATGGGCTGGTGGAGCCGCATCGAACACCCGTGGATTTGCAACGGCAGCATCGCCCTGTGGCGCCTGTTTTCGGACCTGGATTTGAGCGAGGCGAAAACCACGCACTTCAAGAGCCTGCACGACTGCTTTACGAGAGAATTAAAGCCCGGCGCCCGCCCCATCGATATGAACCGCGCGCATCTCATCAGTCCTTGCGATGGGCTGGTCGGCGAGTGCGGCACGATAGACCAAGGCATGCTCCTGCAGGCCAAGGGCTTTGTTTACTCGCTCAAGGAGCTGCTGGCGGACGCGCAATTGGCGCAGTACTACGAAGGGGGACAGTACGCGACACTGCGCTTGACCTCGAGCATGTATCACCGGTTTCACGCGCCGGCCGATTGCCGGGTGGAACAGGTCAACTACATTTCCGGCGACGCCTGGAACGTCAATCCCATTGCGCTCAAACGCGTCGACCGGCTGTTCTGCAAGAACGAACGCGCGGTCATCAGGTGCCGGCTGGCCTCCGGGCAGCTCCTGACGCTGGTGCCGGTGGCGGCCATTCTGGTTGCGAGCATCCGCTTAAGATTCCTCGATGTGCTGCTGCATTTGCGCTATCGGGGACCCAACATAATCCCCTGTGACGCCGCGCTGCAGCGCGGCGAAGAAATGGGGTGGTTCGAGCACGGCTCCACTATCATAGTGTTGGCTCCGCCGGGCGCCCGGCTGGGAGATGGGGTAGTTCAGGGAGCCAGGGTGCAAATGGGGCAAGCCCTTCTCCGTACAGGCTAAAACCGCAACTTTTGTCGGCCGGCGGTGTTTTGTTTCTAAACGAACACACATTCCAGTGCAAACGCAACTAACGGCCGAGTTCACGACATTTATGCGTGCCTATCAGGACATGGTTTTTTCGACTGCCGCCCGGTTGGCGGGTAACGATACCCAGGCGGAGGATATAGCCCAGGAAGTGTTCATCCGGGCATACGAACATTTCTCCGATTTGCGCAGCAGCGTCACCGCGGGCGGTTGGCTGAAGACCGTCACCACCAATCTGACGCTCAACTACTTAAGCCGATACCGCAAGCGCTGGCGTCTTTTCTCTGAGCTGCGCGCGAGCCAGGACAGCGACGAGGATGGTGCGGAGCTGGACTGGGAAGTACCTGACACCATACTCGCGGACTTGAGCGCTGAACAACGCAGCGCAATCGTCGATACCGCGCTCCGCCAACTGCCCGACCACCAGCGGCTGCCGCTCGTGCTTTACCATTTCGAGGATTTGTCCTACCAAGAGATCGCCGAGAAGCTCAATGTCTCCCTGACGAAGATTAAGACTGACATTCGCCGCGCGCGCGCGGCGCTTTTGCCCCTGCTGCAAAACGCCGGCGGCGCGCGCGATACACTGGATGGCTGACCCTATGAACAAACGTAGCGAATCAGAGCAGAAACTCGAACAGATATTGCAGCAAGCCTTGAGCGGACTGCCGCCGCGCCGGGCGCCCGGCACGCTGGAATCGCGCGTGGCCACCGAGTTGGCGCGCCGCGCTTTGCTGCCCTGGTGGCGCGCGAGTTTTGCGGCCTGGCCGGTGGTGGCCCGCGTTGCGTTCATTCTGGTTTGCGCAGTGCTGGGAGTGGCGACCATATTGGGAGGCATCTCCGCTTACCTTGGCGATCGCTCCTTTGATGAGGCTTCGGCCGTGCTGCTGTCCTGGGCGCACCCCTTCTTGACGGTCGTCTCCTCAGCGGGCGGATTGGTGGCGCTGCTGGTGCGTGTAATTCCGCCATTGTGGCTGTACGGAATCTTAGGCGTAGGGGCCTTCCTCTACGTGACGCTATTCGGGCTGGGTGCGGCGGCCTATCGGACGCTCTATCTTCAGCCCTCATCGGCAGGTGACGATTTATGAACACCTCGATATGGCAGCGCTTGGGTTTTCTCTTCACGCTGCTGTGCTTGACGGCCGTCGTCGCTCACCCTGGGGCCGCAACGGCAGCGGCCCCAGCGCACAGTGCGGCAACAACCGCGGCCGCACCCGCAGCCAACACCGCCCCGCCGGCCAAGGACGACCACGCATCGGCAACCCCGCCGGCTACTTCACCCGACGATGCGTTCGACGATGACACGGATCGAAGCGATAGCTCGGACTGGCGCAACCGCATCGAGATTCACCGTCGACACAATCGGCAACATCGCGCTGATGGCGATGTCGTCAGCATCGGTCATTCAAGCCACTTGGAGAGCGGCCAAAAGGCTGATTCGGTGGTGTCGGTATTCGGGTCCTCGACCAGCGATGGCGAAGCCGTGGATGTGGTTTCGGTCATTGGCAATACGCGGGTCACAGGACCGGTGAGCGACACCGCCGTCGCGGTCATGGGCAACAACTACATCGACAGCAAAGTGGATGGCGATGTGGTCGCGGTGTTAGGAAACGTCGAGCTGGGACCCCATGCCGAAGTCGGCGGCGACGTGGTCGCGGTCATGGGCGAGGTGGTGCGCGATCCCGCCGCGATCGTTCACGGCTCGGTGCAAAGAATCATCAATTGGGACATTGGCGGGTCCACGGGTTTCTCCGGGCTGAACACCTGGATCACCCATTGCTTACTGTTGGGCCGCCCCTTGGCCTTCACTGCAGGACTCGGCTGGGCTTGGACACTGGCCTTGGGCCTTTTGGCTTTTTACGCCTGCCTCGCGCTGATATTTCGCGATGGGGTGGACCAGTGCGTGCGCACGCTGGAGTCTCAGCCGGGACACACCGCGCTGGCGGCACTGCTCGGCATTCTCTTGACGCCGGTGCTGCTGATTTTGTTGTGCGTAACGTTGATTGGCATCGCGGCGGTACCCTTCGTCGTGGGGGCCTTGTTCTGCATGTCGCTGTTCGGCAAGGCCGTGATGCTGGCATGGCTCGGCGGCCGCATTACGGGGCGCAGGCCGGGGCCTGCCGGCCATCCGGCCGTGGCGGTGCTCATCGGCGGCGCGGTCGCACTTATTCTGTACGTCGTGCCGATCGTAGGCTTTCTGGTTTACAAGTTGCTTGGATTCTTTGGGTTCGGCGCCGTGCTCTACACATTGGTGCTGCGTGTGCGCGCGCGCCGCGCTGGCGGCAATCCAC
>Ga0265760_10000433_pt1 | contig 11752 bp, 16 predicted proteins | sample NZIome_2_FD_200831 | JGI IMG/M metagenome (GOLD analysis project Ga0265760, IMG submission 200831) | Metatranscriptome of rhizosphere microbial communities from Maridalen valley, Oslo, Norway - NZI1 (Metagenome Metatranscriptome) | ecosystem: Host-associated > Plants > Roots > Rhizosphere >...
CCAACCACGCACCCCACGCAACTCGGAGCGGATCGTCAGAACGTAGCCACTCAGTTGCCCAATCTGCTCGCCGTTCTGCATCGGCACGGAGTAGAAGCACCGGATCGCTGTCTGGTGGTTGCTGCGCGGTCAGAGATGCGCCAAGACCAACAAAGACGCATGCCGCTTTGACCAGCAATGCATGCCAGCGCTGGCTCATCCTTCAGAGTCTATCAGGGTATGAGTTGAAGCCTTTTGCACGGGAGAGTGAGCCTCTACTCCTGTCTCTAAAACGCTAATAAATGACGCCGGGTCTGCCGTAGTGATACGGGCTTGCTGCCGACGAACCTGCCGCTGCTGCCGAGATGCTGCCAACTTCTGGTCCCGTCCGCTGTGAATCTCCTGCTGACGACCGAGCAGCATATCCTTCGGCGTGATGTAGTCGATGGCACTGTTCAAGCGGACGTTGTTGTAATGCTCGACGTAGCCCTGTACTAGGCGCAGTGCATCGTCCAGCGAAAGTGGAGTTCCCGGACGGATGCATTCGCTCTTCAGCGACTTGTGCCAGCGTTCGATTTTCCCGTTTGATTGCGGATAGTAGGGTGAGGTTCGGACATGTGTCATGCCCGAGATGCGAATGAACTCCTTGAAGTCACGTGCAATGAACTGCGGCCCGTTGTCCGAGATGATGCGCGGCTTTGCCTCCGGGTGCTTCTCTTTGGCCCGTTCGAGAATGACCTCGATGTCGGCCTCCCTCATTGATTCTCGCAGGTCCCAATGCACAATAGAACGACTGTACCCGTCCATAACGCTGCACAAGTAATAGAAAGTCCCGCAGACGTTGATGTAGGAAACATCGATATGCCAGTGTTGATGCGGCTGGAGCGGCTGCTCGAAGCCGGTCCCCTTGTGCGACGGTTTGGCCTTCCACCGGGACAGGAGTCCTGCTTGCTTCAACACCCGCCAAACGCTCGCCGGACTGACCGCCACTACGTCGGCGTCGAGCATCATGAACGTCAGCCGCCGGTAGCCTTCTAACGGATTCTTCAGATGGAAATCGATGATCGCTTCTTTTTCCCACATCTCTAGCCAGAAATCGCGGGGAACCCAACCGTTATGCTCGTTGACGCAACCGTAGCGCTGCCGCCAGTCATAGAACTTGCTCGCGGTTACGCCCAGCCAATCAATGAATCGCCCGACGCCGATCTCGGTCTCCTTCGACCAGCGCCGGACGAAATCCACAACTTGGTCCCGCACGTCATGCGGCACCCAGTTGCCGGTTAGAGTTCCCCAAGTGTTTTTTTTAGCGCGATGTGCTCCGCCATCAACTCGGCCAGGACTTCGTCCTTGGTCTGTACCTTCTTCTCCAAGAACTCAATCCGTTTCTGCTTTTCCTCCACCTGGCGGTGGGGACGCTCTTGAGCCTGAAAGGCTGCCGCCCCGTTCTCGAAGAACTCCTTTTGCCAGCGGTAGAAAACCGTTGGCCGCAGTCCCAGCTCCCCACACAGGTCCGAGACTGGAACCTTATCTAAAAGGTGCCGCCTCAGGATGGCAACCTTCTCTTCCGCGTTGTAATGCTTCCGTTCCTTCCTCATACGTTCGCTCCGTTATCTTAACGGAGGAACGCGTTCTCCATTTCCAACTGAGGCAGGACACGTGAGCCACACGAGTTTGACACCGAACGCGCACACCGAATCACCTCAGGCTACCAGACTTGCCATCGCGTACGTGTTCGCGAGCAATTTTACGGCTTCTTTTTCCGGCATAAAACTTCTCCTGGGTCTTTCGCCGACAGATACGAGCGGAAGCAGGTGCCCAAGACCTTGTCGCGTCCTATCGTCGGTTAGGGACCGCGCCCCGCAGGCCCTACTAGTCAGAAATCATTGGGCAATCGTATGCGGGCACTTTAGGACGGTCTGTTGGGTATGATACCAATCACAACCCAACTCCCTTTCAGTTCGAATCTCTGCCAACCTCTGACCTCATTTCTGCATCTGCTTGCTGGCGATACTATCGCCTGGATGTGACGCATGAAATCTAAGAAACGAGCGGTTCTTGGCGTTCTTCTTAGCACCGGCCTTTATCTTCTGGATAATCTACGTGAGCGAATGCCGGACAACATTGACGAGATCAAAGGCAAAGCCAGGGAGACCTACGAAACCGCGTCCGACCGTCTCGGGCGCGCAACCGACGTTCTTCGAGGCAATGAAGACTCCCACATGCTCGGAAAAGTAGGCGCTCTGCTGATCGGGGTGGGCATCGGCGTAGGAGTTGGTCTGCTGATCGCCCCAGCCAGCGGCGAAGAAACGCGAGCCGACATCGTCGACAAGGTTTCAGCCTTCGGCGAAAAGGTCAGTGACCGCAAGCGCAAGCCGCAGAGGGCAACCGGGACTCACGGAGAATAAGAATGCGGACGTCAGCGACAGCATAGATTCTCCACTGAAAGTGGAGAGTAAATAGGAAGGGCCAGCATGATCGCTGGCCCCGAGACCGAAGTGATGGGTGATTCACTTTTGCATACTGTCCTTCACCATCTTGAGCCCCACGACATGAACCTCGTTCTTGTCCGCATCCACCTGGGCTTGCAGGGTGACATGGTGCCCTTCGTGACCTTTTACCGCGTCCGGGTTGCTTATCGTCCAACTCTTGCTGTCCTTGTCGCTCACGAACGTCGTGCCGTCAGCGCTTATTTTCCCCGTGATACTAACAGTTTTCAGTGTCGTGCCGGATTTGCTGTTGTCCGACGGCTGCGCTCCGTATTGAGCAACGGCGACTGCGGACATCAGCAGCGCCAGCGCGAATGAAATGATCATCAGCTTTTTCATCTTGTTCTCCTTTTGCAGAACTACTCCTCGGATGTATCAATCTAATCGCGGCGGAGGTGCTCCAGGTGAAGCGGCCCGGAGAAACCGGCAAAGCAAATCTCGGGGTAAAACACCTAAGTCTTGAATCGCACCCGCTCTGCGCTATCTCGGCTAAGCCTCACCGTTTGTAGGGGCTTTCCTGCCAAATTTCTCTTCAGTAGATTATCCATTGATCGCTCATCTTCCTCGATCCGGTGTGGGCCTCTTTGTCTTCCGCCACTCTGGATTTCAAGTAGCCTTTGCATCAACTCAGTGAAGTCTTCCATCACTTCCTCCAAGGCTGGCAAGGTTGGTTGGCAAAGATGATAGGTGACAGTCAAGGCAGAAAACTGGTCAAAAGTGAACAGTTATTGGGGAGTCTGCCAATGGCATTAATTCTGTTTATCGCTTGCCTTGGCTTCGTTCCACGCCTCGGCTGCGGAAAGTTTCCGATTCCGGTGTGGCTCGGTGCGCCGGGCACCCGTGTGCAGTTCGCAAGCTTCCTCGATCGCTGCGCCAGAAGTAGGACAAGGCACGGATAATATCTGTTTCAGGGTGAGTTCCTTGCTTTTCACTACCACCACATGGTGCAACGTTCCAAAGCTGAAAAATGGTCAATACTGCTCATTTTCAATACCTAGCAAGCGGCAGGTTTCATCGGGGCTCGCCGGGCGGCTTTTGACAATTGTGAGCAAAAGTGAACATCTTCGGTGGAGCACCGTTCTGATAAAAGTTTTGAAAGTGTAGTTCCGCGCAAGGAGAAGCCATTCATGGCACTGACCGTGCCGGCCAAGAACAAGCGCGACTTCGACCCAAAGAAATTCCTTGCCACTATCGGCGAGGGTAGGAAGGTCGTGGTCTTTCCCAAGAAGCAGACAATCTTCAGGCAGGGGGACGCGGCTGACGCAATCTTCTACATCCAGAAAGGCAAGGTTAGACTCACGGTCGTATCCAAGATTGGCAAGGAAGCAACCCTGGGCATATTGAATGAAGGAGAGTTTTTCGGAGAAGGTGGTCTGGCCGGACAGCCTTTACGCATGGGCTCTGCGACCGCAATGACCGACTGCGAACTTCTGCGCATCGACAAGAAGGCAATGATGCTGGCCCTCCACCGGGAACACACATTCTCTGATCTGTTCGTAGCGTATCTGCTGGCTCGAAACATCCGATACGAAGAGGATCTGGTTGACCAACTCTTCAATTCCAGCGAAAAGAGACTGGCCCGGATTCTGCTGTTACTTGCTCATTTCGGCAAGGAAGGTGCACCTCAGACTGTAATCCCAAAGATCAGCCAGGAGACCCTTGCAGAGATGATAGGCACGACCCGGTCACGGGTCAGTTTTTTCATGAATCGGTTCAGAGAGCTAGGTTTTCTTGACTATGAGGGCGGCAGCGGGCTGCAAGTTCACAGTTCACTTCTAAATATCGTTCTCCACGACTAGCCTCCGCGCCGAGATTCCAAAACAAAAATCTCAAGACAGCGATAAGCCAATCAGGCACTTGCTGGATCCAATCCGGAGAGCGGCGCTATTTTCGTCGCAACCAGCACACCCAATAAAGTGGCCGCGTTACGAACGCTTCCCGAGATGGAGATGAGCGCTTCTGAGACCAGGGGATGTTGCCCCGCCAGCGAGTCAAGACGGTCACTCACGTCGTAGAGTTGACGAACTTCGTTCAGGATCGCATTCGGATGCATAGGGTACACGGTTTCCTGAGAGCCTAAGGAGAGAAAACTTCAGATGAGCTGACTTAGTTCAGGGAACCTGAAAGAGTAAGAAGAGGTAGCTTGCTCAATCGCAATGCTAGGCTTGCGCCTTGCGATTGTCAAACACTGGGTGGCGTAGGTTCCGCTGTAATAAGACGGTTCGCGAAGTGGAGGGAGACCTTGACGAGTGGTGATACATGGCGAAGGCGAGGAGAGAAAATCTTTGACAAGAGCGGAATTGAGCCCGCGCGAAGACTTTGAGAAGTTCGCCAGATCACGTTCTTGCTTTGTGGAACACGTAAAAAAACACAGCCACGCTAAAGCAGGCAAACGCATAAATGAACGAAGAAAACAGCATTGTCGCAGGAATCAGGCCCCGCAGGACATTGAGGACGTTGAAGATAAAATCCCACACTAAAAGGACCGTTATCAGAATCGTCCCTATCAGCGCCAGCAACGCCGCATTTTTAAGTGTCATGGCCGGCATCGCCGTCCGAAAAGTAGATGTGGCGCAGTGGGTGGATGATGTAGCTTTCCTGTATATGGATATACGGCTGCGCCACCAGAGGAACAAACGACCGTGGGCCGCATAGTTCCTTTCATATCTCCTGATAGCTTACAATCGCGGAATATATGGTGACTGCTCACAATTGCTCAGGTTTCAGAATATAAAAGGCGATACGCCGCGGGCAGGTATTCTCCGCGCAACACCTCCACTCGCGTGCCATGGAGGGGCACAGCCGGAGCGTGGGAGACCTCGACCCGTCAGCTGCAGATTGTGAAGCCCGCCCCATCCGCAAAGCGCAGAGAAAACGACACTCAGCCGACTCTAAGTTGAAAGTGAAGCCGGGTGAGGGTGCCGCTATAATCTCGAATCATGGAGGACATCCGGGGGCGAGTCGAGGAGTTGAGGCGGGAGATCGCGGAAATCCAGAAGCGAAATCTGGCGTTTTTACAAATGCCCAGACCGGACTTTATCGCACCCCATGATCACGAGCGACTCCAACAGAGATTGCGGGAGATCATGGAAGAATTAAGCTCCATGACCGACTGGAAGAAACCCTAATGTGGTCATAACTAATTTCGCCGATGTTACGCCTCCCACCTGACCATGGGCCGCGAGACTTCCGCTCGAATCGGATTCGCCCACACCCGCGATGACGTTATCCATGAAGGATCCAAATTGGAGTTCTCCCGATGAAAGAGCAGGACATACTAAGAGTCAAACAGGAAATAGAAGAGCTACGGATTCCCGTGAGGACTTGGTAATAGAATGGATTCGCAAGGCGATATAAATTCTACTCGCCGGAACTTTTGAGCGTCGCTATCAAACGCGCTACGACCACCAGCCTCTTCGGTGCTGGTCCGATGTAGTGTGTCGGATAACAGGTGATCAGCGTTAGCTGCGCCGAAGGGGACTGTCGTAAGGCCGAGAGATCCGCAGGCTCGACGACACGGCGTCCCGTAACCTCGAACCGGTAAACTTCGCCCTGTCGGTGGAGGTAAATCCCATCCCCCTCCCGCAGTTCGTCGAGATGACGGAAGAAAGTGTCACGGTGCGCGACGATAACCGAGTTTCCTGAAGATCCGGGAACAGCCGAATCCTCCATGTGGCCCGGACCAAGCTTGAGCGACTTGCGCGAGGTGCCCTCCACGATCACTGCATCCAGGTTGATCTTTGTGATAGTGAGCCGGACAAGCGCGTCACCATCGCTGCCCACAATGTTTACTGGACGTGCGTCCTGCTGTTGCCATGCCAGTGCGAGCTTTTTCTGAGCGGCGTACATCTGCCAGTACTGGAAGGACACGTAAAGTAGTAACAACACGCCAACGCCGGTTAGGAAAAGGGCGAGCTGTTGCCGCATGCGGCCTCGATTTTTCGATAAAGGCGCAAGCACAACTTTCGGCTTCTTCAACTCGCCCGCTCCGGGTAATGCTCTTTCCATCTCGTGCACCAGGCTTCAAAGTACTGTTAGTTTGTCTGCGACTTCCAACTCAGCAGGCCGGTCGCGAGCAGGCCCAGACCCAGCAATCCGAGCAGCGGCAGCGGAGTGGCAGTGGCGGGCAGTTGATCGTTATTCTCGGTCGCGCTGGCGGTCGCAGTGGGCGTTGGATCAGCCGCAGCGGGAGTGCTGGCAGTCGCAGCGGGAGTTTGATCAGTCGCGGCGGGCGAGCTGGCGGTCGCAGTGGGCGTGCTATCAGTGACAGCAGGCGAGTCGGCGGTCGCGGTCGATATTTGATCAGACGCAGCGGGCGTGCTGGCAGTTGCAACGGGCGTGCTAGCAGTCACAGCGGGTGAAGCGGCGGTCGCAGTGGGCGTCGGATCCGCCGCAATGGGAGTGCCGGCAGCCGCAGCCGACGTAGTGGCGCACTGATTCGAAATCATATTCACTCCGGTCACGACAACGCTGTTGTCAGAGGCGCCGGAACTCGTATCTGCATTCGCTTTTTGACCGATCACTTCAACGTCATGGCCCACATGGGCGCTCAAGTCAACAGTGCTGCTGGTGACTTTGAAAGTTTGAGTAGTGCCGTCCTCCGCCAGGGTGTAATTGCCATGGGAGCCGCCAAGGCATCCCTTGATGCTTCCTTGGTCGGTGTTCCCGCTCGGCGACGGAGCTTGTCCAAATCCCAGTGGGACCAGCAGAAGCGGTGCAACAATCAGCAGAAACATGTTCTTCATAGAATCCTCCTAAGATTCTTGCGGCGTGGTGCTTTGGAATTTCACTTAGGATTTGATTTTGCTTCTGATCCTTACCTCAGAACTCTCGCGCGTTGTGCGCCGATCGATCTTCCGGCTGGGAACCTGGAGCATCCAGAGTGGAACAGCACACACTTTATTTGGTAAGGACCTCACTGTCTGTCCCAAACCGCTCACTTTTTATTTGAAGACGCTAATCTTTCGCTGGTCCTCCCAGAATTCAATAATGAGCGCAAATCAGCATCATGAAAGCCACGTCATACGCGGCTTTCCTGAGAACCTTAAGAAGAGAAAAACTTCAGGTGAGTTGATAAAGCGGATGTCTGATCACATTGGACCACTTTGAGCACTCGATTTGTACGGCACCATGTAGGATTGTGAGCGGATTCGCGCTGTGACTCATAGGGAGTTTACGCTCCTGCTCTTTCGTGCCGACATTTGCTCCAGCCCGATGGATACGATTGCTGTTGAAGTCGCTTGGCCCGGGCGTTATCACCGGGGCTGCGGACGATGATCCATCCGGCATTGCCACATATTCTGTTGCGGGCGCGCAGCTTGGAACCAAGCTGCTCTGGACTGCGCTCCTGATCTGGCCGCTGATGGCCGCGGTTCAAATGATGTGTGCCCGAGTCGGCAAAGTGACGGGGCAAGGGCTGGCTGGTAATTTTAAGCAGCGATTCCCAAGTTGGTTGCTGCGCGTCTTCATCCTGGCACTGCTCGCGGCCAATACGATTAACATCGCAGCGGACCTCGCCGGAATGGCGGATGCAGCTGAAATGCTGTCGGGGGTCGATTCCCACTTGTCTGTAGTGGTCTTCGCGCTCTTGATTTCATGGGCAACGGTCCGGCTCCATTATCACCAGATAGCGAACACGCTTAAGTGGCTGGTGTTGGTGCTCTTCGCCTACCCGATAACCGCCTTTGTGGTGGGAGCGGATTGGAGCCGAGTTCTGCACGATACTCTGGTGCCGTCGATGCCGCATACCAGAGATGAATGGTCGATGCTAGTGGCGATTCTCGGCACCACGATCAGTCCATATTTGTTTTCTGGCAGGCGAGTGAGGAGGTTGAAGAGGAAAAGGCGGCAGGTCAGAATACGCTTGCTAAGAGAAGAGGAGCCACGCTGGAGGAACTCGAGCTGAGGAACTTCGATGTGAGCGTTGGTGCTTTTTTTCCCAATATGGTCATGATCTTCATCATTCTGACAACCGCCATTACTCTCAACCGCCACGGCATCACGCATATCGAGACCATCCGCCAGGCCGCTGAAGCGCTGCGGCCCTTGGCCGGCAAGTTCGCTGCGACTGTGTTTACACTCGGTATCGTCGGGGTCGGATTTCTTGCCATCCCGACGCTGGCGGGATCAACGGCCTACGCTTTCGCGGAAACGCTGGGCTGGCGCCAAGGCCTGGACAAGAAATTGAAGCAGGCACGTTGGTTTTACGCTCTTATTCTGCTCTCGACCGGAGTCGGAGTCGGCCTGAACTTCCCAGCCATTAACCCTGTAAAGGCACTCTACTGGACAGCTGTCTTCAACGGATTGCTAGCCCCATTCCTTCTCGTCGCAATCCTGATCGTAGCGTCGGACACGAAACTGATGCAGGGCCAACCGCGTTCCCGTTTGGGATGGACCGTCGTGGCGATCACCACTGTGGCAATGTTTGCCGCCGGCGTAGCCATGTTTGTTGTGTAGGCTGCCGATCTTGCTGCCGTCGAGTCCACGAGCTCTCAGGTTTAACCAGATTAGTTGTCAGAACTGTGCAATGTGGACCAGCCGAAGCATTCTTTCCAAGCCTATGCTGTATCAATCGACGAGAAGAATATTTCACCGTAGGGAGCCGTTCTGGACTCTGGTAAAGAACAATGGAATATGACTCATATCACCAATAAGCCGATCCCCAAACTGCACAAAGCACCCCAACCGCCACTGTCATATCCCGGCGCAACGCCTGACGCAGACCGTGCCAAGAAGCCGCCGCTCGTCGAGCCTTCTCCCACCGACCCGGAACTGAATCCCGGAGATCGCGTCGAGGGTTTGGGCAACTTCGGAAAGCCGACGGGGGAGTTCGGCACAGTTGAGCAAGCGAACGAAGAGGACGCGATCGTCAAATGGGATGATGACGGTCGTATGAGACTGCGCCAACCGTGGCTCAGGAAGGTCTAGCCCGCAACAAGGTGGTTGAGCCGGTCTGCCAAGTGTAAACTCCCTGCCAAAAGCCAGAAAGGAAAATGGCGTGAACCCAATGAGTGGACTCACGCCAATCCGAGAGTTAATCGACTTTCTCGCACCTGGAGCAGCTTGAGGCAATACGTCGCGGTCAGTTCGCTACTGACGGGGCCGTTCTTAACCTCCGGGGGCATGCGCTGCCTTCTCGGGCGGCGCATGGGCTCCAGTCACCGGACGAGGAGTGCTCACCGGGCGAGCCTCGCGCTTATCCTTGGAATTCTGGGCTGCATAAGGGGTGAATTGAGCGTCGTTAGAAAACCCTGTAAAATTTGCTTCGCTTAGACCCGCATAATCATTGGGTCCGCTTACCACGATTCGGCGCGTTAGAAAAGTGTAGTTTTCTAACACAGTTTCAACCGGACTCTGGGACAATGAATGGTGACTCTGCGACAGGGCAGGATTCCATTACTGAGGCCACTTCATCCAGTCGCGAATTTGCAGAGGGTAAATCGGACGGTGATCATTCGCGCACAAGGCACTGCGGTTGCGCCAGTTCGTTTGCATGTGCGTCGAAAACTCGTCCTCATCTATTTCGCGTTTCACTGGCGCGAGAAGTATTACGCGAGATTCGCAACCTGTTTTGGCGCATTGGAGAGATACGCCGTAGAGCGTTAGATCGTCAGGGAATTTCGACAGATCCACTTCGCGAAATACGTTTGCCCCACGAACCACAAGCGAGCGCATTAGCGTGTTGCATTCGGGACACGCATAATTTATATGCCCGCGAGCGTCACACACGCTTTTCTGCTGAGCAATGGCTTGTTCACGTTGTTCGACCCACCCGGAGCCATCTTCCCTGATGCATCTGGGATAAATCCTGGCAAGTGTCATCGTTGGCATCTACCTGGATGCCGCGAACGTCAAGCACGGATTTATCCGGACGCCGTAAGCGATAAGAGTTAGCCCGCCCGTTGCCATTTCCTTAATGGCCTCTCGTCGATGCACTTTTCTGCATGGACCTGAGGTCATTCTGGTTTCGGATTCTGTAAGTAAGTCCTATTAACGTCCCGGCGCGGCAGACGCGGGCTGCCTTGGACCTCAACGCTGGGAACTCGATCGAGGTTTTTCTGAACTCACACCTTGGTAACTGGAGCCGACTCCCTCTTCCGGGCGAAAATAGACTATTCCAATGAATCGGGAGTCCATAGCACAGCTTCGCGCCAAAGCAGTTTCGCTCCACCACCAGGCGCGGCTGTGGGTCGAGCGTGTACCCGTCAAGGCTCGCGTTTTACTCGGATTGTTCTTGGTCGCCGCTCTGCTCATGGCAATCCACACAGCGCTCACCGCTGAGTGTTGACGAGCACAAACGTGGATCAGCTATTTGAGGTTTACGACTCCACCGAGGAGGCGATTAGGTCCTTCCGTCCTCACCCCGAAGCTGCCGCTGGGTGACATTTTCGTGTCGCGGTAGTTGGTGCAATCGCGACGTTGCACCAACTACGTCGTGCCTATCGCTGACGATCCGTCCAGAACCGTCTGCAAGTCAGCCCAAGCCGGGGTGATCCGTACAAATCAAAAAATGTAGGCCTTGACCCGCGCGGAATCCTTGGCAATGAACCAAACATTGCCAATTTTGTACGATCCCCCCGTCGGCTCTACGCGGTGTGCTTGATCAACAGAACTTCGTTGCCCACCTCGCTATAGATCAACTCATCCACGATCCCCTTTGCGGTCAGAATGCCGAACCCGCCCGGCCGCATGCCCATGGCTTCGCGCAGCTCGAGATGCGCCACCGGCGCGTCTGCCAGATTCGATACTGCGGCATGCGGAATCTCATCCCACCGGAACCCTTCGCCGGGGTCGCGTACATAAAACACGATCGCCCGTTGGGTGTGTACCGCAGCTACTTCAACGACCCTCGCGGGACGAAATTTAGCGCCGTGTTCAATCGCATTCATTAGAATTTCCCGAAAAGCCAGCATCAACTGTTCTCGAGGTTCTTCTGGGAGGCTTGTCTGCAACTCCGTAAGGAACTCGACCACACGTTCCGCTGTCAGCTTCTGGCAATTCACGCGCAACGATACCCAGTCGCGGTGTGCGGACAACACTTCAATCCCCAGTGGCGAATCTGCTGCCGAGCCCGCACGTAGGGCATACTCCGCAATCTCCGCAGCATCGAAGGGAGCACTCTTAACCATAAACACGCGGGCGCGCAGTGCAGCGATAATGTCCTCAGGCGTGCTTTCCTGCGCTAGGACGATCACGCGCACTCCGGGCCGGATCGCCCGAAGTTCGGACGACAAAGCCAAGTCTTCATCGACGCTAATCGCGGGATCGGTGATGACCACGTCGTACGG
>Ga0265760_10000434_pt1 | contig 11750 bp, 9 predicted proteins | sample NZIome_2_FD_200831 | JGI IMG/M metagenome (GOLD analysis project Ga0265760, IMG submission 200831) | Metatranscriptome of rhizosphere microbial communities from Maridalen valley, Oslo, Norway - NZI1 (Metagenome Metatranscriptome) | ecosystem: Host-associated > Plants > Roots > Rhizosphere > Soil...
CAGGACCTTCGCCCAGGAATCCGCTGCGTTGCTTTGGCTGCAGTGCGATGTAGCCACCGAAGTGGTTGTACGGGCCGAAATCTATCGAGTCCACCAAGTTTCCCTTCGGATCGTAAACCTGCATGAAGTTGTGCTCTCCTGGACCATCCGGTTGGAAGACAAGAAACAGCTTGTGGATGGGATCGTACTCGACATCGAACCCACTCTGCGCCTGCCCCACCCCACCGGGAAGGTCCTCGCTGATGCCGGTCTGGGTTTTGAGATCGTAAAACTGAACACTAGCGTCGTCTGCGGAGGTCGTACAGGCAATGCCATCGTCGGAATCGACGGCGAACCCTTGGAGTCCTTTGCCGAGTCCCTGAAACTGTTCGAATTTGCCGGTGGCCAGGTTGACCAAACCGATCTCTGGAATGCAATAATTACATCCCTGAGCCTCCGCGAGAACACCTGTATTCGTGTTGACATCGAAGGCGAAGCCTACGGGGGTAAAGGGTTGGAAGTCGGGATGATTGGTCATCTTAATCTCTTTGCCAAACGTGTTCTTTGTCATATCTTCGCTGAAGGCAAAGTTGTAGGTCCCAGGGTAGATGTCATGCGTGAAAAAAAATGCGGCGTTGGCTGCTCCCTGGTTGCGGCTGACCCCCTGAAAAATGTCTATGCTATCAAAATGCGGCGGTTGCCACAGGCCGGTGTACTTGTTCGCATTGAGAGGACTTATCAAATGGTAAGTGCGTTCGACGCCATTAGCAACAACGTGTTCGTGCAGCACAATGGCGGTGGACGTGCCCACGATGCCGAGCACAATATCGTCGTCGAATTGGGTTACCCCCTTCCGGATCACTTTAACGATTTTCCCCGTCTTCTGAGAGAACGTCTCCACCGCACTCAAGGTGTTTCCGTCCTTTAGGGTCTTTTGTTCAGCGAAGATGCCTTCATCTCCATTTTGATCGATGTCGTAGAATCCCATCTGACCACCGAACTTCGGGCGCACGACAATGTTGCCCGGTCCCTTGGGCCTACGGGTCGGGGCGGTCTGGGCGGCAGCCAAACACGTTAAGGTGCACAGGGCTATCGCTATAGCGCGAAAAAACACACGGCAAGACGAATTCTTGGGGTTCATTTCTGGCTCCAGTCTCTTTGGCGATTCTTGTGATCCACAGCGGCGAAAAGTTACCACCGCGGCGCGAACCGTCTGTCACGCCTTCGTCAAAACTTTGTCAAATGTTATGGCTTCGTTGAGGCATTAGAAATCCATGTCGGGGCTGCTTCCCCTGGCATGAGTCCATGCCTTTCCCACCGTGCTGGACAAAATGGTGATACCCCGACCGGTGTACTCCGAATCGAACGTGGAACGAACAAACTGATTAGCATTACCATCCCGTTCTTCTTCGAGAAATTGGCGGACGGGTCCCTATCCCTGCCGGATTTTTCCTCGACTGTTTTGCCCAGCGAACTGATCGACAAGTTTCAGGGAACACGCTAATTTATACTTGGCTTGGTACTCGTTTCGCGTCGGTTTTTGATGCTAACCTGGGCCCCCACGTACCGACGCGGCTCTCAGGGTAGCGCCCGGAGAACGGGCACGAACCTATGCCGCAAGGTTAGGGTCTGGAGGAAAATGATTCCGCGGGCCGCATGGTATCTCGTAACAAAGGCGGAACGAGCAAAGCTTCACCTTGACGCATTCAACGGGCACGTGTCCGCTTACATGAAAGAACCGTACACCGTCGTCAGCAATTATGACGCGAAGAACCGACGACACATCAAGCGGTTCGAACTGAAGGCCTTCGAGCCTGTCCTTGGGATGGAACTCGGAGAGTTCCTGTACTGCCTCCGATCCGGTCTCGACCAAATGGCTTGGCAAATGGCGAAGCCCAATGCTCGGCGCGATTTCCGCAGAGACATTTATTTCCCTATCTACGAAGACCTGGTCGGCGACCGCAAGAAAAATTACACCAAGGCTTTGAGCTTTTTCCCCGATGACGTTGCGAAAGCGATTGACGCTCTCCAACCGCACAAGGGACCGAACCCTGCGCAAGACCATCCTCTCTGGCAATTGAACAGACTTTGCAATCTCGACAAGCACATGCTCATCCCCATCCATTCCAGGGGAATTAACGTCTTTCGTCCCGAGGTTCCCGGTTCCGAGGCCAAACATTTCGACCAGGAAGACGCAATTGAGATAAGCGTCCCCGAAGAGTACGAAGACCATCTCGACCTCAAGCCAACACTGCCCGACCCGGTAGAGATTGGCGAATGGAACTCCGATTGGAGGCTTCCCATCCACAGACTCAGCGATATACACGGCTTCATAACTTGTACAGTCATCCCGCGATTCGTGCCCTTCAACCTCGCGGACGTACCCACTGAACCGCTGAGGGTGTACAAAGTTACTCCAGTTTATTGAGTCGAATGGATTCTCGCGCGAAACGCGGGGACAGCGGAACGTACCCTGTTTCTTCACGCCACCGAGCCGAAAGGGATACTGATGAACGTCCCCTCGGTCCCCACCTTCCTGCGCTATCATCCCGTGCAGGGGGCGGTGAATCGTGAAACAAAGGAAGAAGCACACGCGAGTGTATCAGCAAAAGATGTGGGACGCAGCGAGGTGGGTGGCCCATTCAAGCCGTTCTTTGGCTTGAGTGGGGATGTTCGTCCTACCTACGCGCCGTGCAGGCCGAGGTCACTGCGTTATACTGGCTTTACTTATGCCGGGCGAGCCGCAAAAGACTTTCTACCTCGAAACCTTTGGTTGCCAGATGAATGCGCACGACTCCGAAAAAGTTGTGGGCACGCTGCTGGCCGAGGGATACCGGCAGGTGCAGACCGTCGAAGAGGCTGAACTGGTTCTCTATAATACCTGCTCCATCCGCGACAAGGCCGAACAGAAAGTTTTCAATCGACTTTCCGATTACAAGAAATTCTATAAGCAGGGCAAACGCTTCGGCGTGCTTGGTTGCGTGGCGCAGCAGGAAGGCGAAAAGATTATCGAGCGCGCGCCGTATGTTTCGCTGGTTTGCGGGTCGGCATCTTATCGCAATCTGCCGCAGATGCTGATCCAGATCGAGGCAGGGAAGCAGCGCGTCACCGGATTGGACGACCGCGAAACCGACGAATGTTTCGAGACCGAGTTCACGGCGCGCACCAATCCCCATCGGGGTTACATCACCATTATTGAAGGCTGCGACAAGTTTTGCGCCTACTGCGTGGTTCCATTCACGCGCGGCAAGGAGCGCAGCCGGACCTCGGATTCTGTGCTGTCGGAAGCTCGACAAATGGCGGACTTGGGCTACACCGAAATCCAGTTGCTGGGCCAGAACGTAAACTCTTACAAGGATCCGGCAGGGAAGCGGACGTTCGCGGAATTGCTGGCGATGGTGGGAGAGATTGCGGGCATCCGGCGGGTGCGCTTCACGACTTCGCATCCCAGAGATTTTGGCCGCGACATTATTGACGCGATCGACGCGGTTTCTACATTGTGCGATCACGTCCATTTGCCGGTGCAGAGCGGGTCGGCGCGCGTGCTGCACGCAATGCAGCGGCTGTACACGCTGGATGAATACCGTGAGCGCATCTCCTGGATCAAGGCGGCGCGGCGGGAAATTAGTATTACGAGCGACGTTATTGTGGGCTTTCCGGGTGAGACTGAGGTTGAGTTCGAGGAAACTTTGTCTCTGCTCGATGAGGTCGAATACGATAGCATCTTCGGATTCAAGTATTCGCCGCGGCCCAACACTCCGGCGCTGAGACTGGAGGATGCCATCCCGGATGAGGAAAAGGCGCGGCGCTTGGCGGTGCTAAACGAGAAGCAGCGAGAGATCCAAAGACGGCGCTATCAAAGATACCTAGGGACAACTCTTGAAGTAATGGTTGAAAGCAGAAACGAGGCTCGAGGACAGTGGAGCGGCCGGACATCGCAGAATAAGGTGTTTAACTTCACCGCTTCCGAGGACGCGAAGCCGCACGTCGGCGCTTACGTAACGGTAATGACGACAGGCACTTTTCCCAACAGCCTTTTTGGCGAAATAGTGGTATAAGGAGCTTTTCCGGAGATCACGATGGAAGTCGAGATGAAAATTCGAGGCCTGCTGATGGATCCCGTTACAAATATGCCAATAGTCATCCTTAAGGATGCAGGAACGGACACGGTGCTGCCGATCTGGGTTGGGATTTATGAGGCCAATGCGATTGCGCTGGAGATTGAAAAGGTGAGCACGCCGCGCCCCATGACCCACGACCTGATCAAGAATGTCCTGGTCGGTCTGGATACTAACGTCCACAAGGTGGTGGTGACGGAGTTGCGGGAAGACACGTTTTATGCGGTTATTTGGCTGGAACGCGAGGGACGGATCGTGAGCATTGATTCGCGGCCGTCGGATGCGCTGGCTCTGGCTTTGCGGGTGGATTGTCCCATCTTCGTGGAAGATGAGGTTCTGAAGAATTCGAAGCTGGCGACTACGGCTTCCGACCGGGTGACCAGTGAGGAGCTGCGCAAGTGGCTGGAAGGTCTGAATGATGAAGATTTGGGACGGTATAAGATGTAGTTTGACAGAAGGCTTAAACCACAAAGGACACTAAGGTTCACGAAGGAAATTCAACAGCAGCGACCATTCGATTCAATTACGCCGTCAATTTCCATGTCTGATCCGGCGGAACAACTTCAGCAAATCTACGTGGCGGGATTCGAGCTCAAGGTATTCGACCGCTTTCCTAAGTGCGTCGGAGTGGTGCGGGATCATTGCATCGCGCTGCTGGTGCCTGCAACCGATGGGTTGCAGATGCTGGGCACCCCGGGCTGGGAGATGGGGGAAGCTATCGGTGTTCTGGTTGAAACTGGGGGCCGACGCGTATTCCAGGCTAAGCAGGAGACGGTTGAAGCCACGCCCGATCGGCTGGAAGCCTTGAGAAAGTTCCGCGAAGAGTTACAGGCGTTGCTGCATCCGCAACCTTAACTTTACATAATACCCATTATCGGACATTGAATAACTTGAGAAGTGGACCTAACCTCCGCCCGAGTGGTTGGCGAGTTGCGGGGTCGCTTCTCCTGCGAACACGATTTTGGCGTGGAACAAGGTGCCGGCAACCCGGGTTGCGATCGCGATCAGTTCCCTTTGGCCGATGAAGACTTTCACAAGCCTGGCTTGGGAGAGATCGGGCAAATTTACTGGGCGGCCGGTGCGGATGCGCGCGGCCATTTCTTCGTTGGCGGTCACACATGGAAATTGCGGTAGCAGTTTGCGGGGATGAACAAAGAGAGCTTCGGCCTGACCCGACCCATGGGCTGTCGCCAGTTCTTCCAGGGTATGGGCGTCAGCCAATTCGAATTCGCCGACGGCGGTGCGGCGTAACGATTGCAAGTGGGCTCCGCAGCCCATTCGTTGTCCCATGTCGTGAGCTACGGAGCGCATGTAGGTGCCGGAGGCGACGCGGGCGCGGAACGTGGCCAGGGATCCTGCCGAACTTGGCTCGGCCACCCGGACGGGGACGTCTGCGGGTACGTGAGAATCGACTCGCGTAATCTCAAATTCTTTTATCTCAACTTGAACTGGTTCTAGCGCGACTTCGGCGTGCTTGCGAGCCAGTTTGTAGGCGGGCACGCCTTGAATCTTCTTTGCCGAAAAGGGTGGTGGCGTCTGTTCGATCATGCCTTGAAACCGGTGGGCAAGTTGCTGCACCTCGTCCAACGACAGGGTCACCGCTTGTGCGGGGCTGGTAGGTTCGCCCTCGGCGTCGTAGGTGTTGGTGGAAAAACCGAAACGGATTGTGCCTTCGTAGGTTTTCTCGGATGACGTGTAGAACTGGGCAATGCGGGTCAGATTGCCAATTACGAGTGGCAGCACTCCCGTGGCTAGCGGATCCAGAGTGCCCAGATGTCCGACCGACCGTTTTTGTAGGATGCGACGCACCCGGTTGACCACGTCGTGCGAGGTCAGGCCAGCGGGCTTGTCGATGATGAGGACTTCGTTCATGAGCTAATCTAATAGTTGAGTAGGCGGGTCATTTGGTACTTTAGAAGCTGGGCTGGTGCGGTTTGCATCGGAACGCTCCCTGACGACCGCAAGGCTGATATCCTTGTAACCTTAGAGCGCAGCAGTGCCTTGTGCAGGTGTAAAGAGACCTGTTCCCGAGCAAAGGGCAAAACCCAGATTCCTCGTCGCTCGCGCTCCTCGGAATCACAAGCGTTGTTCATGGTCCTGTTGTTCGATTGTCCGATCACCAAACTAACAGATTTCCCAATTTCTCATGATTCCCATCCGTGATGACACGCCCCGGTTCAGCGCTCCGTATGTAACTTACTTCATTATCACTCTGAACGTGGTGGTCTTCCTGTTTGAATTGACGGTGGGCGGACAGGGTCATCGGGCTTTGAACAGCTTGATGTATCACTTCGGGGTCGTGCCCGTACATTTCGAGCGGGCATTGACAGCCGGCTCCAGTGTATCGCTGGTGGGACTATTTCTTCCCATCCTTACCTCGATGTTTTTGCATGCTTCCTGGCTGCACGTGATCGGCAACATGTGGTTTCTTTGGATTTTCGGCGACAACATTGAGGATTACCTCGGACATTTCACATATTTGCTTTTTTACCTAGTGAGCGGTTTCGCGGCGGCGGTTGCGCACATCCTGCTGAATGCTGGATCGAACGTGCCCAGCGTGGGTGCGAGTGGGGCGATTGCTGGAGTGATGGGGGCGTATTTTGTACTCTATCCGCGAGCCCACGTGTTGATGTGGTTTCCGCCTATTTTTTTCTTTCACCTGCCGGCATGGCTGGTGCTTGGATATTGGTTTTTCATGCAATTCCTTAGCGGGGCGGCGACCTCGATTGCAGAAACCAGCCAGACCAGCGGTGGGATTGCGTTCTGGGCTCATGTGGGGGGCTTTATTGCCGGCGTCATACTGATCAAAGTGTTGCCGGAGCGGCCGCAACGGTACCGCTATGCGGCCTGGTGACCGCGATAATACTGGCTCAGGGCTAAGATCCTGCCGAGCCTTGCCAGGCCTGCACGGGCAAGACGCCCGCGCCTACATTGGCGCTATCCCGTTATAATTCTGGTGTGAGCGCTTTCTCTGTCAAGCAGGTTGCGTCCGCGGAGTTCCCTACGCGTTGGGGCATGTTCCGCATTTTTGGGTTCCAGGGCGAGTCAGGCGATGGTACGGGCACTGCGCACAAAGAGGAAGCCGTGGCCCTGGTGATGGGCGATGTGCAGGCAACGGTTCCGCTGGTTCGCATCCATTCGCAGTGCCTTACGGGCGATGTTTTCGGCTCGCTGCGCTGCGATTGCCGACAGCAACTGGAAATGGCACTGGCCATGATTGCCGAGCAAGGCGCGGGAGTTGTGATCTACGAACAGCAGGAGGGACGCGGCATTGGCCTGATGGCCAAGTTGCAGGCCTATGAGTTGCAGGATGCAGGGCTCGATACCGTGGAGGCAAACGTACGGCTGGGATTTGAAGCTGACCTGCGAGCGTTTGCTATGCCGGCCGAGATTTTGAAGGCCCTGGGCGTGTCCAAGGTACGACTGCTGTCAAATAATCCGGATAAAGTTGCTGCGCTGGAACGGGGCGGGATTCAGGTGGTGGAACGGGTGCCCTGCGAAGTCACGCCCAGCAGCCATGCTGAGGACTACCTGAAGACCAAGAAAGAAAAGATGGGGCATTTGTTCACTTCGCGGTAGAAGTTTATGCGCCGTCTGCGGAGCATTGCAGATCTCTCGCGTTGCTCCGATGACAACTTATTTCCGCGTTGAAAGCAGAAGCCTGTTTGTCTAGTTTTCCGCAGCCGCCAGCACGGCGCGTTTGGTGAACACGCGAATCATTTCTCTTCGATATTCCGGGGTCAACGCCGAGGTGGTCAGGGGCTTTGCAGTTTTCGCCGCCAGGTCGCCCACCGCGTTCGCCAGCGCTTCGTCCACAATCTTTCCGGCAAGCAATTCGCTGGCGCCCTTGACCAGAAGCGGTGCTGGATTCACTGCTGTAATCGCTACGCGGCCGTGCTCGACGTGTCCGTTGGAACGTTTGATGACGACGGCGATTCCGGCCAGCGGATAATCAATTGATCCGCGAACCCGAAGTTTACGATAGCAGCCGTTATAATCCGCCGACGATTCTGGCAGGAACACGCGCGTGACCAACTCATCCGGCTGCAGGTTGCGATAGGCGATGCCGTCGCCGGTGTAAAAGTCGCGCAGCGGCAGGCGGCGCAAGCCGGACGAGCTGGCGATCTCTATTTCTGCGTTTAGACAGAGCAAAGCCGGAGGCGTGTCGCCGGAGAACGCGGCCCAGCACTTGCTTCCTCCGGGGGCGACGTGACACAGGTCTCCGTCTTTCTTGATGCAGAAGCCGCAGCCTTTGCGCCAGGTAAGCGACTGGTTGTACCAGAGGCAGCGCGTGTCGAGACAAATGTTTCCGCCAATCGTGCCCATGTTGCGCAGCAGGGGCGAAGCGACCGTGGCGGCGGCTTCGGTGAGAACCGGGTAGCGGCGTCGCAGCAGACCGGAGTGCTCGAGGCTTGTCAGCGAAGTCAGCGCCCCGATTTCCACGCCACTTCCCTGCTGGCGAATGCCTTTCAGTTCGGCGATGTGGTGGATGTCGAGGACGTACTGGGGCTCGAACAACTTTTGCCGCATGGATGGAATTAGGTCCGTGCCTCCGGCAACGATTCGGACATTGTGAGACAGAGCACGTGCGGGCGAGTCGTCCGCGACCGCGCGGTTGCTGTGTTTTGCTAGAAGAGAGACTGCTTCTTCTACGGTCCGCGGACGCAGCAGTTTGAATTGTGGGAGACTCAATCGTCGCCTCCAGCTTGAACGGCGGTTTCGCGCCGCGAAGGGTCGAGCGGATGACGCTCCGGTCCCTTGCCGCGATGCCACAGCGATCCGCCATGTTCGCGGAATCTTATCGGCGCGGTTGGATCGATGCCCTCGGTGAGATTGATGTACTTTGCTTTCTTCTTTGCCCGCAAGGCTGACAACACTCGCTCCGGTGTAAATGGCGACTCGTGCAAGCGGACGCCGATGGCATCATAGATCGCGTTTGCGATTGCGGGGATAGTTGCGGCTAGCGAACCCTCGCTGCACTCTTTCGCGCCGAAGGGGCCTTCAGGGTCGACGCTCTCCACGATGATGGGTTCGACCTCCGGAGATTCTACCGACGATGGGCTGCGGTATTCGAGCAGGCCTGGGTTCATCAGCATGCCATCTTTCCAAATCATTTCTTCGGTGAGGGCTTGGCCCATGCCCATCCAAACGGAGCCGATGATCTGGCCTTCGACGGAGATCGGATTGAGGGCACGTCCGCAGTCATGCGCGGCCCAGACTTTGTGGACGGTCACTTCGCCGGTATCTTCGTCGACCGTAACTTCTGCGACCTGCGCGGAGTACGAATATGCAGGCGAAGGACCGACGCCCGCGCCTTTATGTTTGCCGCCGCGGGCATCGGGAGGCGGCGCGTAGGAACCGGTTCCAGTGAGGGCGCCGTGAAAATCGATAGCGCCGACTACGGCTTCTTCGAAGGTCATCCAATCTTTTGGGCCTTCATCTTTTCGCTTTTGCTGTAAGGAGCCGCGGAGGATTTGCCCTTCAACGCGGCCGCTGACCGAGGCTCCCGACTGAGTGACTTCGTCATAGGCAATCTCGGAAACAACTGGCGGGGCGCTTCCCTGCTTGTAGACAACGTCATTGCGAAAAATCAAATTCTCGGGAGCGCAGTTCATCTTGTGCGCGGCAGCAAGAGCGATTTGTTTTTTTACTTCTGCCGCGGCGCGCAACGTGGCGTTGCCGGCCATGAAGGTTACGCGGCTGGAGTAGGATCCGATGTCGATGGGGGTGAGGTCGGTGTCGGCGGCAACAATTTTGATCCGTCCGAGCGAGCAGCCCAATACTTCGGCGGCGATTTGGGCGGTCATGGTGTCCGAGCCCTGGCCGATTTCCGAGGCTCCGGTGTAGACCACGACTCCGCCGTCGCGATCGATCTTGATATTCACGGTGGAGTGGGGCATGTCAGAGCGAATAATCGAATTGGCCGCACCGCTTACGTAGTGGCTGCAGGCAATGCCTAGACCGCGGCCTTTGGGCATTTTGCCTTTGCGTTGTTTCCAGCCGGAGCGTTCGACCGTTTTCTCGATGCATTCCGGCAATCCGTAACTCTGCACGCGCAGGCCATTCACGGTGACGCAAGGCGGTTGGAGCAGATTGCGTTGGCGGATTTCGGCGGGGTCCATGGCGATCTTGGCTGCGAGTTCATCGAGTTGCGATTCGAATGCGAATCTTACATTCACCGTGCCGTGCCCGCGCATCGCGCCGCAGACTGGCTTGTTGGTCAGGACGCGATAGCCGTCGTATTGAATGTTGGGAATGTCGTAGAGGGCGCCCAGCAGTGCGCCGGAGTAGAGAATGGTTACGACGCCGTAGGAGCAATAGGCTCCGCCGTCCTGGATCACACGGGCCTTGACGGCGGTGATGCGGCCGTCCCTTCTAATTCCGGTTTTCAGATCAATAATCGTGCGGGGGCGTCCCCGGTGGGCCCAGAAGACTTCTTCGCGCGTGTAAGTGATCTTCACCGGGGCCAGCGCCTTTCGGGCTGCAATCGCGGCAATGATTTCGAGCGGGATGACTTCACTCTTGCCGCCGAAGCCACCACCCACCAGCGGCTTGATGACGCGGATTTGCGCCATCGGCATTTCGAGCACGAGCGAAAGCTTATGCTGCAGGTAGTAAGGAACCTGGGTCGAAGACTGAACCGTGAGGCGTCCGCGGTTGCCGGTGTGCGAATCAATTTCGAATGCCGCAAGTGTTGAGTGTGGCTCCATTGCGGCATGGGTGACTTCGTTGGCGATAAAGCGAGCTTCGGCGATGTGGTCGGCTTCGGCAAAACCTTTCTCGGGATCTCCGAATACGTGGTGATAATCCTTTTCGAGATTATGCGGCTTGTTGTCGTGAATGAGGTCGGTCTCAGCCTTCATCGATTCTTCGGGATCGAAATAGGCGGGCAAGAGCTCGTATTCAACGTCGATCAACTCGAGCGCCTGATCCGCCGTGGCCTCGTCGACCGCAGCGACACAGGCAACGTTGTCGCCGACGTAGCGGACTTTGTCGAGGGCCAGTGCGTATTCGTCGTGACCGACGGGAAGAATGCCGTACGGGTTGGGTGCATCTTTTCCCGTAACGACCGCGACGACGCCTTCGAGTTTCTCGGCCCGGCTGGTGTCAATGCGCTTGATGCGGGCGTGCGGGTAGGGCGAATGCAGGATCCGGCCGACCAGCATGCCGGGGGCAGTAAGGTCGTCGGTGTACTTGCCGGCGCCCGTGGTTTTGCCCGCGGCATCGACCATGGCGGTGGGTTTGCCGATGATAGAGAAGTCGTTGGTCGTTCGTCGTTGGTCGTTGGCCACTACAGATTCCTCGCTTCGCTCGCAATGACAATCCGGCTGAATTACTTTGCTGCCATTCCCTTTTGCTCCGCGTCGATTGCCGCCTTGATTGCCTGATACATCTGGCTGTAGCCGGTGCAACGGCAGAGATTTCCGCTTAGGGCAGCGCGAATGTCTTGCTCTGTCGGATTCGAATTTTCGGCCAGAAGATGTTTAACTGTCATGATGAATCCCGGTGTGCAATAGCCACACTGCGCTCCGCCCCAGTCGCCGTAAGCTTTCTGAATCGCGGCCAAACTTCCATGTTCGCTAACGCCTTCGACTGTAGTGATCTCCTGGCCTTCGCAACTGGCGGCGAGCAGGGTGCACGACATCATCGGGA